>OIYQ01000965.1_pt1 | contig 11209 bp, 10 predicted proteins | sample 1588311 | NCBI WGS metagenome assembly OIYQ01 (sample SAMN03283244) | human gut metagenome | biome: human-associated habitat; material: feces | host: Homo sapiens | place: Peru | collected 2012
CCCAGCCAGTGCAGGTCCTCGATGATGCTGTTGACATACTCCTCGCCTTCGCGGGCGGGGTTGGTGTCGTCCAGACGCAGATTGAATTTGCCGCCGTACTGGTTTGCGATGGACCAGTTGATATAGATTGCCTTAGCGCTGCCGATGTGCAGGTAGCCGTTGGGCTCCGGCGGGAAACGGGTATGGATCTCGCTGACCTTGCCCTCGGCGAGGTCGGCGTCGATGATCTCGGTCAAAAAGTTTTTATCAGCCATGGTGGAGTTCCCCCTTCATCCGGGCCAAACCGCCCGGTACTACTCATGATTCAATACCCATTATAATACACCATTTTTCGCTTTGCTTCAAGCTAGAAATACAAACCATCGAAAAACAGCTGCTCTGGGCACTTTATTTCTGCGGGTAAAATGCGTTGAGGTAGCTGACCAGCGCACCGATCTGGTTGGCTTCGTTGTGGAACGCGCAGGGCACGATCTCCGGCCGGGGCAGGCTGCGGGCCTGCTCCTCGCTGAAGGGATGGCCCTTCAGGATCTTTTCCTCATACACCCGGTCGAGGGTCTCGATGAGGAGGGGCTGGCCGCTGATGCCGCCGCCGATGGCCACCTTTTCGAGATCCAGCAGGACGCTGAGGTTGTAGATCTGCACATCCACCGCCATGCAGAAGGCTTCCAGCACTTCCAGCGCCTCCGGCTCCCCTGCGTTGGCCGCATCAAAGAAGAGCCTGCCGTTCATCGGGGCATCGGCAGGCAGCTGCCTGCGCACCCGGTAGGCATCCAGCAGCGCGGAGGTGCTGCACTGGCAGGCCATCGTCTTTTTGCCGTCGCTCCAGGCGTCGGCGTTGGTGTTCATGAAGCTGTACTCGCCCGCGGTGAAGTCCCGGCCGCGCACCAGCTGGCCGTTGACGATCAGACCGCCGCCCACGCCGGTGCCGATGACGAACACCGCCGCGTTGCTGCACCCACGCAGCGCACCGCGCTGCAGCTCGGCAATGGCAGCCGCCTTGCCGTCGTTTTCGATCCAGACCTTGCAGCCGCAGAGCTCGGCCAGGCGCGGGCCCACCGGTGTGCCGATGTTATAGGTGATGGAGGGCGCACCGCCGCCCCGGACCACACCGTGCTCGGCGTCGATGAAGCCGGGCAGGCTCAGTGCGATGCCGTCCACCTCGTCCCTGTGGGGGCGGTAGAGCTGCGCCAACGTTTCGAGAAAGTGCGGCTGGCTGTCGCTGGGCGTCGGGATGCTGCCGGACTCGTACCGGTTCATCGCATCGTCCATGACCGAATATTTGATCTCGGTGCCGCCCACGTCAAAGATCATGACCTTCATGCTGGTCTCCTCCCGGTTCCGTTTTTTCTTATTATGGCAAAAAATCGGCTATAAGTAAAGGCATTTGCCGGAAATTCCACCCTCTCCGTCAGCGCTCACGCGCTGCCACCTCTCCCGAAGGGCGAGGTTTTGCCGCAGCGGCAACATATACAGCACAAAAGCTCCCCCATCGGGGGAGCTGGCGAGCGAAGCGAGACTGAGAGGGTATAAAAAATCCCACGCTGCGGCAAAGCAAAACGCAGCGTGGGGACGAAGATAGCTTAACTTAAAAAGAGGATGTCAGCGCTCAGCGGGCGACGACGTACTTGTGCAGGGTCTTGCGGACTGCGCCGTTGCCAGCGTACAGCTCCTTGACCATGCCCTCGATCTGCTCACCCAGACCGACCGCATACAGGTCCACACCGAAGATGTCGGCGCGGCTGTACAGGTTCTTCAGGCAGCTGAAGTCCTGCTCGCCTTCCTTGACTTCCAGCGGAGCCACGATGGCCTGCAGCTCGGCCAGCATCGGATCGGGAGAGATCTCAAAAGCCTTGCCGTTGTCATCAATGCCCTTCAGGTAGCGGGCATAGCCAGCCAGCACCAGCGGGATCAGGACCAGATTGCTCTTGTCCAGGCCGCGGGCCTCGTAAGCCTTGATGGTCTCGCCGAAGCGGATGGCCAGCTTCTGGGAGGTATCGGTAGCGATACGCTGGGGTGCGTCGGGCATGAAGGGGTTGGGCAGGCGGCGGTTGATGACCGCGCCGATGAACTCATAGGGATTCAGAACGCCCGGATCGACGACGACGGGCATGGCCTCGATGTAGCCGATCTTCTGGATGAAGGCGCGCAGGTCCTCGTCTGCCATCTCGGCAGAGATGAGGGTGTAGTCCAGCATGCAGCCATAGATGGACATGGCGGTGTGCAGCGGGTTCAGGCAGGTGCAGACCTTCATCTTCTCGATCTTATCGACGGTCTCGCGGTCGCAGTACAGAACACCGCCCAGCTCCAGCGGAGGACGGCCATTGGTGTAGTGGTCCTCGATGCAGAGATACTGGGTCTCCTCGGCGTTGACGAAGGGAGCAGTGAAGGTGTGCTTCTCGGTGACGATGGTGTAATTGTCCTCAAAGCCGTCGTCGGCCAGCATCTTCTGGACCTTGGCGTCGGGGCGCGGGGTAATCTTGTCGATCATGCTCCAGGGGAAGGTGACCTTGGTCTCGTCCTGCACATAAGCGAGGAACTCGGCGGGCACCAGGCCCTGCTCGACCCACTTGGAAGCGTAGGTGAAGACGGCATTCTTGACCTTGTCGCCGTTGTGAGAGCAGTTGTCCATGCTCTGCACGGTCAGGGGAAGCTTGCCGGCCTTGAAGCGCTCATACAGCAGAGCGGTGACCTTGCCCATGGCCAGAACGGGGGTCAGGCCGCGCTCCAGGTCCGCAGGAGCCACGCCGTAGCCCTTCTCGGTGATGGTGAAGGAGATCATCTGCAGGCTGGGGTTCTGGAAGATCTCGACCAGACGTGCCCAATCCTCGGTGAAGGAGGGGTCTGCCTTCAGGCTCTCGGTCACGGAGGCCACAACCTTCTTCTCGATCTCGCCGGTGGACTTCAGGCAGACCAGCAGGCTCAGGTTATCGTAGGGGCGGTAAGCCTTGTCGATGATCTCATAGTCGAAGCTCTCGGCCACGATAACGCCGCGGTCATACTTGCCGCTGTTCAGGGCGTCGTTCAGGACGGCTGCGGGGAAGGCGCGGAAGATGTTGCCTGCGCCGAAGTGCACCCAGGTCGGCTCTGCATGGGTCTTGGCCTTGACGGCCTCGACATCGAACTTGGGCAGCTCGTAGCCTTTTTCTGCCCACTCGGCGGACAGATTGCCGTTTTTGATATCAGACAGCTTCATTTTGATGCTCAGCCTTTCTTTTTCTCTTCATCCAGACGGTCCAGCAGATCCCAGACGCCCAGCATATACTGGATGCCCAGCGCACGGTCATACTTGCCATAGCCGGGGCGGCAGTTGCCGGGGCCTTCCTCCCACAGCTGACGGCCGTGGTCGGGGCGGATGTAGCCCTCGTAGCCGCCGTCATGGTAAGCGCGCAGGATCTCGATGATACCGGTCTCGCCGCAGCAATCGCGGTGGGCAGCCTCGGAGAAGTCGCCGTTGGGGAAGTGATGGATGTTGCGGATGTGTGCGAATGCGATGCGGTCGCAGTGCTTGCGGACGATCTCAGCAACGTTGTTGTTGGGGTTTGCGTTCAGGCTGCCGGAGCACAGGGTCAGGCAGTTGTACTCGTCATCCACCATGCTCAGGAAGCGGTCGATGCTCTCAGCATCCACCAGCAGGCGGGGCAGGCCGAAGATATCCCAAGGGGGATCGTCCATGTGGATGGCCATCTTGATGTCGCACTCGCGGCAGGTGGGCATCAGAGCCTCCAGGAAGTACTTCAGGTTCTCCCACAGCTTCTCCTTGGTGACAGGGGCGTAGGCCTTGAACAGCTCGTCCAGCTTTGCCATGCGCTCCGGCTCCCAGCCGGGGAAGGTCATGTTGTACTTCTCGGTGAAGGACATGATGTACTCAGCCATAGCCTTGTAATCGCCCTTGATCTTGTCCTTCTCGTAGAACAGTGCGGTGGAGCCGTCGCCTACCGGGTGGAACAGGTCGGTGCGGGTCCAGTCGAAGATGGGCATGAAGTTGTAGCAGATGACCTTGACGCCGAACTTGGACAGGTTGCGGATGCACTGCTTGTAGTTCTCGATATACTGGTCGCGGGTGGGCAGACCGATCTTGATATCATCGTGCACGTTGACGGACTCGACAACATCCATATCAAAGCCGTAGGCGTGGATCTGGTCTGCAACCTTCTGGATCTCGTCGATTTCCCAGATCTCGCCGGGCATCTTGTTGTGCAGTGCCCAGACGATGCTGGTCACGCCGGGGATCTGCTTGATGTCGCTCAGGGTGACGGGGTCGTTGCCCTCGCCATACCAGCGCCAACCCATTTTCATAGGCATAGAGAAGTTCCTCCTGTCGTTATTTATCTTATGGCACGCGCAGAACGCCTGCACGCTCTTCTTGCTTATATTCTAATATATCAGTTGCAAAATAGCAATACGCACAATGCCATTTTTTTGTGTTTATTCTTGTATACTTTACACAAAAACGGCAAAATGCCAGTTTTTTAACAAGGTTTTTGGGCAGTGTGCTGCTCTCCTTCCAATCTTCTCCTGTTCTTCCGGCTGGTGCGGCTTTTTGACCGGTTTGCACAAAAATATGCCCCGCTTCCGTTAAAAGTCCGTTCTGTGGGACATCTGCTCTGTTATACTGCCAATACACCGAGGGACAGCAGCCCCTCCCCCATCAACTGGAAAAAGAGAGGCACATTATGAACGAAAACAACTTTGTGGTAAAGACCATCTTCCACGCCCGCGGCAGCTCCGAGGTACTTACCGAGAACTATTTTGCCACCCGGAAGGAGGCCGAGGAATTCTGCGCCCTGACCGACTATGTCATGAAGCTGAACTACGGTGCAGAGCAACATCTGGTGACTACCGAGATCGTGGCGCTCTGACCCGCCCGGCGCAAAGCGCAGCCGGTTGACAATTCCTTAAAAAACCTTTATATTCAAGACACACAGCACCCCGCGAAAACCGCCGGGCGCATCATCTGGTTCTATATATAAAGGAGGACCCCTATGGTTTCACCTGCCAAGTGCATTGCCGGGCGTTCTGTTGCCGACTGGATCACGGCATATCCCGTGGTCTCCGACCTCTGCGCCCTGAAGGAGACTGCATGGGTAAACCCGGACAAGCTGCCTTTTGCACAGGCTGCGGCCGCCTGCCCGCTGACCCTTGCCGACATTGAGGACGCCGCCGCACGGCTGGAGCGGTTTGCGCCCTATCTTGCCGCCGTCTTTCCCGAGACTGCTGCGACCGGCGGCATCATCGAATCCCCTGTCCGGCCCATCCCCCGGATGCAGAAGGTGCTGGAAGAGCGCAGCGGAACCCCCATCGCCGGGCAGGTATGGGTCAAGCTGGACAGCCACCTGCCCATTTCCGGTTCCATCAAGGCCCGGGGCGGTATTTACGAGGTGTTGAAAACCGCCGAGGACATTGCCCTGCACAGCGGAATGCTGCATCTGACCGACAACTACGCCGTTCTGGCAGAGGAGCGCTTCCGCAAGCTGTTCTCGCAGTATTCCATTGCGGTAGGCTCCACCGGCAATCTGGGGCTATCCATCGGCATCATGAGCGCAAAGCTGGGCTTTCAGGTCACCGTGCATATGTCCGCTGACGCGCGGCAGTGGAAAAAAGACCTGCTCCGCAGCCGGGGCGTCAAGGTGGTGGAATACGCCTCCGATTACAGCATCGCCGTGACAGAGGGGCGCAAGCTGGCGGCGGACGACCCCTACTGCCACTTTGTGGATGACGAAAACTCTAAGACCCTCTTTCTGGGCTATGCTGTGGCTGCACTGCGGCTGAAAAAGCAGCTGGACGCGCAGGGCGTCACCGTGGATGCGGAGCATCCCCTCTTTGCCTATCTGCCCTGCGGCGTGGGCGGTGGCCCCGGCGGCGTGGCCTTTGGCCTGAAGATGCTGTTCGGTGATGCCGCACACTGCTTCTTCGCCGAGCCCACCCACTCTCCCTGCATGATGCTGGGCATGGCTACCGGCGAAAACAGCAGCGTTTGTGTGCAGGACTTTGGCATCGACAACCGCACCGCCGCCGACGGTCTTGCCGTGGGGCGCGCCTCCGGCTTTGTGGGCGGGCTGATGCGCCCCTTTATGAGTGGCTGCTACACCCTGCAGGACGAGCGGATGTACACCCTTCTGGCGCAGCTGGCTGATGCCGAAGAGCTTTTCCTCGAGCCCAGCGCTCTGGCGGGAATGTACGGCCCGGTGCTCACCCAGCCCGGGCAGCTGCTTGGCGCTTACACCGAAGCTGCTCTGCCCGCCGGTGCGCTGGCAAACGCCACCCATCTGGTCTGGGCCACCGGCGGGAATATGGTTCCCCGGGAAGAAATGCAGCGCTACTACGAAAAAGGCAAGGCGCTGGCACAGGGGTGACCGTGTGTCATGTTTCGATTGCCGGACGCATATTGACATTCTTGCAAGCGTACGCTATACTGTACACGAAAGGAGTGATTTTACTATGACTACTACAAATATCACGAATTTCCGTAAGAATGCCTTCGACTATGTAGAACAGACCATTAAATACAACCAGCCCATCAACATCACCACCAAGGACGGCAATGCCGTGCTGCTGTCTGAAGAAGATTACAGCGGCATCATGGAAACGCTGTATCTGGTTTCTGCACCGGGTATGCGTGAAAAGATCATGGACGGAATCGCCACTTCCCTCGCAGACTGCGTGGACGAAACGGCGGTGGAATGGTAAATGTATAAGGTCGTTTACACCAAAACCGCTGCAAAGGACGTACCGAAACTGAAGTCTGCCCATCTGGACGAAAAGGCTAAGGCACTTATTGAAATTATCCGTGTTGATCCGTTCCAGAATCCGCCCCCGTACGAAAAGCTGGTGGGTGATCTGAACGGTGCATACAGCCGCCGCATCAACGTCCAGCACCGCCTTGTCTATCAGGTCTACGAAAAAGAGCAGACTGTTAAGATTCTCAGTCTGTGGACGCACTATGAACGATAAAACCACTGGCACTCCCTCGGAAAATCCATCCTCCGATGAGGATGTGCGTGCAGCGTACGATTTTTCTGATGCCAGAAGGAACCCTTATCCACACGCCATGCAAGAATAGCAGACAAAAGCCGCCTTTCGTGCCTTGCAGCACAAAAAGCGGCTTTTCATTGTCTTATTTCAGGAGCAAAGAGCCTTGCGGAAGCTTATTCCGGCAGGTCCTCTTCGTTCTCCAGGCTGTGCCAGACGTTCTGGACGTCATCGTTGTCCTCCAGAGAGTCCAGCAGCTTGCCCATCAGCTTCAGCTGATCGGGGTCGGTCAGGCGGGTGGTGGTCATGGGCACCATAGCCAGATCGTCGGACAGAATCTCGTAGCCCTTCTCTTCCAGAGCCTTGACCACAGCGGAGTAGTTCTCGGGATCGGTAGTGACCTCGGCTGCATCCTCGCTGGCATCAAAGTCCTCAGCACCGGCATCCAGAGCATCCATCATGGCCTCGTCGGCGTCCTTATCCTCCAGAGAGATGTCGATGACGCCCTTCTGGTTGAACAGGAAAGCCACGCAGCCCATAGCGCCCAGATTGCCGCCGTTCTTATCGAAGTAGTGGCGCAGGTCGGCAGCGGTACGGTTGCGGTTGTCGGTCAGGGTCTCCACCATGACTGCCACGCCGCCGGGGCCGTAGCCCTCGTAGGTGATGGCCTCGAACTCGGTCTTGTCGCCGCCCTCGGCCTTCTTGATGATACGCTGGATGTTATCGTTGGGCACGCTCATGCGCTTTGCCTTGGCGATCAGGTCTGCCAGCTTGCTGTTGGAAGCCGGGTTGGGGCCACCATCACGGACGGCAACGCTGATCTCGCGGCCGATCTTGGTAAAGACCTTGGCGCGGGCGCCGTCAGTCTTTTCCTTCTTGCGCTTAATGTTGTTCCATTTGCTATGTCCAGACATGGGAAAGAGCCTCCTAAATTTATCGGTATCTCCGCCTGCGGGCAGACGGGCTGTGGTCGCCCGCTTGTGGCAGCACACAAAATCTAACTCTATTATTCTATCACAATCCACCGGCGCGTTCAAGCCTGAAAAGCCTGATTTTCGCCCGGATGCGTGTAAATCTGCGGTTTACAGCAGCCGCAGCGCCTTGGGGTAGTGGTTTTTCACCCGCCCGCCGGACACCTTGCCGCCGCCCAGCGGCCAGCCGTCCACGGTCACGCAGCACCAGCCGTCCGCTGCTGTGCGGGCTTCCACCTCGCGGCCGGAGAGATACTCGGTGCAGCGGCAGTCGGCAAGGGTCAGCTGCTCGCAGTTCGTGCACAGGCTGCCGAAGGCCGTAAACAGATGATGCTCCGGCACAAAGCGTCCCTTCTGCACACTGCCCACGAACACCCCCGCCCGCAGCACATGAAGTCCCGTCTGCGGAAAGGCTACCGGCAGCAGCACACCGCCGCCGTGCACCACAGCCGGGCGCTGCGCCAGCGTGGGGAAATACTGCCGGGCAAACTCCTGCCATGCGGCAAGGCTCTGTGCCGGGGTGGCCTCCCCTGCCCCGGTGTCCCGGGTGCGGCGGCTCGTGCCCTGCACGGCATCCCGGCAGGCGCGGCTGTCTGCGCGGCGTGCGCTGCGGGCATCTGCGGCCTTGGCGGGCTTTGCCTTGCCTTTGCCTTTTTTGCCTGCCTCCGCAGCGGCGGCAAGCCAGAGCTGCTCCTCCGGGGTGTATTCTCCTTCCGGCGGCAGGGTGCGGGGCGTGCCGGCCTTGACCAGCCGGGCCATAAAATGCCCCTCGCCGCCCTGACAGGGCCAGATACGGCGCACCTTGCTCACGTCCAGCGGCAGGCCGCCGGTGCGGTTTTCCTCACCTGCGCTGCCAAAGGTGTAGTCCACGTTGCCCAGCACATCGGCCAGCGCAAACTCCGGGTGGCGCTGCAAAAAGGCTGCCACCTGCGCTTCGTCCTCCTCCGGCGCAAAGGTGCAGGTGGAGTACACCAGCTGCCCGCCGGGAGCCAGTGCCGCTGCGGCGCAGTCCAGAATCTGCGCGCCCAGCTCTGCGCACTGCTTTACCAGTGCCTCGCAGTGCTGCTGCAGCGCTACCGGCTCCTTGCGGAACATTCCCTCGCCGGAGCAGGGCGCGTCCACCAGCACCCGGTCGAAAAACTCCGGCAGCGCCTCGGCAATGCGGGCGGGGGTCTCGTTGAGCACTACGGCGTTGGAAACGCCCATGCGCTCAAGGTTGCTTTTTAAAATCTCAGCGCGCACAGCCACATACTCGTTGCTCACCAGCACACCGCGCCCCTGCAGTGCCGCAGCCAGCTGGCTGCTTTTGCCGCCGGGTGCGGCGCACAGGTCCAACACCCGCATTCCCGGCTGCACCCCCAGCAGCGGCGCTGCCGAGGAGGCCGAAGGCTCCTGCGAGTAGAACACACCCGCATGGTGGTACGGATGCCGCCCGGGCTTAAAGTCCGGCTGATGCACCACAAAAGCCGCTTTGCAGAAGGGCGAAGGCTCCAGCGGAAAATCCGCCCTCTGCGCAAACTGCTCCGGCGTGGTGCGCAGCGCCGACACGGTGACCCCGCGCTCTGCCGTCTGCTGCGGGGCGGCATACAGCTGCTCGTACCGCTGCCCCAGCAGGGCACGCTCCCGCTGCTCAAAATATTCCGTAGGCATATTCTTTTCCTCCCATGGGATGTATAAAGCCGCCGGCTGCGGCCACACTATGGACTGTGAGGGCGGCCCCGCCCCCACAGCAACGACCGAAAGGAGCATTCACACCATGGAAAACCGCAGTGAGAACCGCAGTACCAATTGCAAGAACCAGACCTCCAACCGTACCAGCAGCAAGACCACCAACAGCGCCACCAACGAGCACAAGCACCCCAACCAGTATACCAAGGGTGCCGATGACGAGAGCGCCAAGAACTCCACCAACAGCCGTTCCACCAACGCAAAAAACAGCCGCTGATGGCGTAAGCGGCATCTGACGGACCGCAGATGCCAACAAGCAAAGCCCGCTGCCTTCCACCACTGGTTTCCAGTGCGGAAAGCAGCGGGCTTTCGCATTCTTATTTCTGGTCAGGGTCAAACTGCTGCCACAGCACCTCAAACAGCTGGTGCACGCGCTCCAGCTGTCCGTTCAGGTACAGCCAGCCCAACAGGCACTCGAAGCCGGTGGAGGCACGGTATTCCTCCGGGGAGGCGTGCTTGGCCACACTGGCCTTGCTGGCGTTGCGGCCGCGCTTGAACACAGCCAGCTCGTCCTCGGTGAACAGCGGCTCCAGCAGCTGCTCCTCCCTGAACTGCGCCTTGGCAGAGACATACTTGACCTTTTCGGCGTTCAGCTTTCCGGCGGAAAGGCGGTGGTGCTCCACCAGACGCTGACGCACCAGCAGTTCCAGCACGCTGTCCCCTACAAAGGCCAGCGCCAGCGGGCTGAGCTCCCGCGGGTCGATCTTTTCTGATTCGTTCATAGTGACCTCTTAGAAGATATAATCGAACTGGTAATCGCCGATGAGGATGGTGTCGTTCTCCTGCACGCCCTTTTCCACCAGAGCGTCCAGAATGCCGCTCTCGCCCAGCTGACGCTGGAAGAACTGCAGGCTTTCGTAGTCGTCCACATTGCTGCCGGCCAGAATGTATTCCAGCCACGGGGCTTCCACGCTCCACACATGGGCTTCCATGCGCTTGATCTCAAACGCACGGTCGTTGGCCTTGGGTTCGGGCTTCTTGTACTCGGGAGCAAACACCGGCACCGGCGGGATATCCTTCAGGCGGTTATACACGAGGCCCGGCAGTTCCTTCACGCCCTGCATCGTAGCGGCAGAGATGGGCACAAAGGTCAAGCCCTTGCCCTCCACATACTTGCGGAAAGCTTCGATCTGCTCCTCGGTGGCCAGATCGCACTTGTTGCCAATGACGATCTGCGGACGCTCAGCCAGCACAGGGCTGAACTTTGCCAGTTCCTCGTTGATCTTTTCAAAATCCTCGATGGGCTCACGGCACTCGCTGCCGGAGACGTCCACCACATGCAGCAGCAGGCGGCAGCGCTCCACATGGCGCAGGAAGTCGTGGCCCAGACCGATGCCCTCGCTGGCACCCTCGATCAGGCCGGGGATGTCGGCGCAGACAAAGCTTGCGCCCTCTGCCACGGATACGACGCCCAGCGTGGGCACCAGCGTGGTGAAGTGGTAGTTTGCGATCTTGGGCTTGGCTGCGCTGATGGTGGAGATGAGGGTGGACTTGCCCACATTGGGGAAGCCGATCAGGCCCACATCGGCGATCAGTTTCAG
>OIYQ01000976.1_pt1 | contig 11142 bp, 7 predicted proteins | sample 1588311 | NCBI WGS metagenome assembly OIYQ01 (sample SAMN03283244) | human gut metagenome | biome: human-associated habitat; material: feces | host: Homo sapiens | place: Peru | collected 2012
ATTTCTGATACTTTCAATCGTGTGGTTTATTTCTCACAGGGTTATACTATCGGATTGGGTGAGCAGTTGGAAACCGTAATCAGGAAATTGTAAATCCGCAGTGCTGATATCTTTATCTGTTTACTTCATTTTATATCGGAAAGTTGCTTTAAAGGCATAAGATAAGGTTTGCTCATCTTTACAAAGTTTGCAGTAAACCTTGTAAACTTTGCAGAGACTAAAAATTGGTACGGAGCGGTTCTAACTATGATGTTTTGTGGGGATATGTAAAAACATGGAAAAAAGTTAGGAAGATTACTAAAGATTTTGGAATCAAGACCTTACTATTGAGCATATAGAAGTTCGTTAACAACCTTATCATTGTGGCGATGATTTTCTGGCTCAGGAGAGGTTGTCTATCCACAAACAATCCCCCTGAGCCGAAATCACACCTCTTTGTTCTAAAGTTCCTCGAATGCTTCCTTTGATACGGTATGAATATCTATATTCCTATAATTATCTATAGTCATGTCGTTATCACACCAATACCCCCAGTTTTCCTCAAAGGGAGCCTTGAATACCACCAAGCCATTTTCTGTCACTCCAATTTCCCTGTTGGTATATTCTTCTATGTCATCATATTCTACGTACCATTCTTTAACATAGGCAAGATTTTTCTCCAACGTTGGGTTAGCCTTTGGAACAAAATGGCTTGACAATCAATCTGACAGCTTGCTCCTGAATGTATCTTTAGGCTTTTTGCTCCTTGCTACATCAAATTTAAAGTACAACATATTATTGCTCATACCTCAAAATGTTATTTGTCAAGTCTTTCCAATTATCCCTTACATATTGCAGCACTTGACAGTTTGGATGCTTTTTTAATTGCTTAACAAGATATATCTTTGCCTCTTTGTCTCCATAACGCAGATACAAGGCTTGAATTGTGTAAAAAGTCATGTTTTCATCAAACTTTTGTTTTTGCGCAACCTCACAAACAGACAAAATTCTAGCAAGATATATATCCGCCGAGTCTTTCTTGTTTTCCTTGAGTAGTTTAGCTGCCATAAAAAGAAGACGTTGTGGATTGTCCTCTGGCAGAAGCCGCATTTCCAACTCTGCGTTCCTCATCGTTTCTTTCTTACGACCTAAGCAATTAAGAATTATAGCTCGGTCATGATAACAAAGTCTTCTGCTGAAAGATGTGGTGTCTATACTCAGCAAGCTATCAGAAAGAAACAGTGCTTTCTGAAGCATAGCGGTGTTATTATACAAAGTTCCTTGCTGTATAAGAACAGCTATGCTATCATGTAGTTTTTTGCTATCAGATGTATTTCGATTAGCTTTACATCCCATTGCCAAAATGGTAATAAACAAAATAAATAAGATTTTCTTCATCTTTCAAGAATGGCTTTGTTTTATGTTTGGTAATGTTATTTGCTAATGGTACGCTCCTGCTTAATTCTTTGTATGTTATATTGGGTATCTCGCAAGAGCTTCTTCGCCCATCTTACTCCTTCACCATGTTCTGAGAATGCGATATAGTCTATTCCTAATGCAACAATCTCTTCAAACTGTGAAAGGGCATCACGAGATAAGCCATTAAGCATCAATGCGACAGCATAGTCATATTTTACGAGAGGGTCATTTGGCTCTTGCTCAAAAGCAGCCTTTGCATAAATCAAACAACCAGCCTTATCACCAATGCTCTTACAAAACTCCGCAAACACTGTTTTCAAATAATACTCTTTGGGATAATGCTTGCAAACAACTTTCAGATACCGTCCTAGTCTCTCCTTATCGTTACTCTGTTCCAAAGCATCAATTTTCTTTAAGATTCGATTCCGTTGAGCCTCCGAAGCGTAGCCTGCGTCCGAAGTCTTTGCAACTGCTCGTGGATGACTATATTTCAGAACTTTATAGAACAGAACCGCTTCTTTTTTAGAGAAATCACTTTCAATACCTCTACCTCGATGCGCCAAATGCTCCTCCATTAACATCAAAGCTTCTTTATCTCTAAATAGATGATAGAGACAATCTGCCTTATAGTATCTAGCATCATTAATGACAGACTTTGCCCATCTGATACCATATCCATTTTGGGCGACCTCAGTATTAGTCATGTTTAGGATAACATCCCATTCTACGATAGATTGCTCGTATTTTTCCAATGACCAAAGGATTCTTCCACGGGTATAGTTCAAAAGAGGCATAACAGGGCATACCTCCTTTGCTTTATTGGCATAACACAAGGCTTCCTCATCCTTGCATCTGTTCCACAGGACATTTGCCAGTTGAGTGAGGATATAAGCATCTTTGGGTGTCTTGTCCAAAGCTTTATGCAAAACAATTTCTGCAGCTTTGTATTTTTTTCGTTTTATCAATTCTATTAATGTGTCCATATTATTTGCGCTTGTTCGGATTTATGGGATGTTCATGCTTTTGGTTTCTATTTCCTCGTTTGGCATTTCTTTGTTGTCCAGTTTGTTTGCCTGCTCTAGGATTCGTGTGCTTGTCCCAATTTCTTTTGCTTTTATTTTTTGTATGTTCTGCCGCCATTGGCATTATATATATCTTTTTTGTATCATAATTACTTACAAAAGATTGCACTATATCATAAGTGTATACTGTACCTGCAGCAATATAAAGAAATGCTGCTATTGGGTCATCCACAACTCCCAAACCTGTTGCATCATCTGCTAATAATGCAGTACCAGCAAGTGCTAACGTTCCAGCTAATTGGCTATTTGAACTATTCTCTTTATCTATATGTTTTCTATTTTTCACCTCATTATTATTGCTATTATGCATCATGTCATTAAACATGATGGTAAAAGCTCCTGTAATGGCACCATTGGCAAATTTACCACCACCTATTTCATCAACAGTACCACTGAGTATGGAGTTTGCGGCAACCTCTCCGACTTTTCCTAAGGATTCAAGATTATTATCAATGAAACTTCCGCCTAAAGATGATGTTGCCCCCATCATGAAGCCATGCAACATGTTTCCACCTTGCAATCCTTCCATTGTTCCTTCCGACAAGGTATGGGCTCCTATTCGTAGCCAAAATTCATTGATGTCTCCAGCCAGATTATTTGCAACTCCAGCAAGACCGCCCCAAAAAGCCCCAGTAAATGTTGACTTGGCTATTTGTCCAACATTGGCACCATTCAGCAAAGCTCCGGTCAATGCACCTGCGGCTCCTCCTGCGGCACCTGCAATTATTGCGACGCCAATTCCAGAGCCAGAGCCAGCTGTTACTACACTAACAGAAATGCCAACTACAGAGGCAAATAAGGATTTCCAATTCTTGCTAAACCAACTATATCCTGATGGGTCTATGAGTGATAGAGGATTGTTGATGCAATAGGCATAGCGGTTCAGACTCTGTGTGAAGTCTGGACTTTGAATGAAAGGATCGGCAGAAATAAAACGACCAACTACAGGGTCATACATTCTACCATCCATGTTAACCAAGTCAAACAAGTCGATATGTTCATGTCCTCCAAATCCATGTTCGTCATAAGCATGGCTTGATGTGAGATTCTCAAATACTTCCCAATTATCTGGACTGCGTCGTAATCCCCATGCGTCATAACTTAGGTCTTGATATAGCAAGCCTGATTCATCTGTATAGGCTTGAATGGAGCCTAAATGGTCGTGGAGTACGTACTTGATATCAGTATTTTCACCCTCTGTAACAATAGCAACAGCCTTGCCAAATGCAAAAATATAGTTGATGTTGTATTCTTTTCCCCAGCACATTTTTTGCTCAAACAAATTATCGACATAGTATTTCCACTCAACACCTTGGACAGCAGAAAAAACTCGTGACTTGTCTGGACCATACTCCAGCATCATGGTCTTGTCACTAAACCTCAAATTAATGATTTTGTCAAATGAGTTATAAACAATATCGTCCCATATCGCAATTCTACGCTTGCAATTCGTGATAGAAACAAGCTTGTTCGAGCCATCCTCGTAATTGTAGGTTCCAACATCGGACTTGCTAGTTATGTTACCTGCGGCATCGTATGTTACAGACAGGGATGTTTGGCCACTCTTACTAACTGTTACAAGACGGTTCAATCCGTCATAAATGAAATATTCTGAAAGATTTTTATATAAATCTTCGCGTGAGACAAGATTCCCCACGGCATCAAAGGCATACCTCCAGTTTTGGATTCCCTTTGTAAAGATGCTGGATATCGTACCTTTTGCAGCATCGTAGCCAGTGGATGTGATAAGTCCATTTCCATATTCTTCCTTTTCGATTTGTCCTCTTGCATTCAGCTTAGAAAGCTTCCAATATACCTTTTGACTGTTGGCATTCGACACGGACGTTTGTATTCCACAATCATCATAGTCGTTCTTGATCCTCAAACCATTTGGATATGTTATCGTTTCGATATGATTTGCAGAGTTATAGGTATAGGCAACCTCATACTCCCTATCGTCTATGAGAGTATGCTTCTTAATGGTTCTTCCATATTTGTCATAAGTATATGAAAAGGAGGACTTGATAATATTATCAACAGAAGTGACTTCATCAATGGCACCTTTCCAGCCATTGTCATATGTGGTCGATATGGTAAAGTCAGGTCTTGTCTCCAAGACAACACGCCCACCTACGTCATATTTGTATTGTGTGTCCCCATGCCCATCATGATGGCTTATAAGCTCTCCAAAAGCATTGTATGTATCTTGGGAAGAACCTAAGTCTGGATCATCCAAACTGGTTCTGTTTCCCGCAATGTCATAGGTGCAACGGATTGTTGTTCTAGGACCTTTGGTCTCAACACACTTGCCATCTGCGTTATATTTATAGGTAATGCTTGTGCCTGCATTGTCCATGCTGGACACCAGCAAGCCATTGAGGTCGTTGGTCTTGGTGTCCGTATGTCCCAATGGGTCTGTTGTAACAGTTGTAAGCCCTGCGTATTGGAACTTGTAGCTGTTTCCGTCTGGATTTGTCTGGGTAATGATTCTGCTTGCATCGTCATACTCGTTCAATGTCCAATATTGCTGGTCATCGGCAAAATATGGCTCGGAGGTCTTGACAAGCTCACCTTTCTTGTTGTAGGCTTGATCGATATAGACTTTCTTTCCACCGACGGTTTCAGTTATTTTTCTGAGCGAACGACCCAAACAATCATAGAATTCAATGGTATAGGCTGCTCCAGTTACTTTGTTCCATGTGAAATACAAGGAATTTGCAGGGGCGTCGGTCATGCCTGCGCTCCAACCTGTTGTTTTCAAAGCCTTTGATATAGGGGTTGTTGCCTCAACCAGATTGCCGAACTTGTCGTATGTATAAAGGGTAACGATTCCATTCTTGTCCGTGGCAGTGGCAACTTGACCAGTCGCATCATCTGTAGTTGAACTTTCTGTAAAACCAAGACTATTAGTGGAAGACACCATAAACCGCCCTTTTGCATCGTATGAGGACAATGTGGCTCTTTCCGAAGAATTGTCCAAAGGAGATTCGGTACTCTTGACGATATTTCCAAAGCCGTCATGTACATACGTCTTTCTATACCCCAGCTTCGAGTCTTCTGGCGCAAAGGTCTCTGCTGTCAACAACCCCGAAGTCGTGTCATATTCAAAGGTGGAACTTTTGGTTATCGTGCCATTTTCATTGGACTTGGACACCGTACTTGCCGTAAGTCTTCCCAAAAGCCATTTGTCCGTGTCATTTGTGAAGGTGTTGGTGGTCGTTGTCTCAATATTTCCATCCTTGACAAAAGTCTTTGTTACATTTCCGTAGTTATCGTACTTATTGCTTGTCGTGATGTCCTTGACTATACTACCAGTATTAAACTCGTACATGCGCTGATGAGTTGCTGTAGGCGCATAGGTATATATGCTGGAGTTGTAGGAGGAAGACGCATAGTTCGTCTTGAGCGTGTAAATATAGTCGCACTCTTCTATCTTTCTACCGCTAATGGTAGTTTGGTTATGTACAGGGGCAATCACATATTTCTCTGTGTTTACAGCGTATTCCGTCGTACTCAGCGTATTGGTTGTCTCATCTTTGATGTAACATTTCGCAAATCCTAGTAATCCCCTTCCATTGTTATGAAACAGCGCATCCTCATATTGGTAAGAAACCACATTGATTCCACCAATTCCATCTGGGGTAGAAACGGAAGAGACAACTGGCCATGCGGAACCGATGGAAACAAGAGGATATGAATTGGTTTTTCCTCTAGTAAACACCGTGTTGTCCGACAAATACTTATAGTCTATTCTTGTTTGATTGCCCAAACCATCCGTTATTTCCGTCAAAAGGCTATTCTTGTCAGATGGCATCAAATATAGCTGATAGCCATCCCAGTTGCTTTTATTCCAGTCTGAAGTGCAAATAAAATCCGCCTTGCCGTCACCGTTGAAATCACCCACATAAAAATGCCATTTGTCCGTAGCATACACATTTCCACCCTTTATTTGATTATAGAAATTTCCCTTGCCATCGCTAAGATAGGCTTGTGGTTGTGTCATGTTACTACCTGATGAAGTTTTGTCGATGGCTTGGAAATCATCAAACCCATCACCATTTAAGTCGGCGATAAACAATTGCTTTGAACGTGCGTCGAAAGGCTTGGAATGATATTCCTTTGTGAAACTTCCGTCGCCTTTTGAATAATTAATGCACCAGTCGCTCCAACCATTCTTGTTGGGATTTTTCGACCATCCTGTAAGCAACATGTCCGTTTTTCCATCGCCATTGAAGTCGCCAAACTCCATATAATGGTTCTTGTCAGGCCATGACGATTTTGTCTCTTTCGTCATGGTGCCAGCCCCATCACTATACATAATATAGTGACCGCCGTCATTCAAGTTCATGACATCGGTTAGTCCATCGCCATTAAAGTCGCCAAACTCCACCCTGTCCCATTTCTCGGAGCAGTAACGTGTTGCAATATAGTTTAATGGAATAAGATCGTTTCCGCTTTGCTCAGAACGGATTAGCTTACACTCCTTAGAGTTATCAAGCCAAGCGAACAAGTCTGTAGCTCCATCGCCATTCAATTCAACTGCCTGGATGGTATAATTTGTGGAAAGAGATAGAAAACAAGTGGAAAAACCTAAGCTGACTTTTCCATTGTCATCCACCGATGTCGTATATAAGTCGCAGTTGTGCCATTTGCCAGAATGACACCTTTTCACAACAACATCGGCATAGCCGTCACCATTAAAGTCCCCGCATACGACCTGCTCTACATTGTCGTCATTCCAGTGCCATGTACCGCTTGCCATCTGCTCGAAAGAAGTGCCATGGCTGATGAAAAGTTTCCAGCCTTTCCATCCTGCCTTGTCATTCTCTGGAGTTGCTATGAAGTCTGCCTTGCCATCACCATTGAAATCACCGACGGTCAAGATTGCCTTGTGGATAAGTTGTGTTTGGGTATAGTTGTAGTTCTTGACATTAAAATCCGTGAGATTACTCCATGCAAGTCGTGTCGGGTTTTTGTGCTCTCCATCGGAAGTACTTTCTGTAATTTTGAAAAGCTGGTATTTACGATTTGCTTCCTGATAAGAAAGTTGGAACTTTCGTACAGACAGATTTCCCATATACAAATTGATAGAAGAGATAATCTTACTTCTTTTTACTCTTGCACCATTGACATAAGTAATAGGCGTATAATAATTACTTATATAACTAAACCGGATAGATGCATAGGGAACTACCCCCATGACATCGTTCCCAGTATAATCAATTCGTAAAGGATAAAAATCATTTGTGCTGGCATCACCACCATAGGTGACTGTCATATAATTACCTTTTGTATCAGAGATTTTTGAAACCAACCAAAACAAAGTAGAATCAGTTTCAGACTTTCCTAAAGCTTTTGCAACAGATACGTAATCATATATCAAGCCTGATTTGGTATATATCTTGAAAGATGTAGGATTTGTACTCTTGCCGTTAGCTAAAATCTTGGCAAAAGAATTATTCTCTGTCCTATATTCTGTTTGTGTATCTGAAGCATAACTATAATTTATCAATCTTTGTCCATCCAATGCAAAATGGTCATTCCTGGTAAAATCGATAGCCGTAGATACCATATCATGAAATCTATCGGAAGGAACTCGGCTGATGATGGAAAGGCCTATTAAATCTATGCCATATCCTGCCAGGCCATTTTTCGTAGAACTATTATAAGCTATTGATAGGCTTGGTTTCATGCCACCTGTTCCTGGAAGGGCTGGTATGGGAATCTCGTAAGACAGCTGACCAGTCGGAGACACGATTATCTCGTCGTTGATTTTTCCAAATATGCCATTCTCTGCCCCACCGTGTTCTTTGTCCGTAAAAAGACGTTCCTGTGTAAAGGCACTTATGGCAAACAAGGAGTAAATTAAAAAGAGTAGATATTTTTTCATGTCTCTATTATTTTTTTTGCATTTTATAAGAATGTTCGTAATTATTACCGCTTACTTTTAGAATATAAACTCCTTTAGGTAAGTCATGAGTTATCAAAGTTACACCCTTATTTGCTAAAGAGCCATTCAAGACAACTTGTCCTGATATATTTGCCATTATATATGTCAAATTATTACTCGCCCCTATAGCAGAAATAGTGATTTCGTCACAAAATGTGGTGGAGGGAGAAACTACTACTCTAATAGAAGTAGTCTCTGTAGATAACTTTTGAATACTCTTAGTTTTTGGAGTACTTTTTGCTTTACTGCGAGAAATACAACTTCCCTGAGCATTATATGTATAGATAATGGATTGTCCCTGCATTTTAGTATATGCATTTGTAAACAAGACAATAAATAAGAATATCTTTTTCATAAACTCATTATTTAAAGTAAAGGTATATGGAACCTAAAACTATCTAAGTTAAATCTATTATTCCCCAATAGACATTGTCACCCAATGTCATAGTAACAGAGTATTCTCCTTCTGCTAAATCCTCAAGATCCAAGTCTATTGTTTTCTTGCCTTGGATTACTTCAGAATGTGTTTGTATTATATTACCAGAATTGTCCAATACACAGATTTGAACAGCACCTGTATATCTAAAGATACTAAGTGTCAACATGCTTGCCTCCAAGTCACCTATTACTTGTGGGAACATTGAACGTGCGTATTCTCTATCCCTTGTTTTGTGACGAAAGTGTACACTCTTGGCCTCCGATTGAATCGGAATAGCCGAAAGCAGTAATATACCTGCTAAAATCAACGCTTTTTTCATTACCAATATTTTTATAAATTTAATATTTCTCGGTTGCAAAATTAGCTTTGTTTAAGTAATAAAACAAGTAAACTAGGTCTATTTGTAAAATACAGTAAAATTGTTATAATACATTGATACACATCTGGTTAGGTTCGCCTTTGCAACTTTGCTAAGGTCTAAATTTGTTTTTTAGAATTGTTTTCCTAAAATGTTTCGATGTATTTTCGTAATGAAATATGCTCATTTTTGATGCCTACTCGTTCCTTATATAAGAACAATTTTTGTTTGATGGCTTTCTCGCTAATACAGTAAATTGATGACAAAGATTTCTGAGATAACCTCAATCGTAGCAACATCATAAGTCTAATGTCACTTTGCGTCAAATTGGGATGTTGCTTTTTTAATCTAGTAACGAACAAATCTTCTGCACTTTCCAAATATGCCTCTAATTCTGCCCAGTCTTCTTCGGACAAAATAAAATGTTTGACTTCTTTTTCTCTGATAGAGTTCAACTTCTCTACGATTTCTATTTTTTTTAGCAAATAATTACGCATAGCTGACAACTGAATTTCCTTATGTATTAGTTCTTCTTTATGAAGTTTATCAGCCATCAATATTTTTTGCTCATGCAGTTCTTGCTCATGAGCTAATTGTGTTGCTGCTATTTTTTTTTCTTGCTTGATTTTAAGGGCGGTTTGTTTTTTATTTGTGCAATAAGCATATAAACTAAGAATAAGTAACAAAAGAAATAGTAGAAACATCCATATTTGCATCTCCGCTTTACCTTTTAGTTCTGCTTTTTCTTTCACTTTATTTATGTAAGATGTATAATAATTATACTTTTCTTGGATAGCTTTGTTGTACATTTCTTCAGAAAAATTACTTGCTGAATCTGCATAACGTAGAGCTAAACTTGTATTATTTGATTTTATTGCTCCTATGGTCTTTAGGTATAGAATGGTTTTCTTATCTTCCTTAGATTCTGGTTTAAGAATATTTAAAATCGTAAACATTTCCTTTATGGAATCGACATCGTAAAATGCAAAAGCCAATGCCAATTGGTTATTTATTTTATCTGTCTTACTTTGAGAACTTGCGATTTTTGCATAAATCAAACTACTGTCTTTTAGCCCGAGTTCGCTATAAGTTGTGGACAAATCTAAAAAAACATCTGACATGACATTTTTATTATTCAACATTTTTGCATCATCAATAGCATTTAAATTCTCTTTCAACGCAGAGCGTATGCTATCAACATATATGAGGCAGGTGCTTAAACGAAGTCTGGCATATACCTTGTTTCTCAGAGGTAATTGAGGATGTTTGTCATAGAAGTTCATCAGTTTCCTAGCAAGTATTAATGCTTTTTGAGGATTTAAGTTTTCTTCTATTTTTACCAACTTGTCCAATACCAATGAAGCTAAATAAACGTTTCCAATCTTGTTGGCTAAATGATAGGATTTTTCAAGACAAACTTTAGCCTTCTCTATGCTATCATTAAGTATAAAATATTTACCCATATAATTTAGGCACAAAACATATAGGGAGTCTTCTTTATTCTTTTTATACCAATTATACGCAATGCGAATTAAGGAGTCGTTATCTACATCTAAGCCAGATTTGTCTTGTGCCATATAATAAATGAGGGCATATTTTGCCATATCTTCTTCAGAAAGTTTATTTTGGTTGATATGGTTCAAAAAAGACAAGGCACTGTCAGGATTAGATTCGGCTAATACATAAGCCAAATCTAACTCCTTTTTGTGACTTTGATGGCAAGATCCTAAGATTACCAGCATCGTAATAGTTATTAATACATATAATGTTGCCTTTTTCATGTTGTTTATATTTTGTCAAAAGCTCGCAAAATCAATAATCATCTTGCGAGCTTTTTTTACTATTATTTTCTTCTTAATGTGCTTCCAGCCAGTTCTTTCCCCAGCCTGCATCGGCTACTAATGGTACGCTCAGA
>OIYQ01000978.1_pt1 | contig 11115 bp, 10 predicted proteins | sample 1588311 | NCBI WGS metagenome assembly OIYQ01 (sample SAMN03283244) | human gut metagenome | biome: human-associated habitat; material: feces | host: Homo sapiens | place: Peru | collected 2012
CAGACAACCACTGCAACTATCGGCAACATGCTGCCACAGGATTTGAAAACCATTGTTTTTCGGATTTTTCGTTGTTACTTTGCAGCGTGAATGACAGACATACGTGTCTTAGATGATGCAAAACAAGTGGCATATTTGTATGCTCCAATGCAGTCATATAAAACGTATTACATGTAATATGATAAAACGTTTGACATGCAAAATGCTTGATATGTAAAATGTAATATAAGTATGCACAAATGTGGCATGACACACAGACTGGCTATAGAACAGTTATGAAGCATGACATATATAAAAGCCATATAGCAAGCATAAAAACAGTATAACTGATACGAAAGTTGCATAACATATAATATCACTTGCAAGCCTCATGGCTCATAGATTTGCACCATAGCATGTAGGATGTATCACAAATAAAAATGCAATACCGCATTATAACAAACAAGATGTATAACTCATAAAAAGACAAACATGAAGAAAGAACCAACATTCATCGCCTTCTCCACCCAAAAGGGAGGGGCAGGCAAGACAACACTAACTGTGTTGATGGCAAGTTACCTTTATTATGTCAGAGGTTACGATGTCGTGGTGGTTGACTGCGATTTTCCACAGTTCAGCATCAAGGACATGAGAGAACGTGACATGCAGAGCATCGAGAGTAACGAGTATCTGTTGAGACAAGCCTATGAGCAGTTGAAAAGAACAGGTAAGGCTGTTTATCCAATCGTAGAGAGTCACCCAGGAAAGGCTATGGAGGCAATAAAACCTTTCTTGGAAATGGATACCCCGCCGGACTTCATCTTTTTCGACCTCGCAGGAACCATTGACAACCTCGGTGTGATAAATACCATCGTCACTATGGATTATATATTCTGCCCGATTACGGCAGACAATGTGGTGCTGAAAAGTTCCATTATGTTCGCCAGTCAGTTGAACGATTCGTTCATCAGTATCGGAAAGACCAACATCAAGGAACTGTATATGCTATGGAACATGGTAGATGCACGAGAGAAGACCGATCTGTATGAGAAAGCAAGTCGTGTGATGGACGGAGCTGGACTGTCGGTGCTGAACACATACATCCCGGACAGCAAGCGTTTCAGAAAGGAATGTGCCGAAGTCGGCAACAAGGCTGTCTTTCGTTCCACGATTCTTCCTCCCGACAAGCATCTGATAAAAGGTAGTAACATCGAGAAGTTGGCAGACGAGATTTTATCAATCATCAAGAAATAAAAAAGTATGGCAAAGAATCTGAAAGTAACCATTGACTCGGAAGAGTTCAGAAACTCATTCCGACCACACATGCCACCAAGCAGGGCATCAACGGAAGAACCTACACAAAAGGAGACTCCAAAGAACGAAGTCAGCAAGCAAAAAGAAGCTATATCTTCCAAGGGTACTTCTTCTCTCATGGATGAATATCAAGAAAGGTATATTCGCAGGTCTGAGAATCCTGCCCGTTCTGGTAAGATGACATACATCCGAAAGGAGTATCATGAAACCATCATGCGCCTCGTGTCTGTCATTAACCGTGAGGACATGTCCTTGTCGGGCTATATAGACCATGTGCTGACAGAACATTTCCAAAAGTATGGGGAGGTTATCAAAGAAGTGTATAAGAAAAATAACAAGGATATAATCATGTGGTAATATGGAAATAATGTTATTGACAATTGTGCTCCTGTATTTTGTATGGAGTATAGCTGTATTGGTGTTTGATGCCGACATATGGCTTAGGAACAAGTTGAGAATAGAAAAGCCCAAGGTTGAGCCTAAGGAAAGTCCGCCTATTCCTGCTGATGATTTCATCGTCAGACACACTTATACAGTCTCATCGAAAAAAGCCCAAAAGGAACCTGTGCAAACTAAGCCGGAGGACGAGGGTGAAGCGATAAAGGAAAGTGAAGTGACATTTGAGGAAGACAAATCTTCGATGAAGTCCGCTCGCATCCCTGATGACAAGTTGGACGAAGTTTTCACGAATACACGCATTGAGGATGTTGGCGTGAAGTACGAGGAGTCGGAAGAAGAGCCAGTTGTTGAACAAGCAAGTGGCAATAGCTTTGAGGAGATAGACAAGGCTGTCGAAACGGCAAGCAAGCCGAATGTCACAAATGAGGAGTGTGTCCATGCAGGCAAGGTGTTTTCGGAAATGGAAGGCAATGAGCTTTTCAACATGATAGCAGAGCGTTCCAAGATTATCAAACGCAGAATAGATGCGTTGATGGAATTGCATATGTCGAACATTTCCTCAGACAAGCCCATGTCTGGAAAAGCAACAAAAGTAATCAAGAAGAAAAAACTTGTTGTTCCTGAAGACTTCAAAGATTTCAATATCAGAGATTTTGTATAACAATAAAAAGTGAAAATTATGACAGACAAAAAAAGGAACAATGGTAAGAGACAAATTCCTTCGATGGATGCCAAGGAGTTTTATGAGATTTTCATGAGAAATCATGATGAGTGCAAAAAGAAAATCCATGATTTCGTTACCTCTTACCTAAAAGAGCATAAGATAGTACAGAAATCCAGCTCAAAGAAAGGGAAATAAGGCATCAGACAACATAGGGGAATCTAATATCCTCGAATTTGTATAACAATTTAAAAGTGAAAATAATGAAAAGAGCAAGAAAGAACAGAGAGACAAAGGAACACATCAGTGTTCAGTCCACAGTGAGTGTAACAGTGTCGGCAAGTACCAACAACAGAAACGGGTACATCGGCAAGTTCATGACGGATGCAGGCTTTACTGCAAGACTTGGCAGACAGGTAAGCATCAGCGAGGAAACTCATGAGCGAGTAATGAAGTTTGTAAGTGTCGTAGGCAAAGGACAGGTTTCCATGGCAAGTTTCATCGAGAACATCATCAACGAGCACTTCAACATCCACAATGCCGAAATATCCAAGACCCGCTTCCCTGATGGAGCAAACCGAGACAAGTTCCTCTTTATTGGAGGTCTCAGCAAGTTAAATGATGGCAATATCGATAGCTGCCTGGTTGACCTTAAAGAAGTGGTAGACAAATACCCAAATGGCCGACTCAGCGAGATGGCAGGTATGATTATCAATGGTGTAGATGCCGGCAAACGCCTCTACGTAGGTAAGTTCGACCTGAGCGAAGTATGGACCCGGAGAAGCGTGGAACTCAACGACCAGGATTCTACCAAGCAGAAAGGCTACTCGGACAACCGTAACGCCAACTTCATATTCCTGCTGGCATACGATCCTGACAAGACCAACGAGAACCAGCTGCTCTTTGAGATGGCGAAGTATAACTTCACCTCTTACATGGCACGTTTCTTCGATATCAACATTGAGGAAATAGAGGGGCTTCATCGCATGCAGATAAGCGGTTTCAACAATTACGATGAAGCACGCCAGTATGCCAATGCTGTATACCAGCAGGCATCTATCAAGCGCTTGCTAGATAAGATACACGCCTATGTAATCAGCGAAGAGAACCTGAAACTCCTTGGCACCAGCCATACCTACGAGGAGTACGAAAAGTTCTACACAAAACATTTCGCCCCTCTGGAAATCAGCAAGTTCCCATTGCTCACCGAACCTATACAGCCTACTTCTGCAGCGGAAGAGACGTCAGAAGAGACATCATCAGAAGAGACGTCATCAGAAGAATCAAAGGCAGCGCCTTCAACAGAGATCAATACTCTGGAGATTCCTACTGTTACTCCTCCTCAGGAAAAATTGGAAACCAATGAAGAAGTCATAACTGGAAACAAAGAAGAGATTCCAACTGAAGACAATAACGGAATAGAAATCATAATGCCTTCTTCACCAAAGGAGAAGGAAGATGATGGAACCTTCGTTATTCCAAACAAGAAGGAAGAGAAGAAGGAAGATGATGGAACCCTCGTTATTCCAAACAAGAAGGAAGAGAAGAAGGAAAACGATACGGGCATCTATTTCGATGACAGCAACTCTTCAGAAAGCATCGAACTGGAAGACGAATACTACGAACTGGAAGGTTTCTAAAGAATGACCCATAGCGTTTGAAGCATAACCAATGCACAACGCTATGGGCAAAACAGTATTACAGAGAACAGAAGAATGTTACCAAGAAAGGTACGGAGAAATCAACACAGAAGCCATGGAAGATGGAAACGATAATGAAACTCTCTCCCGAATAGCGGGTAATGATAGGTAACGTGGTATCCATCGTGGTGGCGCCACCAACGCTGATAGGCGCCAGCTTGCCGAAATACTTCGCCAACAGAGGCGCACACAGCAGGGTAAGAATCTCACGGCAGATGTTGGCAAGCAGAGCTATGGTTCCCAACTCGGCACCCCGATACTGAGTAATGAAGATACTGGACAGCGAGTAGTATCCGAAGCCCGAACCGATGGCAAGACAGTCGGAGAGCAGGCGATGTCCCAAAAGCAGAGAGGCAGCAGCACATCCAGCCAGGGTTCCGAGAATGGTCATCACCGGCAACATCATCAGTCGGGGATTCACCTGTCTGAAACTTTTCAATACAGAAGTATCGCAACCGATACTGATACCCACGCAGAACATCAGGCAGCAGAGCGCATAATAGCTCACATCACTCGCCATGAAACTGGCAGGAATCACATCACACAATCCAACGATGATGCCCAGCACGAAGAAACCAACGATAATCAGACTACCTTTCATTTTCCAACCTCCTTTCTGCAGACATATCTCCAGAATGCCCACGCAAAGATTGCACTACCCAGACTTCCGGCTATCGTGAGCACGATGGCTTCGAGTCCCAGGGTTTGAAGCCCATTGACAATACGGGGATTGGCTCCCACCTCGATGCCGAGCAGGAAGAGGAGCACCCAGATAAGCGACGTAATGATACGGCCGATAAAACTCATTTTCTTGTTGCGAAGCAGATACCCTGTACCTATTCCGCATAGCATGATCATAACAATCTTGAGCATTGTTTCTTCTATTCTTTCTCTTATTATTATTGATTGATTACTTTTATTTTCGATAATAATAACGGATTCCCGGCCTTTATATTATACAAAACCGAAATTCCTTGCAATATTTACCAGCATGCGACACCCTACTTTTTATATTTTGTTATGAGTAGAAACAAACGATGGAAGAAAAAGTATCATACTTTCCTTTTAATTAACATTCTTTAATACCAAGACTCTTCCGTCATTCAAGAATTCTTTGTACTTTAGCACCTCAAAAAAAAGATACATTTATGAGCAACGGATTATTACTTTGGGTAGATGACGAAATAGAGCTTCTCAGAGCCCATATCATCTTTCTGGAAAAGAAAGGATACGAGGTGGTAACGGTGAGCAACGGAGCCGATGCCATCGACCAATGCAGGCAGCAGACCTTCGACCTCATACTCCTGGACGAGATGATGCCAGGACTGAGCGGACTGGAGACCTTGCAGCAAATCAAGGATATTCAGCCTGCCACACCCATAGTGATGTGTACCAAAAGCGAGGAAGAGAACATCATGGACCAAGCTATCGGTTCCAAGATTGCCGACTACCTCATCAAACCGGTGAACCCGAACCAGATACTTCTGTCGCTCAAGAAGAATATACATAGAAAGGATATCGTGACAGAGGTAACGCAGAGCGGATACCAGCAGGACTACCAGCAGATAGCCATGCAGATGATGGACTGCCGAACCTGCAGCGACTGGATGGAGATATACAGGCGACTGGTGAAATGGGAGTTGGAACTGAGCGATACCGACAGCTCGATGACCGAGATGCTCACCATGCAGAAGGAAGAGGCGAACATAGGCTTTGCCAAATACATCGCCAAGAATTATCTGGACTGGGTAGATCCGAAGAATCTGGGCAAGGTGGTGGAAGGCAAACCCGTAATGAGTCCGGACATCTTCAAGACCAAGCTCTTCCCGATGCTCGACAAGGGGGAAAAGGTGTTCCTCATCGTGATAGACAACTTCCGCTACGACCAGTGGAAGATGCTGGCGAAAGACATCGGAGACATGTACGACATCGAGGAAGACATGTATATGAGCATCCTGCCTACAGCCACCCAGTATGCCAGAAATGCCATCTTCAGCGGGCTGATGCCAAACAAAATAGCCGAAATGTTTCCAGAACTTTGGGTAGACGAGGACGAAGAGGAAGGCAAGAACCTCAACGAGAAGCCGCTCATCCAGACCCAGCTGGACAGATACCGCAAGCACTACAGCTTCAGCTATCACAAGGTGAACGATTCGGCAGGAGCCGACAAGTTCCTGGAACATTACAACGAATGCAAGAGCAACGACCTGAATGTACTCGTCATCAACTTCATCGACATGCTCTCGCATGCACGTACCGAATCAAAGATGGTTAGAGAGCTGGCAAATACGGAATCAGCCTACCGAAGCATCACCCAGAGCTGGCTGCGCCACTCGGTACTGGCAGAACTGTTCAAGCGACTGGCTCAGAGCGATTTCAAGGTAATTATCACCACCGACCACGGCAGTATACGCGCATCAAAGCCTATCAAGATTATAGGCGACCGCAACACAAATACCAACCTGCGCTACAAGCTGGGCAAGAATCTGGCATACAACGCCAAGGAAGTATTCACCATCAAGGAACCTCACAAGGCACAGTTGCCAGCGCCCAATCTGAGTACCTCGTATGTTTTCGCCTATGGTGATGCCTTCTTCGCTTACCCGAACAACTATAATTATTATGTGTCTTACTATAAGGACACCTTCCAGCATGGTGGCATCTCGATGGAGGAAATGCTCATCCCGCTCATCACGCTGACACCGAGAAAGAGATAAGCGAAGACTCCAGCAGCCTTAGCTAATCATAAAGTTCAATATTCAAAATTCAAAGTTCAAAGTAAATATATGAAGATTAAGATTGATTCATTAGACAACATTCATGTAGCAGCGAAGGAATTCCTGGATAACATGGGCGACGGCAAAGTCTTTGCCTTCTATGGCAAGATGGGAGCCGGAAAAACAACATTTGTAAAAGCTATCTGCGAAGAGTTGGGAGTAGAGGATGTCATCACCTCTCCTACCTTTGCCATCGTCAACGAATATACCGCTGGTAATGGCGACCCTATCTACCACTTCGATTTCTATCGCATCAAGAAGCTGGACGAGGTATACGACATGGGGTACGAAGACTATTTCTACAGTGGCAACCTCTGCTTCCTGGAGTGGCCGGAACTCATCGAAGACCTCCTACCTGAGGACTGCACCAAGGTAACTATCACCACCGAGGAAGACGGCAGCAGAAGCGTAGAATGGTAAGAAAAATACGTCCCGACGCAGACTTTACTACGTCCCGACGCAGTTCTCTGTACGTCCCGACGTGGCATTATCTGCGTCGGGACGTATTTCCATACCCCTCGTGACGCAGTTACAGTCCCCTCGTGGCACAAGCTCAGAGGCATCCAAAAGTGACGAGTGACTTTTTCACCTTTCGTGTTTTCACAGTGTCCAGGAAATGTAATAAAAAAGCATCTGACCAGAGACAACATATCTCTAACCAGATGCCTTCATTCATTCTGTTTTCAAGCTTTTACAAGAGAGCCTGGAACTTCTCAGTCAAGGTAGCCTTTGATGCAGCACCTACGAACTTGTCAACCAGCTGGCCACCCTTGAAGAAGAGGATAGTAGGGATATTGCGAACGCCAAACTCCATGGCAATATCGTCATTCTCCTCTACATCACACTTGCCAACTACGATCTTACCATCAAACTCCTCAGCCAACTCTGACACGATAGGAGCAATCTGACGGCAAGGACCACACCATGTAGCCCACAAATCTACTACCAATGGCAACTCGCCATTCTTGTAACTCTCGAAATTCTCTGTTGTAATTGTTACTTCCATTTTTTTGCTTTTTAATTTATTTATGATTAATATTATCTGAGTATACTCACTATTAGTTAATCTGATAAGACATCTTCGGGTTGTCGTTCACGAACTGAATCAGTTCCCTGCTCACTCCTACTGACCTGTCCTGTGCACGCATCGTAAAATTGGTGTTGGTTTCAGAGTCATGTATCTGTATGAAGAGCTGCGCATGGCCCTCATCATTGTCTACCAGCGTCTTGAGGTCGTTCACCAGCGTATCATCAACAATAGAGCTGTCTATGGAAATCGTAAACTTCTCCAATCTGTTCTCCTTCACAGTCTGCAGATATTCTACCGTACTGATCTTGAAGTCGAGATAGTTGCTGTTGCCATATCGGGCTACGCATTTTGCCGTAACAAAGATGGTACTTCCTTCTACCATCACACCTCGCCAAGTTCCCCAGTCCTCACCAAAGAGAGCCAGTTCACCCGAGCCCTCGAAGTCTTCGATGGTAACGAATCCACAAGGCTTTCCGGTCTTAGTAAACTTGGATTTCACCTCGGTGATGATACCTCCAAATACGATGTCTTCCTTTTTGGCAAGCTCAGCCTTATCGCCCAATTCCGCACAATGGGTATTGCACAGATTGTTGAGGATAATCTCATAATCATCCAGCGGATGGGCCGAGAGATAGATACCCACCAGCTCGCGCTCCCTGTTCAGGCGCTCGATGGTACTCCATCCTTCCACCTCAGGAATAGGCGGAGTGGCAATCTCTACAGCTTCGGTTCCACCAAAGAGCGATGTTGCCGCCTCCTGCTGCTCGCGCTGGAAGAGCTGACCATAACGCACCAATGTATCGAGGAAGGTTTCGCCCTTGCTGTTCTTGCCGAAGAACTGCTCTCTGCGAATGCCGAAACTGTCAAAACCTCCACTCAATGCCAGGGTTTCAAAAGCCTTGCGGTTTACGCAGGAGAAGTCTACACGCTCTGCAAAATCGAAGATAGTCTTGTAAGGTCCATTCTTCTGCCTTTCAGCCACGATGGCATCGGCAGCCGGTGCTCCCATGCCCTTGATGGCAGAAAGACCGAATCGGATTTCGCCATGTTCGTTCACACCGAAGGCACGGTAACTCTCGTTCACATCAGGTCCCAGCGTCTTGATATTCATCGACTGGCACTCCTCCATCAGCTTGGTGATTTCAGTAATCTGCGCAAAGCGGCGGGTCATCAGCGCAGCCATGTATTCGGCAGGATAATGAGCCTTGAGATAAGCCGTCTGATAAGCTACCCACGAATAGCAGGTGGCATGCGACTTGTTGAAGGCGTAGGAAGCAAACTTCTCCCAGTCGCCCCAGATCTTCTCCAAGACCTTCGGATCATGTCCGTTCTCCTGTCCCTGCTTGATGAACTTCGGCTTCATCGCATCTACGATGGCCTTTTTCTTCTTACCCATCGCCTTACGGAGGGCATCAGACTCACCTCGGGTAAAGCTGGCCAGCTGACGAGAGAGGAGCATCACCTGCTCCTGATAGACCGTAATGCCGTAGGTATCCTTCAGATACTTCTCCATGCAAGGGATATCGTAGGTAATCGCCTGCTTACCGTTCTTGCGGGCAATGAAGTCCGGGATATAGTCCATAGGACCCGGACGGTAGAGGGCATTCATGGCGATGAGGTCCTCAAACACCGTAGGCTTCAGCTCGCGCAGATACTTCTGCATACCAGGCGACTCAAACTGGAAGGTTCCGATGGTCTGTCCGCGTTGGTAGAGCTGATAGGTCAGCTCATCATCGATAGGGATGGCATCAAGGTCTACGATGTCGCCCGTAGTCTGCTTGATAACCTTGCAAGCCTCCTTCATCTCGGAGAGAGTCTTCAAGCCCAGGAAGTCCATCTTGATAAGTCCGGTAGTCTCGATGACGTGACCGTCGTATTGGGTTACTGCCGTCTTCAATCCCGGGAAATCAGGGTCATCGGCAGTAGATACAGGCACCCAGTTGCTGATAGGGTCTCGGCAGATGATGAATCCACAGGCGTGGATACCCGTACCACGGATAGTACCCTCCAGCATCTTGGCATACTTGATGGTATTGCTCTCGCGGGGATCGGTAGAGAACTCTGCCTCTCTCAGCTCCGGTGTGTACTTGATGGCATTGGGAAGATTCATCTTCGCACCATCAGGCAAGCGGTCAGGAATCGCCTTGCAGAGCGCATTAGCCTTGTCGAGCGGCAATTTCTCTACGCGGGCAACGTCCTTGATGGAGTTCTTCGTTGCCATCGAACCGTATGTAATAATGTGGGCACAGTTCTCATGACCATACTTATCCATTACCCATCTCAACACCTTTCCTCGACCATCATCATCGAAGTCGGTATCGATATCAGGCAGGTTGACACGGTCTGGATTCAGGAAACGCTCAAACAGGAGGTCATACTTCAAAGGGTCAATCTTGGTAATGCCCAAGCAGTAAGCCACCACGGAACCAGCCGCAGAACCACGGCCCGGCCCCACCATCACGCCCAGCTCCTCGCGAGCCGCCCTGATGAAGTCGCTCACGATGAGGAAGTAGCCAGGGAAACCCATGGTCTTCATCACGTGGAGCTCGAAGTTCACATGCTCGTCTACATTCTCCGGCAACGGATCGCCATAGAGCTGCTTGGCTCCCTCGTAGGCAAGATGGCGCAAATACTCAGCCTCAAACTTGATACGGTATATCTTGTCGTAGCCACCCAGACGGTCGATCACCTTCTGACCTTCCTCTGGCGACAACTGATTCTGTCCGTTTTCATCGCTTGTGAATTCCTTGTAGAGATCTTCCTCGGACACCTTCTCACGCAACTGCTCCTCGGTACCGAAACTTTCCGGAATGGGGAAGAAAGGCATGATAGGACCGTGGTCAATGCTATAGATTTCCACCTTGTCCAGCACCTCCAGGGTATTAGACAGCGCCTCGGGAACATCCGAGAAGATATCATTCATCTCCTGACGGGTCTTGAACCACTCCTGCTTGGAATATCGCATACGGTTAGGATCGTCCAGGTCCTTACCGGTAGCTATACAGAGCAGGTGGTCGTGGGCCTCAGCCGTCTCCTTGTCCTCGAAGTGGCAGTCGTTGGTGCATACGAGCTTGATGCCATATTCCCTAGCCATCTCTATGAGCACCTTGTTGGCCTTCTGCTGCAGCTGGAAAGCCTCGCGGTTGGCCAGGAAAGGAAGCGGTTCCTTCACCTCATGGCGCTGAAGCTCCAGATAGTAGTCGTCGCCAAAGAGATTATGATACCACTCGCAAGCCTCGCGGGCTCCCTCGATGT
>OIYQ01000979.1_pt1 | contig 11110 bp, 9 predicted proteins | sample 1588311 | NCBI WGS metagenome assembly OIYQ01 (sample SAMN03283244) | human gut metagenome | biome: human-associated habitat; material: feces | host: Homo sapiens | place: Peru | collected 2012
ATGACTGCAACAAATCTTACTCCGGTTGCCGAAAAAGCAGGTGTTGCCCTTGCGGTAAAGGGCGAGCCGTCGATTATCACAGGCAAATCTCAACTTCTTACAAGCATTGTATTTAATCTTTGCGACAATGCAATTAAGTATAATAACCGAGGCGGTAGGGTAGAGGTTGAAGTTAAAAACTTTATCGACTGCGTAAAACTCTCCGTCAGCGATACGGGTATAGGTATTCCTCTTGACCAGCAGTCAAGAATATTTGAGAGGTTTTATCGTGTGGATAAAAGCCGTTCAAAAGAGGTTGGCGGAACAGGTCTCGGCTTGTCAATCGTTAAGCACGCCGCCAAACTCCATAATGCCGAAATCGAGGTTCGCAGCACCCTCGGCAAAGGAACAACAATAATTCTCACTTTTCCAAAATAGTATATTCGGTTATTATGTCGACTTCTGTATTTACAGAAGTCGATTTTTGTATTGAAAGTTACATTTTTGAGTGGTATAATCAAAAAACAGAGTGTATAAAATATATAATTAATTTTTAAGATAAATTTAGGATAATATGAATAAAACTAAAGAACAAATATCGTATAATATGAGCCAAGTCAAGTCAAAAGACTCTAAAATTGAGATTATGCTTAGAAAAGAGCTTTGGGCAAAAAAGTTACGGTGTTTTGTGACAATAATATAAATCAAATTTATCTAAAAGGGTAGATAGGTAAAAACATGGCAATTAGAAATTGGACAAGAGAAGAAGAGATTATTGTATTTAATCTTTATTGCAAAATACCTTTTAAAGCATCATCAAAAAATCACTCTGATGTTATTGAAATAGCTAATTTAATTGGACGAACACCAAGTGCTGTTAATATGAAAATTGGTAATTTTGGCAGTTTTGATGATAACTTAAAAGCACAGGGAATAGTTGGTCTTTCTAATGCAAGTAAACTTGATAAAGAAATATTTTTTGAATTTAATAATAATTGGGACAAGTTAGCTTATGAAAGCGAACAATTAGTTGCAAAATATAAAGGCTGTAATAATATTGAGGAATATGTTTTGCCTATGGGTTCAGAAAAGGAAGTGTTAACAAAGCAGAGAGTTAATCAGCAATTTTTTAGACAGACTGTTTTAACTTCTTATGGCAGTGCTTGTTGTATAACCGGTTTGGCAAATAAAGAATTATTAGTTGCAAGTCATATTAAACCTTGGAAAGATAGTAACGACTGCGAGAAAACTAATCCAAGAAACGGGTTATGCTTGAATTCTTTGCACGATAAAGCATTTGACCGTGGCTTTATAACTATATCTGACAAATACGAAATAATTGTTTCTAATAAAATTAGAGATATTTGTAATGGTGAATCGGTTGATAGATTTTTTAAAATTCTAAGCGGTTGCAAAATTAGTTTGCCAGAAAAATTTTTACCCAAAAAGGAGTATTTACAATATCATAATGATTGCATATATGAGAATTGGAAGTGAGTAAATGAATTATATTTCACCAAAATCTGAGAATGATGCGATTTTCTTACCAGCATCTATGCGTAAAGGAAAAATATCTTTACATGGGTGTGATGATGAATTATACATAATAAATTATAATCCTAATGCAGACTATTATAGTGGAGATTTTGAAGTTAAAATAATTGATAAATTTACGGTTTTAAAATTGTGCAAAATAGTTGGCAATTACTCTGATTTTTTTGAATATTTACCAATGTTTTTTGAAGGTAAATGGATATATGTTAGTAGAGATAATAGCGATTTTAATAAGTTGTTTTCACTTTTTAATACTGCTGATTTTATTGTATCAAGAGATGGCAATATAAGTGATGAATTTGAATTTATAAAAAATTGGTCGCAAACATAAATAATATATAATTTCATTTAAGGATTGTGAGATGTGGCTGTACCTTTAGTTAACAGCATTGCAAAACAAATTAATAAATCATTAAACTATTAAAACGACCGAAGTATGATTGTAAAGCTTTGGTCGTTTATTTTACACCGATTTTACATTAACTTGATAATAGATTTGATGTAAATTTGATATTCTCAAACCGTAAAATAATAATTTAAAAGTACGAGGAAGAATTATGACTGTATTTGATGCGTTAAAGCTCATAGGCGGACTTTGTCTGTTCCTGTTCGGTATGAATACTATGGGCGAGGCTCTCGAACGCAGAGCCGGTAATAAACTTCGTGGCATTCTTGCAAAAATGACAACCAACAAATTCGCCGGATTTCTTACCGGTTGCGCCGTTACGGCTGTTATACAAAGTTCGTCGGCAACTACTGTTATGGTGGTGGGTTTTGTTAATTCAGGACTTATGAATCTCCGCCAGGCAATCAATGTAATTATGGGTGCAAATGTCGGAACAACAGTCACAAGCTGGATTTTGTCGTTGTCGGGCATCAGCAGTGAAAATGTGTGGGTTAGCCTTTTGAAGCCGTCATCATTCACTCCTGTTCTTGCACTTGTGGGCATAATTCTTTATATGTTTTCCAAAAAGAGCGAAAAGAAGGACAGCGGTATTGTCCTCCTCGGTTTTGCAACCCTTATGTTCGGTATGGAAGCAATGTCGGGTTCGGTCAGCGGCCTTTCTGAAGTTCCTGAATTCAGGCAAATGTTCGTTATGTTCAAAAATCCGTTTTTGGGCGTTTTGGTCGGTGCGGTTCTTACAGGCATTATTCAGTCAAGTTCAGCCTCGGTCGGCATTTTGCAAGCTCTTGCGGTTACCGGTCAGGTTTCTCTCGGTGCGGCAATTCCAATCATTATGGGTCAAAACATCGGCACTTGCGTAACTGCTCTCATCTCATCAATCGGTGCAAATAAAAACGCAAAGCGTACCGCCTTTGTTCACCTTATGTTTAATGTTATCGGTTCAATTTTTATGCTTGTGCTGTTCTCAATTTGGAAGTATGGCTTTGAACCTGCATTTCTCGACACCCCTGCAACCGCTTTCAGCATTGCCGTGGTTCATACAGTATTCAATATTTTGTGTGTTGCAATTCTTATGCCAAACGCAAAACTTCTCGAAAAACTTGCACTTAAATTCATCAAAGATGATGAAGAACCCGAAGAGGTTGAAATCCTCGATTCTCGTCTTCTTGCAACTCCAACTCTTGCACTCCAGCAGTGTTACAGCGTTGCAACAAAAATGGCAAATTGCTCCGAGCGTGCAATTGAAAAAAGCATAACTTGTATTACTAATTATACCGAGGCAGACGCTGAGCGTATAAGAAAAGACGAGGCAAAGTGTGATAGATACGAAGACGAAATCGGTACTTATCTTGTTAATTTGAGCTCTCAAAAAATGGGTGATGAGGAAAGCGAGCAGGCAGCTGCACTCCTCAAAATGATAGGCGACCTTGAACGAATTTCTGACCATGCGGTTAATGTTCTCGATTCAACCGAGGAACTTCGTCAAAAAGGTTACACTCTCACAGAAGACGCTGTCAAGGAACTTGATATCCTCACAGGTGCAACAAAGGAGATTCTTAATATAACATTTAAGGCGTTGAAAGACACCGATACCGAGATTGCAAAGAGGGTTCAGCCTCTTGAACAGGTTATTGATATAATTAAGGAAAAAATGCGTACTCATCACATTCGCCGTATGCAACAAGGCTTGTGCACAATCGAGGCAGGCTTTGTTTGGTCAGATTTGCTCACGGATTTGGAGCGTGTGTCCGACCATTGCTCAAATATTGCAGGCTGCTTGATTGACGCATCAATGCACAATCTCTCAATCCACGAAACACAGCGTATCGCCGAGGACTCATCAAGCGACTATGGCAAATTGTTCAAGGATTACAGCAAAAAATACAGCTTTTTAAATATATAATAAACCTATCAAGGCTCCAAATAAAAATCATATAAACCTACTAAGGCTCCTCTTACTTGTAAGGGGAGCTGTCTGCATCTTGTATGCAGACTGAGGAGATAAAAAAATTAGTTTTTTATTGTCCGTTTTTCGGTACTGTGCATTTGAGCTTCGTTGACATAAACATTCTTCGGTAGTAATATTAGTATAAACAATAAGCCAAGACGAATTTATATAAATATACCAAATGAGGAGAGTTGAAAATGTATTGTATTAATTGCGGAACAAAACTTCCTGACGGTGCAAAATTCTGTTTTGAGTGTGGTTCGCCTGTAAATATTGTGCCTGTTGAAGATAACGAATACAGTATTAAAACATCAACTGCAAATGAAATTCAAAATGCAGAAACGGAAGATTGGATAACTCCTACTTTTGTTAATGATTTATCATCAAAGGGCAAGGGCAATCCTAAAATATACAGGAGTTTTAGATTTCAAGACCGCAGAAGTAACGACACTTTTTTGTTTGTTACTCCTTTTGATATAAGGCAGTCAATAGATGTGATTTACAGTGCTTTTAAGAGATGCGGAGATGTAAAAAGCGTAAACCCGGAGCGTGGGTATATTAAAGCACAATTAGTTGAATCAAGCCTCGGTAAGATTATTTTTGAAACATATATCACACAGATAGAAGACGGAAACGGGTGCAAGGTGAGAATCGTTATACAATCTGTTTGGGGTTCAAGGCAACTTTTGCCTCCTAAAACTTCAGACAATGTATATGACAGATTTTTAAGAGAACTGTTTACAATAGAACCTAATGTTAATTTCGGCGTCAGCTTGGCAAACAAAGCACCTTATGTCATTGCGGTTAATCAACTCGGCAGTAATATCGCAATGCAAACCGATTCTATTATCGAGCAAATTCCTAATGTCGGAGGAATGATTATCGGTGACTTTCTCTTTGGCGAAGCCGGTGCTATTGTCGGCGGTATGTCGGGAACGAGAAGAAGCACAGGCGTTACAAGAGAAGTTTTCGTCCAAAACCGACTTGCAAGCGTTATATTCAATAACGGCAAAGTGTACGAGGGCGAAATAAGAGTCGGCACACCTCTTTATAACGAAGTTATGGCAAAAATTTAATAATGTAGTATTATCAATATCTAAACTTTGTAAATTTACAGATTTTAGATATTGATTTTTATTTATAATATGGTAAAATGTATAAAGGGTATTATGTGATACTGTGTTCAGTTTTGCTGATACAACAAAAATGAGCCAACTTCCCCTCATTTCAATGGAAGTGTTATGTTTTTAAATGAGAGGTAAAAAAATGACTAATAAAGATTATGATGTAATTATCATCGGTGCAGGTCCGGGCGGTATCTTTTCCGCATATGAGCTTATCAACAAGCATAGTGATTTAAAGATTGCCGTGTTTGAGGCAGGCAACGAGCTTGCAAAAAGAAAATGCCCGATTGACGGCGACAAGGTTAAGTCTTGTATTCAGTGCAAAACTTGCGCAATTATGAGCGGCTTCGGCGGTGCAGGAGCATTTTCCGACGGTAAGTATAATATAACAAATGATTTCGGCGGCACACTTTACGAATATATCGGCAAGAAAAAAGCCATCGAACTTATGAAATATGTAGACAAAATCAATGTTGAGCACGGCGGTCAAAACTGCAAACTTTACACAACCGCAGGTTCGCATTTCAAAAAACTTTGTATCCAAAATCAGCTTAACCTTCTTGATGCTTCCGTTAGACATTTGGGTACGGATATTAACTATGTGGTTCTTGAAAATATTTATAATGAACTCAAGGACAAGGTTGAATGGCACTTTAACACTCACATTAACAGCGTTGAAAAACTTTCAGACGGCTTTAAGGTTGAATGTAAAAAAGGCGAGTTCACTTGCAAGGATTGTATCATTTCCGTTGGCAGAAGCGGCAGTAAATGGATGGAGGGTATATGCGATCATCTCGGTATCGTCACTCATTCAAACCGTGTTGACATCGGCGTTCGTGTTGAACTTCCTGCTGTTGTTTTCTCACATCTTACAGATGAACTTTACGAGAGCAAAATTGTTTACAGAACAAAGAATTATGAGGACGCTGTTCGTACTTTCTGTATGAATCCAAAGGGCAGTGTCGTAAATGAAAATACAAACGGCATCATTACCGTTAACGGTCACAGCTATGAGGACCCTGAAAAGCAAACCGAAAATACAAACTTTGCGCTTTTGGTTTCAAAGCATTTTTCAGAACCGTTCAAGGATAGTAACGGCTACGGTGAAAGCATTGCACGCCTTTCAAATATGCTCGGCGGCGGTGTAATCGTTCAGCGTTTCGGCGACCTTGTATCAGGCAGAAGAAGCAATCCGAAGCGTATCGAGGAAGGTATGGTTGAGCCTACTTTGGCAGCCACTCCTGGTGACCTTTCACTTGTTCTTCCAAAGAGAATTTTGGACGGCATTATCGAGATGATTTATGCACTCGATAAGATTGCTCCGGGCACTGCAAATCCGGATACACTTCTTTACGGCGTTGAGGTTAAGTTCTACAATATGGAGGTTGAACTCGACGAAAATCTCGAAACCGTGCACAAAGGTCTTTATGTAATCGGTGACGGTTCGGGTGTTACTCATTCACTTTCTCATGCTTCTGCAAGCGGCGTTTATGTGGCTCAAAGAATTATTGACGAAATAAAAAATAAATAAATTTTTATATAAGGGGTTTTTATAATGAAATTAAAAAAAGGTATCGTACTCGGTAATATTGACGGTCAGGACTTTGCTATTGCAACAGGTAAACTTTCAAACGAACTTTCGGGTATTATCAATAACAACGAAACCGCAAATTACATCTTTACTCTTCTTCAAAAAGAGCAAACCGTAGACAGCATTGTTTCCGCAATGTCTGCAAGATATGACGCTCCTAAGGAAGAGATTGAAAAGGACGTAAACGAATTTATCGCAACTCTTGACGGCTTCGGTGTTTTGGAGAAGTAAAAAATGATTGTAACCGATAATTCCGAACAAAATTGCTTGCTCAAGCTTTTGCGTTGTGTGTTAAAAGATGAACCGTTTGTACCGGATAAGGATATTAATACCGCAGAGTTGCTGAAGCTTGCAGTTAATCAGCAGGTTTATACAACTGTTTTGCCTTGCCTTGAACAAAGCGGTATTCTTACGGATAAAGAAAAAGAAAAATGGAATAATTATAAACTGTCCGAAATTCAAAAAAATCTTATTATATCTTCTGAGCGTGAAGCGTTATGTAGAGATTTTGATGATGCCGGTATTAGATATATGTTTATGAAAGGTTTGGTTATCCGTAATTATTATCCTCAAACATTTATGCGTCAAATGAGTGATAATGATATTCTTTATGGCGTTGAAAAAAGAGATGAATTGTTTGAAGTAATGAAAAAAAACGGATTTTATCTGTCTGTTTTTCAACCTGCTTCTGATGATTTCTTTAAAGCACCATATGTGCTTATGGAAATGCACAAAACTCTTTTTAATGACAACTGCGAGGTAAAACTTGATCTTGACTTGTGGAAGCGTGCAATTAAATGTGAGGGCAACAATTCGCGTTATAACATGTCACCGGATGACAATTATATTTACTCTCTTGCTCATATGTGCAAGCATTATTCCGGAGGCGGTTGCGGTATAAGGTTTGTTTGCGATATGTATTTGTTACATTACAGTAATGATAAACTTGATTTTGAATATATAAACAGTCAATTTAAAAAATTCGGACTTTATGAGTTTTATCAAAAAGTAATGCGACTTGTAGAAGCTATATTTAATGATGCTGAATATAATGATGAGGATTTGCAACTTTTAAATGAGGTTTTTGCAGGCGGTGTTTACGGAGTTATTAAATCTTTAGATGAAACGATTGAAGAAAGCGGAGGCAAATTTAATTATCTGTTCAGAAAGATTTTTCCAAAAAAAGAATTTATGTACAGAAATTACGAATATTTGCAAAATAAACCGTATTTACTTTTTCCTACCTATATCAAGCACTTTGTTTTAAGATATAAAAACAAGGGAAAAGATGCTAAAAAAACTCTCAAAAGAGTATTAAAAAATTAACGGAGGACAACTTTTTGTCGGTTAATAAAAATAACATTAGAAACTTTTCAATTATTGCCCATATCGACCACGGCAAGTCAACTCTTGCAGATAGATTGCTTGAACTTACAAGTTCCGTTCAAAAGCGTGATATGCAAGAACAGATTTTGGACGATATGGACCTTGAGCGTGAGCGTGGTATTACAATCAAAGCCCACGCAGTAAAACTGAATTATACTGCCAAAGACGGTCAGGAATATATCTTTAATCTTATAGACACTCCGGGCCATGTCGATTTTAACTATGAGGTTTCCCGTTCACTTGCGGCTTGTGAGGGTGCTATTCTCATCGTTGACGCTTCGCAGGGCGTAGAGGCACAGACTCTTGCAAATACCTATTTGGCTCTTGACCACGATTTGGATATTTTGCCTGTAATCAACAAGATTGACCTACCGGCTGCCGACCCAGAAAGAGTGGCACAAGAGGTTGAAGAAATTGTTGGTATTCCTTGTATGGATGCTCCTCGTATCTCTGCCAAAACAGGCGAAAATGTTGAGGAAGTCCTTGAATATATCGTAAAAGAGATTACTCCGCCGCAGGGGGACGATAATAAGCCTCTTAAGGCTCTTATTTTCGACTCTGTTTATGATAGTTATCGTGGCGTAATCGTTTATGTAAGAATCAAAGAGGGCAAAATTAAAGCCGGCGACACAATGCGTATTATGTCAACCGGTGCGGAATTCACTGTTGTTGAGGTTGGCTATATGCGTGCAACCTCTATGGAAAAGGCAAATGAACTCACAGCAGGCGAGGTTGGATATATCACAGCTTCAATCAAAACTGTCGGTGACGCTCATGTCGGTGATACAGTCACAACTGCCGATAATCCTGCCGATGAGGCTTTGCCGGGCTATCGTCATGTAAACCCGATGGTTTATTGCGGTCTTTATCCTGCCGACGGTGCCGATTATGAGGCACTTCGTGACGCACTTGAAAAATTGCAACTCAATGACGCTTCTCTTTCATACGAGCCTGAAACTTCGGGTGCTCTCGGTTTTGGTTTTAGATGCGGTTTCTTGGGACTTTTGCATCTCGAAATCATCCAGGAACGCCTTGACCGAGAATATAATCTTGACCTTATTGCAACTGTTCCGTCAGTTGTATATAAGATTTATCTCACCGACGGCACAATGGTTGAGATTGATAACCCGACAAATTATCCCGACCCTGCATATATTGATTACTGCGAAGAACCGTTTGCAGATGCACATATTTATGTGCCGAGCGAGTTTGTCGGCACTGTTATGGATATGTGTCAGGATAAGCGCGGAATATTCAAGAATATGAACTATATCACTCCCGACAGAGTTGATATTCACTATGAACTTCCGCTTAATGAGATTATTTACGATTTCTTCGATGCACTCAAATCAAGAACAAGAGGCTATGCTTCGTTCGACTATGAGATGAAGGATTACAGAAAGTCTGATCTTGTTAAGGTTGATGTAATGCTCAACGGTGATATTATTGACGCACTTTCGTTCATCATTCACCGAGAAAAAGCATATTCCCGTGCAAGAAGAATTGCAGAACAACTCAAAAAATATATTCCTCGTCACTTGTTTGAAGTTCCTATTCAGGTTGCAATCGGCGGTAAGGTTATCGCAAGAGAAACCGTTAAGGCACTCCGCAAGGATGTACTTGCAAAGTGCTACGGCGGTGATGTAACCCGTAAAAAGAAACTCCTTGAAAAGCAAAAAGAGGGTAAAAAGCGTATGCGCCAGTTCGGCTCTGTTGAAGTTCCGCAAGAAGCCTTTATGGCAGTTCTCCGCTTGTCCTCCGATGATGACGATTAAAATATAATATAAATAATTAATCCCTAAAGCGTTGTTGCTTTAGGGATTGTTTTTTAGTATTCAACTTTTAAGTTTTCTTCGGCTTCTGCCACTTTGAGCATAATTGCACATTCAATTCTCTTTCTGTGGAGTTCACAGCCGAATTCGTAAACGCCGTTTACACTGCCTGTGGTGTGGTATGCGTTTGCGGCACATCCGCCCGAGCAGTACAGCTTTGCAAAACAGTCCTTACATTCTTTGTGAGAGTAAACATTACATTCTTGGAATTGCTCAAGCACATCCGGATTTGTAACTCCGTCATAAATGTTACCGAGCTTGAACTTGCCGTCACCGACAAATTGGTGGCAAGGAAAGAGGTCACCGCTCGGAGTAACCGCCATATATTCCGTACCCACTCCGCAACCGCTTACTCTCTTGACGATGCAAGGTCCGTGGTTGAGGTCAATCATGTAATGATAGAATGTAAAGCCGTTTCCGCTTCTGTATCGTTTGAGCATTTCGTTTGCAAGAATTTGGTATTGCTCTTTGAGAATAGGCAAGTCGCTTTCCCTGAGTGCCCACGGCTCTTTAGGGTCGCACACAACAGGCTCAACCGATAATTCCTTAAATCCGAGGTCTGCCATATGCAGCAAATCGTTTGAAAAGTCGGTGTTGAAGTGAGTGTATGTGCCTCTCATATAATAGTTCTTTTGCTTTCTGCTGTCGGAAAATTTTTTGAACTTGTCTATGATTAAATCATAACTGCCTTTGCCGTTTGGAGTTTTGCGGAGGTTGTCGTGAACATTCTTTCTGCCGTCAAGCGAAAGTACAACATTGCTCATTTCCTTGTTGCAAAAGTCGATTACTTCATCGTCAACAAGCACACCGTTTGTTGTAAGAGTAAAGCGGAAATTCTTGTCAAATTTCTTTTCCTGCTCTCTGCCGTATTTGACAAGCTTTTTGCACACATCCCAGTTGAGAAGAGGTTCTCCACCGAAAAAGTCAACTTCAAGATTCTTTCTTGTGCCACTTTGTTCAATCAAAAAGTCGAGTGCTCTTTTGCCGACTTCAAGGCTCATCAAGCCTTTGTCAGCACCGCCGTATTCGCCTTTGCCTGCAAAACAGTATTCGCAGTTGAGGTTGCATCCGTGTGCAACATGAAGGCAAATGGCTTTGATTACACCTTGACGCTTTTTGAATTCCTTTGCGGTTGCTTCAAAAGTGTCCTCCGCAAAAAGTCTGCCGTCTGCAATAAGGCTTTCAATATCCTCAAAACATTCCTCAATATCCTCGTCGGTTACATCTGCTCTGTCGGAATATTTGTCAAGAATGTATGCCTTGATTTCGTCTTTTGTATTTTCTTTGTAT
>OIYQ01000982.1_pt1 | contig 11093 bp, 9 predicted proteins | sample 1588311 | NCBI WGS metagenome assembly OIYQ01 (sample SAMN03283244) | human gut metagenome | biome: human-associated habitat; material: feces | host: Homo sapiens | place: Peru | collected 2012
GCCAGCGCAGGCGAGGCCATGACCGCCGCCGGTATCTCCTTTACCGCCATCACCCGCGATACCAACATCATCGCCGAAGTGCTTGCCGGCAACAGCGGCGTGCTGGGCTGCTTTACCGCAGAGCAGATCGCTACCATCACCGAGTTCAGCCAGCACATGAACTTCTTCGGCATCGACCTGACCCGCATCCCGAAGCTGGGCCTTTCTCTGGACATCGTGCTGCCGCTGCTGTCGGTCCTCACTATGTTCTGGTCCACCCATGTCAGCATGAAGGCCTCCGGCCAGCAGATGCAGGGCAGCATGAAGCTGACCATGTACATGATGCCGCTGATGTACCTGTTCTTCTGCTTCACCTATCCGCTGGCATTCTCTCTGTACTACGTCATTTCCAACATCGTTATGACCGTACAGACCCAGATCATGCGCAAGTTCTACGACCCCGAGAAGATGCGTAAGGACGTGGAAGCCGAGATCGCCGCCAAGCGCAAGCAGGAAAAGCGCGGTGTGAAGAACACCACCATCACGGTGACCGACCCCAAGACCGGCAAGGCCGTGGAAAAGAACCTTTCCGCCAGCGAGATGAACAAGCGCCGGCTGGAGTATGCCCGTCAGCTGGACGCCGAGCGCTACAAGGACGAGCGCACCGTGCCGCTGAGCGAGCTGAATAAGCAGGATAAACAGTAACAAGGGAGGTAAACGGTTATGATCCGTACACAGGAATCCACCGGCAAGACGGTGGACGAAGCCCGCGCCAAAGCCTGCGCCCTGCTGGGCGTGCAGGCCGACGATCTGAACGTCAGCTATGAAGTGCTGGAAATGCCCCAGAAAACCGGTTTTCTGGGCTTAAAGACCACCCCCGCCAAGGTGCGCGTGAGCGTGGAAGAGCCGGATGCCCCCGCCGCTGCACCCGCAAAGCCGGTGGAGGTTGTGGCAGAGCAGCCGGTTGAGACTGCCGCCCCCGTGCAGGAGACTGCCCCCGTGGCAGAGGAAACGCCTGCTGCTGTGGAGGAGCCCGCCGCTCCCGCCGCAGAGCAGACCCCCGCTGCCCAGCAGCCCGCCGAGACTGCCGAGGAGGCAGAAGAGGTGGAAGTGCCCATCGTCATTGAGGAGAACGCCAAGGTGAAGGCCGCCGTGGACTATCTGCGGGAGGTTATCACCCTGATGGGCGTGGAGAACGTGACCTTCAGCGCTGTGCAGAAGGGCGAAGCCACCATCATCCGTCTGGACGGTGAAAAGCTGGGCGCCCTCATTGGCCGCCGTGGTGAGACCATGGAGAGCCTGTCCTATCTGGCAAGCCTTGTGGCAAACCGTCTGGAGGGCGATTACATCAAGCTGGGTCTGGACGTTGCAGGCTACCGCGACAAGCGCGAGAGCGACCTGACTGCACTGGCACAGCGCATTGGCGCCAAGGTGCGCAAGACCGGCCGCAGCTTTGCCATGGAGCCCATGAACCCCTACGAGCGCCGCATCATCCACTCTGCCATCAGCAAGATGGAGGGTGTGCGCAGCGAGAGCAAGGGCGAGGGCCGTGACCGCCGCGTGGTCATCTACTCCACCGCACCGGATGCCCAGACCGAGAACACCTACGGCGAGCGCCGTGGCCGTGGCGGCAACCGGAATGGCCGTCGTCCCGGCGGCAACCGCAACGGCGGTTATCGCGGCGAGCGCCGCAGCGAGAACGGCGGCCGCAATGGCGGCTACCGCGGCAACCGCAGCGGTGCACCCCGCGGCCCGCGTCCGTCCAGCGTGCCGGAGCGCACCTACGCTCCCCGCGACGCCGAGAGCGCAGCACCCGTAGCACCCAAGCGCACCGAGCGCGTGGACGACTTTGCAGATTTCAGCTTCGGCAAGATCGAGCTGTAACCGGCAGACTTCAACAAAACCATGCAGCGCCCCGCATTTCCACCGGAAGTGCGGGGCGCTTTTGCTTTGTTGCAGCTGGGACGATTTGGAATACACTGCGCTCCGCGGGGAAAGTAACTGCTTGCCTTTAGCGTGCAGGGACGCTCCGCTGGGCCAGAGGCAGGGAGGGGTGTTCCGAGTCCCCCCTCCCTACCTCTGGACTCCACCCACCCCGCAACGGGCCAAGGGCTGCTCGCCCTTGACAATCCTAAAGAAGAAGTCGAAGCACAAAAAAGCTAGCGCTGCGCCAGTCGGCGCTATCGCTTTAACGCTTTTTTCGCTTCTCCATTTATAGCCCCTCAGTCGCTGCGCGACAGCTCCCCCCGGGGGAGCGGGCACGCCCGCAGCGCCGCGCTTTCGTAGAAAGCGGCGCTGCAAATGCCGTTTGCCGTTACGACCCCACCCGTGAAAAGGCAATTCTGGAAAATCCGCAGATTTTCCAGAATTGCGAAATATAAAATAATCTTTCCTTGAATCATGCCCAGAGCAGCGCGGAGGGCATTTCAAATCGTTTCACAAAAGGAGTGCACCCCCATGATGCTGGACCGCATGGAAGGCAACGCAGAACTGAAAAGCAGCGTGCAGCTGATGCTGGCAGCCCGCCGCCTGACCCACAGCGTGCTGCTGGTGGGCGAAGAGGGCCTTGGGGCCGGTTTTGCGGCCCGCTGCATCGCGGCCGATTATCTTTACCCTGCAGGCGGAGCGCCCGCTGAGGCCCTTCTGCGGGGCGAATGCTGCCGTGCGGTGGCGAAGGCCGGCAAGCGCGACAGCGGTCAGGTGGAGACCGGCATCGTGCGCGAGGCCATCTCAGTCACCGGCATGGGCAGCGGCGGCAAGTATCTGGTGGGTCAGGTCACAGCCATGCGCAGCGAGATCTTCAACACCAGTCTTTCGGCCGAGGGACGCGCCGTTCTGCTCTACCACGTAGAAAAAATGAATGAAGAATCCGCCAACGCCCTGCTGAAGGTCATGGAGGAACCGCCGGAGGGCGTGCTGTTCCTGCTCACGGCGGATTCGCTGGCCAGTGTGCTGCCCACCATCCGCAGCCGTTGCGTGAGCTTTGCGGTGGCTCCGGTGCCGCCGGAGCAGTGCGCCCGCTACTGCGCCGCACAGGGCGTGGATAAAAAGACGGCGGCTCTGTACAGTGAGCTGTTCGACGGCCACATCGGCACGGTGCTGGCTGCCGCCCGGGACGAAAGCCGCGCCGCGCAGGTGGAAAAGGCGCTGCAGCTGGCAAAGGCCGCCGCCGCAAAGGACAGTTACGCCGCCGCCGTTCTGCTGGCTGCGTATGAAAAAGACAAAGCCGGTGCGGCGGCATTGCTGACGGATTTCCGCGCTGTGGCGTCGGCGGGTCTGCGCAGCAGTCCCCATGCCCCGGTGCAGGGCGATACAGCGCGGCAGGCGCTGCGCCTGGCCGATGCCGCCATCCAGCGCCTTGGCGCACAGGTCAACCCGAAGATCATTCTCAGCGTGTTTGCGGCAAAGTTCCGCGCGTTATGAAAAAACTCCCCCGGCAGAGGGGCCTTGCATGGCCGGTTCTGCCGGGGGAGAATTTTTTTACGACTGAGGTTTGATTTCAGCAGGGGTATCGAGAGGGCTATAGCTAATGGGAATTGTTTTTCCGGAAACGGTCAGCCTGATCTCAAGACTGCTGAGGGAAGATCTGCGGACATCACCCAGATCGATATAGACAGGGACCGCTTTCGTATCACTTGCTTTTACAGTCCACTCGGTGGGAATGGAATACTTGTTGCTGTCATTCAGTGTAATGTTGCCAAAGCCGAAAACTTTTCCGGCGGAGCAGGAAAGATTGGATTTCTTGATTTTGAAATCCTTGGTAGGTGTTTCGATACGAAGACCAAAGTAAATATAGTAATGAATTTTTTCATCGGATTCAAACGCAGCAGCGTAGGAATGCCATTCTTCAGACAGCGGTGTGGCGGAAATGGAATAAGACATATTATCCTGGGCAGCGACGGGAAGAGCCTCTCCAAAGTCAGTAAGCGTTGCATTCCCCGGCAGCGGGCTGACATCGCATCCGCCCAGAACACCTGCGGCGGCAACGGACAGAGCGGCAAAGCCGGTGGTTTTCAGGAACACGCGGCGGCTGATTTTTTCAGACATGATCGATCTCTCCTTTTCAAAAGAAAATATAGAAGTATAAAAATCTATTGCAGAAAGCAGAAACTCCCTCCAGCGCTTGCGGTACACTGGAGGGAGTTCCTGTTTGGGGTATTGCTTTGGTGTGAGGAGGAATCATGTGCAGGGGGACAGTTGCGGCCCCGCCTTCCCTGCAGGGTATAGTATACCCGATTTTAAGTGAAAAGTCATTACATTTTTGTGAAAAAATGTGATTCGACGAAAATTTCACATTCTCCGGCACACAGAGCTGGGCAGAAAACTCGATCTCCGGGTACATGACAGCGCTGCCATCCGCATGGAATGGCGCTCAGACAGGGAAAGACCGCCGGAACGCTGCAAAAAACAGCGGCAGGGCCTTTCCGGATATGTCTACTATAACAGTTCTCCCGCGGGAAAGCAATTCTTTTGGCCTGATTTTGTCGGAAAAACGAAAATCGCTGCCCTGTTTTTGCCTATTTGCCGGAAAATACGATCCAAGTTCAGCCTTTTTTCAGTTCTGCGGCGTGAACTTTTCCGCGCTCCACGTAGTGCGCTGCATTGCGCAGATTAGCCTGCACCTGTGTCTCGCTCACCTGCTTGATGACCTTTGCCGGGACGCCGACGGCTACCGAGCCGTCCGGGATGACCATGCCTTCCGGAACCAGCGCCCCGGCCCCGATGATGCAGTTTTTGCCCACGATGCAGTGGTTCAGCAAGGTGGCGTGCATCCCGATGAGGCTGCCGTCCCCCACGGTGCACCCGTGCACAAGGGCGCTGTGCCCCACGGTAACGTTTTTGCCCAGCGTCACGGCCCCGCCTGCATCGCAGTGGAGCACTGCGTTATCCTGCACGTTGGAGTTTTCGCCGATGGTCAGGGTGCCGTCGTCGCCCCGCAGCACGGCTCCGTACCAGACGGTGGAGCCGGGTTTCAGCACCACATCGCCCTGCACGGTGGCATTGGGGGCAACAAAAGCAGAACCTTCATCCTGAGGGACTTTTCCACAAAAGGACAGGAACATTGTTAAAAACCGCCTTTCTCTCTTTCGCTTTTGGCTGATTTATGGTATTCTTTAAAGTGAAAATAAATCGGATTCCGGCCATTGGCCGGGACGTTCAAACAGGGGGTACGCTCATGTTTCAAAACACCTTTCTCCGTCGTGCTGCGGCACTGGTGCTGACGCTGGCGCTGGCCGTTTCGGCGGCTGTGCCGGGTCTGGCCGCCTACCCCATGCCCATCCAGACCGCCAGCGAGACCGAGTCGGTCTATCTGTTCGACGCGGACACCGGCAAGACCATTCTCAGCCAGAACGCCGACCAGCAGCAGTATGTGGCCAGCCTGACCAAGCTCATGACGGCGCTGCTTCTGCTGGAAAGCGGCAAGGATCTGAACGGTGAAGTGACCGTGCCCACCGCCATGACGCAGGAGTTCAAGGACATCCAGAACGCCAACGGCACCACTATGGGCCTGCGCATCGGCGAGACGGTGCGCCGTATCGACCTGCTCAACGCCATGCTCATCTCCAGCGCCAACGACGCGGCCAGCGTCATTGCGTGGGACGTGGGCGGCAGCGTGCTGGACTTTGTGCGCCAGATGAACGCCCGCGCGCAGGAGCTGGGCTGCAAGGGCACGAACTTTACCTGTGCCCACGGCCTGTTCGACTACGGCAACGTGTCCACCGCGCAGGATCTGGCCAAGATCGCGGCAGCCTGCGCCGAAAACGAGACCTTTACCCAGATCGCAGGCACGAAAAGCTATGTCATCCCGGCCACCAACCTGCAGCGGGCAGAACGTACCATCAGCTCTTCCAACGGCCTGATGACCGAGGGCAGCGATTGCTACCGGGAATATGTCCAGTGGGTCAAGGGCGGCTTCACGACGCTGGCAGGCCGCTGCGCGGTGGCCTTTGCCCAGAAAGGCGGCCACACCTACGGGCTGGTGATCCTGAACTGCGACACACTGGATCATCTCCTGGCCGAGTGCGCGGAGCTGTTCGACTGGGCCTTTGAAAGCTTCTCCGACCGCCCGCTGGTGGATACCCAGACCGTGCTGACCACCATCGATGTGACCAAGTGCCGGGCGGAACCGATGGCAGACCTGTACGCGGCGGCGCCGGTGAGCGGCTACGGCCACGCGGACGATAAGGTCTCCTATTCTTTCGACCTGCCGGAAAGCATCCCTGCCACTGTGAAAAGCGGTCAGGTGGTGGGCACAGCCACTGTCTATCTGGACGGCTACGAGGTGGGCACGGTGGAGCTTGTGACCCATCAGGAGTATGTCTCGGACTTCCGCACCGACACAAAAGCAACGATCCTGCTGCTGTGTGCGCTGCTGGTCATCCTGTTCCTGCTCACGGTGCTCACCCTTGCGGCCGGCGGCGGTTCCCTGAACCTGCGCCGCAGAAAGCGGAGAAGATAACCCTATTTTATAACAAAAGAAGCGGCGCATCAAGCCTTGTTCTAAGGCCCGATGCGCCGCTTTTGGTTACCGGTTGAGGAACTTGATAAAGTGGTAAGACTCAACGATCTGGAAGTATTTGATGATGCGTGGATAGAGAGGCTCGGCTTTTTCGCCGAAATGCTCTTTCATGCAGTCCGCGAGCTGTGCAACGGTCTTTTCGCCGTCGATCAGCGGCCAGAGATAGCTGCCGGTCTCGTCCAGATGCACCTGCGTGAAGCGTGGTTTGTGAAACACTTTTTGTGCGATCGTGTTGAAGAAACCGCTGTTCTCCACCTCAAGGGTGATGATGCCGGTCTCTTCGTCCGTGTGCCAGCGCAGGTTTTCCGCACGCTGCGGGATCAGGTCCAGATAGTTGACAGATTGCTTTTTCTTACGCATCAGTTCTTCTTTTTCTTGAGGGAAAACGCCAGCAGGCATGCGATCATGACGATCATCAGGATGACGCCGCCCACATTGCCCAGATCAAAGCTCAGGGCGGTGCTCACGCCGAACACGGCAAAGATAGCCAGCAGGATGCCGACCAGACCCTCGCCTGCGATCATACCGGCGCAGAACAGGGTGCCGGTGGTGGACTGCTCTTCCTTGGTCTTGGTGTCCACTTTCTTGCGCAGATCCAGCAGGCCGCGCACAACGCCGCCGATCATGATGGAAGCGTTCAGGTAGATGGGCAGGTACAGACCGATGGCGAAGGGCATCACGGGGATGCGCAGGATCTCCAGAGCAATGGCCAGGAACACGCCGACGAACACCAGGTTCCAGGGCAGGTTGCCGCCCATGATGCCCTCGACGATCATCTTCATCAGGGTAGCCTGGGGTGCGGGCACCTCAGCGCCGCCGTAGCCCCATGCGCTGTCCAGCAGGTACAGCACACCGCCGATGGCAAGGCCGGAAGCGATGACGCCGATCAGCTCGCCGATCTGCTGCTTGACAGGGGTAGCGCCCAGCAGGTAGCCGGTCTTCAGGTCCTGAGAGGTATCTGCTGCAATGGCTGCGCAGATGCAGATGACAGAGGCGATGGCCATGGAGCCGATCATGCCCTCGATGCCAACGTTGCCGGTGGCCTTCAGGATCATGGTAGCGATCAGCAGGGTGGCAATGGTCATGCCGGAGACCGGGTTGTTGGAGCTGCCGATCATGCCGACCATACGTGCAGAGACGGTGGAGAAGAAGAAGCCGAAGATGACGATCAGCAGAGCACCCAGCGGGCTGACGGGGATGGCCGGAGCCAGCCAGATGATGAGGATGATCAGCAGGATGCCGCCCAGAATAAAGGGCATGGGCATGTCGCGGTCGGTACGGGAAGTGCCGGTGCTGCTGCCGCCCTTCAGGCTCTTCATGGCATCACGGAAGGTGGATGCGATCAGGGGCAGGCTCTTGATCAGCGAGATGATACCGCCGGTAGCGATGGCACCTGCGCCGATGTACTTGACGTAGTTGGACCAGATGGCGTCTGCACCGCCGGCTGCATACAGGTCAGCAATGGTGGTGCCGGCGGCAGCCGGGTACAGGGAAATGTTCGCACCGAACAGGCAGATCAGCGGGATGATGACCATCCAGCCCACCAGAGAACCGGCGAACATGTAGGAAGCGGTCTTGGGACCGACGATGTAGCCCACGCCCAGCAGAGCGGGGTACACTTCCATGCCGATGGCGCCCTTGAAGGACTTGAAGGCCAGAGCGATGTCGGCGGGGATGACCTTCAGGCCGTCCACGATGAACTTGAACACAGCGGCCAGACCCATGCCGGAGAAGACGGTGGAAGCGTTTGCGCCGCCCTCTTCACCCGCCAGAAGGACGTCTGCACAGGCAGTGCCTTCCGGGTACAGCAGGGTCGCGTGCTCCTTGACGATCAGTGCGTTGCGCAGGGGCACCATGAACAGCACGCCCAGGATACCGCCGCACAGAGCGATCAGGGTGATCTCGAGGATGCTGGGCTTGTCGCACAGACCCTCTTTCGCCCACAGGAACAGCGCGGGCATGGTGAAGATGGCACCGGCGGCCAGGCTCTCGCCTGCGGAGCCGATGGTCTGCACCATGTTGCTCTCCAGAATGGAGTTCTTCTTGAGCAGGACGCGGATCACGCCCATAGAAATGACTGCTGCCGGGATGGAGGCAGAAACAGTCATGCCGACGCGCAGGCCCAGATAGGCATTTGCAGCGCCGAAGACCACAGACAGGATGATGCCCATGATCACAGAGGTGGCCGTCATTTCTGCGGTGATCTTTTCCGCAGGAATATACGGCTTGAAGGATTCTTGATCTTTCATGCTTGCACTCCTTGCGACAGCACAAGCGTCTTGCTTTTGGGGCAGGGCGCTTGTGCTGTCTGTTTTCCTATTCCTATTTCACAAAACACGCACATCCCCCTGAAGGAGGATGCGCTGGCACATTCTCTATTATACTAAAGTGTGGCTCTGTTCGCAACTGGAAAACTTCACAAGAAATTCATGAAAAGTTCGTGGATTCAAGCGTTTTTGGTAAAAATGAGCCAAAAACACGCAAAAAAAGTCCATGCGGACATTTAAACTGTCCGCATGGAACGTACAACTTTAAAAAGCTCAGACAGCACCGTAGATGCCGTGCACCGACACTTCGCCGGTAAACACATGCACTTCACCGCTGTCGGTGCGCACCACAAGGCGGCCTTCTTCGTCTACGTCTACGGCCTCGCCTGCCCCCTGCCCGCCGTCCGGCAGGTCAAAGGTGACCCGGCGGCCCAGATTGACGCAGGCGGCCTTGTATTCCTCCCGGAAAGGGGCAAAGCCGTCCCGGGCAAACTGGTACAGATTGCGGTCAAAACCAAAGTCGGTCAGGCCCTCGGCCAGCCATGCGGGGTCGGTGGAAAGATCCACCTTTGCCCCCTGCAGTTCCAGCGAGGTGCCGTTGGGCAGGCCGGCGGCGTCAAAGTAGCTCTGGGGCTGGGCAAGATTGATGCCGATGCCGCACAGGATGCCCCGGCCCTGCTGCTGGTAGCCGTAGCTCACGCTCTCGCACAGGATGCCCACGATCTTTTTGCCGTTCAGCAGCAGATCGTTGGGCCACTTGATCTGGCAGTCCACGCCGTAGCGCAGTTTGAGCTGGGTGCGCACGGCCAGACTGGCCAGCAGCGGCAGGGTGGCAGGCTGGGCCAGCGGTTCCCGGATGGCAACTGTATAATACAGGGCCTTGCCCTCGGCGTTCACCCAGCTGCGGCCCAGACGGCCCCGGCCTGCGGTCTGGTTCTCGGTATACACCGCGCCCACCGGGCCGAACTCCTCAAAATGCTCCTTCACGTAAGCGTTGGTGCTGCCGCATTCCGGCAGATAGCGCACCTCATTGATGCTCATTGTTTGGGTACCTCTTTGTGTTCATAGGCGGTCACTTTGCCGCCGTCCAGCGTCAGGATGCCGTAGGTGTTGGCACCGGTGTAGCACCGGCCGCAGGAGCCGGGGTTGAACAGGAACACCTTGCCCCGCTGCTCTGCATGGGGGATATGGGTGTGGCCGAACAGCGCCACTTCGGCACCCCGGGCAGTTGCAGCGTCAGCCAGCGTATCCAGATCGTATTTTACACCGTACATATGACCGTGCGTGTAAAAAATCACCACGCCGTCAAAGGCGGCCAGCCCGTCCAGCGGCTCCAGTGCACCGTAATCGCAGTTGCCCGCCACAGAATACGCCCGCAGCTTGGGGAACAGCGTCAGCGCCGATTCCAGATCCCGCAGACCGTCACCCAGAAAGATCAGGGCGTCGATGTTTTTATTCTCTTTCATCAGGATGCGCTCAATGGCGGCGCGTCCGCCGTGGCTGTCGCTCAGAACCAGAAGTCTTGTCACAAAAGAGATCCTCCTCTATTACCGTTTCCTTATCATTTCCCGGGCCTTATTCTTCTGCCTGCCCGTTCTGCTGCAGTACCAGCAGCTGTTTGTACACTTCGCTCTTGGAGTAAGGGGTATCCTTGGCGGCTGCTTTTGCCGCCGCCGTGGGGCCGAAGCCCTGCCCGGTCAACTCCAGCGCCCGCTGCGCTGCCTGCTCCAGCGTCAGCTCCTGCTCCGGGTCAGCGGATGCCGGTGCACCTGCCATGACCAGCACATACTCGCCCCGCGGTTCGTTGGTTTTATAGTGCTCCACTGCTTCCCCGAGGGTGGTTTTCCAGATATCTTCGTGGAGCTTGGTCAGCTCCCGGCACAGGGTGATGCTGCGGTCGGCGCCAAAGGCAGCGGTCAGGTCGTCCAGCGTGGTGCGCAGCTTGTGGGGCGCTTCGTAGAAGATGGTGGTGCGCTTTTCCTGCAGAAGCTCGGCCAGGCGCTCTTTTTTCTGCTTGCGGTTCACCGGCAGAAAGCCCTCGAACACCCAGCGGGAGGTGTCCTGCCCGGACACGGCCAGTGCCGTGACACAGGCCGAAGCAGCAGGCACCGGCACTACCTTGATGCCCAGCGCCAGCGCATCCCGCACGATGACCTCGCCCGGGTCAGACACGCAGGGCATACCGGCATCGCTGCACAGGGCGCAGCTCTCCCCTGCCTCGATGCGGCGCAGGATGGCGTCGCCCTTCTGCAGAGCGTGCTCGTAGTAGCTGACCATGGGCTTTTTCAGTCCCAGATAGTTCAGCAGTTTCATGGTCACGCGGGTGT
>OIYQ01000983.1_pt1 | contig 11092 bp, 9 predicted proteins | sample 1588311 | NCBI WGS metagenome assembly OIYQ01 (sample SAMN03283244) | human gut metagenome | biome: human-associated habitat; material: feces | host: Homo sapiens | place: Peru | collected 2012
TTTAAGCAGCAAGACATACGTCTTAACTCCTTAACTTCCTTAACTCCTTTAACTTCCTGATATGCGAAAGTTCAGTATTCTAAAATTCAAGATTGCAAAATACATTCTATATGTTTTCTAAACCTCTGCAAAGGTAATGATTTATTCTTGTTCGGCAAAGGAAAAAGACACCTTATTTATTATATGGGCAGCAATTAAGGAAATCAGAACAAGAATCCTGCATTGATATAGAATCCTACATTCTTACCCAAGCTAGAATAATTAGCCTGAATGCTTACCGGACCCAATACGAAATCATAGGATGCCCGCAAGGCTCCTCCCCACAAATCATCACCGATGAGAATATGAGAAAACTTGCGGGCTTCCTTGCCATACTCTCCCAAGGCAGTAAGGTAGAACTTACCTTTTACCCGATAACGGAAACCGAGCTGACCTGTCACCACATTGCGCTCCAACAGATGAACATGCTGCGCACTCTCCCATGCCATCTGCCAAGGCAGATAGTAACCATCAGCTACTCCACCTGCATAATTCTGATAAATGGCTGGTACGGAACTTCCAAACAAGAAGCGATTCTTGAGTTTAGGAAGCAGATAGAATCTGGAATTGAGACGTACGGCACATTCTCCGTGAAAAACAGCTTCACCGAAAGGATTACCATCAGCATAATGTATTCCGTCATCCGTATGCAGAATGCCCTGAACCTGAATGCGGCTACCACGGGTCGGGAAATAACGGCGGTCGTAAGTATCCATCACAACAGATGCAAAGTAGTTCAGAAAATGGTCTGACGAACGTGTCTGGATGCTTCCGTCGCGTTCGAACATATCAGAATGATAATGATAATAATCAAACTGCACTCCCGATTTCAATCTGAAATTACCGATATCGCGGGTATAGAATCCAGCGAAAGAATGCGAAAGAAACTCCAGGGCATCCAACTTATGCTTGTCCGCATAAAGGTCGAAATCATAATGAGCCATACGATAGGAAATGCCTATTTTCGCTCCGAAAAGGTTGCCATAGGCATATTTCATTTCCATATATGGATTTCGGGAAATGCGTCCTGTAAAGGCATAGTGATGACGGGTAGAGAACTGCTGGTTATTGGATATCTGGGCTATGACGCTCGCCAGATCCTGTGTATCAAAACGTGCACCTACACTGATTCTTCTGGATTCGTTGGGTTCCAGCATGAATACCAGGTCATAAGGTTCCTCGTTAGACTGTCTGTATTCTACACGCGAAAAGATATTCAGTCCCCTGAGCATGGCAAGTGTGCCATCTATCTCCTCAGGACTGACTTCCGAATTCTCCCGTAGAGCAATTTTCTTTCTAATCCACTTTTCCTCCTCTCCGCTGATGCCTTCTATCTGGATGCTTCCTATATGATAGGCTTCCGTCTGAGAAGGTTTCTGCAGTTTGAGGCGTTTATCCTGTAACGTATCATCGGATGCAACTGAACCGCAAGCATCAGCATAGATATACTTTCTCAAAGCCATCAGTTCACCCCACTTCTGTCGGGCAGCCTGTTCTCCCCGCAGTATCATCGTATCAATGGCTTCAGATTGGAAACTGGCTGCCGTAAAACCTTTCAGAGAAGGATTGATATAAAGATCGGCTTCAGCCATATTCTTCCGGTATTTGTTCTGCCCCATCATACTTATGAGCTGTTCAACAACAGAAGAAGCCGATTTCAGCTCTTCCTTCTTCTTCCAACCGGTACTCAAATCCACACAGATAATCACATCCGCTCCCATTTCCTTTGCCACATCAACCGGCAGATTGTTCAAGGCGCCGCCATCCACCAGCATCTTCCCTTTCCATTCTACCGGAGCAAACACGCCCGGTATCGACATGCTGGCACGCATCGCCAATGGCAACGAGCCCGATGAAAACACGACCTCCTTGCCTTCTACCAGATCTACCGCCACGCAACGGTAAGGAATAGGTAGGTTGGAGAAATCATCCACCTGATGATACCCCACGGTAAGTTTAGAGAAAAGGTTAAAGATATTCTGCCCCTTCACATAACCGGTTGGTAACGAGACCTTCCTCTCTTTGGAAAGAGGAATATGAACGATATATTTCTCCCTTTCTTCTTTAGAAAGAAAAGTCTCCGATTCACGTTTCACCTGGTCGCTCAAAAGGAAAAGCCAGTCCTGGTTACGGTAGAGGCTATCAATATCCGCAGCATCGTAGCCGATGGCATAGAGTCCGCCCACGATGGCACCGATACTGGTTCCGGCAATATAATCTACAGGAATATCAGCCTCTTCCAGCACCTTGAGCACACCTACTTCAGCCGCGCCCTTGGCACCACCTCCACCCAACACGAGCCCCACCTTCTTGCGTGGCTGCTGGGCTTGCAGAGGAGTATGAGCTAAGAAGCAGCAGAATAAAACCAAAAAACATAATATCTTATCTCGATGTACCATCATATTGCTCCTTATTAAAATGAATAACTGACACGGCAAATACTCTTCACTCTTCACCAACCCCTCTGAAATACCGATAAACAGGGCGGTTGGCGGAGGTGAAGAGTTCTCAGAAGCTCTTCACCCACTCTTCACCACTCTTCACCTAAATACTTTTTCAAGAATCCGACTGAAAAGAGAAGAATGATATTTCTTTTCCTCCATATTTCTTTCGCTTTTAAAGTTATATAAAATCACTTGTATTTTGAGACAGAGAACCTTTTTGGATTCTGTCTCATATCCCAAATGTCAACAATATGCACCACATCCAAGGATTCATCATAATAATAAACCAACTTGAAATTACGCATAAAATTAGCACCCCGAAGCAAATAGCTAAACTTTGGTGCACCAAGAAAAGGGGGCTTACCTTCAGGATATTTTTTCAGGAAGTTCTGAATTTTCTTCAGTTCTTCTTTCCACTTTCGAGCAGTTTTCTTACCAAAATTCTCATAAGCATCGATAATATACTGACGTTCCTTTTCTTCATACAGCTTGTGGACAACTATCTCAGCCATGGGAATTCCTCATATAAACGTTCATTAAAGGCATCAACAGATTCCCATTTAGAAGGATCATCCTTTATGGTTTCACAATAATCGAGGCTATCCAGAAGCCCCTCATAACTAAAATGATTTTTAAGAACAGGAATTTCATCTTTCTGCTCTATCCCAGAATCTATCATGTGATGAGATACAGACTCTGATGCAACAGATGCATAAACAGGCGATGGCTCACAAACCTTATCCCCATCTATCTTCGATTCATCGATATGATATTTCTTTTCCTCCATATTTCTTTCGCTTTTAAATTCTACATTGCTTATTGGTGCAAAAGTACGAAGAAAGATTGGTATTCGCAAGAAAAATACTATAAAATTGCGGAGAACACTGAAATTTAACGGATTATGCGGATTAAGTTGGATAAAAAACGACCCGGTATATTTTTTTCTTCTTAAAATCTTTGGAGTATCAATAATTATCTGTATCTTTGCAGCGTTAGTTCCAGCCGAGCCTCTTGACAAAGCTTAAATAGGCTGGGCTTTTTTCATTTATAAATTATGACTATGAGTAAGGTAAACTTCTATGATATATATATTCATTTCAATGATGATATAATGCTGGAGCCATCCTTTTCCGTCAACTATAAGGATGAGAGCGCATCATATAATTTCAAGAAATTAAAGTTTGATTATACATTTATTCCCAAGGATCAACAACGTCTGGTGAATTATTGGGCACACCTTCATCAGCGTGAGCTGATGGACCACTATCACTATATCAAAAAAGTGAAACCCCTTGCCAATATTGAGAATTTAAGCAAGATAAGGGAAATCCACATAAAGCCATTAGATACAAAAGACAAACTGGGAATCATATTTGTATGGTATCAGGAGGATTACAAGCTGATTATCTGGTTTAGCAATATGGAACGTAAACTTATAGACATCAAGAAACTCATGCTTTCAGGAAATGAAAAGTTCAAGCGTTTTTATGACATAGATTACTACGAAAGCTACAAAGTAAATCCATATAGCATAACATGGGATACAGAAATCAAACTGACTGCAAAAGAACTCTATAACATCGCTGAGCCACTTCCGAGCTACGTAGATTTCAAGGAATTGGACAAAGGAATCTTGGATGAGATTGCCGAAGAACAAAAAAGATTAAAACAGGAGAACCATTCTTTCACCTCAGACGTAGGATCCTGCTTTGGGGGCTGTCTCGCCTTTCCTATCACACTTCCTGCACGCATCCTCTGGTTTATTTTGAGAAAAGCTAGAATTCGCTAGATTACAATACTTATTTCTACCCAATACACTTTGGCTAACGTTCAAAGTGTATTGGGCAGTTTTTTATATTTCCGGAAATCATAAAATCTAATGATACTTCTTTCTTATTATCCTGCTGGCTCGCAGGTTCAGCTTACTAGGGTCTTGGCGCATATACCATAGATCCACAATTCGTACAAGATTTGAATCTTCATCATAGAAATAGATAATCTTGAAGTTCTTCATGATGATAGCGCCACGATACTTTTGCCATTTCTGCAATTCAGGAACAAAAGGATAGCCGGTCGGCATAATTTCCAAACGATGCCTAATCTTCTCATACTCAGCATTCCAATTCTTCACCGTTTTCCTTCCAAATTCAGAGAGTGCATATGCCACACACTTTTGAAATTCTGCAAGAAAAAGCCTTTCAACTTTTATTTCTACTATTTCCATCCCGGTATTGCCTTTCGCATCTGCTCTTCAAATTCATCTATGGAAATCCAATAGTCAGGATCATCCAAGTATTTCTCTACCTCTTCACAATGCTCCATCACCTGCTCCAGCGAGCGCCCCATAGGATAGGAATCGGTATCATAAGCCTCATCCCATGATACGGATGTTGCCGAACGATAAGCTGGCGATGGTTCACAGACCTTATCCCCTGCTACCTTAGATTCATCGATATGATATTTCTTTTCCTCCATATTTCTTTCGCTTTTAAATTCTACATTGCTTTCTTCCACCTTCCGGATGATTCCGAACCCTCTATAAATCCGAATCCGCATCCTTCAAGTGGCAAAGGTACGAAGAAAGATTGAAAATTACAAGCATTTATGCCTTAAAATACAAAAAAATAGTCTGAATTAGAATTAAAAGTCATTTTTGGATAAATAATTCCCCAAAAAAATGTACCTTTGCACTAAACTTGCAAAGAAGAGCCGATTTTTCTCTATATATATTCAAGAAAGAAAGAAGCTTATATCACGCAAAGACAATTGTGAGTACATCATTAAAACATCGAAGATTCATGCAATTTAGATTAGAAAACCCAGAACATCAAAAGATTGCCATTCATAGCGTAGTGGAAGTCTTTAGAGGTATGGAGAAGAATACATATGACAATTCTACAGACGAAGACATTAGGGCAAACTATTGCTCATTGTCTCCGAAGGAATTGTATGCCAACATCCAAAGAATCATTGAAGAGAACCATATTTCCCCGAGTAATGCAAACCTGCAAGAATCGCAAGATGCATGCATCGAAATGGAAACAGGTACAGGAAAGACGCTTACTTATATCCAAACTGCATACGAACTATACAAAGAATATGGACTCACAAAGTTCATAGTATTAGTTCCTTCTGTTCCTATCAGACAAGGAGTTATAGATACCTTCTACAACTTTAAGGAACAATTGGAAGAAAGATACGAAGCCTCACTGAATGCATTTGTTTACGATAGCTCTAAATTGAGTTATCTAAGAGACTTCATCACTACAGAAACTCCACAGTTGATGATAATGACCATGGCTTCATTCAATTCTGAAGATAAGATTCTTAATCAAGCTGTACGTGAAGACTTGTTTAATAACAAGCCTCATATTGAAGCTGTGGGCAGAACCCATCCTATCATCTTTATGGATGAACCACAAGAAGGAATGGACACTGACAATTCCAAGGAGTGGCTTTCAAAGTTGCATCCATTGTTCAAGTTTCGTTATTCTGCAACCCATGCAGTAAAAATGAATATGCTTTATCAACTCACGCCTAACGATAGCTATCGTCTTGGACTTGTCAAGAAGATAGAAGTGCTCACCGTGACGGAGAAAAACGATGAAGCAACCTTGAAAATTGAGATCAGCGATGTGCAAGAAACAAAAGGCGAACCAAAAATTAAGTTGAAACTGTGGAGATTCAATAAGTCAAAGGAAAACTTCCTGTTCAAGGATTCGAATTTCCTTAAAAAAGGAGATAATCTGGCTGTAAAATCAGGAAATGATTCCTATACAGACTATACTATCAGTCGCATCTATAAGAAGATGAGTACAAGAAAGTGGACTGTGGAGTTTACCAACGGAACAAATATTACGCAAGGGAATTCTTCAGCCAATAAGGAACAGATTTGGGCATTACAACTAGAATGGCTTATTCGTCGCCACTTTGAGAACCGACTTCGCCTACGCCCACAAGGTATCAAGAATCTATCTCTCATATTCATAGATAGGGTGGCAAACTATATGAGCACCACCAATCCTGTTATCAAGAATATATTCGAAGAGCAATTTACCAAAGTGTATGCGGAGTTTCATAATGGCGTATCTCCTTCAAAGGAACAAATCAAGGCAGTACAGGGATTCTACTTTGCCAAAACCACACAAGGAGAATACACGGATAATGAAAGAACCAATAAAGACAATAAGGACATTTACGACCAGATACTGCATAACAAGCAACTGCTATTGTCATTCGATAGTCCTATAGAGTTTATATTCTCTCATTCAGCACTTGGCGTGGGATGGGATAATCCAAATGTGTTCGGAATAGCTACTCTCAACGAAAGCTACTCAGAAAACAAAAAAAGACAAGAGATAGGCCGTGGTCTTCGAATTTGCGTGAACCAACAAGGTCAACGCATCTATGACCCAGAAGATGCACAGGATGATAAAATCATCAACCAGCTCACAGTAGTTCCAAACGAAACTTATGAAACTTTCGCTCGCAGCTATCAGAACGAGAATGAGAAGGCTTTCGGCACCAAGGATGCATCTGCCAAGTTGAAGCATACTCATAAAGGAATGCACAAGAACAGAGTAACATTCACACTGAAAAAGGACGAGTCCTTCAATAGCATGTTCCGCCGTTTTTGGAATGTCATTGCTAAGAAGACAACCTATCGTGTACATTTCGATGAAGATGCTATCATCCGCCGTTCTATAGAAGCACTGAGCGAGATAAGCATCGGCGATTATAAAGCGGAGGTGGCTAGCTATAGAGTGAACAATATCGAAGACTTGTCTCGCGAATACATAGGATCAGAAGATTATAAATTGCATGGCCGTTTTACTCCACAGGATTTACTTGAAGATTTGAGCGAGAAGACTGGTTTATGCTACAATTCGGTACTGCAGATTCTACTTGGTATCACCAACAAAGAACAATACTTAAAGAATCCGCCTGTATATATGGAACAGGCAGTATTCAAAATCAAGCAGATTCAGTTGGAAGAGTTAACCAGATGCGTAGAATACTCACCTACCGAAGAGCATTTTCCTTTCAACTTTGATGACTTTACAAAAGACGGATGTGAGAATTACGTCTCTACTCCTAATCATGGAGTATGGGACAAGACTCTATATGACAGTACACTCGAACGAGATTTCGCAGCAGACGCAGACAAAGAAAACTCAGATGTCGTGTGCTTCCTGAAATTCCCTTCATGGTACAAGATTCCTACCCCAATAGGTTCTTACAATCCTGACTTTGGAGTGGTATTGAAACGAGTATCATTAAAAGATACAAACGACAAACGGGAGTTTTACTTCGTTGTGGAGATAAAGGGAACAAACGACATTACTGACACCAAAGCCCTTTCACCTCACGAAGTAGCTAGAATAAAATGCGCCATCAAACACTTCCGGTCAATAGGCATCGAGGCATATTATAAAGCTCCTATTCGTGAATACAAAACATTTAAGTCGCAAGCCGACCAAACAATAAATACAGATAAAGAAAATGGAAACATATAAAGAACATATCACCCTATCACCCGACATGAACGAGGAACGACTCAGCAAACTGCGTGAGTTGTTCCCAGACTGGTTTACACAGGAGGGATATCTCGACATTAACGAAGTGAAAAAGGCAGTGAACCCCAATAGTGTAGACGAGACAGAGCGTTACGAGTTCCGCTGGTTTGGCAAATCAGCGGCAAAACGCAACGCTTTCACCCCAACACGTGCCACATTGCACTATGATGAAAAGCGAAGCGTAAATGCAGAGACTACCGAGAATATCATCATTGAAGGTGAAAACCTCGAAGTGCTCAAAGTATTGACTTCCAGTTACAGAAATAAGGTGAAGTGTATCTATATTGATCCACCATATAATACAGGAGAAGACAGAGTTTATAAAGATAATTATTACGAGAGTAAAGAACAATACTGGGAAAGAAGCGAACACGGTACAAACATTGATACCAATTCTAATACAGAAGGTCGTTATCATAGCAGTTGGTTAGACTTAATGTATAGTCGTCTTTTAATTGCTCGCAATTTATTAAAAGAAGATGGTGTCATATTCATATCTATTGATGATCACGAAATACATCATCTTCATAAGCTATGCGATGAAATATTCTTTGAAGATAATTTTGTGGCAAATATTGTATGGCAAAAACGTACTTCCCCTGATGCAAGATGCAATCTTGGTCCAGCCCATGATTATATATTAGTTTATGCCAAAAATATCGAGAAGCTAAAACCAACATTAAACAAGATTGAATTAACAGAGGAAAGAGCGTCTGAATATAAGAATCCTGATAATGATCCTCGTGGAAAATGGGCTTCGGTTGACATCACAGGGCAAACAGGTCATGCAACCGAATCACAATTCTATACAATTACCACTCCTGCAGGAATAGAGTATACACCACCGATAGGAAGATGTTGGGCTTTATCTAAAGAAACGTTTAATGATTTAGTAAAGGACAATCGAATTTGGTTCGGTGCTGATGGAACTTCTCGTCCTCGTAAAAAGAACTTTTTGTCAGAAGTGGATGGAGTCAATGCTTGGACTTGGTGGACAAACAAGGAAGTCGGTCATAACCAAGAAGCTGCCAAAGAATTAAAAGAATTATTAGGTGCTGCTGATATTTTCGACAATCCAAAACCAACAAAACTGTTAAGCAAAATTTTTGAAATTGCAACAAAAGAAAATGATATCATTCTGGATTTCTTTGCAGGTTCTGGTACAACGGGACACTCGGTGATTAAGCTAAACAATCAACAATTAGCTCACAGAAAATTCATCCTTGTACAAATCCCAGAATTCACAGATAAAAAATCTCCAGCTTATAAAGCTGGCTACAAAACTATCAGCGAAATAACCATTGCCCGCAATAAAGCTGTGGTTGAAAGATATCAGAAAGAAAGCGAAGGTAAAATCCTTGACGAGGAATACAAGCTGCAGCTCAACCAGTTAGGCTTCAAGGTCTTCACCCTGTCAAAGTCAAGTTTCCCAAGAACAGACTTTACACCTGACCCAACAAAGAACGAGGAAGAGAATCTTGCCCTTTTCCATGATTACATCAAGGAAAAAGAGAGCCAGCTTACACTCGTATTTAATGAAGAGGAACTGATAACAGAAATACTTATCAAACAAGGCTTCATGCTTACCTATAAACTGGAAAAGCAAAACAGCTTTACCCAAAACTCAGTTTATTGGGCAACAGATGGAAAAAAGGAGGCCTATATTACTGTAGATGCAAATCTCAACGATGAAACAGTAGAATACTTTATGCAGCATACTGATAAGAAGTTCATCTGCATTGAACGTGCTCTAGATACAACAAAGAAGTTTAACCTCAAAGAAAAAATGCAAGAGAAATTCTTTGCTTTCTAAATATTCATCGTATCTTTGCAGAAAAATTCAGTTACAATCAGTTACAAAAAGAAGCGTTATGGACAAGCAGATCAATGAACTCCTAGAGGTTCTGAAAGAATACCAGGAGCTGGGAATATCTGAGCAGATAGACTATCAGAAGTTCTATCTCTACTCTATCATCACCCACTCCACCGCCATCGAAGGCTCCACCGTAACCGAGATAGAGAACCAGCTTCTCTTCGACGAAGGCATCACGGCTAAAGGCAAACCGATGGTGGAACAACTCATGAACCTCGACCTGAAGAGAGCTTACGAACAATCCATCAGATGGGCAAGAGAACATAAGCCATTCACCGTGGAAATGCTCAAGAACCTCTCCGCCCTGGTAATGAGAAATACGGGCAGCCACTACAGCACCTTGATGGGCGAATTCGACTCATCAAAGGGAGACCTGCGCCTTGTTGGCGTTACGGCAGGAGCAGGCGGGCGCTCCTATATGGACTACCGCAAAGTTCCGATGAAACTGGAAGAACTCTGCAACCACATCAACCAGCGGAGAGAAGCGCTCATCAAAAGTCCCAACGCCATAGATGCCTACCTGCTAAGTTTCGATGCCCACAACATTCTCGTTACTATTCACCCATGGGTGGATGGCAACGGCAGAATGTCGCGCCTCATCATGAATCACCTACAGTTTGAATTCGGACTGGTACCTGCTAAAATCATCAAAGAAGATAAAGCGCAGTATATCGAAGCCCTCAATGAATCGAGAGAAGAAGAGGCAATGGCACCCTTCCAGGAATTCATGCTGAAAGAGCACACGCAAAACCTGAGAAACGAGATTCTTGAATACAGGAAATCTATGGAAGAAGATATTGCAATAGCTGATATCAAAGTGCAGATGGAAGGAGAAAACAAGATGGAAAAGGAGAAGCAGGAGGTGGTCCAGAAAGGTGGTCCAGAAAACAAGGAAGTGGTCCAGAAAGGTGGTCCAGAAACGAGAAATGCCATTTTGCACCTTATCGCCAGCAATGGAAATATCACTTCTCGAGAGATTGCTAACACTCTGAACATCAATAGAAGTGCCATCCTTAAGCATCTCAAGAAGATGCAGGAAGATCATATCATCCGCAGAGAAGGCTCGCAGAAATCAGGCAAATGGGTTGTCATATCATAATCCTGACCGATAAATATTATGTGGAAGCAAACACGGAAATACTCTTCACTCTTCACCAAAC
>OIYQ01000984.1_pt1 | contig 11072 bp, 6 predicted proteins | sample 1588311 | NCBI WGS metagenome assembly OIYQ01 (sample SAMN03283244) | human gut metagenome | biome: human-associated habitat; material: feces | host: Homo sapiens | place: Peru | collected 2012
CTTGCCGGTATCAAGGAAATCCTGATTATCTCCACCCCATTCGACTTACCTGGGTTCCGCAGATTATTAGGTGACGGCAGCGAACTTGGCGTTCATTTCGAATATGCAGAACAACCTTCACCTGATGGATTGGCTCAAGCTTTCATCATTGGTGAGAAATTTATTGGAAATGATAATGTCTGCCTGGTTTTAGGAGACAACATTTTCTATGGTGCCGGATTTACAGGTCTTCTCAAAGATAGTGTCAAGGCTGCCGAAAATGGTCAGGCCAGCGTTTTTGGCTACTACGTGAACGACCCAGAAAGATATGGAGTTGCCGAATTTGATAAAGATGGTAACTGTCTCAGCATTGAAGAAAAACCTGCTGAGCCTAAGAGCAACTATGCGGTAGTGGGTTTGTATTTCTATCCTAACAGCGTGGTAGAAATCGCCAAGAACATCAAGCCAAGTGCTCGTGGAGAACTTGAAATAACCACAGTGAACCAAGAATATCTCAAGCAAAAGGTACTGAAGGTAAGAACGTTACAGCGTGGATTTGCATGGCTTGATACAGGAACGCATGATAGCCTTTCAGAAGCCAGCACATTTATTGAGGTCATCGAAAAGCGACAGGGGTTGAAAGTTGCATGCCTGGAAGAAATCGCATTCAAACAGGGATGGATTAACGCAGAACAACTCAAGGAATTAGCCAAACCAATGCTCAAAAATGGTTATGGACAATATTTGATGGAATTGGCCACTACTAAATAGGCAAATTGTATAAGAAGAGATAATACATATTATATAATAATAAACGACATTTGAATAATGGAAGAAAACAAGAACTTAGAAATGGAGAGTATCCAGGAGAACGAGGAAAAGTCAAGTTTTGACTTTGCCACTATCTACACGGTTCTCATACTCAACTGGAAGTGGTTTGTACTCTCCCTTATCATCTGCATGGGTGCAGCCCACATATATTTGCGCTATGCAACGCCAATATACCAATCTGCAGCCAAACTCTTGATCAAGGATGACGAAGGCTCAGGCAGCCGCAGAGGTGGTAATTCTATCCAGAGTGCCACAAATTTGGGTATCATATCAAACTCCAATGGTATTGATAACGAGATGGAAATCTTGAAGTCAAGAACTCTGGCACAACAGGCTGTCTATGACTTGAAACTTTATGTGAATTACAGACATGAAGGCAAGTTGAAAGACCATATACTTTATGGTGATCAGGAAGTCAACATTGATATGGACTTGGAGCATTTGAAAAAGTTGAATGCACCAATGAACTTCAAGATTACAAGAGAAGGAAGAAACTATCATGTAACGGGTTCATACTATGTTCCTATTGATAATAACTCATTCAACCCCGGAGCAGTCAATATCGACAAGACTTTCTCTGCACTTCCTGCTACTATCGGTACAAGAGTGGGTGTTGTAAGATTCACACAAAACGGCAACTATATGTTGCGAGATGGCGAATCACTCAAAGCTACCATGATTGCTCCAGAGATTGCTGCAGGCAAATATGTAGGAAGCCTAAACGTAGCACAGACCTCAAAGACTACTACAATTGTCGATTTGGTGCTGAACGATGAAATTCCACAAAGAGCTATTGATTATCTGAAGCAGTTGGCTATCGTATATAACAGACAAGCTAACGAAGACAAGAACGAAATTGCAGTACGTACAGAGCAGTTTATCAATCAGCGATTGGAGAAAATCAACGCTGAATTGGGTAGTACAGAAGGTCAGTTGGAAAATTACAAGAAACGTAACAACATGGTTGAGTTGAAGATGAATGCATCTCAAGCTGTTGCAAACGCAGACCAATATGCCCAAAAGTTGAGCGAAGCTAATACACAGGTGGCTCTGTTGGACGAATTAACTAAATACATGAATGAGCCAAGCAACCGTCACCAGCCTATTCCATCAAATGTAGGTTTGTCTGATGCAAATGCTACTTCCCTCATCAACGAGTATAACAGAATTGCCTTGCAACGCAATCAGTTACTCCACAGTGCAAGTGAGAATTCTCCTACGGTAACACCACTGACAGCTCAGTTGGATGATCTGAATTCATCTATCAAACGTGCAATGACACAAGCCCGTGCAGGTTTGAGAATTCAACGTAATAGTATTGCAGCTCAAGCAGGCAAGTATGAAGGACAAATCAACAACACTCCAGAACAAGAGCGTATGTTGACCCAGATTGGTCGCCAGCAGGAAGTAAAATCAGGTTTGTATCTGATGTTGCTCCAGAAGCGTGAGGAAAACTCTATTTCATTGGCAGCTACTGCAGATAAGGGTAAGCTGATTGACACCCCTGTGTTTGCAGGTAAGGTAACACCTAAGAATTCTATGATTATGCTGATCGCATTGATTCTTGGTTTGGCTATCCCAGCAGGTATCCTCTTCCTCTTGGAATTCTTCCGCTACAAGATAGAAGGACACAACGATGTTGCAAAATTGACAAACTTGCCTATCATCGCTGATGTTGCCATCGCAAGTGAACGAGCTAAGACCAAAGCTGACATAGTAGTACATGAGAATAAGAACAACTTGATGGAGGAAATCTTCCGTAGTTTACGTACTAACCTGCAGTTCTTACTCAAACAACATGACAAGGTGATTATGTTTACTTCTACCACATCAGGTGAAGGTAAAACATTCATTGCTTCGAATGTAGCTATCAGTTTCGCTCTCCTTGGCAAGAAGGTGGTATTGGTTGGTCTGGATATCCGTAAGCCTCGTCTGGCAGAATTATTCGAGATTGACGATCATCACATCGGTATCACCAACCTGATTGTACACGATCAGAATACTTGGGAGGATATCCAGAAGCAGACTATTCCATCTGGTGTCAACAACAACCTCGACCTCTTGATGGCTGGTCCTGTACCTCCAAACCCAGGTGAGTTGGTTACCCGAGCAAGTCTCGATGATATCATCAACCAGTTGAAGGAACATTACGATTACGTAATCCTCGATACAGCGCCTGTAGGATTGGTAAACGATAGTTTGCAGCTCGGTCGTTTGGCAGACCTCTGTGTATATGTTTGCCGTGCAGACTATACTCCGAAGGCAAGCTTTGGCATGATCAACGGATTGAGCGCAGAGAAGAAATTGCCTAACATGTGCCTCGTGCTCAACGGCGTTGACCTCTCTAAGAAGAAGCACAGCTTCTATTACGGAGTGGGCAAATACGGAAAGTATGGCAAGTACGGCAACTATGGCAGCTATGGTTCATACGGCAAGTATGGCAAGTATGGTAAGTATGGCTCTTACGGACAGTATGGCAGCTATGGCAACTATAGCAACAGCCATTACGGCAATGCCAACGATACAAGTATCAAGAAGTAAATACAGACAAATATTCAAACAAACAAGAGAGTCTTTCTATTTTTATATAGGAAGACTCTTTTAGATTAAATCAATATATATAAATAAAGAAACAAGAAATGGCAACAATAGCAGTAGATTTCGATGGTACTATCGTTACCCATGAGTACCCAAAGATTGGTACAGAGCTACCATTCGCCACAGAAACCTTAAAAATGTTGATTAAAGACCACCACAAGCTGATTCTCTGGAGCGTACGCGAAGGCAAGCTTCTGGATGAGGCAGTGGAATGGTGCAGAGAGCGCGGAGTGGAGTTCTGGGCAGTAAACAAGGATTATCCGGAGGAAAGTCTGGAGAACAATAACCACTTCTCACGTAAGCTGAAAGCCGACTGGTTTATCGACGACCGCGGCATCGGCGGTTTACCAGACTGGGGAGAGATTTACCAGATTATCAGCCACCACACCAGCTATCGCAGAATACTGAAGCAGAAATATGGTGAGGTACAGGAAGCTCCTAAGAAGAAACATTGGTGGAGCCGCGGATAAAGCTGTTACCCCAAAAGATATCCTATAGCAGATACGATAAAAAATATACCAATAAAAAAAGGTGTATTGCTCAATGGCAATACACCTTTTTTTATTGGATTTAATTTGAATATTCTGATTAGAAGAACAGGTAGCGGTTGTCCACTACGTGAGCCTTCAGATAAAGCTCGTTCATGAAGTTACCAGCATACTGCATAGCCTTCTGGCGGCACTTCTGCTCGTAAGCCTTCTCATCGAACTTAACAGGACGATTGGTCTTGTTAGTAACCTGGAAGAGATAAACACCAGCGTTACCCTTTACTGCGTGAGCAGCGAAAGCACCCTTCTTGGTGGCAGAAACTGCACCAGAGAGAGCAGGCTCGCTAGCACCAGTAGCAGCGATGAAAGTAGGAGCAGCGAAAGTAATCTGATTAACAGAAGAAACCTTACCACCCTTAGCCTTAGCAGCAGCAATGCTCTTCACACCAGCCACCTTAGCCATAATCTGCTCAGCCTTCTTATCCTTGATAACCTCAGCCTTTACCATTTCCTTTACCTGAGGATCGCTCAAGTCGCGGAAACCGATGCGATGAATCTTATCCAAAACAACTATCAACAGGTGGTTGTTGTCACCACACTCGTACATTGGAGAAACCTCACCCTCCTTGGTATCGAAGATCCACTTCAAAGCCTCACGGGTAGAATGGATGTTAGCAACATAGTGAGTAGCTGTGGTTACATCCTTCAACTCCTGTACACGATAACCATTCTTCTCAGCATTCTTCAAGAGATCCTCAGCCTTAGGATTAGCACTTACGAAACTAGAGAACTTGTTGTAAGCTGTGCGATAGGTATCGTTAGAGAACTGAACCTCCTTCTTGATAACTGCAGCCACATACTTATCAACCATAGCCTTGCGGTCGCAAACCTGGAGGATGACATAACCCTGACCCAACTGAATCTGGTTCAATGCATTCACTGAAGCAGTGTTCAATGTGTTAATGAAGGTCTTGTTGTCCTTATCCATGGTCTGAGCATACTCATACTGCTTGGTTGTCATCCAGGCCTTCTCACCGGTCTGACCATACTTCTTAGCAATAGCCTCGAAGTCAGCACCAGCAGCGAGAGCACTGTGGATAGAGTCTGCCTTTGTCTTAGCCTCAGCCTGAGAAGCGGCAGCCACCTGGATTACACGATACTGGATAGAGTCTGGCAACTGCTGCTTGCTGATCAACTTCACGATGTTCAATGTATTATCAGCAGCATTCAGCTTCACTGCAGAAGTAGAGCCTACAGCCAAAGAATCGATGTCGGCAGCGATATCACGTGGGAAAGCATCCTTGCTAACTGGGATACCCAAGTAAGCTACAGAAGAAGCTGACTTGCGAACGAGCTCTGCAGGATCTGCAGCCTCAGCAAGCTGAGTCTTGTAACCGGCGAACTCCTTGTTGATGGCAGCACGGTCTGCCTGAGAAGCCTTCACCTCGATATCAACATACTTGATGTCGCGACTCTCAACAGGCTGCTTGAAGCGAGCCTTGAGTTCATCATACTTAGCCTTCAAATCACTCTCCTCTACCTTCACCTTGTCGTCCTGGATATCAGAGTAAGGGAAAGCAGCCAACTGAATCTGGCTCTCCTCGTTCTCCTCCTTGAATGCCATCTTAGCCTCTACTGGGTTAGAGATGAAGCAATGAGCCAAGAGAGACTGATACTTCTGAGCCAATGTCTGCTGACGAAGAGTCTTCTCGATGAATGACCAGTAGTTGAAAATCTTGTTATACTGATCCAACATCTGAGGGTTAGCAGATGGGTTAGCCTTCTGGGCCTTGTAGTCTGCCAGGAACTTCTGCAATGCAGAAGCATCGAAGCGGCCAGTCTGCTGGTTTACGAAAGGAGTCTGCTGAAGCATTGGGTTAGTACCTGTCTTCAAGATATCCTGAAGTTCTGCGTCGGTAACTGTAAGACCCAACTTGCCAGCTTCCTCAGCGATGATGGCGTTCTGCACGTATGAGTTCCATACCATGTCTTTCACCTGATTCATCTGCTCCTCAGGAAGATTCTCCTGACCTTGTTGCATTTTAATAACCTCTGTGTACTCATCAACGAGCTTCTGGAAATCCTGCACGCTGATTTTCTCGCCATACACCTCACCGATTTGCTGACGCTCATTGTTCTTTGCAGAATCGCAAGAGCGGAAAGCTTCCTCAGCAATGAAGGCGAAAAGACCGAAACTGATAATACATACCAGTATCACGCCTCTTTTTCTAATTGTTCCTAATGCTGCCATTACGTTTTAATTATTATTATTATTTTATTTTTTCCATGTTTGAATACAGCTACTTTTGCAGCGAGTAGCCAATTGACTGCAAAAATACAAAAATAATACGAGAAAAGGGAATTTTTCCGTATCTTTTTTGGCTATAAGCCTAAAAAAGTCGAAAAATTCCCTTTTCTCATTCAACTATTTGATGATGTGGAGTTTCACAAGCTCTATCTTACGCGATGTTGACTTGATTATCTTGAACTCAAAGTTGTTAATTTTAATCACTTCATTCAGCTTTGGGAAACTCTGATATTCATGCAGAATCAAGCCACCCAAAGTCATATACTCATCGCTCTCAGGAAGATCCAGATCAAACATATCGTTTATCTTATCTATCTCTAATCGAGCCGACAAGAGGTAATCACCATCATCGGTCTTCTTTGCCACATACTTAGCCGAATCGTGCTCGTCCTCGATGTCGCCAAAGATCTCTTCCACAATATCTTCGAGACTTACCAAACCGCTGGTTCCGCCAAACTCATCCACCACGACACCGAGCGACTTCTTCTGCTGCAGGAAGGTCTGCATCAGTTTCTGAGCCTGCATGGTTTCCGGTACGAAAGGCATGGTGCGGACATGATCCTGCCATCTCTTCGGATTATGGAAAAGTTCAGAACTGTGGATGTATCCCACAATGTGGTCGATATCCTCTTCATAAACGATAATCTTGGAATTACCGCTCTCGATGAATTTCTGGCGCAGTTCCTCCAAGGAAGTCTCCATCTCCACCGCCTGTATCTCGGTTCTAGGAACCATACAGTCGCGAACCTTGGTATCTGAGAAATCCAAGGCATTCTGGAAAATCTTCACCTCATCGTTAATCTCGTCATCATTGGTAGCATTGTCGATGCTCGACTGCACCAGATAATCCAAATCCACCTTCGAGAATCCTTCATCTCCCTCTTCACTCTCCATCTTCATACCTAGCAGACGGAGCAGACACTTGCTCAGAAAAGTACTGAACTTGCTGATAGGCCACAAGATGACATAGCACAGATACGCTATCGGACTGAAGATGGTCAACAGTCGGTTAGGGTTCGCCTTGAACAGCGTCTTAGGCAAGAACTCGCCGGTGAACAACACGATGAGCGTAGACAGGATGGTATCGGCAGTCACCCTACCCCCATCATCCAACCCCGCAAAAAGGGTATTATCAAACAAACGGGCAAAGAGGATACCATATACTACGAGGGCGATGTTATTGCCCACCAGCATGGTACTCACGAATCCGTTCGGATGATTATAAAACCGCGACAAGAGTCGCTGGCAAAGTCCGTTCTTCTCCTTATCCATCTCCGCCAACATACGGTTGGAGGAAACGAAGGCTATCTCCATTCCGCTAAAGAATGCAGAGAACACCATCGTGATGAGGATGCCGACAATCAGACTTATATCAACTTCTTCCATGATAATTAATCAATTAGAACTCAGAATATTATCTATAAACAAACAGACGACCACCCCTATCAGTGCATGATAGGGATAGTCGTATTAGCTCTTTGAGGAGTAGCCTGCTGACGGATTGGCGCTGCCGTAGAATCAGACGACGATGCAGAAGATGCACCACCCTCGCTACTGCCACCACCAAAGTCTTCCTTCACGAAACTACCCTTGGTATTACTTACAAAATAACGGGTCATCTTCTCGTCACTCCAGAAATGTGAACCCTGAAGGGTACGCTCTGGTGTAACAAGTTTACTGAACACGTTGCTGGAAAGTTCGTGCTTGTTCTCATCCCAAGTAAGCTGTTCGCTGGTGAAGCGAAGGCCATCCTTGGTCAGGATTCGCACGCGTCCATACAACTTCCAGACCCGCTGCTGGTCAAAGTAGTAGGCTGTATCACACTGGATATAGCTATTGATATGGAACTTCTCGTCAAACTGTTCGAGCAACATACCCTTATCGAAAATCCATCTGGACGGATTGCGGTTGGTATTCACCTCCCAGCGTTCCGTCACGATGCGATATTTAATGACTCCCGAATCGCTGATGAGCGTATTCACACCATAGGAAGTCATCATAGCCACCGAGTCCTTGGCATAAATAGCAGGCGCAGTATGCTCTACCGGATCCTGGCAAGCCGCCAAGACCAAGGACAGAAACGCGCCTATTACTATGAAATTCTTAATCTTATACATTATTATATATAGGAGACTGCAGAATCCTCTCTATCTAGGGAGAGAAAGATTACTGCATCTTCCACTTCTTAAACCAATCCTCGTTGAATGTGAAACCAATGTTGATGCGGAAAGAATTCTCCTTGATGAGATCCTTGGCAGAACTCTTCACCCACTGACCACTGATGTTGAGCTGCGAACGGTTGTTGTAGCCATTCATGATAGGAATACCGAAACCGGCACTCACAGAAATCTCCTTCGGTCCATCCACGCCATTCACCTTATAATAAGGAGTAGCATAGCTTACACCGGCACGATAGTGAACACGCTTCAGGAAAGAAGCACGACCATTCTCGGCATAGCAATACTGGAAACCGAGGTTGAACTTGCTGCGGTCCATATAAATGCCATCGCGCAAAGCCCATGACTCACTGCTATTGGCACTATAGGTAGGATACCCCAGGCTCCCCCACTTCTGCAAGGTATAGTCAAAGCCCACCTTCCACTGATGATTGTGATTCCACATCAAACCGGCACCCATCATGGTTGGCAACTCATACGCATTGTTGATGCTGAACGCCAAGGTATCAGAAGTACTGGTCTGCGCATTGGAAGAGATGATGTTCATATCGGCATCGGCATGCAGATTATGACCTGGCGTATAAGTCAAACCCAGAGTCAGCTCATCCTTCTTAGAAATTTTCTGGGTATACTGAATACCCAAATCCAGCTTATAGTTATGAACACTGGTACCATAAGTGCGATAGAGCGACTTGTAATAGCTGTTGCTATAAGCGTTCTGCACCGTCTTGTTGATGCTACCCCAGAGATAGCTGATGTTGGCACCCACAGCCAAGCCCTTGACAGGCGACCAGCCCGCACCCAGATAAACCTGATGCAAGCCACCCTCACCGCTATAGGTATTGCTATAGGTTACATCCTTATCTTCCTTGTTCACATAACCACTGGTAGAATAATCATAGCCCACATTGGTAAAAGGGATGATACCGAAACTCATGCCCACATGACGCAGCAGGCGGAATCCACCTACCACATACTCAAGATTAGAGTTATTGGCATTCTTCTTCACACCATTCTCGTTGAAGTTGGTAACCTGACCCGAAATGCCCGCATCCAGGATGAACGTCATGGAGTCGATGGCAGAGTAGGAAGCAGGGTTGAGGTAGTTGACCTGGTTGTGCTCATGAAAACCAAGACCCACACCATTCATACCACGATTGAAGCCCGAAGTCTGGTCAGACAATACGCCTAAACCATACTGGCTGTATGGAGAATTAGTACCACTTTGGGCATTAACCATAAGAGTTGAACCCAACATAAGGGCTGCTAAGATAATCTTTCTCATTTATATATAAATCAGTAAAAAATACATTCAGAGTGCAAAAGTATTAAAAAAAATCTAGAAAAAAGAAGGATAATTGAAAATAATAAGTTATTTTTGCATCGTGAAACGTTTTAAGCATATATTTCGGGTCATTTTAGCAGTTATTTTAACCAATTTAACTACTATTGTGACAGCACAGGATTTTTCAGGCTACAATGCTCCTGATATTTCTGTGCAGAACAGTCGTGTCAATGAGGAAGCCACCGCATGGCTCGACTCTGTGGATATTTCGCTCCTTACTTGCGGACCAGGTGAGGAGGTGTGGTCGTACTATGGGCATTCGGCTCTGCGCATCCAGGACAAGGCGCATGGCAGCGACGTGGCCGTGAACTGGGGCATGTTCAGCTTCAAGCAAGGCTATTTCATCCTCCGCTTCGTCTTCGGACTCACCGATTACCAGATTGGCATCTATCCGATGAGCGATTTCATGGCAGAGTACAGTGCCGAGGGAAGATGGGTGCGCCAGCAGCGCCTCCATCTGTCGAGAGAGGAGAAACTGAAGGTGCTCCATGCCATCGAAGAGAATGCACAGCCGGAAAACCGTACCTACCGCTACAATTTCTTCTTCGACAACTGTACCACCCGTGCCCGCGAAATGGTGATTACCAACATCGGTTACTGCAACACCAACTTCAAGGACACCGATGCACAGTCAACTTACCGCGAGGAAATCCATAAGCTCAACGGCAACCACCGCTGGGCAAGATTCGGCAACGACCTGCTGCTGGGCTACCTGTCAGACAGAGACCTCACCCAGCGCGAATGGGAGTTCCTGCCAGATAATCTGAGCAAAGACTTCGCCACCGAAGGAAGAAAAGACTTCATCAACGACACGGCGGACAATGCAGAGGTGAACCACCTCATCAGAAAAGACGGATACCTCATGCTGGTGGATTCCACCTGCTATCTGATACCTCCTACCCAGAAAGTGGCAGAAGCAGAAGCCATCACCCCTACCCTGGTATTCATCACGCTGGCGGTCATCATCATCGCACTCAGCGTTTTCGAATGGAAAAGAAAGAAGAATTTCTGGGTGCTGGATGCCTTCCTGCTCATTCTTACCGGATTGCCGGGACTCATCCTCTTTGCCATGCTGTTCTCTCAGCACCCTACCGTGCAGGTGAACTTCCAGATGCTGATATTGAACCCATTCAACCTCATCTTCGTATGGAAGACCATCCAGAAGATGCGCCAGGGCAAGCTCTATTGGTATTATGAAGTATGGGGAATCTGCCTTGTCGTGTCACTTTTCATGCAGATATGGCAGACCTACGCAGAGGGCATGGTAACTTTGGCACTCTCTTTGCTCGTAAGATACGCATTCAAGTCAACCATGCTGGACTTAAGCGCCAACAACTTGAAGATAC
>OIYQ01000987.1_pt1 | contig 11061 bp, 9 predicted proteins | sample 1588311 | NCBI WGS metagenome assembly OIYQ01 (sample SAMN03283244) | human gut metagenome | biome: human-associated habitat; material: feces | host: Homo sapiens | place: Peru | collected 2012
AATAAATACAGGCTTCCTCGGGGTCAAAATACATAATATCAGTTTCGTATGTACCGCAACGGTAACAAGCCGTCAAATCGGGCATATATCCGCCGAGGGCAAGCATACGCAGTTCAACGGCGACCTTAATGAGCGAGTGACTTTTTTTGCCTTGGCACAAAAGATAAAGTGCATTGAGCAAAAGCCTAAGCATACCCGGCATCGGTTGTTCCTCCGAACCTAAAAAACAGGCAAGCTGTGCAAAATACTGTGCAAGTGACAAGGTTTCTATATCGGAGCGAAGATTAAAAAACACCTCGATTGAAGTTGCATTGTCGATAACATACGCTTCCTTGCTTCTGTAAAGTGAAAACTCGCTGTATGCAAAAAGCGAGGTTGCAGATAAATTTTGACTTTTAATAGTCTTTGCACGGCGGACAAAAGCCTTAATCAGCCCAAAATCTTCGGTTATAACGGTAACGAGTTTATCGCTTTCCCCCACCGTTTGTTCTCTGATTATAAGTCCCTTTGTTTTTGTCTGCATCAGTCTGCACAACCTCGTTTTTATTTTCTGATTGTTTATATTTCAGGTAGTCCGAAACGCTTCCCGTAGACACAAAGTTTTGCCACAAATTATCCATAAAAAACACCACCGTTACTATTTTATCCTATGGTGTTTTAAATGATTTGTGCCAAATTAATCCAAACCGAAATTGTGGATTAATCCCTCACGGTTACGCCAATCTTCCTTTACCTTTACCCAAGTTTGAAGATTTACTTTTATACCAAAAAAGTTTTCCAAATCCTGACGGGCATAAGTTGATATTTTTTTGAGCATGGCACCCTTTTTACCGATAACCATACCCTTGTGACTTTCACGCTCGCAATAAATAATCGCTTCAATATCAAGAATATCTTGATTGTCACGCTCACGCATTTTTTCGATAGACACGGCGACACCGTGCGGCACTTCCTTGTCCATAAGTCTGAGAATTTTTTCTCTGATAATCTCTGCGGCAAGCACTCTTTCGGGCTGGTCGGTAAGAGTATCATCAGGGAAAAAGTGCGGAGAATCAAACGCAAGCTTTTTCATCTCGTCAACAAGTTCATCAATATGCTCGCCTGTTGAAGCACAAACAGGAACGATTGCTTCAAAATCAAACAACTTATTAAGTTCCACTATGCGTTCAAGAAGTTCTTCCTTATCCTTAATCATATCGATTTTATTGATTGCAAGGATTACAGGCACTTTAAGCTTTTTAAATTTTTCAATCAACTCATATTCGCCTTTTTTGATGTCGCCCTTTGATTCAACAACAAAAAGGCAAGCATCAACACCGCCGATTGAGTCGCCGACAGCCTGATTCATTTTTTCACCGAGTTTGTTGTGTGGCTTGTGATAGCCCGGAGTATCGGTGAATACAAGCTGTGTTTCACCCTCGGTGAGAACACCCATAATCTTTGTACGGGTAGTTTGCGGCTTTGATGACACAATAGCGATTTTTGTACCCAAAAGTTTGTTAAGTATAGATGATTTGCCCACATTAGGGCAACCTACAATAGCAATAAATGCTGTTTTTGTCATTAATTAATCTCCCATATAATAGCTGTTGTCACGCTTAAGTCCGATTTTGGTAAGAACTTCCTCTTCCTTTTCACGCATATGTACCTGCTCGATACCGCCGTTTTCGTGGTCGTATCCAAGCAAGTGAAGCATTGAATGAACGGTCAAAAATCCGATCTCTCTTTGAAGAGAGTGATTATAAGCCTTTGCCTGCTCCATAGCTTTCGGCACGCTTATAACGATATCACCGAGAATTTTTGCACCTGTGTCCATATTTGTATCGTACTCTCCGTTTTCGCCCATAGGAAATGAGAGCACATCTGTTTCTCTATCTACATTTCTATATTGTGCGTTAAGCTCGTGAATTCTCTCATTATCCACAAAACAAACGCTTACTTCTGCATCCGAGCCGAATTTTTCAGCCTGCAAAACCGCATTACAACAGCGGCGAATCAACATTCTTATTCCTCTTGGAACAGTAATTTCTTTTTGTTCGTCGGAGATTATAACTTTTACTTTATTCATTACTTATCTTCTCCTTTTCTTTTTTTCATTTGCTTTTCATCATATTTTTCATACGCTTTGATAATATCCTGAACAAGTCTGTGGCGAACCACATCTTTTTGAGTAAACTTGATAATCTCAATATCGTCAACATCTTTGAGGATATTCAAAACGGTTTTAAGTCCCGATTTTTTACCGTCGGGCAAATCAATCTGTGTAATATCGCCGGTAACAACCATCTTTGACCTGAAACCAAGTCGGGTCAAAAACATTTTCATTTGCTCCGGTGTGGTATTTTGTGCTTCGTCGAGAATAATGAAGCTGTCATCAAGAGTTCTGCCTCGCATATAGGCAAGCGGTGCAACCTCGATTGCTCCCCTCTCCTGATAATTTTGAAAATTCTCCGCACAGCGGATAATGGCACCGAGATTATAGGGGTCACAGATGCCGTCGGCAATCACGATCAGCGGTTTTTCCCCGCGCTCCCGCGCGATGGCAAGAATATCCTCCACAGTGCAGTATTCTTTTTCCGCCGCCATGGCAACGGCAAGATATGTTTTACCCGTTCCGGCAGGACCTATACCGAATGTGATTGTGTGGTCATCGATAGCCTGAGTGTATTTCTTTTGACCGAGAGTTTTAGGCTTAACCGGTCTGCCCTTTGCGGTTATACAAATAGAATCGTTTGTCATTGAAGCAATTTTATCTTCGTTGCCCTCATTAACAAGCGAAAGAACATATCTTACATTTTGGTCGGTAAGTGCCTCGCCTTTGCCGATAAGCACAAGAAGCGAATTAATTGTTCTAACAGCCTTTGACACATCTTCGGCGTCACCCATAATTTTTAAATCCGAACCTCTTGACACAATGCTTACGCCGAACTCACGCTCAATCATACGGATATTTTCGTCAAACGAGCCGAAAAGTGACACCGCCTGCTCCATTGCATCAATCGTTATTGTTTGTTCTGTCATACACTTCCGCCTTAATTGAATCTATTTTTCTGTCCGTAACTTCAAGCACGGTAAATCTTACTCCGCCGTACTCCACGGCTTCGCCCTTGCTTTCCTCGTTAGGAACTGTGCCGAGCCTGTTGATAACAAATCCCGCAACAGTATTATAATCACCCTCCGGCAAATTAATACCGAGTGCTTCCTCGACATCTTCTATATCGCACGCTCCGTCAAAAACAAAGGTGTCATCATCAATCTTTGTAACCGATTGTTCCTCGTCATCGTACTCGTCTTCGATTTCGCCTACAAGTTCCTCAATAATATCTTCCATGGTAACAAGTCCGGCGGTTCCGCCGTACTCATCAACAACAATGGCAAGCTGAATATGCGTTTCGGTCATTTGAGCAAAAAGCTTGCCGCACGGAATAGTTTCCGGCACAAAAAGCGGTGTACGGATATAATCCTCAATTTTTTCACACTTTGGAATTTCCGTTCCGACAAATTTGAGCAAATCCTTTACATACACAATGCCCTTGATATTGTCAAGGTCTTCTTCATAAATAGGAATACGAGAAAAGCCCTCGTTAATAGCAAGTTTGACAACATCAATTATTTCCTCGGTAATTTCAACGGCGGCAATATCCGTTCTGTGGGTCATAATATCGCCGACATTAGTATCGTGAAATTCAAAAAGATTATTAATAATATCTCTTGTGGATTTTTCAAGTTCGCCCTCGTCATCGTCAACAAGTTGCTTGATTTCTTCCTCGGTTGAACTCTCTTTTTTAAACAAGCGTTTTAAACTGCCAATAGCCATAAAGGCAAATACCTCCGATTTAACAAAATTATACAGTAATCCATTCTGTTATATTATAATATATAAATATTAATTTGTAAAGTGCAAAGTAATATGTTATTATATATCAAAACGAGGTGACGGCAAAATGCTTGAAAAGATACAAGACAAAAATATTTGGGACACCCTGAAAGACAGCAAAAAGCCCATTGTATTGTACGGAATGGGACTCGGTGCAGAGAAAATTATGGCAGAACTTGAACAGAGAGGGCTAAAGGCAGACGAAGTTTTTGCAAGTGATGAATTTGTAAGAGGTCATTCATTCAAAGGCTACAAAGTGCTCAAATACAGTGAAGTTTGCGAAAAATACGACGACTTCAACATTGTACTTTGCTTTGCAAGTCACATTGACAGCGTTATTGAGCATATTGAAAAGATAAACAGCGAGCACACTGTGTTTGCACCTGATGTTCCCGTTGCCGGCGGAGGACTTTTCACCCGTGAATACATTGCCGAAAACGAGGCGAAATTTGACGAGGTATATTCTCGACTTGCGGATGAAGAAAGCAAAAGAGTTTATCTTGACATATTATCATTCAAAGTTTCGGGCAAAATTGAATATTTGCTACGCTCATTTGGCGAAAAAGACAAGGTTTATTCAGAAATTTTGAAATTGACCGACAGCGAAGAAATCATTGATTTGGGTGCATATGACGGCGACACAATAAGAGAATTCACAGCCGCAACAAATGGTAAATACAAGCACATCACCGCACTTGAGCCTGACGCAAAAAGTTACAAAAAACTGCTGAAAAACACCGACGGTATGGAAAATTTGACGACGCTGAACATGGGTGCGTGGAGCAAAAAAGACACGCTGATTTTCAGTGCCGACGCAGGGCGAAACAGCAAACTTTCGTCAAGCGGAACAAGCGTTGAAGTGACGGATATTGACAGTCTGAACATCCCTGCAACATTCATCAAAATGGACATTGAGGGAAGCGAAATGAAGGCACTTGAAGGCATGGAAAAAACTATAAAATCGCAACTGCCAAAGTTATACATCTGTGCCTACCACAGAAACGAAGATTTGTTTGCCTTGCCGTTAAAGGTGTGGGAGCTTAACGAAAACTACAAAATATATTTCAGGCATTCAAAATATATACCGGCATGGGAATCAAATTTTTACTGCCTAAGCAGTTGATAAACACTCTGACACACGCCAATAAGCATACTCTTTTTAACAAAAAAACGGACATTCTTACAATTGCAAGAAAGTCCGTTTGTATTTTTATTATTCCGCTTCTTTATGTCTTTCTATAAGAACATTGAGCATTTCTTGATGAGATTTGCTTGTAATTTCATACTTAATGGTAGGAATGATTGAAATTGCCATACCGATTGCAGGCGGAATTGTGATCAAAAGCCACATTGCCTTTGAATAACTTTGAAAATCGGTTGCAAACGACGCACCGTTGGCAATGGCTGTATTCATTTTTTCAATGTTAACATCGGAATAGCCGACTGCGGCATAAACATAAGCCGAAATAATTGAAGCAATACCCGTTGAAAACTTTTGGATAAAGCTTTGACCTGCAAAAAACACACCGTCGGGACGGTAATTGTGATGATAGTCCTCATAGTCTATACAGTCGCTTATCATAACGCTTTGGCAAACCATAACCGCACCAAAGCCGATTCCGGCAAAAAGGAGCAGCACGCCGTCGATGACTACCCAACTCATTTTGGCAAGTTCGGTAGGAGCGATAAGATAAGTAACAAACAGCAAAGCCATAGGCAAAGCGGAAAAGCCTGTAAGATTGTAAAGCGTTTTTACATCAATCTTTTTCATAAGCACAGGGCAAAGTGCCGTTGCACCGAACTGACCGATAAAGAACGCACCGCCAATGATAACAGCGGTAAGGAATGTTTTGCCGTTGCTGAACGCATTGGTTAAATCGCCGCCGCAGTAGTAATATGTAAACAAAGTCATTACAACTGTTGCGAGGAGCTGAAGCGGAGCACGAAGAATACCGGAAATCAAAAGTCTTCTGAACGGTTTGCAGTTCCACATAAGAGCAAACGATTCTTTCATCGTTTTTCTTTCGTCAGTATTAGGTACTCGTTCTTTAACGCCCAAGCCTGCACATTCAAAAAGAATTGACGACACAATCGTCATTGCGATACCGACAACGATAAAGCCTTTTTGTGCATTTTCACTTTCGCCGAATGCTTTGTTAGCCACCTGACTGAGAGCAACAACCGACACAATGCCGATACCTGCCGCAACGGAAGAAACTATTCTTGCAAGTGCGATAAGATTTGCTCTGTCTTTTTCAACCTCACTCATACGGCTGATGACACCCCAAAGCGGAACATCGCCCGCCGTGTAGGACATACCCCAAAGAACATAAGACACAGCCGCCCAAGTTACAATCAGCACCATAGCGGTTGTATTGCCGTTTTCTTTAGCCACGGCATAATTTCCGTTGAGAAATGCAACGCATGTAATCACGCAAATTACAAGCGGAGCAAAAAGAAGATAAGGTTTGCACTTGCCCCATTTTGTTCGTGTTCTGTCAACAATCGAGCCCATCATCGGGTCGTTGATTGCATCCCAAATTCTTGCGATTGCAAAAATCCAGCCGAGTGCCACAGCCGGCAGACAAATTACATTTTGAAAATAATAGTAAAGCCCTGCCGTAACAACATTGTAAATAAGATTTTGACCGAAAAGACCGGTTAAAAACATACCGGCTTCTTTTTTGGTATAAGTTAATCTTTCGTCCATAATAACCCCTTTTTAAAATTAGGACAAAAAAGGACGATTCCACCGAACCGCCCTTTTAACATTATTCGCTATAAAATTGTGACTTACGCAGCCTTTTCCTCTGCTGTGTCGTCTTTCTTTTCTCTCATAAGTACAAACTTTTCCATTGGGAAGAGAACTACCATCTGAACAAAACCTGCTGCCATAGAAGCAAGAAGACGGGCGATAGACTCGTTTGTAACTATCTTGAGGAACCAGTTGCTTGCTTCAACCTTGAGAAGTGCACCAACGATTGCACCCTGCATCCAAGTTGAGAAGAGGATGAGTGCAAGAAGAAGCACGATGTAAATAACAAAGTTGTACCAAGCAGAATCAGACTTGAATGTTGTCTTTTTATTCTGATAGAAACCGTAAATGTTAGCAATAAGGTTTGAAAGAAGGAACGGAAGTACATAACCCCATGTTACTACACCGTCGATAACATACTTTGTAGCTTCTTTTGAGCCTGCTGTGAACATTGTAGGTGTGAAAATGCCTCTTAAAAATTCAGGAAGCAATGTGTGAATTTGGTCGCATACCAAAGGAAGCAAAGCCGCAAGTGCCAACTGAATGATTGTTACAAGACCCGATACAACAAGGAACTTTACAAGTTGCCAAAGAGTCTTGATGAAACTACCCTTTTCTTCGGCAGCGTTATCAATGCCGCCAAGACTGAATTTTTTCTTTTCGTCTGCCATAAATTTACTCCTTAAAAATTATGTTTTCTATGTAAATAGCGAATTTACTAAATCATTATAACAATTTTTATTCCAATATGCAACAATTATTTTAGTAAAAACATACAAAAATTATGAGAACAACAATCCGAGCATAGCGGTGCCCGAAATTGCGTGAATAATAGCGATAACCGCCCACACGATAAGTGCAACGATGCCGGCAAGTATTGCAAGAAGAAGGATTACAACAAGGATGAGAATAAGGAGCACAAGCGGACCTTTTTTGCTCTTATTAACGGTATCTTCAAACTTCTTTTGTTCAAAAGCGGAAGCGGGTGCAGGGTTTTGCTCATCATAAATCGGATAAAGCGGAAGAGTTGCCTCGGCATCACAATAGCCGCTGTTCCAAAGAAGAGGCTCAAAAAGACTTCTGACCGAAGTTGCACCTTTGAGCACCTTGCCGATTGAAAAATGAATTGTATTCAAAAATGCATCAATTACATTAAGAAAACCGCAGGTAAGCTTGTATTCCCTTGTATCCGGAGTGTACGGAGAATCGCCGCAGTACAGGTTTTGGATAAGTTCAAGAATAAAATCAATAACCTTATTGTTTGCAATATCGGCTATATCGGACTTTTTAAGACCGCTTTCTTTTTTACAAAGTCGCCAAATTTTCTTAAAAGTCAACTTGTTAAGAAACTTGCCGATCGGTTTTATTATCCAAGCAAACTTTTTGACGGTTTCGCCCGGTACCGAAAATGCAGGTGCCATTTCTGCAAGGCGGTCAATATCATAACCCATTGCCCACAAAACTTCCTTTATCATACCGAAGAAAAAGTTTTTCATATAATCGGGAAAACTCTTGCCGTCTGTATCAAGTCCGTCAACATTGTCAACAAAAACAGTGTCAACATCTATCTTTGCGTTTTTCGGGTCAAAGGTAACATTTCTCATTACAGGCGGACAGCCGATAAGTGCACCGCAGGTAATATCATAAAACTTGTTGCCCTTTTTGGTTGTGATATCGCTGATGTCGTGAACATGGGTGTGACCCGTGAGCATACAGGAAAGACCGGCATCCGCAAAAATTTCTCGTGTTGTTTCGTAATTTCTCTGCATATTTCCGCCGCCGATAATGTTATAAAACGGTGACGGTGAAATCATAGGATGATGGGTCATTGCAATTACAAACTGGTCGTTCTTTTTTGCATCCTCAAGTTGTTCCATAATCCAAGCCATACAATCATCGGAAAAGCCCGAACCACGCTCACCCTCCGGCTTGTAATTTGTGTCGTCATTGAGTGCAAACAAACGATAGCCCGGTGCAAGCTGAACAACATAACACATAGACTCCTTATGCACGGCAATAGCCTCATTGGGACCGAATTCATAATACATATCCCACAAATCGTGCCTATCGCCAACGGCAGGAACTTCAACTCTCTCATCGCCCTCACAAGCATAGGCAATGCCGTTGTCCTGAAAATCGTGGGTGGCTGTTATAACATAAACCCTCTTGCCTCTTTTTTTGAGGTCACGGAGCATTTCAATAAACTCCTCGTGCGACTGAATTTCGCCGTCGTGAGTGGTATCTCCGGAAAGAAGAACTATATCTGTTGAAGTGTCCTCGCACAGCATATCAAAGGCTCTTTTGATGACAAGAGGACTGTCCTTAATCACCATTTGCGACTTTGATTCCATCTTGTCATAAGCCTTGCCGTGAGTGCCGAGTTTTGTTGAATAATAATGAACATCAGTAATAAACTGAACCTTAAGCGGCTCGTTATTTGAGCCTACAATTTTGTCTGCCATATTCTTACCTTTCAATTACAAAGTTTCAATTTTAAGTATACCCTTATCAACATCTTTGTCAAATGTAAATTCCAATGAACCGCCGTTACGGAGCTTAAATTCAACTTCTTTTCCGTTAAGGGTAGCCTTGTACGAATTCTTATCACTGAGGGTAACAATCATGGAATATTTTTCGTTGTTGCCGAAATACTTAAACGAAATCTCGGCACTGTCATCTGTTACATTTTGGTAATCGGTCCATACATCAAGACCTGTTGTAACCGTTCCCGGCTTGTAATAAGCGTTTGCCCAAATGCAAATAGGAGCAGACAAACCGCCGAAGTTGTGGAACCATCCGCCACGGCGGGTTTTGATGCCGAAACATTCATATGTAAAGTAGGTGAAATCGGTTTCCTCTTTCCACATTTCAAGAGCACGGTTTGCAATTTCAAACGCAAAATCCGTATCGCCGTTATCGAGCATAGTTTTCCACACAAACCATTGATGGCTCATCCAAACATTGCCGTTCCAATAGCCGTCGTCAAAATAGTACGAAGCTGACATATCAACAGCCGAAACGCCTGCCGCAGACCACATTTCATTTGGATTTTTAATGTGAGAAATAAGCTTTTGTTTTCTTTCTCCGTCAACCGCACCTGCGATAAGCGGATAAACGCCGTCAAAGCCCTTATCCCAGTTTTCGCCGTCCTCGGTTTTCATAATATAAGGAGCATTTTTGTCCTTATCGTACATAGTGTAGCCGAAATATCCCGACTCCTCATCCCAAGCAAAATTGTTGAGTGCATCTGTTGAGAACTTAATATCCGCATCATAAACGGCAATATCGTCTGTTTTGCCGAGATAATCGGCAACCATTTTCATAATCTTACCGGCACGAATGATTTGGCTTGTAGAAAGACAAGGGCAAGAATATTCCTCCGCCTTATCGGCAATCATCTTAACCTGAGCCGGATAATCGTCCATACCCGAACAAGAATACCAATAATCATAGGTTGTAAGAAGTCCGTTATCAAACTTTGCACAGGTTGAATTATGGCTTCTGCCACGCAAAAATTCATAATACAGCTTCATTTTGTTATACAAAAAGTCAAGTTTTGCCTTGTCATTTGTACGCTTCAAAAGTTCAAGATATTCCACGAACTGAGTCGGCACAAGCGAGCCGTGAAGCAAGAAGCAAAAATCGTCGTTGTCATCATCGCAAAGATACATATCAAGTGCATATTGGCACAGTTCGTTACTGAACTCAAGAAGTCCCATACCGATAAAGCCGCTGTCCCAAGTATAAAAACTGTCCCAACGCTTACCCGGTGTGTGGTGAATAACATTTTCGCCGTGCTTGTAAACAGGATAAACCGTGTTTGTCAAAAGTGTTGCACGCATAATATCGGTTGAAAGTGTGTACTTTTCACCGTCTTTGTTGAACTTTGCGGTTTCGCCTGCTGCTTTGCGTTCGTTATAAATTTTCTCGTATTCATCATAGTTCAAAGGCTCAAAATCCGATTTTGCAACAACCGCATACTCAATATGAGTGCTGTGCGGTTCAATGAAAATCGACTTGATAAGTGTATTTTGGAAGAAACCGTCATCCGAAGTTTTACGCTTAAACGAGCCTGAAAAAGTTTCTTTTAAATCGTCATATGTATGGTCGCCGTTTGAAAGACGATTGATCAGTGCATCTTCAAGGCTTCCGCTGTCAAGTGTGCGGAAACGAGTGTTAGGATTTGAAGTGATAACCTTAAATTTGCAATCGTTATATTTGTAGTCAATATCAACGGTGTAACCTTTGCCGTTTTGAGCCGTACTGATTTCAGGTTCAAAATCGTGCTTAATTTCAACAACTTCAAGAGCGTTGCCTTTTTCATATACGGCAACAAAATCAAGTTCAACACCTGCGCCGCCGAGGCTGACAAGTTCAAGATTTTCCGCAAACGGAAGTTCGATTATTGCAAGTTCGTTGCTGTGAGGCA
>OIYQ01000996.1_pt1 | contig 11020 bp, 6 predicted proteins | sample 1588311 | NCBI WGS metagenome assembly OIYQ01 (sample SAMN03283244) | human gut metagenome | biome: human-associated habitat; material: feces | host: Homo sapiens | place: Peru | collected 2012
AGCTCGAAATGATGTACGCCCTCGGCATACGCTCATTCGCCGTATTCTTCGACGATATCTGGGGCGAAGGCGCCAAGGCCGACAAGCAAGCCGAACTGCTCAACTACGTAGACAACAACTTTGTTAAGAAGCATCACGATGTGAGTCCGCTCATCATGTGCCCCACGGAGTACAACCGTTCTTGGGCTAACGATGCAGGTGGTTACCTCCGCACGTTGGGTACAAAGATGAACAAGAGCATTCAAATCATGTGGACGGGTAACTCCGTCGTTCATTGCATAGACAAGGAGAGCATGGAGTGGATCAACCAACGTATCGACCGCAAGGCTTACATCTGGTGGAACTTCCCCGTTAGCGACTTCGTGCGCTCTCATCTGCTTCTCGCTCTTTACGAAAAACTGCCCGCCATCATAGCGCATCCTGTCCTCATCAGACACCTTTTTACCGGTCTGGATGCACAAAAGCACATCATGTGCCTCCGCATCGGATTCGTAGGTATAATGCACGTCATTAGTACATACTAACCCTATTCCAAGCTCCTTACTCATCCTAAGAAGCTGCTGGTTCACAAGCTTCTGGTCATCAATGCCATGGTCCTGCAGCTCAAGGAAGAAATTGTCTTTTCCAAAGCAGTCCTGATACTTCCTTGCAATCTCCTTCGCCTCGTCATAAAAGCCTCTGACAATGTATCTCGGGATTTCTCCTGCCAGACAGGCAGACAGGCATATAAGCCCCTCGTGATATTTCTCAAGCGTCTCAAAATCCACTCTCGGCCTGTAATAATAGCCCTCTGTGAACCCTATTGACACTATCTTCATGAGATTGGCATAGCCTGTATTATTTTCAGCTAGCAGAATCAGATGATAATACCTGTCATCACCGTGGCTTGTCTCCCTGTCAAAGCGCGAATTTGGTGCCACATATACCTCGCAGCCTATGACCGGATTGATATCATTTGCCTTTGCCGTCTTGTAAAACTCCACCACACCGTACATATTGCCATGGTCTGTGATTGCGGCAGAGTTCATGCCAAGCTCCTTGACGCGCTTTACATATTCTTTTATCTTGTTTGACCCATCGAGCAGACTGTACTCGGTATGGGTATGAAGATGACAAAATGACATTTGGATTCCTCTTTCTTTTATTTGTGCATCGCCGCCCGCCCTTCATGGGTTGTGCCACCCGGCGGGTACTGTGGCAGAACTCGTTTCAAATTGCTAATTTGTCGGTGTCGTTTTCGTCTCCTGCGATTGTTTATGTTCATTCGACAGCTAGACACTTGCGTCGTGGTGTTCGCCTGTGTCATACGCTTGATTTATGACGTGCCGTGTGGGAGTTACATGCCGCCTCAAACAAAAGTGGGCGCAAAAAATACTCGTTCAAGCAACACAGCCTGCCTCATATGATAAAAGTAAAAAGCGCGTTTGATTTTTTGCGCCTGATAAACTCTGTTTGAGGCGGCATTTACTCCCACTAGGCTAAGGAATTATGAAAGCGTATGCCACAGACGTACGCCGCGCCGAAAGTGTGCATCTGGCGAATGTACACAAACCTTGAGCCGAAATTCGACACCTGACAAATTAACGCAATTCTTACGAATTGTTCTGCCACAGTACCCACCGGGGGTGGCACAGCCCATAAAGGGCGGGCGGCTATCTCCTCAAATAAAAAGGAGATATGTTTGTCAGCCTCCCAACTCAATGCGGATAAACACCGCAAGCGAATTGGGCTCCTGCATATATGTGATAGTGCCGCCTCTTGCTGTCGGAATCAGATATTTGTAGTCCCCCTTCTCGAAAAGACTGTGACATGCAGTATCATAAGTTTCTCTGTCCGAAAACTTGAACGTGATATAGTTAGATGACGTTGTCATGCCCTGTAAGACTTTAAGGTCGTAGGATGTAAAATACAGCCCATTCCTGTAATAATAGTCATCCTCCACTGACGCTTCCTGCGGCAGCATATCCTCATTGTCCAATGTACGTGTAAGCTTTACCACATCAAGCGGCACTCCGAACCAGCTGTATGATATGCCCTTTCCCAGATAATCACCATCACCGTAGGTACAGTCAACCGCACACCACGCACCATCCAGATATACCATATTCCAGGCGTGGTTTGCATCAGATGTGGTGCCTGTCACAATAAGTGAGCTGATACCGGCCCGGTCACACAGATACTTAAACATCATCGCATAGCCCTGACAGACCGTCCTTCCAAGCACTGCTGAGTACATATCCTGGTTGTGAGGAGAATTTTCCTCATACTCGGCATGCTCTATCACATATTCATAGAAATGCACTGCCTTGTCATAATCCGATGCACCTTCATCGATACCTGCCATACAGGCTGACACATAGCCTGAAATCGTACTTATTGCGTTGTCGATATCAGACTCAGACATATTGTATACAGGCGAAAAAATGATGCTGTTTCTCACAGTATACTGACTCTTTTCTATGTAGAAAAACTGTGGATTGTCCAGCAGCACAAACTGCTGTATACGGCTAACGTTGTCAGTGTCTATAGTATTTAACGAAATTCCATCCATGCGCTTTTGCATCATCGCATAAATCTGCCTGTAAATAAGCTTGTCATCATCTGACAGCTTCTCGTAGTAGTAGTGATATTCCCCTGTAAATACTGACTCATCGTACTCTGTCTGTTCGCCGTTTAAATAGTCCGTTGTGGTCTGCATCTGCCCCTTTACAGCCCTGTGTATGGCTGTAGGAAAATCAGCTATAGCACCTGTAAACCCTCCTGACTTTAAGCATTTTGCAGCGAACATAAAGCAGCAGGCGGCAAACACAAGTGCCGGTATGGTTTTTAAAAGCTTTTTCATCTATTCCCCCCATTTCCACTATTATAATCAAATATAATCATAATTGACAGACTTTAACAGCATCTGCTTACAAAAGCTTGTGCGCCATAGCAAGCCTGCATATCAGGTACAGTACAAAAAGATGCACCGGGTAAAAGGCGTAAAAGACATACTTTAGTGAAATGCCTCTTTTTCCATTGTAATAGCGAAGCGGTATAAGCATAAACAGTGCAAAAAACTCTATGGTACCTGAGAAAAGTCCAAGCAGTATGACTGCCACGGCAAATGCAACATCCCGGTTTGAAGAAAGCAGGTACATCATGACAATGCACCCTACACCCGCCGCACCATAATCACAGCAAAGCACAAACTCTGCAATAATCATCATAACAAGCACTACTGATACCATTACTATACACCTGATCAGTGTGACAATAAACCACTTGACTGCAGAGGATGCCTTTTCTATTTTATCGACCGACTTAAGCCAATCAAGTACTGTGATGGCAAGCAGTCCTAAAAGCAGTGTAAAAAACACATTGTTGCTCTTAAATTCGAGCACTGTATTGTTTATTGCAAGGTCAAACGGTATCTCAGAGATAAGTGCGAATATAAACATTCTCGCAGCATATTTTTCCCTGCTGTGTGTATATTTAAAGCCCTCCACAAGCAGAAAGCAAAAAACAGGAAAGGCCATGCGCCCTATAGAACGCATGACCCAGTAGATATCAATAAGCGTTTGTCCACCTATCCCGTTATTTATCATCTGAAGAATAACCGTTGCCGCAATATGGTCTATGAGCATGGTAAAAATGGCTATAAGCTTAAGCGTGCTTCCACTGATACCAGACTTTGCGATAACTTTTTCCAAAATCCTATACTCCTGCCATATTTACGGTAATCCTGTCAAGATGCCAGATATCGTCCACATACTCCTGGATTGTTCTGTCTGAAGAGAACTTTCCTACATGTGCGATATTGAGCAGTGCACTCTTTCTCCATGCGCTCTTGTTCTTGTAATAATCATTAATCTTCTGCTGTGCATTTGCATATGAGCGGAAGTCTGCGAGGATAAAGTAGCGGTCAGCCACCTGTCCCTGCTGTGGATTGAGCAGTGAGTTGTAAAGCTCCCTGAAAAGCTCATGGTCATTTGGTGAATATGTGCCGTCTACGAGCTGGTTTACTACCTTTCTTAGCTCGGCATCGTTATTATATACATCAACAGGATTGTAGTCATGTCTGTTCTCGTGTGAGATGACCTCATCAGAGCTCATTCCAAAGATAAACATATTGTCAGCCCCTACCTCATCGAACATCTCGACATTGGCACCATCCATAGTTCCGATAGTGAGCGCTCCATTGAGCATAAACTTCATGTTTCCTGTTCCTGATGCCTCCTTGCTCGCTGTGGAAATCTGCTCGCTGACATCTGCTGCCGCAAAAATAATCTCGGCATTGGATACCTTGTAATCCTCGATAAATACTACCTTGAGCTTGCCGCCAATAGAAGCATCGTTATTTATCACATCAGCCACACTGTTGATGAGCTTTATTGTTTTCTTTGCATTTCTGTAGCCTGCTGCTGCCTTTGCTCCAAAAATGAATGTTCTAGGATAGAAATCCATAGACGGATTTTCCTTAATCTTGTTGTACAGATACATCACATGAAGGATGTTCATGAGCTGTCTCTTGTACTCGTGAAGTCTCTTAACCTGCACATCAAAGATAGAATCCGGATTTACATCAATACCGTTGTGCTCCTTGATATACTTGGCTAAACGTACCTTGTTCGCTCTCTTAATCTCTGCAAACTCCTGCTGTGCAACAGGACTGTCCGCATAAGCCTTGAGCTTTGAAAGCATTGTAAGATCTGTAATCCAGCCGGCTCCTACCTTCTTTGTCGCCCAGTCTGCAAGGAGTGGATTTGCATGTGCTAAGAATCTACGCTGTGTAATTCCATTTGTCTTGTTATTGAACTTCTCAGGGAACATCTCATAGAAATCATGAAGCTCCTGATTCTTAAGTATCTCTGTGTGAAGCTTTGCAACACCGTTTACAGAATAGCCTGCAACGATAGCCATATTTGCCATCTTGACCTGTCCGTCATAGAGGATAGCCATCTTTCTTACCTTGTCCTCATTTCCAGGATATCTCTCGTTAATCTGCATCACAAATCTTCTGTTTATCTCGTCAACAATCTGGTATACACGAGGAAGCAGTCTCTGGAATATCTCAATTGGCCACTTCTCAAGCGCCTCAGCCATGATTGTATGGTTAGTGTAGGCTACACATCTTGTAGTGATATCCCATGCATCATCCCATGACAGATGTTCCTCGTCCACAAGGATTCTCATAAGCTCTGCGACTGCAACTGTAGGGTGAGTATCGTTCATCTGGAAAACAGCTTTATTTGGGAGATCTTTTAAATCGCTGTGATGCTTTTTAAACCTTGCAAGTGCACGCTGGATGCTTGCTGATACAAAGAAATACTGCTGCTTTAAGCGAAGCTCCTTGCCCTTTACATGGTTATCGTTTGGATAGAGCACCTCAACAAGGTTTCTTGCAAGATTTTCCTGCTCCACTGCCTTGTCGTAGTCACCCTGGTCAAAGGACTCGAGCGAGAAGCCGTTTTTTGGCTCTGCATCCCATATCATGAGAGAATTGACCACATTGTTGTCATAACCGACTATAGGCATATCATAAGGCACTGCAAGCACCGACTGATAGTCCTTCTGCTCGAAATGAAGCTCTCCGTTTTCATCTGTGCTCTCCTGCACATATCCTCCAAACTTGACCTCATAGCAGTACTCCGGACGACGAAGCTCGAATGGATATCCGTCCTTGAGCCAGTTGTCAGGCACCTCAATCTGGAAGCCGTCTGAAATCTGCTGCTTGAACATACCATATCTGTATCTGATTCCACAGCCGTATGCAGGATATCCGAGTGTGGCAAGTGAATCCATGAAGCATGCTGCCAGTCTTCCGAGTCCACCGTTTCCAAGTGCCGGATCAGGCTCCTGGTCCTCAATAGCATTGATATCCACACCAATCTCATTGAGAGCCTCCTTGACCTCCTTGTATGCTGAGAGGTTTATAAGGTTGTTGCCGAGAGCTCTTCCCATCAGAAACTCCATAGACATATAGTAAACAACCTTTGGATCATCCTTGTCCATCACTCTCTGTGTGGCAATCCACTCATCCATGATGACATCCTTTACAGCCTCTGACACAGCCTGATAAAGCTCCTGCTGTGTGGCATCATCTATAGTCTTACGATATTTATTTTTTAAATTGTCTGATACAGTCTTAATAAACACCTTTTTGCTAAACGTATTATCTCTCATCTTTTTCCTCCTTATGGCACTAAAAGGGAGCAAATTAATGCTCCCTCTCGTGCAGAGATTATTGCTTTTCAACTGCAAGCTTAACAGCCTCGCCATTAATCTTCCAATCCTTTTCATAGCCCTTAAGTTCACCTGATTTAATTGATACGGCAAGAACCTCGGTCTTGATTTCATCACCAAACTTTTCAAATACATTTGAAAGCTTCTCATCTGCCTCGTATGTCACAGCGATGTGGTCCATAACCTCAAAGCCTGCGTCCTTACGCATTGTCTGGATCTTACTGATGATTTCTCTTACGAAACCTTCCTCGATAAGCTCAGGAGTGAGGTTGGTGTCAAGGACAACGGTTATATTGTTGTCAGACTGTGTCACATAGCCCTCCATCTGAGTCATCTCGATAAGTAAATCCTCTTTAGATAATACAACTTCATCGCTAATGCTGTCAAGCTTGAGAGAGCCGGTGCTGTTAAGCTCCTCCATGGCCTTATGACCATCAAGCTCAGCTAAAACTGCCTTAATCTGGCCAAGGTATTTACCATACTTAGGGCCCACTGTTCTAAGCTGTGGCTTGAATTTGTAGGTGGTGTAGTGTGATACATCATCAGTAAACTCAACCTCTTTTACGTTGAGCTCGTCTGCGATGATATCCACATAAAATTCATCCAGTTTTTCCGGAGCCTTTACAAACATTTTTCCGATTGGCTGACGGTTTTTGATATTTGCCTCGTTACGGCATGCACGTCCGAGTACTACAACCTTTAATACCTCATCCATATCAGCTTCGAGCTTTTTGTCAATCAGCTTCTCATCAACTACAGGATAGTCGCACAGATGAATTGACTCCGGTGCGCTCTTGTCGATAGAGCAGACAAGATTTCTGTAGATATCCTCTGTCATGAAAGGAATCATAGGTGCTGCCGCCTTTGATATGGTGACAAGTGCTGTATAAAGTGTCATGTATGCGTTTATCTTGTCCTGCTCCATGCCCTTTGCCCAGAAACGCTCACGGCTGCGGCGTACATACCAGTTACTTAAGTCATCTACGAACTCCTGAAGGTACTTTGCTGCCTCCGGAATCTTGTAGTTTGACAGGCACTCATCCACTCCTGCCACTGCTGAGTTGAGCTTTGAAAGAATCCACTTGTCCATTACTGCAAGCTTATCATACTCAAGGCTGTATTTTGTAGCATCAAAATTGTCGATATTTGCATAAAGCACGAAGAATGCGTATGTGTTCCAGAGTGTTCCCATAAACTTACGCTGTCCCTCAAGCACGAGCTTTCCTGAAAACTTCTTTGGAATCCATGGAGCTGATGCTGTGTAGAAATACCATCTGATGGCATCTGCACCGTATGTCTCAAGTGCATCAAACGGATCTACCGCGTTGCCCTTTGACTTGGACATCTTCTGTCCGTTCTCATCCTGTACGTGTCCAAGCACGATGACATTCTCATAAGGAGCCTTGTTGAAAAGGAGTGTAGACTCAGCCATGAGTGAATGGAACCATCCACGTGTCTGGTCAACTGCCTCTGAGATAAACTTGGCTGGGAACTGCTTATCAAATACTTCCTTGTTCTCGAATGGATAGTGGTGCTGTGCGAATGGCATGGCTCCTGAATCAAACCAGCAGTCAAGTACCTCAGGTACACGGTGCATATCCTTGCCACACTCAGGACACTTGATTGTCACAGCGTCGATGTATGGTCTGTGAAGCTCTACCTCTGCTGCCTTTGGATCTCCTGCTTTTTCGGCGAGCTCTGCACGGCTTCCGATACACTCTCTGTGTCCGCATTCACACTCCCAGATATTGAGTGGTGTGCCCCAGTAACGGTTACGTGAGATAGCCCAATCCTGTATATTCTCAAGCCAGTTTCCGAAACGTCCTGAACCGATAGACTCAGGAATCCAGTTTACTGTATTGTTGTTTCTGATAAGGTCATCCTTTACTGCTGTCTCCTTGATGTACCATGACTCTCTTGCATAGTAGATAAGAGGCTTGTCACATCTCCAGCAGTGTGGATACTCATGCTCAAATTTCGGAGCATCGAAGAGCTGCTTTCTGCCGCTTAAGTCCTTTAATACCTCAGGATCTGCATCCTTTACCCACATACCGGCAAACGGAGTCTCGGCTGTAAGCTCTCCCTTGTCGTTTACAAACTGTACAAATGGAAGGTCATAATTTCTTCCGACATTGGCATCATCCTCACCAAATGCAGGAGCGATATGAACAATTCCTGTACCGTCTGACATAGTAACATATGTGTCACATGTCACGAAAAAGCCCTTCTTGCCCTGCTTATCGGCAACCTGCTTAGCGCAGTCATAAAGCGGCTCATACTCCTTGTACTCAAGATCCTTTCCTTTGTATGTCTCAAGCACCTCATATGCCTTCCTGCCTGCCTCTGCGTCCTCTTTTGAAAGAAGCTGTGAGAGCACCTTGTCTGCAAGTGCCTCTGCCATATAATATGTGTAGCCATCAACAGCCTTTACCTTTACATATGTGTCATTAGGGTTCACACAGAGTGCCACGTTGCTTGGAAGTGTCCATGGAGTTGTGGTCCATGCGAGGAAATATGCATCCTCTCCTACTACCTTAAAACGTACTACTGCTGATTTTTCTTTAACTGTCTTGTAGCCCTGTGCCACCTCCTGTGCAGAAAGCGGTGTTCCACAACGAGGACAGTAAGGAACAATCTTGAAGCCCTTGTAAAGAAGTCCCTTGTTCCAGATTTCCTTGAGAGCCCACCACTCTGACTCAATGAAATTGTCGTCATATGTGACGTATGGATTGTCCATATCAGCCCAGAAACCTACTGTGTTGGAGAAATCCTCCCACATGCCCTTGTATTTCCATACAGACTCTTTACACTTTTTGATGAATGGCTCAAGTCCGTAGTTCTCAATCTGATCCTTGCCGTCAAGGCCGAGAAGCTTCTCCACCTCGATCTCAACAGGAAGTCCGTGTGTATCCCAGCCTGCTTTACGTGGCACATATTTGCCCTTCATGGTCTGGAATCTTGGAATCATATCCTTTATGGTACGTGTCTCAACATGTCCGATGTGAGGCTTTCCGTTTGCTGTAGGAGGTCCATCATAGAATGTGTATGTCTCTCCTTCTTTTCTGTTTTCCATAGATTTTCTGAAGATATCGTTCTCTCTCCAGAACTGCTCTGTCTTCTTCTCGCGTTCAACGAAGTTCATATTGGTGTCAACTTTGTTGTACATGACTATCTCTCCTTATTCTATATTGTTCGTGAACATCCCGGTTTATGGAATATTCACAAAAAAAGGCACACATTCCTGTAATTAGGAACGCGTGCCTGATACGTCTATACCACCTATTACAATGTACTTAAGGGAAATACCCTTGCATACCTGTCCCTGTAACGTAGGGAATACGTCAGAACCTACTCTCGCAACGCTGTATGGCGATTTTAGCCTGCGGCTCAGAAGTGATTTTCAAAACGGCTCTACTCATACCGGCTCTCACCTGCCCCGGCTCTCTTTGACTTTCCTGCCATCTCTACTGTCTTCGTCACTGCCTTTTACTAACTGTGTCTAAGTATATAACTGAAAAGCCACTGTTGTCAAGATGTAATTGATTCTGTAATAATTTGATAATAATTAACTCTAATAAATGCCATCATACTCAAAATTCTGATAATCAAAATCGTCATAATCATAAGAATCATAATCATAATCGTAATCCTCATAGGAATCGTCATCATTATAATACTCATAGCCCTCATCAAAGCCCTTCATGAACTCCTTTTCAAACTCTGTGCTAAAGCTTGAGCCTGCCGCAACCCAGAATATGATGCTGACTATAACTGAGATAGCTGCTGTTGCTATACCAACTATACCAAACACCTTGTTGTTGCCCTTTATGATATGTATAATACCAAAAATGATAGCAAGCAGAGCTGTCACATAATTGATGCATGTACAAAACAGTACAATAGATGCGATTCCAAGTACCAGAGAAGCTATACCAAAGCCATTGCTGTTCTTTGGTGGCTGGTTGTATGGATTAGCTCCATACTGTGGCTGATTGTAGGCTGTCTGTCCGTAGGCTGTCTGATTGTAGCCCTGTCCGTTTGGCTGCTGACCATACTGCGCCTGTCCGTAAGCTGACTGATTAAATGAGCCCTGAGCATATGTGTTCTGGTTGTATGTACCCTGGGCATTTTGATTCTGGTTGTATGTACCCTGGGCATTTGAATTCTGATTGTATGTACCCTGATTTGCATAACCATATGCACCGCCCGGATTATTGACATATCCATCTGTGCTGCCTGTCTGGTCTGCTGCCTGTCCATATGCGTATGCATTCCCACTTTCCTGCTGGGATACAGACTGATTATATGTGTCTGTCGGCTGGCTGTATGTGTCCTGCGGCTGGCTGTATGTGTCTGAGCCATTTGCTGTTCCTGCTGACTGCCCGAATACACCTGTATTGTCCGGTGTGCCTGATGACTGGTTGTCATTGTTCATAAAATTGTTATCGTCCATAACTTCCTCCATATATCCTATGTTTATGTTTCTATTGTGTTAGAAATATTTTATCATATATTACGATAATGTAAATATTTTTATCATAAAAATATATGTAAAAATGGCAGGAGCTAATGCACTCCTGCCATGAATATGAAAATCCTATTTACTGCTCCTGGAAAACATATTTCTGTTCAAGTACTCCCTCGCTCTCCTCAACAGAGTTTTTGAGGTCATCTGCAAGCATGTAGATATTTTCCAGCACCTTCTTGCACTTTGCCATACTCTCAACTGTGGTATCAGCCATGCGAAGCCCCTCTGTTGAAGAAGCAGCAACCTCTTCTCCTGTAGCTGAGAGGT
>OIYQ01000997.1_pt1 | contig 11019 bp, 7 predicted proteins | sample 1588311 | NCBI WGS metagenome assembly OIYQ01 (sample SAMN03283244) | human gut metagenome | biome: human-associated habitat; material: feces | host: Homo sapiens | place: Peru | collected 2012
TAATAAGGTGAGGTCTGAGTCTTGAATATTCGTTCTGCCCGTAAGAAGAGTTGTGGTGTGAATTCCTCGTCCTCGCCGAAACTGATGTTTGGTGAGAATAACAGGCTACCCACAATGGCGCGGCGGAATATATAGGAACAGGCTGAGCCTAAAAGGGTATTGTTGTTGAGATATTCTGTGCCGCTGATTGGGGTAGGGAGTTCGTAAGATGGTTCTCCTGTATCATCCTTGCTGAAACAGAATGTAACGATATCTGGTTCGTGGAATCTCACGATGTCAAGACAATGTTCGTAGGTTGGCTGAAGAAGATAATCATCTCCTTCTATAAACTGGATGTATTTCCCTTTGGCTAAGTACATGCCATAGTTGCGTGCCATACTGCTGCCTAAGCCGGGTATTCTTAAATAGAGCAGGTTATCCAGCAACTCTTTTATCTGGCTGGCTACCAATTCTTCGCTATCATCATCAACGAGAATTATTTCCCTCTCTTTGGCATTGAGCGAAAGCTGAAGGATACTATTGATGCATTCTACAAGATGTTCCTTCTGATGGTTGCTTGTAGTAATGATGAAACTCACCAATGGTGAAGATATCTCTGATATTAATTCTTTCTGCATAAGTTATTCTTTTTTATGACTGCAAAGATAATAAAAAGATTTTATTTACGTATTAATAGTAGTACAAAAAACATAAAAATGGAAATAGTTTGTTCTACTGATAGTAAATATATCATGCCGACCGGTATCATGTTGACCTCTTTGTTTGAGAGCAACAGAGGAGAAGTTGTCAATGTACATCTCTTGCATGATCAGGATTCTGCTGCATTATTGGATTCTATCAGAACCATAGCTGCCCGTTATCAGCAAAATATTCATTTCTATCTAATTAATGATGATATCTTCAAACATTTTCCAATTGGTCTGGATTTTCAAGTAGATCATGTAGGAACTTCGTTTGCTACTTATTATCGTTTATATCTTACGGAAATTCTGCCTGCTGATATTGATAAGGTTATCTATCTGGATGGCGATATTCTGGTTGTGGATAAACTTGTTAAATTGTGGAATACTTCTGTTGAAAACTATGCAATTGCTGCTGTTCCAGATAGTTATAATAATAAGATAGAACACTATAATCGCTTGCGTTATCCCCAAACTTTGGGGTATTTTAATGCAGGTATGTTAGTTGTCAATCTGAAATATTGGCGTGAAAAGCAGGTGCTTCTCAAATTCTTTGATTATGTGAAATCTAATACGGAAAGGTTGAGATGTCATGATCAGGATGTACTGAACTATCTGTTTAAGAATTCTAAGTTGGTATTACCTATCAGATATAATGTATTGAATGAGTATTGGTTTGATTTGCGTTATTCTCTTATCTCCTGGGAATTTGATGAACAGATATTGGAAGCTCAGGCTCATCCGGCCATCATCCATTTTACGGGTATTCCTAAACCATGGTATAAGAACTGCCAGCATCCATGGAAAAAAGAATTTGATAAGTATAAAGCGATGAGTCCTTGGCGTGATGAAAAAGAAAAGCGCTGGATGCCATTGAAGTTCTGCCTGGAGAAAATGGCCATAAAACTGGTGGTAAGCATGGGACTGCGCAAATCTGATTATATTGTAGAAAATAGGTATATTGAATTGTCTTAAGATTTCTGATATTCAAGTATCTTATAAATAAGTATCATATAAAGTTATGAAGATTCTGTTGTTAGGTGAGTCTAGTTTGCTACATAATACTCTCAAAAAGGGATTAGTAGAACTTGGACATCAGGTAACGCTGATGTCCGACGGCAATGATTGGCACAACTCTCCTCGTGACATCGACTTGCGCCGTAATATGGAGCGTTATGGAAGATGGAGCGGGCTTATGGTATTGTGGAAAATTGTCTGCAATCTTCATAAGATATGTGGAAATGATATTGTTCAGGTACATAACTATCAATTTGTGCCTTTGATGGGGTGGTGGAACATGCTGATATTCTGGTTTCTCAAGTTTACCAATAAGCGAATCATTAAAGGCTGTTTTGCAGATGACCCACATCTGTTCAGACAACAGGCCAAGGGTATTCCTGCCTATTCTGATACTTTTTGGAATGGTAAATTACAGAATATCGAGGAGAATAAAGAGCGTATGGCTTTTCATTTCATGTCTCAGTTTGATAAGTGCTGGCATACTGTATCTTATCATTCTGATGCTTTGATAGCCTGTCTTTATGAGTATTATCTCTGCTACGATGTTCCTGATTTCCATAAGAAGCTTTACTATATTCCTCTTCCGATGATAATTCCTGTAGTGGATAAAAAACGTCAGAAAGGGAATGGTGAGGTTATCAAAGTGCTTGTAGGTTTACAACCTAAGCGCGAGTATCTGAAAGGTGCTTTAAAGATTGCTCATTTTGTAGAAATCTTGGCAAAGAAGTATCCTTGTAAGATAGAACTCAAATATGTAGAAGGAGTAGACTATGATGAATATTGCCGGATGTTGGATGAAGCAGATGTTCTGGTAGATCAGTTTTACAGTTATACTCCATCCATGAATTCGTTGGCAGCCATGGCACGTGGTACTGTGGTTATCGGTGGAGGAGAGGAAGAATATTATGAGTTCATTGGCGAAACAGAATTACGTCCTATTATCAATGTGAGTCCTGAGTATTCAGAATCTCAGAATGTGGCAATCATCGAGCAGGCTTTTTTCCTTCCTGGAAATCTAACTTCTCTCTCGCACCAAAGTATCTCTTTCGTTATGAAATACCACGATTATAGGAAGGTGGCAAAAGAGTATGAACAATTATTTATTTCACTCATGTATTGTGACGATACATAAGTTTAATATAATTGTTCTATAAGTTTTATCCATTTAGGAAATATCTGTTCACGATAGTATTGTGTTCCTACTTTTATAGCATGGATTCCAAATTCTTGTCTTAGGTTTTCTGAACTTATCATCTGTATGATAGCTTCAGAAAACTTATTTTTATCCCCTTGTGATACTAAAATACCATTATATCCATTGGTTATAATATCTTTTGCACCATATTTAAAGTCGAATGCAACTGTTGGTATTCCACAGGCTTGTCCTTCAATAAGAGTCATGGGTTGCCCTTCATATCTTGATGGTATAACCTGAATACTATAATTTGGATAGATATCCCATATATTATCTGTTCTACCACAAAGTATAATTTGTTTATTTAGATTGAGAACATTGATTTGTTGCTGTAATTGTTCATAACAACTACCTTCTCCATAAATATGAAGTTGCCAGTCTGGATGTTTTATGGCAACTTTTTTCCAACATTCTATAAGAATATCAAATCCTTTAGCATATTCTAATCTGCCAACAGCTATCACTCTTTTAATGCCATAGTTTTCCACTAGTTTATGGGGTGTGTTGATAAAATTGGGTATAATACTTATTTTTTTTGTATGTTTATATTCTTTAGCATCACCTTTAGTTAAACAAACTACTTGATCAGCAGCCTTTTCCATTGGAACAAATAATTTATGATAAGGAGTAAATGAACGAGCAGAATGTGACTCATATATTTTTTTTGCTTTTGTTTTGATTAATGGTAATAAGATAGCTCCCAAACTCATAGTATAGAATATGAGTTTAGGTTGGATACGATTGATGATTTTTTGAAATTTGAAGATAACTTTTCCTATTGTAATCATTCTAAAAAGATTTTTTAGTAGAATGGAACAATTTTGGGGAGTGAACGGAATGTTAAGAGAAATAAAATCCACGCCTTTTTCTAGATGATAGCTTATAGGACGCTCATCATGATATATGGAAACAATAGTAACATGATGCTGAAATCTTGAGGCTAAATAATTTGCCTTTTCAGCAATAATTCGTTCTGCTCCACCTTTTATTGAAAAATCTTCTATAACATATACTATTTCCATTTTATATAATAATAATGAGATTTATTTATTTACAAAAATACGATATTTCAATTTATCTACCAAAAATACTTGTTATATTTAATAATTCTTATCATATACTCCTTGCTATTAGCAATAAAACAGGATTATTTTCGTTTAAATAGTATGATTATACAAGAGCTGTCTATACTTATTCCTGTTTATAATGATGAAGCCACTTCGCTGGTAAAATCTCTTCATAAACAAGCACAAGCTGTTTCTGGTTTGTGTTATGAAATTATTGTTTTTGATGATGGTAGTACTAACAAAAAAACTATTGAAAATAATTATTCATTGACTCTTTTGCCAAATTGTCGTTATATATGTTCAGAACATCATGATTGTCGTGCTGCGATGCGGAATTCATTAGTTAGACAGGCAAAGTATGAGTGGCATTTAATGATAGATGCTAGGTTGATATTAGTGAATAATGATTTTTTGATACGTTATCTTAGTTGTGGTGTTCGGGTTGGAGAAGTTGCCTGTGGAGGAGTTTGTGTGGATGGTGGTTCTCTTACTGTTCAATTATATCGTGAGAATTTGCGTTTTAGATACGAAAAGCATGAAGAATCTAAACATTCATATCTAGTGAGAAAGTCTGAACCTTATAAATCCTTTCGTACAACCAATTTCTTTTATCATAAGTCTGTATTGGAACAAGTTCCTTATAATGAACAGGTTAAGGGGTATGGTTATGAGGATGTTTTGCTGGGAAAGGCATTAAGTGAAAAGAAGATAAAAGTAACCCATATTGATAATCCCGTTGCCTATACTGAGTTTGAGGAAAATCTGGTTTATCTTCGAAAAATAGAAGAAGCATTACGTACTTTGCATGCATTTGAAGGAGAGTTGAATGATTACTCTCCATTATTGCATGCAAGAAATATCTTGAGAAAGTTTCATCTTCTGGGCGCTTTCCGAAAGTTTCATGCTCTCTGTAAAGGTTGGGAGCTTATGAATCTTTGTAGCAATATGCCTTCTCTTTTCATATTTAAACTCTATAAACTAGGCTATTACGTCAGCCTTTAAGTTTAGGAAGAGATAGAATTGTTATTGCAAATGGAATGGCTGCATCTATATAGGTTATGTCGTAGTTTGAATTAAATATATCTGTCCAATTTCCATAAATATACATAGAATATCCATAGGAGATTATTGGGATGAGCAGTAGTATTATAACAGAATATAGAACCTGAAATTGGTAACTACCTTTCCAGGTTAGTGACATGGTAAGAGCTATTGTAACAAGGAATATTGTTGCAATAGGGCTACCTTGTCTAAACTGTAAGGAAAAAGGATTATTTTCAGCTCCAAATAACTCCTTGGCATCCCATAATATTAATGGTAGAAATGTCATTGCAAATACTCCCACAATAAGAAGTGGGATAAGAATCTGCTTCTTTACTTTTAATTTTATATAGTATGGAAAAAATAGAATGAACAGAGGAAATGCTACGCTCAGTCTGGTAGATAACCATAAACCTACACACACAGACAGAATCCATGGGTGCTGTTTGAAATTAATTTGATAGACTTGCAGTATATTGATAAAAGCTGCTAGCAGAAAGAAGTTTGATATGAGATCGCTTCTTACAGTTACTTCATACCAAAGGTTAATAGAAAGGAACAATAAAAGTGTAGCCTTGATGGCTGCTTTGTAACCTGATAATAACTTAATACTGTAGATAAATATCATGCAAGTGAATATTTCTGATAATCCTACGTTCTGTAATAGATAGAATGGTATATGGAATACCAGCCATATAGGAAATGGTGATGCATTTCCGCCTAGATGTGTTTTGGCAGAATACGGAAATTGTCCATTGAAAAGATTTTTGATAGGATAAGCTAAGGCTGACCATCGATCAACTTTGTTGGTCAAAGGGTCAAAATGGTATTGTACTATCAATAGTCCTATTACAAGAACTGTAGTTGTTGCAGCAAACAGATAGGGTAAATATTTGTTTATTTTTTTCTCTTCTTCTTCTTTTGTTGCAAAGAAGAGTATATCTAAAGCCAAAACTAAAGCGTATCCAATACAGATGTATCCATAGTGTTCTGTAACTCTCATACTATATTTGCACATGAGCGTATAGCATATCCCTATATAGAGAATGCCTGTTAAGCTATAAATGAAATAGCTTTTTTTACTTAGAAACTGATTGATTCTTCTGAAAATAACACTTATGATAATTGAATATGCAGAATAGATGAATATGGATATAATACCAGTGATGGCTGGCATAAAGTTGTAGTGAACTATATATAATTCGTAACTGATTTTACCTAATTTATTGAATATACCAATCTTTTTTAATAGTGGAAAAAGGAAAGGTGCGGCTATGATAGACATAGCCAACGGCAGTTTAATGTTAAGCAGTATAACATTAAACAGTATCGATCCCTTTATTTGCTGAATAGTTGGTATTTCTTTGATTAACAAGAATATAATTCCGTATATTACGCTTAGGCAAGTATACTTCAATACATGCTTTTTGTTTAGTTTGTTCAGCTTCCCAACATATTCTGATGCTAAGTATCCACAGAAAAAGGAGAAAGCTTGTTCACTATATAGTTGTTGCTGGAATACATTATATATTCCAAAGACAAAAAGAATGTATTTCGTATTTTTCGTAAAAAATCTTCTGCTTATCCAATATACAAGATACCATCGTATGATATAATCGACGAACCAGAGATCTGAAGCGTAAAAAGTCAAATTCTTTAGAAGTTGTACTGAATTAAAATGTTCAACGAATGGTAGTTGAAATAAAAAGATAGTCCAGCATGGGATGATTACACGAAGAAATCTCTTTTTCCAAAAGTTATTGATGCCATTTATTTTATGGCTTTCATTAATGCCAAATCCTGAAATAAATAGGAAAACAGCAACAGCTACGCTACCAAAAATATTAAAAAAGCGAGGATAGTCCTCTAACTGCATAACAAAGTGCATCAGCATGATTAATAATGCTGATACACCTTGCATCCATAAAGTATTTTGACGTGATAATATATTATTTTCTGTCATTGGTCTGCCTTTTATCGAATAATAGCTATTTTACAAACAATTCCTTTTTCACCACTCTCTGTCGCAGTTTCTACCATGTAGATACCGCTGGCTACTTTCTTGCCGTTTAGGTCACAACCATCCCAGGAATAACTGCCTCCTGCACTTCTGCCTTCGTTTATTAAAGTTCCATTTGTTGATACAATTTTAATATCAGCATTGAAAGATAATCCGACGATGTTTATTTTGCCGGTATAATCCGATTTTACCGGGTTTGGATATGCGTAGACATTGTCTTTGGTCATTTCTGCGTTAGGACTGACAATTCCATTATTGAAAGAGCAAAGTCCTTTATCTGTAGCAAAATACACCTTTCCTGTATTATTATTGACAGCAATACTATATACTATATTCGATATTAATGGAGAATTTTCTGTGTTGAAATGATAAATTTGTGTATTACAATCATCACTAACCAAATATACTCCATTATCGGTACCAAACCATTTTTGATTTGCTCCATCTACAGCTATACAACGTATATTACTATTATCTAATAGATAGTCTGCATAATTAGTATTATCATTACGAGGTACTTTATGTTGTGTAAATATATTAGTACCATTTTTTATGTCAGACAGTGAAAGATAAAGAGGACCAGATGTTGTTCCTATCCAAATATTACCATTTCTGTCTTCTGTTAAACAATGTACGTAAATAGGAGTAATGCTTTTTCCATCCTCATTGATAAATGAAGGTCCATACATTGTTAATTCATCTGTATTATAGTTATATTTATATAGTCTATTCTTTTCATAAGAATTGTTTGCAAACCACATATTCCCATTATTCTCACCGATAATTAATCCTGTCAAATTATATCTGTCATTAGAACCTATTTCTGTATGTGGATAGTTTTTCCATTCTTGAGTAGATTGGTCAAATGATAGAATAGAATTATCTCCTAAGCTATTTAAAAGCCATAATTTACCTGTTTCATCATATTTTACAGATGAAATAATGGTATAGCTTTTACTTAAAGGTGATGTAATTACGCTTGTATTGTCTTTATTATAGCACTTAATGAATTTTCCATCTTGAAATTCATATAGACCTGCCTTTGAACCTACCATGACATGTCCTTCTTTTGATGGATCAAAGTCAAGGCTAAGCAAATCTCTGTACCGATGTCCTAATGAAACATCTGAAGGTTGCTCAAATTCTTCCCATTTTTCTCCATTCCAAACATGTACTTCTCCCATATTATTACAGTCTTTTTCTTGTGACCAAGCACCTGCTACTGCATATAATTTATTTTTATTAATATATAGACGATAGAATTTGTTAGATGCAGGACCATCAGGAATAATACCTTCTGTTTGATATATTTTTTCCTTATCTGTATTCAGGGTATAGTAAGTCAATTTACCTTCTTTTATCGTCCACCAATACTTATTAGTAGTATCATATACGGTAGTAGATTTTTTTATTTGTTCTTCGAAATTCCCGGTTTTTTCCCAATTATTCTTATCTAACAAGTTATTCTTTAAAATTCCTCTGTATAAGCCAGCTTCTTTTGAAGCAGCATAAAGGAAGTTGTCTTCTATATAGCTATAGTTGACATTGAAGCCCAACTTGTATGTATCGAGTATTTTTCCTTCTTTTGTATCTAATTTTACAATTCCAAAAGAGAGAGATAAATAAGCATTTGTCCCACTTATATATATATGGTTTATCTGTTTATTATCTGTCATACTTTTCAGATACAAATCAGGTATATTAACTATATTTCCATTGGCATTCAATAAGTCAATATTTCCATTGGTATATGTAATAACCAACTTTTTTGTACTTTTATTCCAAGCAATATGATTAATATCAAAGTCAGAAAGAGTGTTTGCTTTATCGTATGTAGTAACTGAACCATCTTTTATATGATAAGAGAAAAGTCCGTTAGACGCTAAGGCAAACACTTGGTTTCCTGCAGGTTCGATTTCTGTTATATCATTATAGCTGGTGTAAATTTCCCAACTTCCCTTATCTATGGCCGATAAGGGAAGTACAAAGAATATGATTGTAATTAATAATGCTATTTTCCTCATTGTTTATTATTTTAAAGTCTAATAATATATTAACTACAAATGAGCTTATTTATTGTGAAATATAGTATTTCTTTCCTTTAATAATTTTGATTCCTTGATAGGATGCATTTACTTTTTGTCCCAACATGTTGTAAGTTGTCATGTTCTTGTTTTTTTCTTTTTCATGAGAGACCGTTTGAATGCCAGTTGAAGAAGGAAATTGAGTTGTATCAAGATAATTGAGTCTTTTAGTAATCCAATTCTTGATATATTCTATTTCTTCCTTGAAATTCAGCGGATAACCTCCTATGTCTGAATCTTCCGACCATTTGGTCTCTTCTCGGCTGGCGGCACCACTTTTCACTAACATATTGTAATACCCCTGATATTTAGATATAAGATTTTCTTCACTGAAATAAGTCTTTCTTAATTCGTGGTATCTGTCTGATACCTTCTGGTTGTAGTTATCCACATTTAATGTGGAAAGTCTTGTATATAAGTTGAAAGCTTCTTTTATTCCTAGTTCTGTATCAGGTGAAACATAGTCAGGATGGAGTGGAGCGGAGCAATGCCAGTCTTGTCCTACACTAGCATCTAAGTCCCAGATGGCAAGGGTTAGTTTCTTGCTTTTTGCAATATCATAAATTCCCCAATACATATTTTTACCGCTATTGTCGATTGGCTTCAGAGTTTCCAGGAACAACTGATAGTCGATGAGAACAGGAATATCAAAATAGTCAGCCACTTCTTTCTTGAAAGTCTCGTCGTTGCTGTTGGCAACAAAGTCGATAGCTTCATAAAGCGGACTGTAATCTGTTGGATTGACATCGTCTATATCCGGATATTTTGTCTCAAAAGCATGCCAGGTTTCCTGGGTATTATCGTAATCTTTATCGATATTCCAGAACTGTGCCTTATCCCATGAGCTTACCTTCCATAGCTGCCCGTGAAACTCCTGATTCTTATCATCGTATTTCTTGAGTTTCAACTCCTTTCTGTCCATGGCTTCGGTCAGCGAATAGATGCCGCGATACTCGTTGTTGAGGATAACCTCTACTACTTTTCCCGCTACGCCACTCTTTGCCTTGGGCTCCTTTGAGGCATAGTATGGTTTAGTGGCGAAGTCGTTCCAAATTTCCGTGGCAATACGGTTTCTCAGGCGGAACAGGTCCACCTGTCCTGCATCTAGAATCCAGTTGTTGTCTTCTCTCATTCCCAAGAGCGAGATTTCCTGCTTCTTGCCTTTTTCGTTGAGTGTCTTAATCTTGTAGTTCCTTTTGTGCTTGTTGGCGGTGTTGGTTGACCCTCCTCTCCATTTTATCTTTGCGAAAGAGTTGGTTGGTTCAGGTGCATCTGGCGACAATAGTGATATGTTGCCTTGAGCATAATCGTATCCGAATGTTCCTTCCATTACCAAGAGTGGCAAGAAGGTGAAGGTAAGTTGGGTGCTGATTTCCTTGTCACCTTCCTGGGCGTGGATCTTGTAGATTTTGTTGCCTTCTACTTGCTTGAATGTATAACTGTCGGCAATGTCTGTACCCTCAATGCTGAGATTACTCCAGCCTACTGTAGCATCTAGCGCAATGCTAGCTTCATAGTCTGTTCCGAAAGTATTTTTGGGGATACTAACCATATAAGTATCAGATACTTTGTCGTAAATGATAGTTCTTCCGTTAATTGTAAACTGAGCGAAAGATGGTATGCTTGTTGCAAAGCATACAAGTAAGAATAATAAATGATTAAGTTGTTTCATACTTTATTTCTTCTTCAGATACTCTGCCAGTTTTGCTACGGCTCTGGCTCTGTGACTGATACCGTTCTTGATTTCCTCACCCAGCTCGGCAAAGCTCTTGTCATAGCCTTCCGGAACGAAGATTGGGTCGTAGCCGAAGCCTTCGGTACCATGCTTCTCGGTGGCGATATGGCCGTTTACGATACCCTCGAACTGGTGGATTTTCTTGATGCTGGTGCAGCCGCAAGGACATACATCCTG
>OIYQ01000999.1_pt1 | contig 11009 bp, 12 predicted proteins | sample 1588311 | NCBI WGS metagenome assembly OIYQ01 (sample SAMN03283244) | human gut metagenome | biome: human-associated habitat; material: feces | host: Homo sapiens | place: Peru | collected 2012
AAATCGCTCAACATTGAACAAATTGCATTTTGTGATGAGCTGTTCCTCCAACCCACGATATAAAGCCTATGGGCAAAACAGAGCACAAAGGCGGATATGACGAACAGCTCATCACAAAATGCAATTTGTTCAATGTTGAGCGATTTGAAATAAAGGACAACGCGGAATTTGAAACTGACGGCAATTCATTTATGCACATTTTGGTGATTGAGGGTAACGGCACAATCGACGGCAGAAATGCAAAAAAAGGCGACAGCTTCCTTATCCCTGCAAATCACGAAAAATTTGAAATCAGCGGTGAAATCGAATTTTTGGCAACAACAATTTAATTAAAATCATTATTGAATAACAAAACTCCTTTTGGTCAATAATAATTCCAAAAGGAGTTGTTTTTTATGAAGATAGTTGACAGAATAGCATTAATCCTGACAATCATCGGCGGCATAAACTGGGGACTTATCGGCATTTTTAAATTTGACCTCGTCGCGTGGATATTCGGCGGTCAAGCGGCAATTATGTCGAGAATAATTTACACCCTCGTTTGCCTTGCGGCTGTGTGGTGCATCAGTCTGTTGTTCCGCAACACAACAATGCTTGAGGATTAAAATAACCCCTATGGTGAAACGAAATTCATCATAGGGGTTATTTATTACAAAACTATATTTTTTTAGAAATCAATTGTCCACATTTTAAGCACCGATTGATACTTTTATTTTGAACATTTCCGCAATTAGGACACTTATGTTCATTTTCTTTTGGCGTTTTTTCCTTCAAATTTTTATTAAATTCTTCAACAACCTTATGTACAATTGCATCATTTTTTATTTGATAACCGCAAGCAGGACAATAATCATCATTTTCCGATACTTCTATACCGCAATTCTGACAAAACTTTTTATCACCATTAATAGTATTTTCATCAATGTTTTTTGCTTCATCAACAGGTTTAAATTTGATATTTTTCAATTCGCTTTTTATAGAAGAAACATTTTCTGCTAATTCAACCCACATCATAATAAATGAAATTGACATAATTGTTACCAGCACTCCTCCTATAAGTACACCTAAAAAAGCTAAAAAGCCTTCAAAATCACCTATAGCAGAGCCTACCACTGTTGCTCCTATAAATGAACCCAAAATAGCTATAACAGCAAAAACAATAGTCACTGTTTTTACAAATTTTGTCCAAGTCATTATTCTTCCTCCGTCTATAATTAATAGTTACAGTATAGAATTTATCAACAAAAAACACAACAAGTTAAAAGTAAGCAACTTCTTTTACAGGGTAAAAGACATATAAAAAATATATATCAAAATATATTAATCTCTTAATAACATATAAAACACAACAGCTCACTCCTATTTAAAACAGAATAAGCCTGCCTTAATCAGATTAGTCTATTTTGTTTTTACAGATTTTTTTGATGACCACTTACCGTAATAAGTTTTATTTGAGCCATTAATATTGACTGTTTTATATGTACGGATACGAACATAATAATTCTTTTTTGATTTTAAACCTTTGATTGTTTTTGACGAAGAACTGCTTGAAAGATTAATTTTTTTTGCATATTTCATATTTTTATTTATGCTATATTGGAGTTGATATCCAGATGCGTTAGAGCATTTTGGGTAATTTACCTTAAAAGATTTCTTTTTAGATATAATTTTTGATAAAGAAACATTCGTAATATTAGGCGTAAAAGAAATTGTAAAATCATATGATCCTTGATAATTATTATACTTTTCAAAATACTCACGATTATATGAAGCAACTAAATAATAGATGCCCGGATTTTTAATATCAAAATTACATTCAATGTGATAACAATTATATGCCGAATTAAAGGTTTTTTTATCATATTCTAAATCAATTAATGCTTCATTTAAATTATTTACATCATATATACTAAACGGTGTATAATAATTATAAAACCAATTTTGTACATAATCAATACTTTCTGCCTCTACAGTTAATTTAATTTTTCCGCTTGTCGGAACATTAAACATAAAAGCATCATAATAATAATTTTTTGACGACGCATCGGATTTACTGCACGATTCTGTATAAACAGAATCAAATTCTATTTCCTGTACTGTATCTATCCAACCGGCGGCATATGCAGATAAATTGCAAACTGCGAGTGACGATATGCACATTATTGTTGCCATAAGTACGCTTAATAATTTTTTTATCTTTTTCATAAAATTTCTCCTTGTTTTTATAACCAAACGGTTATATTTTGACTAAAGTATATCACAATAATGCTATGATGTCAATAACCAAACAGTTATAGAAGGGACGGATGTAATTATAGCTTTATATCGCAGAATAAAAGATTTGCGTGAGGATAACGACAAAACTCAGAAAGAACTTGCAGAATATCTTGGAATGAAGCAACCCCAATATTACCGATACGAAAACGGGTTGAGGGATATTCCAACAGATATTTTAATTAAACTTTCTAAATACTATAATGTAAGTGTTGATTATATACTCGGACTTACAGACGAAAAATAGCCCCTATGGTGAACCGAAATTCATCATAGGGGTTATTGCTTATTCAAGGGTTAATTAAAGGAGGCCGTCCCAGGTGTCTACTTCTTTCGCTTTCATTTCTTCCTCATCAAACCAATGCTGAGTTACCGACTTGCTTTCTGTAAAGAAGCGATAAGCGTCCTTGCCGAGGCAGTGAAGGTCGCCGAAGAATGATTGCTTATGACCGCTGAACGGAATGGTACAGGGATACCTACATTGATACCAACCTGACCGCCGTCTGTGAATCTTGCAAACTGACGAGCGTAGTAACCGCTTTGAGTATAAATAACGGAGCCGTTTGCATACGGATTGTTATTCATAAGTTCAAGACCCTCTTCAAAAGTCTTTACTCTCTTAATGCAAAGAACAGGACCGAATACCTCATCACGACCGATTGTCATATCCTCGGTTACATTGTCAAATACCGTAGGACCTACAAAGTAGCCGTTTTTACATTCAGCCGGAAGTTCCGGATTTCTGCCGTCAACAACAAGTGTTGCACCCTCGTTAACGCCTTTTTCAATATCTGCAAGAACTTCCTTGTAGTGCTTTTCATAAGTAATAGGACCGAGGCGAGTACCCTTATCCCACGCAAGTCCGCAATTAACCGATGCGATTTGCTTTTTAAGTTCTGCTACGAATTTATCGGCAATACTGTCCTGAACAACACAGCATGAAAGAGCCATACATCTTTGACCGCCGCAACCGAAAGCGGAATTGATAACACCGGCAACAGTTCTTTCAAGAGCACAATCCTCAAGAACAAGAGCGTGATTCTTTGCCTGACAGAGAGCCTGACATCTCTTGCCCGATGCAGCGGCTCTTTCGTATACCTTAAGTCCGACAGGAGTTGAGCCTACAAATGTAACGCCCTTTATATCAGGATGGTCAAGAATAGTGTTAACCTCGTTTCGTGAACAAGTAACAATATTTACAACGCCCTTCGGAATTCCTGCTTCTACATAAAGTTCGGCAATACGCATAGCAGTTCTCGGAGTGAGAGAAGCGGCTTTGAGAACGATTGTGTTACCGCAAGCAACGCAAACTGGAACCATCCAGCCGAATGGAATCATAGCCGGGAAGTTAACAGGAACGATACCTGCAAAAACGCCGATAGCTTCACGATACTTAACCGTGTCAAAACCTGTTGATGCGTCCATAAGGCTTTCGCCCATCATAAGCGACGGAGCCTGAGTTGCAAGTTCTGTACCCTCAATAGCTTTGCCGACATCACCTGCTGCCTCTGCCCAGGTTTTGCCGTTTTCTTCACAAACAAGCATTGTGAGTTCATCAAGATGCTCATTAAGAAGTTCACGAACCTTATAAAGAACAGCGGCTCTTTTGCGTGCAGGAGTGTTTTTCCATGCAGGAAAAGCAACCTTTGCGGCTTCGATTGCTTCAAGCACCTCGTCATTGGTGCAACAAGGAGCCTGTCCCGTAACTTCACCTGTTGACGGATTGTGCAAATCGTACCAAGTTTCTGCCTTTGAGTCCTTGAACTCGTTGTTTACAAAATACTTTAGTTTTTCCATATATAATTTACCCCTTTAGAAATAAGTATTTACAAATTTATAATATCAATTTTATACCGTTATGTCAAAGAAAAGATTAAACCTCGTGAACCTTAAGCATATTGGTTGTTCCGGAAATACCGAGCGGAATACCTGCCGTGATAACCGCAAGGTCGCCCTGCTTGAGAACACCGGCATTTTTTGAAACCTCTACGGCGTGATTGAAAAGTTCATCGGTATTGGTTTTAAGTTCGCACATAACAGGCATTACACCCCACGAAAGCACGAGCTGACGGTATACTCTCTCATCGGTTGTTGCACCGACAATTTGAGTAAACGGTCTGAAGCGTGAAATCATCCTTGCAGTTGTGCCGCTCTTTGTAACCGTTACGATAGCAACCGCATTGAGGTCGTGTGCTGTGGTAACCGTTGCATGCGAGATTGCAGTTGTAACATCCTCGTTTGACGGACGCTGATTAAAACGCAGTTTATAATCAATATCCGCTTCTGTAGTTAAAGCGATTTTATCCATAATTTTTACCGCTTCAACGGGATGCTTGCCGACTGCCGACTCACCCGAAAGCATAATTGCAGAGGTGCCGTCATAAATAGCGTTGGCAACATCGGTAATTTCTGCTCTTGTAGGTCTTGGATTTTCTATCATAGATTCAAGCATTTGAGTTGCAGTAACAACAATTTTGCCTGCTTTATACACTTTTTCGATAATTTTCTTTTGAATAGACGGAATTTGCTCAAACGGAACCTCAACGCCGAGATCTCCGCGAGCAACCATAATACCGTCGGCAGAATCGATAATTTCATCAATGTTATCGAGTCCCTGACGATTTTCGATTTTTGCAATAATTTTAGGAGTTTTCCATCCGATAGCCTCAAGATAATTACGCATAATGGTGATATCCGTTGCACTTCTGCAAAACGATGCGGCTATAAAATCAAAATCCATTTTTTTGCCGAAATTCAAATCATTCATATCCTTTTGCGAAAGATAAGGCATATTAAGATTTACATCGGGAACATTGACGCCCTTATGATTTGTAAGAAGTCCGCCGTCAACAACAGTGCAATAAATATCCTTGCCGGCAACCTTGTTTACGGTCATAGACATAAGACCGTCATTGATAAGAATTGTTGTGCCCGGATGAACATCGTTTGGAAGTCCGTCATAATTTATAAAGCTTTTTTCGGCAGTACCGAGGCATTCCTCTGTTGTAAGAATAAAACTGTCACCTGCTTTAATTTCTACACCTTCCGGATTTTCAAAATTGCCGAGCCTGATTTCCGGACCTTTTGTATCAAGCAAGGTTGCTACAGGAAGGCCGAGTTCTTCACGAAGTGCAACAACTTCTTTGAATCTATCCTCATGAGTTTCGTATTCGCCGTGGCTGAAGTTGAAACGGGCAACATTCATACCGCTTTTCATCATTTGGCGAAGCACATCCATATCATCGGTCGCTGGACCTATGGTACAAATAATTTTTGTTTTTCTCATCATATATAATTACCTCTTTTATTTACAGAAAAAACGACAATTTCTATTTTAATAAAAAAATAAAAATTCAAAATCTATTTTAACACAATCAAAATAAAATGCAATGACTATAACAATTTTTTATTAATATTTTTTATAATCAAGTCCGATTTCTTTAAACACTGTTTTGCCCTGTTCAATTTCATCCTGTGAAATATCGTTGATGACTTCAACTTCACTCTTGATTTTTTCAATCTTTTTCTTCGGTGCAAAAACGAGAAGAACTATTCTTGCAAGCCACAAAAACGGAAGCAAAAACGGCAATTTGTGTTTAATATTAAATCTTGCGTAAAGTTCTTCATCTGACGGGAAAACCCTGTCTTTAAAATATTTTTTTCTGTCGGTTTGACCGTAAGTTGCTTCATTTTTCATCATATTAAGCACATTATTGTTGCGATGAAAGCCGTACTCATTATTGTCAAGAATGTATTTTTGAGCATTTTGCGTTGTACCGTCGTCTGCCCTGTTGCCAAACCATATATCGGCGATTTTAACAAGCGAGGTGTTGAATTCATTAAGGCCTACCGCAAGCAAGCGTGAGTTCATCTTGAACTGTTCTTCCTTTGAGAGTTTATGCCACAAAACATATATATCGGCTATATTTTTAATGCCAATACCCTTTGAAAACATATTTTTTACAAAATGACCGATATTAAAATAATACAAATCAAAGAGGCTCATTTTATACAAACCTTTTGTATCGGTAGACAAAAGAGCATTCCAATCAACAATGAAATCCTCATAATGCACATGCTTTGGGTGCATAAATTCAAAATGGACTTCAACATAAATATCCTTGTTATCTTCTCTTTTATAACCGTCCACCTGACCGTCATCAAGAACATCGGCAACATAGCCGTTAGCAAGCATAACCTGTTTGACAACATCACGCTGAACCTTTGAGCCGTCGGTTTTTACCAAGAAATCTATATCTCCCATTGCCCTCATATCCGGTTCGGGATAATACGAACGAATCTGACTGCCTTTAAGCGGGCAAACATCAAAACCTCGTGATGTGAAAATATGCGTAAGACGCTCAATCTCCATTTCCTGATAGGCAGTTTGACGAAGTAGCACTCCGTAATCCGAATACCATTGTGACAAAAGTTCGGATGACGGCTTATTATTAAGTTTTTCAATACTGTACCACAAAATATTTTGAACAGAATGTCTGCGTGCAATCAAAAAAACATTTTCAAACAAAACCTCAGGCGGTTTTTCCTTTGGTTGAGTGCCGTTAAGCGCACATTTTGCAAGATGCAGAAAATAGCCGTAATCTGTGTTAATATCAAACATAACTAATCCTTAACTTCATTTTGTAATTCTTTCATAAGTTCATCGTGATGCTTTGCTCCTTCAACACGAACAATTCGTGACGGAATGAAGCAAAACAGCAGAACAACCGCACAACCAAGGAATAATTCCATAGGATAAATTATATTTTCGCTTGCAACTCCTCTGTTGGCAGCATTGATGATAATTTGTGCAACAACAGGTCCGATAATCATAGGCACCAAAACATACATAACTATTCGGCAACCTTGAAAAAGACCTTCTTTGCCGTCGGGAATATAATCTCTGTATGAAGCGGTAAAAAGACCGGCCATAACAAGGTTTACACCGATAGTAAGAGTGCCGCCGATAATAAGAACAATTATTTCGGCAGTTGCATTTTTATCAACAAAAAACTTGGCACTCCAAATAATTATACAGCCTATAACACCTGCGATAATTGTAGGATAATAAAAGTTTTGTTTGCCTTTTTTATCCATTGCAATACCGATAAGCACAGAGCCTACCGCCGCAAGAACCATAATGATTCCGACGGGAATGATATAATTCTTTATTTTAAGTGTACCCTCAACAATATTAAAAAGATAGTTAATATACACCTGATAACCGATTGAAGCAATCATATAGCCCGAAAGGCAAACATAGAGCATTTTGTTTTGCTTAATTGTTGACGGTTTGAGCGAATATGTAGAGTCGTTGAAAAAAGAGTTTGATTTATTCGGCTTAATTCCCTCTTTATCCTTCATAAGAAACAGACCGATTACGCCGCCGACCGTAGGCATAATTCCCATAATAATGAAGAATTTTTGCCAGGATTCAACCGTTGCGGATGAGTTTGTCATACTGTCAAATCCGCCGAAAACTATTGCCATGGCGAAAAGCGGAATAACGGCAAGAATTGTATCAACTCTTGCACGGTTTGCGGTATTTGTAACATCGGTTATCCAAGTGTTATATGAAGCGTCATTACTGATTGAGCCGATGACGGACATAATGCAGTCCATTGCAACAACAAGAATAACCATAGGCAAAACCTTATCCGGTGACGGCTGCATAGGAACAAGCGAAAATGCGGCGATTGTAAATCCCCAAATAACATATCCCCAGCAGATGAACACCTTGCGTTTACCCGTTCTGTCGGACAAAGCACCGCCGATAAGCGTTGACAATGTGGCAAATATTGCCGAAAAAGCAACAAGAAGCGTTGTGGCATAAGGTGCCTTTGTAATTTCGTTCTGCATAAAGCGTGAAAAATACATATTTTCAACAACCCACGCAATTTGACCGATTAAGCCGAAAAGCAAAATTGAAGTCCATGTTCTTGCGGACAGTGCTCCGACTTTTTTAGTTTTATCTGACATAACAAACACCCCTTTTATTTATCACATAAACTATCGGTTAACTGTTTTCGTTTTTCAAAACATCAAAGATATTATCAAGATTATCAAGTTGATAATCAACCTTAAATCCGTTTTTAAGCGGCAAATGATGGGGATTGAACCAACAGGTTTTGAAACCCATATTGTTGCCGCCCTTGATGTCGGAAGTAAGCGAGTCGCCTACAATCATAATCTCATCTGTATTTACGCTCGGAATATTTTTAAGCACGACATCAAAAAATTCTTTTGACGGTTTGGCAAAACCTACATTATCGGATATAAACACTCCGTTTAAGATTTTTTCGATACCCGACACGGCAAGTTTTTTCTCCTGCACAGCCTTTGCACCGTTGGTAACGGCATACTGCATATATGTCTTTGAAAGCGTTTTAATCACACTTTCGGCATTACCCATAAATTCAACGCAATCGGGCAATGAAAATTCGTAGAATTCGCAAAACTCATTTGCGTCAACATCATTATAACCGTTAACGCTCAAAAACTCCTTAAATCTGCCGACAAGCACCTGTTCTTTGGTAAGCTCACCTGTTTCAAGCCTGTTCCAATAACTTTGATTGATTGCAGAATACTCGGCAACCTTGCTGTCAGGACATTCGCCTAAACCAAAATGTAAAAACGCTTTTTTAAGCGCCATACTTTCGCTTTTAAGAAAATCCAAAAGTGTGGCATCAATATCCCACAAAATTATCTTTATCATAAATCTATGTCAAGTTCAACAGGGCAATGGTCACTGCCCATAACTTCGGTGTGAATTTTTGCATCCTGCAATTTATCATCAAGAGAATTTGAAGTGATGAAATAGTCAATTCTCCATCCTGCGTTCTTTTCTCTTGCCTTAAATCTATATGACCACCAAGAATAGATACCCTCTTTGTCAGGATAAAAATATCTGAATGTATCTGTAAAACCGCTGTCAAGAAGTGCAGTCATCTTGCTTCTTTCCTCATCGGTGAAGCCTGCGTTTTTGTGGTTTGTTTTTGGGTTTTTAAGGTCAATTTCTTTATGAGCAACATTCAAGTCACCACAGAACACAACAGGTTTTTTCTCATTAAGTTTGAGCATATACTCCCTAAAATCATCCTCCCATACCATACGGTAATCAAGGCGGAGAAGCTCCTGCTTTGAATTCGGAACATAAACCGTTGCAAAATAGAAATCGTCAAATTCAAGGGTAATAAGTCTGCCCTCTTTGTCGTGCTCGTCAATTCCAAGACCGTAAGTTACACTGATCGGTTCTTTCTTTGTAAAAATTGCCGTGCCCGAATATCCTTTTTTCTCGGCATAGTTCCAATATGCGTGATAGCCCTCCGGAGCGAAATCAATTTGACCCTCCTGAAGTTTGGTTTCCTGCACGCAGAAAATATCTGCATCAATATCATTAAAAAAATCTTTAAAGCCTTTTGTAACACAGGCACGAAGTCCGTTGACATTCCAAGAAATAAATTTCATCTTTTTACCTCACATTGATATACTACAACCTAATTATACAATAGACTAAATGCTATTGCAAATATAATCTTTAATAATTATAATTTATATGGTATAATATTACAGGTGATAAAATGAAAAGAGTAATCAGCTGTGTGCTGTCGGTAATTGCAACAGCGTACACAATTTGGTATATGCACTTTGGCACACCGTACAAAAACTCAGGTGCGCTGTCAAAAATCGGGTTGGAACACCACGGTTTATTTGCAATTTGGGGCATTTTGACATTTGTTGCACTTGCGTTGGCAATCACATTGGCATACCAAAAATATCTGAAAACAAAAGCTTATATTCCGCTCCTTGCAATATCGGGTGTGGGTATGATTTTGACGCTGACAAACGATTTTGACTACGACAACAAGGTGCAGTATTTTTTGCATTGCGGCGGTTCGCTGACATTTTCGGCAGTAACGGGAATAACGATATTTCTTTTGTTTTTGCTAAACTACAAAAAAGGCAGAATATTCAAAATTTTTACATACATCACGGCAACGATTTTGATAGCGGATTTGATTTGCTTGTTGATATTCAAAGAAACAGGACTTATAGAAGCATTGCCGATATTTGCAGGATATTTACTGCTCGGCATTGTGAATTTAAGGAGAGAAAAGGTTGAACTTACACGATAAATTAAAAGACATTGACACATATCCGTTTCATATGCCGGGGCACAAACGAAACAACAAGTTCGGCATTTTGGGTAGCGAGATAGACATAACCGAAATTGACGGATTTGACAATTTACATTCCCCAAGCGGAGTGATAAAAAACACCGAGGACAAACTCAAAAGCATATACAAAAGTGAGCGTTCGTTCATAAGTGTTAACGGTTCGAGCGGTGGTATACTTGCATCAATTTTTGCTGTGTGCAACGAGGGTGACACCGTGATTGTTGCACGCAACTGCCACAAAAGCGTGTACAATGCCTGTATGCTGTTGAAGCTGAAAATCATATTTATAGAGCCTCAATACGACCTTACAAACGGTTACTACACAAAACTTGAACAAGACACCGTAAACAGTGCGATAAGCCGCCATCCGGATGTAAAAGCGGTTATCATAACATCACCTACATACGAGGGGTTTGTGTCCGATATCAAATGTGATATACCGTTGATTATTGATGCGGCACACGGTGCACATTTCGGTATGCCATACTTTCCAAAATATCCGAGCGGCAGATCCTGACTCTCGCCGTTCCGCTTCTATTCGGAAATATCTTACAGCAG
>OIYQ01001001.1_pt1 | contig 10979 bp, 8 predicted proteins | sample 1588311 | NCBI WGS metagenome assembly OIYQ01 (sample SAMN03283244) | human gut metagenome | biome: human-associated habitat; material: feces | host: Homo sapiens | place: Peru | collected 2012
CCAGGACATCGTTTTCCCTCGGCGCATACACACTGATTCCCGCAGTGCAGTAAAGATCCCTCGGCTACGCTCGGGATCACGATGCCGGCGAATCCCAGTCACCAGTTACTCCTAATCCCCAACCCCTAATCCCCAGCTACTAGTCACAAGTCACTAATCCCCAGCCACCAGCCACTAGTCACTAGTCACCAGCCACTACTTACTAATGATCTTCTCTGCGAGTGCATCGACGGCCTTGGCAAAGGGGCTGTCAGGATTCTCGTCTACGACGAGGCGGCCATTGTCAGCCGCCTCCGAGACACGGACATATTCATTCGGGATGATGGCTGCGACAGGATAGCCCAGCTCTTTGGAGAGACGCTTCTTCTCCGAGTCATCAAAAGGCGCGACGCGGGTAAAGAGTGGATAGACGCGCTCCTTATAGTCATCCCACGCCTTGAAGATTTCCAGCGCGCGCTTCATATGCATCGTCTCGTAGCCACCATTGTACATCGCCATCAGGACCGTCTCATCGGAGAGCTCACAGGCCGTCGCGGAAATGTCGGAAAATCCCGAAGGCAGATCGATCAGAACGTAGCTGTAGAGACTCCGCGTCATATGGATGAGCTGCGTCAGCGCATCCAGCGTGACAGACTCCGCGAGATCCGGCTTCGCCGGCCCGCAGAGCACCTGCAGATTTCTTCTGGCATCGACAAAGTACGACTTCAGCGTCACCGGCGAAAGGAACTTGATATCCCGCACCGCTTCGACCAGGGTCGTTTGCGGATTCAGATTGAAAAAGACCGCCATATCGCCGAATTGCAGGTCGCAGTCAAGGATCGCGACAGGCTCTCCCGTCTTCTTGGCGATGGACGCGGCGAGATTGGAAATCAATGTCGTCTTTCCGCTCTTGCCCTTCGGGCTGAAGAAGGAAATCACCCGCGTGGACGAACGCAGCGAGGCGCGGTCTGCATTCCTGACCGCCGCCTGCAGCTCATCCGGCGTGAACGGCTTGATCATATACCCCTGCGCGCCGCCGCGCAGCAGCCGGGCCTGCGCCTCCGAGTCCCAGCGGCGGGAGAGACAGACGATCAGCGCCTGCCCGCAATTCTTCTTGAAATCGGAAAGAAGACCGGCATTGGGCTCGTGGTCGATATCCAGAAGGATCAGATTCGGACTGAATGCCTGCATCTGTCCCAAAGCATCGCCCGCCGTCTGATACCGCGCCGACAGCTCGAAGCCCGGGCTGTTTCGGATCACACTCGACAGCCGCTCAAGCATCATGCGGTTGTTCTCAATGAGGACTGTACGATAAGACATGGAATTCGCCTCCAGTTAAAAGGTTCAACGGGTTCTAGAGGTTCTGAAGGTTCAACGGGGGTGGTGCGGCGCATCATATTTATATAGCGCCGCATTTTTTAATTTTTCCCACACTCGTTGGTTTCCTCTAACTGCCCATATATTTCTCGAGCATCATGGAAATAAGCCTGCTGCTTTCTTTTCAGGGCAGAAATCAATCGGTTGATCAGATACACGTCATACCTGATTTGATCATGAAGCTCAGTGGATAACTCTTGCGTCAGAAAATGAAGGTCATCGCAATATATGATCTGAGACTCCAACTCATAAGCCGAACCTCGTGCTATATATAGAAAATGGATATAATCATTAATCGTCCCACGCCCCTGCCCCTCGGCAATATTAGAGCCAATCGATACGACTGCTCTTCGCATTTGCGAGGACAAGGCATACTCTTCATTTTTGGGCAACTGGAAAACCGCTCGATATACCAAGTCTTTGAGTTTCCTCGCCACCTGCCATGCCAGCAGTTCTTTATAGCTAGTCATTTATACGTCTCCCTCAACAGGCTCTGACGATCCTCAGGTTTCTCATTTTTCGTAAACAACGTATATTTTAATACTCCGCGGCGCTTCTTTTTTTGCGCCGCACCAACCCCGTTGAACCTTCTGAACCCTTAGAACCCGCTGAACCTCTTTTGCACAAACAGCACAAGTCCTGAACCTGCCTTATCACGAGAACAGTCTCGACAGCCAGCCGCCCTCCTGTGACTTTTGGGGCGAGGCGGTGTCTTCTTCATAGGTGTCCACCATGGTGCGGATGCCTTTGGCAAGCGGCGTGTCCTTCGCCGAGAGGACGAGGGGGACGCCGGTCTTGATGGACTCGGCGGCCGTTTGGAAATCGTTCGGGATGACGTAGTGGAACTGGTGGCCCAGGATCGCTTCGACATCCTTGACATTGATGCGGGTGCGCGCATTCGAACGGTTCAGGACGTAGCGGATCTTATTGTCATCATAGCCGAGCTCTTTCAGCGCATCCGAGCCGCGCTTCATATTCTTGATGGTCGGGATGAAGTCGACGATGCCGATAAAATCGATCACCGTGGAAAGATCCATGAGGGAGAGGTTGAGCGCACTGAAGGTCGAAGTTGTATCAATGATGAGGTAGTCATACTCGAGCTGAAGCTGGACGACGAGGTCACGGATGAGCGTCGTGTCAAGGTTGTACGCCTCTTCGAGGAGCTTCGGATTCGCCATCACATCGAAGGAGACGCCGCCGGAGGAGAAGGGCGTCAGATACTCGGCGGCTACGGTGTCGTCAGGATGCTCGCGCATGGATCTCTCCGCGTCTGCGATCGTCTTCTCCGGCGTGAGCTTGAGCGCACTCGCCACGTCTCCGAACTGCAGATCCAGATCGATCAGACAGACGGTGTGATGGCTCTTCGCCAGCTCCGCTGCCATATTGATGGCGATGAGCGTCTTTCCTACGGCGTATGCCGTGCTGAATACAGTAATGATCGTGCCTTTGCGGCCTACCATGGACATCACGCCTCCTTCGGGGATGTTGGTTGTTGCTGGTTGTTAGTTATTGGTTGTTGGTTGTTTGGGCGGATTCGACGAGAGGTTCGGCAGGTTCTATGGGTTCAACGGGGGTGGTGCGGCGCATAAAAATGGGAAAACGCCGCAAAATTTTTAGTTTTAGAAAAACACGTTGTTCACACAAGGTGAGAACCCCTTTGAACCTATAGAACCTATAGAACCCGTTGAACCTGTCTACCAAAGTAGATACCATCGAGAAGAGACAGCCGATCGGCTGTCCCTTCTCAATGGCACCTGCTATGCAGCAAGTACCATTGAACCATTAGGTAGCTGGCTTTTCCGCAGCAGTGCTGATCAGGTCGCTAGAATCGCTGAATACGGCTTTGATCTCCTTAGACAAGTCGCTCTGCTGATAAATCAGCCAGCCAATGCCGACGATGATCGCCAGCATCAGTGCGTATTCGACCATATCCTGGCCTTTTTCGCCGAGTACCGGTCTGACATAGTAGTCATAGATCTGTTTTGCTCTGTTCATCATAATGATTTCACCTCCTTTTCGTGAAACGCATGGAAACGGAATATATAAAAAGTCTCTGAGGACTCTTTATCAAAATGAAGGTTGAAGGTTCAGGGTTCAGGGTTCAAGGTTCAGGGTTCAGGGTTCAGGGTTGTAGTGGCGGCTTCGCCGCGAGTATATATGAGGCGATGCCCGAAAGTGGCATTCAAGTCACCAGTCACTAGTCACTCCTAATCCCTAGTCCCTAATCCCTAGCTACTCATCCCTGCTTTCAAACTTCAGGGTTCAGCGTTGCTGTAGCGGCTCCGCCGCAAATATATATTTTGCAGCGAAGCTGCCACCACAACCTTGAACCCGCCAACCTGAACCTTGAACCCATTTCCTCACTGTTTACCTGTTTTTCGTGGTACTGCTCTTTCCGGAGTACCTGTCCATCGCTGCCTTGATCCTTGCCCTCTGGGCTTCGGCGTCAGCGGCGGTGCGGGTGGGCTGCTGTATCTTTACGGCTGGCCGGGCGGTTTCCTGCTTTGCCTTTGTCTCCGGCTTTGTCTTTTCTCGACGGGCGACGGTCAAACGGTCTTTCTGTGCCTCGTAGTCTTCCTCGGTCATAGGGACGAGGATCGGCTCGCCGTGAATGTCCGTGGTCTTCAAGAGATAGGACCGCGTCTGGGCCGGGGCTTTTTCTTCGAGGATGATGGTGTCATCGTCTCCGGGCTTTTCGCCCCAGAGGTCACGCTCCTCAGCATCTGTCCCCTGCGGGACGGGCTTTCCCGTCTCTACAAGCTCACGGTTTCTGGCGGCGCGCTCGATTTCCTCATAGCTTTCCTTCATGCGCCGGCTCATCGGCGCAGGGGTATCGTCTGCGACGAGGGTCGGCGTGATGAGGATGATGACCTCACGCTTGTCACGGGTATTCGATGTGTGACGGAAGAAGCGCCCGATGATGGGAAGATCTCCCAAGAGCGGGATCTTCGATACGATTTTCGCATCTTCGGAATTGATGAGGCCGCCGATCGCCATGGTCATGCCGGAGCGGACATTGACTTCGGACTCGGCCTCGCGGGTCGCGATGCCCGGTACGCTGAAGGAGTCGATCTTGACACCATGGCTGTAGTCCAAGGTCGATACTTCGGCATGGACCTTCGAGGTGATCTTGTCTTCCGAGTCGACGACCGGCTCGATATTGAGCTTCACGCCGTATTCATGCCAATCGATGGATACATTGCCATTGCCATCCGAGACGGGGATCGGGATGCGTCCGCCGATCAGGATGTTTGCGGTCTTTCCGGACATCGTCGTGATGGACGGACGGGAGAGGATGCGCGCCTTGCCTTCATTGATGAGCGCCTGCAGGGTCACATTCACATTCGCGATGTGCGAGCCCAGCCAGCCGCCGTGTTTTCTGGAGGAGGAGAAATCTTCGCCGCCGTAGAAGAGGCCTGCGGTGCCTACGGTGATGTCGTTATTGGGATTATTCGAACTGCTGCCAGAGCTGCTGCCAGACCCCGGGGTCTGCGACCAGTACTGGATGCCGAGGTTCTTGGTGTAGTCCGAGTTGATTTCTATGATCTGTGCCTCGAGGCGAATCTGGCTCGGATGCTCCATTTCAAGAAGGTCAATCACGCCGGATTCATCGCCGCCCGTGTAGAGACCGGCGATCTTCAGTGCGACGTCGCGTTCATACTGGTTCTCGACCTTGCCGCGGAGCATCACGCGGTCCTTCATCATCTGCACATGGACTTTCGGATAGCCGATGGCATCCTGGATGGCGCTCGCCATGCCGCGGTCATTGCCCGCGACGTACACGGTGTACTCGGTGCGCCGCCCGCCGTCTGACCAGACGATGAGAGAGGTCGTCCCTGCTTTCTTCCCGACGAGGAGGAAATCTCCCGAAGAGAGAAGCTGCACATCGGCGATGGCAGGATTTCCGACCGCAAGGCGTGTGATGCCGGACGCGGCCATGTATTTTGATTCATTCAGAGACACCTCGACCGGTTCAGCGGCGCAGGCGCTTCCAAAGGAGAGCATCGCAGCTGCGAGGAGGAGTCCGATTCTTTTTTTCATTCCGTTCATCTTACTGCCCCCTCGTTACGCTGGTACCACGAATGACTTCAATGCCCTGCCCGACCGTCTGTCCCGCACTGATGGAGACCTGCGGCTGGGGCGTGCCCTGCGGCGGGTATGGCGCATAGGACGGCGCGGCCGGCGGCTGCGGATCCGGCTTCGGCAGCGGGATCACGTAGTAGGCGACCGATTCTGTCTCAGCCGCCCCGTCTGCCGGACGCAGCATCAGCTGTACCTGTCCGACCTGCAGGGAGGCGGTGAGTTTCGCCGCATCATAGGGCGAGAGCGCGACTGTCGCGACAGCGGGCGTCCCCATCGAGGATGTATCCGTGCGGCGCGGCGCGGTCGGCATTTTACTTCCATTCGATTCATCTTTTCCGTCTTTGTCGTCCTTCTTCGGTGCGACGTAGCCCTGACCCATGCTGGACTTATTGATGGCCAGCAGCAGGACATCACGGAGCAGCATCTTCGAAGTGACGCGGTTCTTCCCGTCCTGGCTGGAAATCAGAAGGATATCCACATGGTCGCCGGGCTTCGCAAAGCCGGAGACGCCGGAAATGTCATTGATGGCAAAAGACAGCGCACGCATCCCATCCGGAATGAGCCCCTGAAAACCAGCGCCTGCCGTCACATCGAGCTTACGTCTCGTGATGACATCGCCCGCAAGGATGGTTACGCCCGCCTTATGCCCGACGATGAGCTTCTTGTCTGTCAAAGCGCCCGGCGGGAGCAGACTTTCCGGTACGACAGAGGCTTTCAGCATATCATCCGTGATAACCGTCCGCGGTGAGATATCCGTCACCGCTTCGATGACGGCGACACCCGCCACCTCCGGTGGCTTTTCTTCTTTCTTGTCTTCGAAGGAAGACAATGTGCTGTACAGGATGATGAAGATCATGAGCGCAAAGAAAGCGCAGAGAAGGATGAGCTTTCGAGGCGACATCTTCCCCGCGGCCTTGGCCAGTTTATCTGCTAGTTTCATGTAACCCCCTCTTCTCGGGATACCGTTTTTATTCGACACCTTACTCGTCGTAAGGAGAAAATTCTATCGCATCTGATGTGCATTTGGTGATACTATACGCATTTTGGCTTCATTTTACCATACTGGTTTAATAAATTCTATACTTTCATAAGCTTCTATGTATTTGGGCAAAAAGCATATAGGTGACTAGTAACTAGTTACTAGTATTGCGTTTTGTCAACTGCTGGACTTAGTTAGAAGTGAGAAACCAGGAAGGGGCGCACAATTCATATAGCGCCCCAATCCCCCTATTATATAAAACAACTTGTCCGCCATTTATATCAAACTCCACGGCGCCTCCTAATTTTATGCGCCGTACCTTCACTCCTCACTCCTCACTCCTCACTCCTAACTTAATTCGGAAGTTGACTTAAATACCAGTTATAAAAAAAGGAAATGCTAGTGACTAATCACTCCTTCCCCACGATCGTCACGCCGCCAATGTCATAGAAGCGTGCCATCGCGGCATTGCCCCAATGAGCTGAATCGGATTTCAATCCCACGGCGTAATGGTGAAAGCCTGTGAGATATGTCCACAGCTCCCCCTCATACGGCGGCCGCTCGGTGATAGAGAGGACCGCCGGTGTCCCGCGCATGGCCTCAGCCTCTCCGAGCCAGTGGTCAAACCATCTGGCATTTTCCACAAATATCCAGAAGGTCATGGCAAAGGTGAAGGCGAAGTATCCGATGGCCAGCCGCTTCATCACCCCTGCCCCCGGCAAACGGACCGGCGAAGCGCCAGCGCGATCAGCGGCGTGCTGCATGAGAAGCGCCGCCGTCAGGCAAAAGATGGTGCTCGGGAACAGACTGCGGAAGGGAAACTCCGGCGAGACGCACATGATGATTTCAAAGAGCAGGCTCGCGGATAGAAACCAGAGCGAGAGACGGACATATTTCCTGCCGCCGGAAAAAGAATAGATTTCTCTCCTCTTCCGAAAGGCTTTCATCAGGTAGAAATAGAAGGGCGAGAGCAGCAGCGTATGAAACCAGATCGCCACGAATGCTTTGATATGAAACTGGAAGAGCTGGAAACTCTCGCCGCTCTCTTCCATGCGCACCAGATTTCCCGGCGCCAGCATGAGGATGCCGTATCCGATGGAGAGGCCGAGAAAGCCCGCCAGCATCCAGCGCTGCATCTCCCCCTTCTTATATATGTGATATAAATAAAACAGTCCGAAGAGCCCGATCCAGCAGAGCGTATTTTCATTTCCGTTTCCGGCAAAGAGCCCCAGAAGGAAGAGGAGCGGCGAGAGCCAGCCTCCATAGCGCACTTCCCCCTCCGTCATGTAATGCCGGATATAAGGCAGCAGCCACGCCAGAAGGAAAACCATCGGCCAGAGATAATTGCACGAGCCGTCCAGCCAGATGAAGATGCCGCAAAAATTCGCCTGAAAGGTCCAGAGAAAGAAGCCGGTGATGAGGACGCTCTTCGCAGGAAGATCCATCGTGACTTTCCCGCCGCGTGCCGTCCACTGCATGAGGAGGACGAGGAGCACCACCGTGAGCGCGATGGCCACATTGAAGACGCCTCGCGGCATCCAGAGGAAAAACATCGCCATCGACTGCGCGACGATGCGCCCACCCCACGTCAGGAAATACGACCACGCCGACACGGCAATGTCCGAAAATCCTGCGATGCGCCGCGCGTCCGCTGACAGCGGCTCGTACATGGAGTGTCCTTCCCACATAAAGGAATACACGTAGTCATCCCCCGCACTGCGCGCCATGAGGCTGTTTAGTATAAAGATCACGAAAAAGATGCCGAAAAGCGAGAGGCAGAGCTTTTTCTTTTCTGTCGTCATAGGAATCATGTCCCCTCCTCATCATTTGGCTTTTATTCTAAAGGAACGGGACGCGCGGCGCAAGGGAGGGAAACAGGGGGAAGGGTTAGCCTATGGGGCGCGCCGTCCTTTGATTACATGCGAAAGAGGTTCAGCGGGTTCAACAAGTTCAGAGGGTTCAAAGGGGTCGGTGCGGCGCATAAAAGCCAAAAGCGCCGCAGAATTTTGGTAGCGCTTCGCGCGTATCGTCATCTCGAGCGAAGTCGAGAGATCCTCCTTGCAGAACGGTCAGTGTGCTAAATGCGCTACTTCAATCACCGCTTGCTTCTAATCCCTAGCCACTTATCCCTGCTTTCAAACTTCATGGTTCAGGGTTCAGATGGCGGCTTCGCCGCAAATATATATAGGGCGATGCCCGGAGAGCAGACGTCAGGTTTCAGAAGTCTGATGTCTGATGTCTAAAGTCTGATGTCTAATCCCTAATCCCCAGCTACCAATCCCCAGCTACCAGTCACGAGTCACCAGTCACTCCCCCACTTGAATTTTTAAAGTTCGGCGCACCTAAGCAATTTTTTACGCTCTTTTCCTTGCTTTCCGCCGTTTCTTTATATAAAATATAAAAGAATTTTTTAATCAAAAAGGTTTTTACTCCAAAGAATCCCACAGGAACTCTCATGCATACCTACGACAGAAACTACTTCAAGATCGCGCTTCCTGCCGCACTGGAAGGGCTCTTCATGATCCTCCTCGCTTCGACCGACCTCATCATGGTCGGCGCGCTGGGGGCTTTGTCCATCGCAGCGGTCAGCATTTTCCTGCAGCCGCGTCTCATCCTGCTCTGCTTCTCCCGCTCTCTCGCCTCTTCTGTGACACTGCTCGTTTCCAAGAAGGCAGGAGCCGGCGACACGGCAGGCTCGGCGGATATCATGAAGAAGTCGCTCACGCTCTGTGCGATCTTCATGGGTCTTTTGCACATCCTCTTTTATATTTTCCTGGATGACATCTTCTACCTCATGGGCGCGAATGATGAGTACATGGCAGAAGCCATGGCGTATGGCCCCATCGCACTCGCCTCGGTCTACGTGACCTCGCTCACACTCATCCTGCAGGCAGTGCAGCTGGGCTACGGACGCACAAGTGTCATCATGAAGACGAATGTCTGCGGCAATGTGGTGAACCTTGCGCTGAATGCACTCTTGATCTTCGGCTTCGGCCCGATCCCCTCCCTCGGCGTGACGGGCGCAGCCATCGGTACGCTGGTAAGTACGATCTTCACCCTCGCATGGACTACATGGATCCTCAAAAATGAATCGTTCTTCTCTGGCGGGAGCTACCTTCCCGACCGTGCCTATTTCCACCGCATGATGCCGATCATTCTAAGCATCCTTTCGGAGCAGGGCAGTGAGCGCGTGGGCATGGTGCTCTTTAGTCGCATGGCAGCAGGGCTCGGCACGATCCCCTTCGCTGTACACAGCATCTGCATGAACATCTCTGACGTATACTATGACTTCATCATGGGCTTCGGCAAGGCGAGCATGGTCATGGCGGGGCAGTCCTGCGGCAAGGGCAGCGAGGAAGACTGGCACGGCTACAAGAAATGCGGCCTCAAGTGGAGCTTCATCCTCTCGGCCATCGTGTGCGCGGCGATCTTCTTCTTCCGCTCTGACATTTTCGCACTGTACTCGGATGATGCCTCATCCATGGAAATCGCCTCTGTCATCATGATCTTCGTCGCAGTCGTGAGTTTCCCGGAAGCGCACGCGATCCTCTCTGCGGGCATCCTGCGCGGCTCAGGCAAGGCTGCACAGGTGGCCGGCTACTCTTTCCTCTCCATCACCTTCCTGCGCCCGCTCATGACCGCCTTCTTCCTCTATGTGCTGGACCTTGGCCTCATTGGCTGCTGGTGTGCGCTCCTCCTTGATCAGATCATCCGCGCCTCCTGCGCGACCGTCCTCCTCTACCGCCTAGAACACAAAGGCTGGCGGGCACTCGTCGCAGGGGCTTAGGGGATGAGAGTGACTGGTGACTGGTGACTGGTGACTGGTGACTGGTGACTAGGGACTAGGGACTAGGGACTAGGGACTAGGGATTAGGGATTAGACGTTAGATTTTAGATTTTAGACTTCAGACTTCAGACTTTAGACATCTGGCTTCTGGCTTCTGGCTTCTGGCTTCTGATATCTGACTTCTAGCTTCTGTCCTCCGGTCTTCGGGCATTGTCAGTATTTATATTTATACTTCGCGGCGCTTCCCTATTTTTATGCGCCGCACCACCCCCATTGAACCTATAGAACCTGCTGAACCTTGAACCCTGAACCTTGAACCCTGAACCCTGAACCCTGAACCCTGAACCCTGAACCCTGAACCCTTTCAACGATAGCTCTCCGCTATCGTTTTTTTGTGAAGCATTTGGTGTCGGGGTCTTTTTTTGATACAATAGACCCAGTATCATTTGGATCTCCGATCCCATCCCTGACCATTTACACCTACGAGGACTCATCATGCTTATCCCTTACACGGCGCCGGCCGAGCTCTATCGGCAGGACATGGAAATCAAGAAATCGATCTTTATCACGTACCTCCTGCCTGTCAGCTCTGAAGAAGAAGCACAGCAGGCACTCGCTGATCTCAGAAAGAAATACAAGGATGCCACGCACAACTGCTACGCATGGCGCATCGGCATCGAGCGCATCCTTGAGAAATCGAGCGATGACGGCGAGCCGCAGGGTACGGCGGGACACCCTATGCTTCACGTGCTCCAGATGCGAAATCTCACGAAT
>OIYQ01001002.1_pt1 | contig 10975 bp, 10 predicted proteins | sample 1588311 | NCBI WGS metagenome assembly OIYQ01 (sample SAMN03283244) | human gut metagenome | biome: human-associated habitat; material: feces | host: Homo sapiens | place: Peru | collected 2012
GGCCCAGCACATACTGCAGGAAATAGCCGTACCGGCAGGTATAGTATTTTTCCAGCTGGCTGGGCGAAATGCGCAGCCGCTGCCCCAGCAGGCCGCTCAGCGCGGACAGGTCGTTCACCTGCCGGGGCGGGTCCTCCTCCATGCGCTGCAGCAGCGCAAGGCCCCGGGGTGCATCCGTCTGCGGCAGGCGCAGCGCCTCGGTCAGGCTGGCGCGTTCCGTTCCGGTCAGAGGCCAGCCGCCGCCCAGGCAGTCGAGGCCGTCGGCGGGGGTCGCGGCCAGGTCTGGCAGAGCCAGCTCCGGCGGAGCCGGTTCCAGCGCCTCCACGATCGGCTCCAACGCCGCGCAGAGGGTCTGCCCCTGCCCCTTGGGCCAGCTCAGCCACAGCCCTCTGGCCGGGGCGGTGAGTGCCTTATAGAAGCAGACCTGTTCGCGGACCACTCGGTTCTCAAAGCAGTCGGGCAGGTCGATCTCCTGCGCCATCAGGGCATCGCGGTCGGCGTGGGTCAGCAGGCCCGTCTCGCCGGGGGCCGTGGGGAACTCGCCCTCGGCAAGGCCCAGCACGAAGACATAGTCCGGCTCGTCCAGCCGCATCTTGCCCGCGCTGGCCAGCACCACGGCGTCCAGCGTCTGCGGGATATGCCCCAGGTCGGACGAGCGCAGCAGCAGCCCGAACAGGTCTTCGTATTCGGCCACCGTCACGGTCTGCTCGCCCAGCAGGCGGGCCATCTCGTCCAGCAGCTCCATGACCACGTTCCACTCGCGGGCGGCCTCTTCCGCCGCCGGGATGCCCCGTGCCGCGCGGATGGCTTCCACCTGCGCCGCCTGCTGTTCCTCTGCGCCCAGCTCTCTGAGGCAGAAGTAGAGCGCGCGGCTGATGGCCTCGGCGTTGGCGTTCCGCACCTTGCCGCGCAGGGCATCGGCGGCGTTCACCAGCAGAGCGCGGGCCTTTTCGGCATCGGACAGGTTCCGGGCGTCCTCTTCGGTCAGCTCCCGATCGCCGAAGCCTTTGGGGTCGTTCCGGAACGCTGCCCGCCATGCCGCCGCGTTGGGCGACCAGGTATAGGCGTAGTTTTCGAGGGCGCAGACCTCTTCTTCGGTCAGGGCGCACAGGCCCGTTTTGGCCAGCGTGGTCAGATTCTCGGTCAGGTCGGCCCCGCGGGCCAGCGCCAGCAGCGCCTTGACCGCCGTGGCCGGGGCGCTGAACTCCGGGGTGGTCGGCTCATCGCAGTAGAGCGGGATGCCCGCCATCCGGAACTCATACCGCACGGCGGCGCGGTACTTGCCAATGTCGCGGCAGACCACCGCGATCCTGCCGCACCGCACCCCCTGCCGCATCAGGCGGCGGATGGCACCGGCGGCGGCGCGGGCCTCCTCTTCCCGGCTGGGCGCAGCAAACAGCCGCACCTCGTCCGCCGGCGCTTCCAGCGGTGCACAGGTGCCGGTCTCCAGCAGTGCGGTCACTGCCGCAAGGCCGGGGGCCTCGGTGTGCCGCAGGTCCCGCCGGAGCATCTGGGGCGCAGCCACCTCGGCCCCATTTTTGCGGGCCAGCTGGCGCAGCTGCACGGCCACCTGCTTGGCCCCCGAAAACAGGCTCACATCGCCGGGTACGAGCGGTGCCCCATCGTCGCACAGGGCCACCGTCACCCTTGGCAGAGCGGCCAGCAGCGCCCCCAGCAGCCGCTTTTTGGGCGCGTTGAAGGTATCGAACTCGTCGATGAAGACCTCCCGCTCCTGCAAAAATCCCGGCACTGCGCCGCAGGCCAGCGCCTCTTCGAGCCGCTCTCCGGCCAGCTCCAGCCGGTCGGCGGGGTCCATGCCGCTGCGGGCGAGCAGGGTCTCGTAGCCCTGAAAGATCAGGGCCAGCTCCCCCAGTTTGCCGCTCTCGGCCCCGCAGCCTTTGGCAAGGTCGGCCAGCTGCTGGCCGGACAGGCCCGCGCTCTTGAGCTCGTCGATGGTCTCGGCGGCCATCTGGCAGAACGCCGCGCTCCGCCGGTTGCGGTAGTAGTAATGGACGTTTTCCTGCAATTCCTCCAGTGCGCGGCGCACCAGCACAGCGCGGCCTGCGTCCGAAAGGGTCTGCACGGCTGCGCCGCCCTCCACGGACAGGATCTTCTCGGCCAGGCTCGTGAATGAAAAGCTCTCCACCATGCCGGAAAGCGCATCGCCCAGTTCGCGGTAGATGCGCCCCTCGGTGGAGGAGGTGAACTGTTCCGGCACCAGCAGGATGCTCTTCTGACCCGCCTCGGCGCGGGCACGGATGCGGTGATACAGCAGCGTCGTCTTGCCGCTGCCCGACCCGCCTAAGACCAGTTGTAACATAAAAACCTCTCTTTGCTTGCCCTCTCCGTCATCGCGAAGCGCCTGAGAGGGCGTGACCTGCTCTTATTGTAACACAAAATTGCAAGAACATCTATTCTGTGATACACTGGGGAAAACCGAATGGGAAAGGATGCCATTATGAAGATATTAGCCGTTGATTACGGAGCCAGCCGCACCGGCCTTGCCACCTGCGACGCCTCCGAATTCCTCACCACCGCCATCACGCCGCAGATCACCCTGAAAGCCCGCCCGAAGGTGGCGGCGCGGGTGTGCGAGATCGCCGCCGAGATCCATGCCGAGCTCATCGTGGTGGGCCTGCCGCTGAACATGGACGGCACCGAGGGCGAGCGCGCCGAAAAGAGCCGGAAACTGGCCAAGACGCTGCAGATCTGGAGCGGTCTGCCCGTCCGGATGTGGGACGAACGGCAGTCCACCTGCGAAGCCGCCGATATCCTCTCTGAGACCGGCACCTTCGGCGCCCGGCGGAAAGAGATCCTCGACTCCGTCAGCGCCACCGTCATCCTCGAAGATTACCTTGCCTGGCGCAAAGAGCACCCCGGCGAGATCTGAGCAGCAAAAAAGGCTCCCACTGCCACGGGAGCCTTTTTGCTATAGCGCAGTTGTTATTGATACGTCTCGATGCTGACACTGTGGATGGTAATGGCCTCGGTGGGCTTCTGGTTCTCATCCACCGCCGTCTGGGCGATGTTGTCCACGATGTCCATCCCCTCGTACACCTGGCCGAAGACGGTGTCGGTGTAGTCAAGGTAGGGTGCACCGCCCGCCGTCTGGTAGGCGGCCACGACCTCGGCGCGATAGGAGGCCGCGTTCATCTGATCCACAAGCTCCTGCGTCACGGAATCGCCGCCGGGCAGCGACTCCATCACATAGAAGACGCTGGCGCACTGGCCGGAGGCATCCGTGGCCGCACACAGCGCCCCAGCGTAGTGATGGAGCCGGTCGGTGGCCTCAATGGGGTAGCGGCTGCCGTTCCAGATGGTGGTGCCTTTGCCGTCGGCCCCCTGCCCGGCCTCGACGAGAAATTCGTTTTCGACGCGGGAAACGGTCAGGCCGTTGTAGTACCCCGCCTGCGCAAGGCCGATGAAGTTGTCGCAGGCCTGCGGGGCCAGCGTGGGGAAGAGCACGGCCTTGAACACGCCCGCCGAGGTATCGAACACCGCGATGGTGTCGCTCGCCGCCGGGTGGGTAAACTGCACCTCGGCGGACTCCACCGCCGGGCGGGAGATGGCTTTCGGCCCCGAAGTGCCACTGAGCTTGTCCTTGAGCGAACAGCCCGTCAGCGCCACACAGCCCAGGAGCGCCAGCACCGCCAGCGCTTTTTTATAAAAACGATTCATAACTCTGACCTCTCGGTGAATAGCATAGTAACAGCTTCCCGCTCGCCCGGAACCGAGCAGGCGGTACACAGAGTTTAGTATAGCATATTTCTGCGCCGGATGCGAGAGGGAAATGCGTGAAAATCTGTCCGCAGATTTCTGTGCGAAAAACATCTTGACGAGCGGGCAAAAAAACGCTACACTATAAGCACAGCAAGGGCCTGTGGGAGCACAGAAAGCCCCGGCTGCCCCAACTTTATTTTTCGTTTGTAACAGGAGAACGTATCTTATGGCAGAAGAGATCAAGAACCCGAACGCCGAAGAGGAATATCAGCCCGATCTGATGACCCTTGAGGACGAGAACGGCAACGAAGTCACCTTTGAGGTGATCGACGCGCTGGACCATAAGGGCGTGCATTATATGGCCGTCGTGGAATACGCCGAGGACGAGGAAGACGTGAACGAGGATGCTCAGCTCGTCATCCTGAGCGTCGGCGAGGACAGCGAGGGCGAATATCTGGATGTCGTGGAAGACGACGAGACCCTGCTGGAAGTCAGCAAGCTGTTCGAGAAGCGGCTGAGCGACCAGTTCGAGATCGAGTAAGTTTTTCAGACGATTGACCCGTGCAAGACTTCCTGCCCGGCTCGATTTGTTGCGGTTTATATGATCCTACTAATCATTCAACGGGAGCCCGGCGTTCGCCGGTGGATTGCAGACCTCCCCGCTGTGGGCTCGACCCCAGAGGTTCGATGAGGAAGCGTGAATCCGGAGACAGGGCACCCACCTGTCCGCAAGGGTAGGTTTGATTGCCGCAGACGACCGGGCGGGATCTTTTTATAGGGACTTCATCCACCGCTGTCCTCTGCCAGGAGGAACAGTGTGTGGATTTTTTTATATTCCGGTTTGAACCTCTCCGTCATTGCTTCGCAATGCCACCTCTCCTGGTAGGAGAGGCCTTGGCAGTCGGATGCAGCTTGCTGGATACGCCAGAGGCTCTCCTATTAGGAGAGCTGGCGAGCCGCAGGCTCGACTGAGAGGTTGATATTGTATAAAACAGCCATTGTGGAAGGATGTGCAATTGCGGCATGAAGTCTGAGCATCTGGTGGGGACGAACATCCCCCGATTCACCTACGACACCCCCACGGTACCGGAAAACGATTTTTATGCCCTGTGCGAGGGCAGCCGGCCCCTGTGCATGATCTTCCTGCCGGGGTTCGACCATCCCGTCAGCCGTGAGTACATCACCCGCTACCTCAAGACCTTGCCCGCCCTCAAGGACGCACGGCTGGCCTGCGTGGTGCGGTCCAGCGCCAAGGCGGTGGCCACGGCCACCCGCGGGTCGGAGTTTCCCTTCCCGGTCATCTGCGACGGGCCGGGCGTGCTGTACGGCTATCTGGGCGTGGAGCAGACCCGCGGCCTGCTGAGCTGGAGCTTCGCGGCCCAGAAGATCTACAAGGCCGCCAAAGATGCCGGTTATCACTACGACAAGTCTGCCCCGCAGATCCTGCCGCTGACGCTGGTGGTGGGCCCTATGGGCAGGATCCTGTTCACCCATTCCGGCCGCAGCCAGACCGACCTGCCCGAAGACTGCGCCGCCATCCACGAGGTCGTCCGGGCCGTGGAGGCAGCTACCGTTCAGGCCCGCACCGACGCGAACCCCCACTGCTCCGACGAGACCCTTACCCTGCCCGACCTGATGGGCTGGGATGACGGGACCTGACCCAGCAAAAGAGCCACGGCTGCGGCCGTGGCCCTTTTTTGTTCGTCTCACTCGATGTCGTCGTCCGTGAACAAGCCCGGAATGCCGCAGACTGCGGCGATGCCGACCACGGTGAAGACGATGCGGGACCAGATGGAGCTGCTGCCACCCAGCAGCCACCCCACAAAATCGAACTGGAACAGCCCGACCAGGCCCCAGTTGATGCCGCCGATGATCATCAAGATCAGGCACACTTTATAAAAGGTCTGCACAAAAAGACCCCCTTTCCTTTGGGAATAGCATTTCCCAGGAAAGAGGGTCTTATTCTGTTTTGCGTTACAGCATCCACTTCGGGGCGGTGACCCGTGCACCGCCCTTGTCGGGCTGGGCCACATAGACCTGCGGCCAGCGGGTCTTCAGGGCCGTAGCCGCCGTGCGGGCTTCGGCTTCATCGGCAAAGATGCCGAACACCGCTGCGCCGCTGCCGGTCATCAGGGCCGTGAGCGCACCGTGTTCGCAGAGCGCAGCCTTGATGGCCTCATTGTCCTTGGCACCGCTGCACTCTTCCAGCGCGTTGCCTGCGGCGGCACAGACGGCGGCCAGATCTTCGGCGCGGATCGCGGCTTCCTGCGCCTCGCAGTCGGGGTGGCGGCTGCTGCCCACCCGGTCATAGGCCGCAAAGGCCTCCGGGGTCGAGACACCGTAGTCCGGCATGACCACCGTGAACCAGCAGTCCGGGCAGGGCGGCAGAGCTTTCATCACATCACCCACGCCCTGCACCCGGCAGGTGCCGCCCAGGAGGGCAAACGGCACATCGGCACCGATTTTGGCACCCAGCGCGCAGAGCTCGCTCATGGACAGATGCGCCCCATACAGCGCGTTCAGGCCCACGAGGACGGCGGCGGCATCCGCACTGCCGCCCGCCATACCGGCCCGCACGGGCACGTTCTTATAGATGGTGATGTCCACGCCCGCCAGCAGGCCGGTGTAGCGGAAGAACGCGATGGCCGCCTTGATGGCGGTGTTGCTGTCGTTGGCGGCAACCGGGCTTCCGGGCAGAGAGAGGTTCAGGCCACTGCTGCGGGCCAGCACTACCTTTTCATACAGGGTGATGGCCTGCATGGTCATGTCAAGGTCGTGGTATCCGTTGGGCAGCGTACCCACCACGTCCAGCGCCAGATTCAGCTTGGCAGGGGCCAGAACGGTCACACGGTTCAGTTTTGCCATTTTCAACTCTCCTCACTGCGGCATTGCGATGCCGTTTTCCTCCAAAAAGGCGCGGATGCGCTTCATGGCTTCGGTCAGATGCTCCACCGAGTACGCATACGACACGCGGCAGTACCCCTCGCCGGAAGCGCCGAAGGCATCACCGGGCACCAGCGCCACGTGCTTCTGCTCCAGCAGCCGGGTGCAGAACTCCTGGCTGGTCATCCCGGTGGACTTGATGCAGGGGAAGGCGTAGAACGCGCCGCGCGGCTCAAAACAGGTCAGGCCCATGGCGTTGAAGCCCTTCACCACCAGACGGCGGCGCATGTTGTACTCATCCCGCATCCGGTCGATCTCGCCGTCGCAGTCCTTCAGGGCCGTGATGGCGGCATACTGGCTGGTGGTGGGGGCGCTCATGATGGCGCTCTGGTGGATCTTGGTCATAATCTTGATGATGGGAGCCGGGCCGCAGGCATAGCCCAGACGCCAGCCGGTCATCGCATAGCTCTTGGAGAAGCCGTTCACCACGATGGTCCGCTCGGCCATGCCGGGCAGGGTGGCAATGGAGACGTGCGGCCGCAGGCCGTAGTTCAGCTCGGCGTAGATCTCATCCGACAGCACCAGAACGTTCGTGCCCCGCAGAACGTCGGCGATGGCTTCGAGGTCTTCCTTCTCCATCACGGCACCGGTGGGGTTGTTCGGGAACGGCATGATGAGCAGCTTGGTCCTGGGGGTGATGGCCGCTTTCAGGGCCTCCGGGCGGAGGCGGAACTCATCCTCCTGGCGGCAGGCCACATGGACCGGCACACCGCCTGACAGGGTGGTGATGGGCTCATAGCAGACGAAGCACGGCTCCGGGATGACGACCTCATCCCCCGGCTGCACCACGGTGCGGATGCACATATCAATGGCCTCACTGCCGCCCACGGTGACCAGCACCTGGCTCAGCGGGTCGTAGTGCAGGTTCATCCGGCGCTCCAGATAGCGGCAGATCTCTGCGCGCAGCTCCTTCAGGCCCGCATTGGCGGTGTAGCGGGTGCGGCCGTGTTCCAGGCTCTCGATGCCGGCCTCGCGCACGGCCCAGGGCGTTTTGAAATCCGGTTCGCCGACGCCCAGGCTGATGCACTCCGGCATATCGGCGGCAAGGTCGAAGAATTTGCGGATGCCGGAGGGGCGCATGGCCGCAGCGGCAGGCGCGATCAGTTTATCGTAATCCATCACAGCACGGTGCACTCTCTTTCATCGATTTCGTCGTCCTGATAGAAGCGGCCCTCTTTCTTATAGGTACGCAGGACAAAATGGGTGGCCGTGGACAGCACGTCGTCCAGCGGGCTCAGGCGCTTGGCCACGAACAGGGCGATCTCCTGGAAGGTCTGCCCCTTGATGATCAGCTGCAGATCGTAGCCGCCGCTCATCAGCAGCACGCTCTCCACCTCGTCAAAGGCGGCGATGGTGGCTGCGATCTCGTCAAAGCCGCGGCTCTTCTTGGGGCTGACGTTCAGTTCGATGACGGCCTCCACCCGGTTCACCCCGGCCTTTTCCCAGTCCACAAGGGTCTTGTAGCCCTTGATGATGCCCTGCGCACGGGCCAGGTCGATCATCGCCGCCACCTCAGCGGGGGATTTATTCAGCATCGTGGCAATGTCCTCGATCGGCAGCCGCGCGTTGTCTTCCAGAAGTTTCAAAAGCTGTTCCATCGTCGTTACTCCTTTGTATCCGCGGCGTACCGCGTCGATTTGTATCTTTCAGTATAGCACAAGCGCGCCGTATTTGCATCTTGTTTTTTGGATAGACCGTCTTTTCCGCTCAGTTCTCGTTCTTTTTTCCAAAAAGTGTGTTCAAAAACCGGTAAATCTGCTATACTGAAAGGGACTTCAACCTCTCCGTCATTGCTTCGCAATGCCACCTCCCCTAACGAGGGGAGGCCTTGGCAGCCGATTTCACTTCATCTTTATGCCAAAGGCTCCCCTACCAGGGGAGCTGGCGGGCGCAAGCCCGACTGAGAGGTTTCATCAACTATTGGGGGTAAGGAATATGAAAGCATTCATCACGGTCATCGGCCACGACACCGTCGGCGTCGTCGCAAAAGTTGCTGCCCTGTGCAGTGAGCTCAACATCAACATCGAAGACGTGACCCAGAGCATCCTGCAGGGCATGTTCGCCATGATCATGCTGGTGGACATCAGCCATTGCAGCGTCAGCCACGAGGAGCTGCACAACCGCACAGACGCCCTGGCCAAGGAGATGGGGATGCAGATCAACGTCACCCGTCAGGAAGTGTTCGACGCGATGCACACGATCTAACCTCTCCGTCATCGCTGACGCGATGCCACCACCCCTATTGAGGGGAAGCCTTGGCAAGCCGGTTTTGAACGTGCTAATCGCCTGCGGCTCCAAAGCAGCCGGGCTTCGCGTTTTTGTCAGCGACAGAGGAATCTAAGAGAGAAGGGAATCTATTATGAGCATGATGAATACCGGTGACATCCTCGAAACCATCGAGATGTTCACCCAGGACAATCTGGACGTGCGGACCGTGACCATGGGCATCAGCCTGCTGGACTGCATCGACCCGGACCCGAAAAAGGCCTGTGAGAAGGTCTACAACAAGATCGTGACCAAGGCGGCCAATCTGGTGCCCGCCGTGGAGCACATCAGCGCCGAATACGGCATTCCCATCATCAACAAGCGCATCAGCGTGACGCCCATCGCCATGCTGCTGGGTGCCTGCCCGGATGCCGACCCGGTGGACTTTGCCAAAGCACTGGATGCCGCCGGCAAGAAGGTGGGCGTCAACTTTGTGGGCGGCTACACGGCCCTTGTGCACAAGGGCTTTTCGGCGGGCGACCTCCGGCTCATCGAGTCCATCCCCCGCGCACTGGCGGAGACCGATATCGTGTGCAGCTCGGTGAACATCGGTGCCACCAAGGCGGGCCTGAACATGGACGCCATCAAGCGGATGGGCGAAGCCGTCAAGAAGGCCAGTGAGCTGACGGCAGACCGTCAGTGCATCGGTGCGGCCAAGCTGGTCGTCTTCTGCAATGCGCCGGAGGACAACCCCTTCATGGCCGGTGCATTCCACGGCCCCGGCGAGCCCGACTGCGAGATCCACGTCGGTGTCTCCGGCCCCGGTGCAGTGCGCGCCGCGCTGGCCAAACTGCCCAAGGATGCCCCCATCGACGAGGTGGCCGAGCTGGTCAAGCGCACAGCGTTCAAGATCACCCGCGTGGGCCAGCTGGTGGCAAACCTCGCCTCCAAGGCGCTGGGTGTACCCGCCGGCATCATCGACCTGTCGCTGGCCCCCACCCCGGCCGTGGGCGACAGCGTGGCCAACATCCTCGAAGAGATGGGCCTTGAGACCTGCGGCTGCTGCGGCACCACAGCCTGCCTGGCCCTGCTGAACGATGCCGTCAAGAAGGGCGGCGTCATGGCCTCCAACCACGTGGGCGGCCTGTCCGGTGCCTTCATCCCCGTCAGCGAGGACGACGGCATGATCCACGCAGCGGAGTGCGGCTGCCTGACCATCGAAAAGCTCGAAGCCATGACCGCCGTCTGCTCGGTGGGCATCGACATGGTCATCATCCCCGGCGACACCACCCCTGCCGTCATCAGCGCCCTGATCGCCGACGAAGCCGCCATCGGCATGGTCAACAGCAAGACCACCGCCGTCCGCGTCATCCCGGCCATCGGCCGCAAGGCAGGCGAGATCCTGGACTTCGGCGGTCTGCTGGGCTATGGCCCCATCATGCCGGTCAACCAGCGCGACCCGTCGGTCTTCATCAACCGCGGCGGCCGCCTGCCCGCCCCGATGCAGTCGCTGAAAAACTAAGAATAAAATCACTCCCACAGACCCAGACTCTGGATAGTATTTCCAGAGAAAGGGTCTGTTTTTATGTACAGCCGCATTTTATCCCGCCGCCAGATGACCGTCTGGTGCATCACACTCAGCGGTGCGCTCGCGCTCTGCATCGGTCTGCAGGGCCTGCTGGGCTGGGGCCGCACCCAGCTCGACACCGGAGCTGCGCTTGCCGCCGACACTCTGCGGCTCCACATCCGCGCTGCCAGCGATACCACCGCCGACCAGACCGACAAGCTGGCCGTGCGGGACGCCGTGCTCGTGTATCTGGACACGGCCTGCCCGGCGGCAGACCAGCCCGCCGCCCTCCGCTGGGCTGCGGCCCATCTGTTCGAGCTGCAGCGGGTCGCCCGCACCGTGCTGGCCGGGCGCGGCAGTTTTGCACCGGTACGGGTGTATCTGGTGGAAATGTACTTCGGCACCACCCGCTACTCTGCCTCGGCCCTGCCCGCCGGGCGGTATCAGGCCTTGCGCATCGACATCGGCGCAGCCCCCTATGGCCGGAACTGGTGGTGTGTGCTCTACCCCGGCCTCTGCCGCACCGCCTGCGGCGGCTAT
>OIYQ01001004.1_pt1 | contig 10966 bp, 7 predicted proteins | sample 1588311 | NCBI WGS metagenome assembly OIYQ01 (sample SAMN03283244) | human gut metagenome | biome: human-associated habitat; material: feces | host: Homo sapiens | place: Peru | collected 2012
GAAAGTAAGGCAGCTACCATCCTGAAGGGTAATCCGAAGTATGAAGCGATTCCTGTTGAGAACAACAAGGGTTACGTATTATCTTACAAGAGTACCTGGGGTATCGGTTTCTACAAGTTTACCGGTTCTACGCTGGCTGCTAACAGAGCCTGGTTGCCAAAAGAAATGGTAAGTCAGAACAACCAGGATAATCTGGCATTGGGCAAGCATTCCATCCGCTTCGCCATTGCTCCTGGCACGACATCTATCGCCTCTCCTACCCTGCAAAAGAAGGATGAGAAAGAGATTTTCTATAATCTCAATGGCCAGCGAGTAGATAAGACCTCAGCCCAAGGCGGAATCTTCATCTCGAGCCAGAAAGGTAAGTTCTATAAAGCTCCCGGCTCTTCCGGAGGAAGGAGATAGTTCTACTGGCGAATTCAGATGTTTGAACAAGCAGAAGATTATGATTGAATAAGCGTATTCAGATGTTTGAATAAGCGAAAGGATATGATTGAATAAGCAAAAGGAGACGTTTCTTTGAGTTCAAGGAAACGTCTCTTTTAGTTTTAGGAGACTGCTTCTTGAGTTGAAGGAGACTGCTTTTCGAGTTGAAGGAGACTGCTTCTTGAGTTGAAAGAGACTGCTTCTCGAAGATTGCCACTAGGCTCAGCAGACCTGCTGAGCCTAGTCAGCAGCTCTGCCGACTGCAGTCAGCAGGTCTGCTGAGCCTAGTGACAACACCTTTTAATCGTACAACTACAACCCTTATAGTCGTACAACCATACACCCTTTAGTTGTACGACCATACACCCTATAGTTGTACGACCATAACCCATTTAGTTGTACGACCATAACCCATTTAGTTGTACAACCATAACTCTTTCAGTTGTACAACCATAACCCATTTAGTTGTACAACCATAAACGCAAGCCCGCCAGGCGTTCTTTTTACGCCTGGCGGGCTTGCGTTTTTTTACTTTCTGAACTAATAGATAATTGGGCGCCAACAACTTTTTCTGCCATGTCTCTTATTGTATCAATGATTGTGCAACTGTATGAGAATGCAGGATGCGTCATCTTCCAGATCTTCGATACGGATTGGCAATCGTCCTTCATTTATAATTGAATCTAGGCAATTCCTGGATTGATAGAATCCATCAGTACATAAGAACAACGAATCCATGTCTGATATTTTCGTTTCTTGAATGGATATTGGGTAGCGGAAGCCTCTTCCATTAACGCAACGAGTTAGAAAAGTACAATTGTTACCTTCTTTTTGGTGATCTTCTGTAAGCTGATATATGCTTTTTCCGTTTTTGCCATATAGACGGACATTTCCTTGCCATGCGTAATAGGCTGTATCACCTTTTATATATAAGACGGTAACAGCTGCTCCCATTTTGCAACTAAGTGCCTTACATTTATCTGCAACTGCATTGTCAGCTTGTTTAAAAGCCTTGACAAATAGCTCTGTTATATCCACAGAAGAATGTCCTGTCAATGTTTCATAAATACTTTGTGCAACAATGTCAGCTGCGATTTCACCATATTGCAAGCCACCCATACCATCAGCAAGGATAGCGATGCAAGTCCCATCTTGTAATTGATTGCACAAGAAAAAATCTTGGTTTATATCACCAGAACCTTTCTGGCTACAATATTTTATATCTTCCATTATCATTTCCTTTCTTCTGTGGCAGAGCGAAACACGTCTGAAATGACTTGCCATGTTCTCCTTACTTGGTCATAATTCAAAGCTGATTGCGAATTGAGACATTGGCTTATCAAATAGCTTCTCTCTTCCAACTTCAATTCCTCGTCTATTTTGACTACATAATATGTTAGTTGGTCTTTAGACAGCAATTTTACCAAATCGTTTGCCAGCCAGTAGCCACCAGCCACATATTCGTCAAAATCTTCCCAATCATACACTTCCATATATGCTTCTCGATTCAAGTTTGCCATAAGATAGTTATCCAAGATGAAGGACATATCCTCTGCATCCTTATTAGTGGTTAGATGTCTGTCCATCCAAGCATTAAACTTCAGCAAGAATAATCCATGCAAAGAAGCTATTTTTACAGTGAATTTGTCATCAATACTAACCATTATAGCATCCGAAAGCACTTCATCAAAACCTTTTACGGACATAGCTATTGTTTCTTCGGGTGGCCAATAGATGTTGTCATCTTCTTTTGCGACATATCCATATGGAACAACGTCTATCTCATAGTCACCATAATAGAAGCGTTGGTGTTTTGACTTGTCTTTCTCGAAACCATCCGCAATCAAACGATTTTTGATTTTGTCAAATTCTTGCCAGTTTGGAACAGCTATAGCCAAGTCCAAGTCTCTTGTCTTTCTGCGTGATGACGTGTCCAGCATCTCCTGCATGATTATATCTCTGGCAGTGGCTCCTATGATAAAGAAGTCATGATTCATTTTTCGGAAGCTGTCTGTAAGCTTCTCCAATAAATCCACAAGGAATGGATTGTTTATTTTTTCACTCGAAATCTTTAAGCTCATTCTTTAATATGCGTTGCGCAGCCTCTAAGCAGCGACAGTTGCCACTACCCATCAAGTCTGCATAGATTAATATTGCAGGAATAGTCCTGTTGTCTGTTTCCCAATTCCAGAATTTGTTGTATAGATGAATTTCACCATTTACATCTTGCTTGACAGCCCCAGTTCGCATCAGATGTGCAGCTGGTAATTCCGTGTATATGTCGAAACTTCCTGGTTGTAAGTAGCCATCTATTAAGTTGGCAGCAGGTTCTCCTCCCCATACCATTCCTTGTGGTAATTCTATATTTTTCCACTCGTTCCTTTTCGCGTCTGTTCTAAATGCCATTGTACCTACTAATAGCTTTGGCTTCAAAACTTCATTGTAATTGCTAACCCATAAGTCAAGCAGTTTCTTTTTGTCTTTAATAGCACGACCATTTCGTGTATCACAGACAAAACCACGTCTTGCAAGTTCGTCCAAGACGTTTTTCACGCTGCCTAAAGATACACCAATCTGCTCTTTTATTTCTCGATAAGGCTTCTTTACATTGTCTGCATTTTGCAACAGATAAAATACGACTTTCAATCCGGCATCTTGAAATACGGGATATGTCTTAACCTGTGGTTCTGTATTTTTCCTGCCTTGATTGGATATTTGGAAAATTAAATTTCCCCTTTTCATGTATCTTACAAGGCAGTTTCCTGCACAGTCAAGATAGTTAATGCCTTTGCTTGCCAGTTCTGTTGATACCTGCGGTGTGACATATTGTGTAACTAGCAAGATTTGCTGCTTGTCATTGTTCATAGCTTGCATCGTTGCTAATGTAGGATTTAATGAAGTCTTGCTTATGTTTTCTTTAACAAAGCACACAAAATCTACATTCATTATCTTAACAATGGTATCATTATCATTGACACACTTTTCTTTAATGGCTGTTGTCGACATGACATCATCCATAGGAAGGCTTGCTTTTAGAGCATCCAATGCTTGGTTTATTATATTATTGTTTGCCATTATTTTTATTATTTGTTCAATATATCAGTTATGTTCAATTCTATTGAACACTGCAAAGATAATGAACAATATTTAAACGAACGAACTTTTTGTTCAATATTTTATGTTGTTCAATACTATTTAACATAGTGTCATGATTGAACAGAATAAAAAAGTGCAATGCTCACACTGGGCGTTGCACTTCTTTTAAATATAGTTTGATTGAAGTTATACAATCCAACAATCTAAAAACGTAGTACACTCTTCCTTATGTACTTACGCTGCAAAGATACGCTTTTCTTTCGTAACTTCCAAGAAATTAACAAAAAAAGTTTTTGTGGGTGTGGGGGAGAGGGAGAGAGAAACAAAAAAGTGCAACGCCCAGTGTGGGCATTGCACTTTATTTAAATATATCCATGTTTTTAGGTGATTACCATCTTGGGTCACCAACACCGAGCTTCTTAACACTCTCGTTACCGATAGTGAAGTCGCCCTTAGCGGCATCCTTATACTCTGGGTTAGCTTCCTTGCCAGCCTCGTCAGCAAACATGTTAGTCTTACCCTCTACGTCTGCTACATTGAGCTTAGCGCAGTTGAAGTATACGTTGTTCTGGAATGTTGGAACGCCAGTCTTTGACTGGTTAGACCATACAGCACCAGTATTTGAAACGATGTTGTTTGTCCATTTGATTACGTTGCCTACATAGCGAACATAGAGCAAGCGCTTAGCTTTGTTAGAAGCACCATCGATAGTACACTTGTTTACTGTGATAACAGGTGCGCCACCAAGTGCAGATGAAGCATCGTCCATACGGATGAAGTCGCGACTAGCTGCACTGTTATAGATTGTAGACTCAAGGAGGTTAAGGTTGTCTATGCGACCCTTACGACTGTCGAACATATCACCACCATCGCACACAATGTCGTGAATCAAACAATTCTTGAAAGTAAGCTCGTTAATAGTACATGCTACGTTAACATAGAATACACCCTTAGCATAGTTCTTAATCTCAGAGTTCTTGATGATAACCTTTCCGTATGTTGCATCAGCAGTCTTGAAGTTGAAAGCCTGGTCGGTAGAAACATTTTCTGAACCATCGAGAACTACGTTGTCGATAGAAACAGAAGCACCATCGGTAATCTCAAAACGACCCTGGATAACAGGAGCTGCAGTAGGGTAGATACCCTTGATTTCGATGCTCTTAGAGATTGCTACAGCGCTTGTACCTGTTTCATCCTCAGACATAATCTTGAATGTACCAGGCATCAAAGCGAATACAGAACCAGCCTCAGCATTCTTAATCAATGAAGCGAAGTCGTCGCCAGGACGAACTACGATAGCACCATTAAGGTCGGCAATAGTCTTAAATGTCTTTGTACCACGCTTTTTACTACCATTGTAGAGGTATACGTCATACTTTGTTTCTGGCTGCAAACCTTCAACTAAAGCCTTACCAGCCGCAATCTCTGCTTCGGTAAGCGTTTTTGTTGTAACGGTGTCGCCTGTTTCTGAATTTACAGCATAGATAGTTGTAACATCTTCACCTTCAGGCCAGTTCATTACAATGCTGCGGTCTGCGATATCAGAGTTAGATACTGACTTGAAAATCTGCTGTGCGTTGGTGCGGAATGAAACTTCACTCCACTTAGAGTTACGAGTAGCATCGTTATCATCAATAGCCATAACACGTGCAGAATATTGGGTATCGTACATCAAACCGCTTACTGCGTAAGGAATGTCGTCCTTAGAGATGTTCTTGAATACAAATGTTGGCTCACCACTAAAGTCAAGGTCTTTATCAGCGAAGAGCTGGAGTTCGTAGCTTGTTGCACCGCTAACTGCAGACCACTGGAACGAAGCACCCTCCTTTGTGATATCTTTAGTCTCAAAGTTAACAGGCGAGAAGTTGCGGCCTACGATAAGGCTTGTAATCTCGTCCATTTGATCGCTACATGCAGTCATCGACAATAAGCCGAGACCAAGGATGCAAGCGTTTATGATTGATTTTTTCATATTGTTCAGTTTATGAATTGTATTTTGTAAAGATTATCTGTTGGCAGATACAGCAGATTGCTATATCTGCCAACTAATAAAATTTTAATCAGAGAGCTGTCCGTAGTTGCCATCATTGTTGAGCAAACCATTGCTCTTCTCAATGAATGTCTGCCAAATAGGCCACAAGCAGTTCAAGCTTGGCTTTCCTACATACAAACCATTGATGTAGTCCTCGGTCAAGAGGTTGGCACCTGTCTTAGAATCTACGAACCACTGCTTTGAGCTGTAACCATCAAGAGCAGCACCTTCTGCGTCAGTATCACCATGGTTCAATCCATATACTACGATATTTTCGCCTTCGTTCTTGTAGTAAAGCTTAAGAGGAAGGTCTTCGTAGCTACCAGCGCGGTTAGAAAGGTCTGTAAGCTTCTGCTTAGCCTCTGCCATCTTCTCGTCGATGATTCCCCAACGTACGAGGTCTGCCTTACGAAGCATTTCGCCAGCAAACTCAAATCCACGCTGCTCTACGATACCATTGAAGAAAGCTTCCTGATTAGCTGTATACTTAGCCTTCAAAGCTTCAACCTTGGCTGCAGGAAGAGCACGGTCGAGAACAGGCTTCATATAGTTCCAAGCTGTCTGCTGGTCGTTGTCCAAAGCGTTGATAGCCTCTGCTGCCATGAGGTAAACATCAGCCAAACGCATGTACTGCCAGTTTACACCATCATCATTCTTACCAAGGCTAAGAGCACGTTCTGACTTCATCCACTCGTAGCGAAGCTTACCGAAGCACCATTTGTTGATACCGCGAAGTTGCTGATATGACTTGCCATCAACAAGATCCTTGCTCCACTCGTAAGGAATACAAGTGATGTCGCGACGGATATCATCCTTGTCATAGTCATAATATAGATAAGGAAGAGGACCGTTTGCACCACCCTGAGCCTGTGATGTATACTGGTCTGCTGCCTGATGCTTGATACCGAAAGTATAAACTACACGACCACGACCAGAAGAGAATGGGATTTCCCACAATGACTCACCACCTGCAGATACATTGTCCTGGCAAAGCTTCTTGAAGTTTTCTTCGAAGCTACCAAGAGTGTTGCAATGCTTATTGATGATGTCGACACACTCCTGCTTAGCAATAGCATACATCTTGTCAGATGCCAATTCTGGATCCTTGCTTTTGCGATAGCCATCGCCACGAAGACCATAGCCACCAGCATAGAGAGCGATACGAGCACGAAGACCCTTAACGAAGCTCTTGCTTACACGCTCTGTACTCTTTGTGATAACATTCTCGTTTGGCCAGTAGCAGTAGTCTTCTGCTTCCTTAAGGTCAGCGAGCAATACCTTATATATAGAGTCACGGTTGCAACGTGGCATATATACATTGTCAGCATTGTTTGGCTGCAAACGTGCAGGAACATCACCCCAAGCCTTGATAAGGTCGTTGTAGATGAGAGCACGCAATGTCAAAGCCTCGCCAAGGAGCTGAGCCATATCGCGGTTATTCTCGATATTGCCATATTTGCGGATGCCCTGGATAGCGAGGTTTGCACGTTCGATACCCTCGTAGAACATTGCATAGGCATTATTATCGGTGTTCATCTGACCGTTGGTAGCCAGTGTGTTGTATGCCCAAAGGCTATTTTTATCGTCGTACGACATAGCCTTTGAATATGAAGGCTGTGTTCCACTACCAGTTTCAAGGTCGCTGTTAAGACCATAGTAAGGTAGGAAACGTCCGCGGTAAGAGTTTGTCTGACAGAATGATACGTGTATAGACATAATCTCTGACTCAGCCAACGAATACTGTGAAAACACAGAAGTCTCATCGAGAGTAGACTGTGTTGGGGCGTCCATATCGCATGATGTTACTACACCAGCAAGAGCTATGGACATTATTGAAAGCTTAAATATATTTTTCATTGTTTGGTCTTGTAATGGAAGGTTTAGAAATTCAAGTTCAAACCAAATACATACTGGCGGCTGCGTGGGTAACCAGAGTAGTCACAACCAGATGTGAGACTCTCCTGACCGTTCTTCTTGATACAGTCAGACTCTGGGTCGAAGCCCTTGTAACCAGTAATGGTGAACACATTATACATTGTGCAGTAGAAACGGAGGCTGTTAATGCCCAACTTCTTAACGATGTTCTTAGGCAATGTGTAGCCAAGAGACAAGGTGTTCAAACGGAGGAATGAAGCATCCTCGATAGCCCAGTCTGTAAGAATCATCTGCTTTGTATAAGGTGACCAAAGAGTAGTATTCTTGTTCATAGCCTCGAGCTTCACAGGGTCGTTGCAGAGTGTACCATCCTCGTTGAGGTTAGTCCAACGCTTGCCATCGCCCATGATGTCGAGCATGTTACGATACTGATACTTACCAGTCATTGTACCTTCAATCTTGTTAGCATTGTAGATATCGTTGCCTACGCTGAAGTTGAAGTTTGCGCTGAGGTCGAAGCCATAAGCACGTGCGTTGATAGAGAAACCACCTGTGAAGTCTGGGTTTACATTACCAATGATGCACTTGTCTTCGTCGCCGATAGTTCCATTAGCAGTACCATCTTCGCCTGGCATATCCTGAAGTTTCATAGAACCTGGACGGATTGTACCAACTACAGCTGTAGCATCAGCTACACCATCCTTAAGCTCCCAAAGACCTGTCTTCTCGTTGTAGCCCTTGAAGTCGCTAACCTCATAGCGACCTGCGCTACGATAACCGCGAATCTGACCTACCTGACCGCCTACAGCGATTACGTACTCATTACCGATTTCTGAAGAAGCCCAGCGTGTTTCAGCACCAAACTCCTGCATACCACCGAGCGACTTGATCTTACCCTTGTTGAAACCAATGTTACCTGAGAAGTCGATGCCCCAATCTTTCTTGTTTACGGCATGCCATGTCAATGTAGCCTCAAGACCCTTGTTCTCTGTCTCACCCATGTTACGATACTGTGAAGTATAACCTGTACCGCTTACAGGGAACTTGATGAGAAGGTCCTTAGTGGTGTTGATATATCCTTCAACCGAACCGCTCAACTTACCATCCAATACGGTGAAGTCAAGACCAAGGTTACGAGTGATAGTAGTTTCCCACTTCAAGTTAGGATTAGCCATTGTTGAAGATGGTGCCCACAATGTATTGAAACCATTAACCCAAAGAGTAGGGTCACCAGTTACAGCCTGATACTCCTGTGTGAGCTGACCTACAGGGATGTTGTTGTTACCTGCAGTACCGAAAGATACACGGAGTTTCAAGTCGTCGAGCCACTTCTGGGTGCCCTTCATGAAAGGCTCAGAAGAAATACGCCATGCTGCAGCTGCTGATGGGAAGTAGCCCCAACGATTGTCCTTAGAGAACTTAGAAGAAGCATCGGCACGGAATGTGAAGCTCAACAAATACTTATCATCGTAATTGTAGTTAGCACGAGTGAACAAAGACAAAAGCTTGTCGTCTGCTGAGTAGATATCGTTAACCTTTACTGGGTGTCCCTGACCTGTAAGCTTCCAAGCTGTGTTAGCATCGAAGTCTGTTGGGAATCCGTGAATCTCGTCAGAGTGTGTACGCTTCTTGGTAATGATATACTCATGACCAACCATCATGTTGAGGCTGTGCTTCTTGCTCTTCAAGAGCTTCTTGAAGTCATAGCTAACAGTATTGGTGTTGCGGAACTTGTGGCGATTTGTATCCTCGAGAGTGATACCAGGCAAGCCAGGGAAGTCAGAGAAACTGTTACGAGACTGATAAGTTGTCTTACCATAGTAACGCTGATCATACTGGTTGTAGTCGTCATAGCCGAACTCAACCTTAGCCTTCAAGTTCTTGATGATTTCCCAACCGAAAGAACCCGCAAAGTTCAACTGCTTGCGCTCCTTTACACGGTCGTTGTCATACTGAGAAACAACAGGGTTGTAGAGGTTACCAAGTTCATCATCATCGCTACCTGCGCTCTCGTCGAGGTTAGAGAGAGGCATTGGATAATAATAAAGAGCATACTTCAAACGACGGTCGGTATCCATAGAACCTGTAGCATCGTTAGCACCACCACCACGGATATCGGTGTCGCTATAGCGAACCTGGAAGTCGAGGGTTGTGTTCTTGGTTGGCTTAGTGTTCAATTTCAAGCTGAAGTTGTCGCGCTTGAAGTTAGAGCCTATCTGGATAGCCTTGTCGTTCATGTGGGCATAGCTGAATGCATACTTAATGGTCTCAGAACCACCATTGATGTTCAAGTTCTGATTGAAGGTGTGACCTGTACGACCATAAACGATGTCCTGCCAATCGTTAGCAGCTACATCTTTATACATGTCCATGTCCTGATAGTTACCTAAGTAATCTGTGTAAGAAGTAATATCCTTCTGATTCTTGAGCAAAGCAAGCTCATACTGCCACTTAGCATAATCATAAGGAGTGAGCAAATCCATAGTCTTTGCAATCTTCTTTACGCTATAGTAAGCATTGTAGCTAACATTAACCTTACCGCTCTTACCGCTCTTAGTGGTAACGAGGATAACACCATTAGCACCACGGCTACCATAGATAGCTGTAGAAGAAGCATCCTTCAAGACAGTGATATCCTCAATGTCGGTAGCAGGGATGTCGCCAATACCATCTACTGGGAAACCATCAACAATATAAAGAGGGTCGTTGCTCTGAGTGATAGAACCACCACCACGCACGCGAATCTTTACTTCTGCATCAGGTGAACCCTCGGATGTTGTGACCTGCACACCAGCCATCTTACCTGTCAAAGCTTCTGAGGCTGAAGCTACTGGAACCTCTGCCAAAGCCTTGCTGCTTACTGTGGCAACAGAACCTGTAAGGTCCTTTTTCTTGACAGAACCATAACCGATAACGACAACGTCGTTGAGGCTTGTGGCTTCGTCTTCGAGCTTAACAGCTACTTGACTCTTGCCTTTAACTTCTACAACCTGAGTCTTCATACCTACATATGATATACTCAGCTTGTGGCTCTTGCCTTTCAGCTTAATTGTGAAATTACCGTCAATATCGGTTACTGTGCCGTTATTTGATGCGCCCTGTTCTATAACAGTTGCACCAATTACGGGTTCACCGGTATTGTCTTTAACTGAACCATTGATGGTTTGCGCCGAGATAGTCCCTGTCAAGAAGAGACAGAAGAAGGACAATAGCGCCATTCGAATGTTATTCAAATAACCAGACATACGTGAAATTAATTAGATTAGTACAATTAGTTTATGTGGCAAAATTAATGAAAATAAATTAAACCCCTATATAAATATTACCATTATTTTATGAAAAATTATCAAAAGGCTGTTAATCAATGTGTTACCATAGTAAATATGTACAAACGCTGTGATAAGATAGAATATATTAAAAGTCCTCTTTATTTTAATTTCATGCTGGTAAATCTGTAAAAACCAGGTGAAAATAGATAATTTTTAAGTGTTTGATAATTAATCATGTTTTTATGATTATTATTATTTATTAAGCAAA
>OIYQ01001005.1_pt1 | contig 10960 bp, 10 predicted proteins | sample 1588311 | NCBI WGS metagenome assembly OIYQ01 (sample SAMN03283244) | human gut metagenome | biome: human-associated habitat; material: feces | host: Homo sapiens | place: Peru | collected 2012
CACTGCCGGTAGAAGAACCAGCAGCGGAAGAAGCAGAACCGGAGGTTGCGGTAGAACCGGACTTGCTGCCGCCACAGGCTGCCAGACCCATAGCAGCGGCACCCACGCCTGCAACCTTCAGGAAATTACGACGAGAAATGCGTTTCATAATAATATCCTTCCCTTATATCAAATTTGAGTGTGCCAGGTTGCCCCAGCCGCCTCTATATTCGATCCGGTGCAAATAATTTGTACACCGGAGGAACACGAATGATTATAATGCGTTCTCATGCCGGTTACAAGTCTAAAACTTGGACTGTAACCATTTTGTGACAACATTTCAGTGATAAGTTGAATTGCTTTCATCTTTCACTGTGGTGAAGTGTTCTCACTTCACGCGGTCAAGGTGATGGCAGGCTGCCCAGTGGCCGGTGGAGACCTCCTTGAACTCGGGCACCTCGTTTGCGCACTGCTCGTCTGCATAGGGGCAGCGGGTGCGGAAGCGGCAGCCGGACGGCGGGTTCAGGGGGCTGGGCACATCGCCCTGCAGCACGATACGCTTGGACTGGCGGGCCGTAATGGGGTCTGCCACCGGAATTGCGGAGATCAGGCTGCGGGTGTAGGGGTGGATGCTGTGGGCGATCAGCTCGTAGCTGTCGGCCAGCTCCACCATCTTGCCCAGATACATGACGCCGATGCGGTTGGAGATGTGCTTGACAACGCTCAGGTCATGGGCGATGAACAGGTAGGTCAGGCCCATCTCCTGCTGCAGATCCTCAAACATATTGACGACCTGTGCCTGAATGGAAACGTCCAGTGCGGAAACAGGCTCGTCACAAACGATGAACTCGGGGTTCACAGCCAGTGCACGGGCAATGCCCACGCGCTGACGCTGACCGCCGGAGAACTCGTGGCAGTAGCGGTTTGCGTGCTCGCTGTTCAGGCCAACGCGCTCCAGCAGGGCGATGATCTTATCGTGGCGATCCTTCTCGTTCTCAGCCAGATGATGGATATCAATGCCCTCGCCCACGATGTCGCCAATGGTCATGCGGGGGTCCAGACTTGCGTAGGGATCCTGAAAAACGATCTGCATCCGGCGGCGGTAGGGCAGCATATCCACTGCGATCTTGTTGTCCTTATCAAACAGCAGGTTGCCGTCGTAGTAGATCTTACCGCCGGTGGGCTCGTACAGGCGCAGCAGGGTGCGGCCGGTGGTGGTCTTGCCACAGCCGGACTCGCCTACCAGACCAAGGGTCTCGCCCTTGCGGATGGCAAAGCTTACGTCGTCCACAGCCTGAACGTACTTGCGGTTCTTGCCCACACCGCCGGCGGGGAAATACTGCTGCAGGTGCTGGACTTCGACCAGCGTCTTGTGTTCACTCATTCTGCCTTTTCCCCTTTCTCAAATGCAGCCTTCTGCTGCAGCCAGCAGTAGGTATAGTGGGTATCGCTGAGCTCGGTGCGCGGGGGCATCTTGCTCAGACAGATCTTCATGCAGTTCTTGCAGCGGGGCGCAAAGGGGCAGCCGGCCGGCGGATTCAGCAGGTCCACAGGGGTACCCTCGATGGGCACAAGGCGCTCGTGCTCTGCGGTGTTCAGCTTGGGGATGGAGTTGATCAGACCCTTGGTGTACTCGTGACCCGGCTGGTAGAAGATCTCGTCGGTAGTGCCGTACTCAACAATGTGGCCGGCGTACATGACGGCGATCTTCTCGCACATGGAAGCCACAACACCCAGATCGTGGGTGATCATGATGATGCTCATGCCCAGCTTCTTGCGCAGATCCTGCATCAGCTCAAGGATCTGTGCCTGAATGGTCACGTCCAGTGCGGTGGTGGGCTCGTCGGCGATCAGCAGCTTGGGCTCACAGGCCAGTGCAATGGCGATCATCACGCGCTGACGCATACCGCCGGACAGCTCGTGGGGGTACTGCTTCAGGCGCTTTTCGGGTTCGTTGATGCCAACCAGCTCCAGCAGCTCCTTGGCACGTGCCCATGCCTCGGTCTTGTTCTTATCTGTGTGCAGGCGGATGACCTCCACGATCTGATTGCCGATGGTGTACACCGGGTTCAGGCTGGTCATGGGGTCCTGGAAGATGATGGAGACTTCGTTGCCGCGGATCTTGCGGAAGTCCTTCTCCTTCATGTTCTCGATCTCGTGGCCGTTGAACCACACCTTGCCGCCCACCAGCTTGCCGGGGTAAGCGGTCAGGCCCATAACGGAGTAGGCGGTGACCGACTTACCAGAGCCGGACTCGCCCACAACGCCCAGAACATCGCCCTGATTCATGGTAAAGGAAACGCCGTTCAGTGCCTTTACTTCGCCCGCAGGGGTGAAGAAAGAAAGGCGTTCTTCTTTGATATCAAGAATTTTCTCGCTCATTTCTGTTCACCTCATCAATTCTTCAGCTTCGGGTCAAAGGCATCGCGCAGGCCATCGCCGAACAGGTTGAACACAAGGATCATCACGCTGATCATCAGTGCGGGGGCGATCAGCAGATGGGGGTAGGTGTTCATGCCCTTGACGGCATCGGTAGCCAGAGAACCCAGAGAAGGCAGCGGGGCTGCAACGCCCAGACCGATGAAGCTCAGGTAGCTCTCGGTAAAGATGGAGGCCGGGATCTGCAGGGTGGTGGTAACGATCAGGGTACCAATGCAGTTGGTGAGCAGATGCTTTTTGATGATACGGCCGCTGGAAGCGCCCAGTGCGCGGGCAGCGGTAACGTACTCGCTCTCCTTCAGGATCAGGATCTGGCTGCGGACGATACGCGCCATGCCTACCCAGTACAGCAGAGCAAAGATGATGAAGATGGAGATCATGTTGGGTCCGAGGGTCTGCATCCACTTGAAGCCGGGCTTGGAAGCCAGTGCATCCAGCGGATCTTTCAGAGCCATGCCCAGCAGGATGATCAGCAGGATATCGGGGATGGTATACAGAATATCTGTAATACGCATCATGATATTGTCCACCCAGCCGCCGGCAAAGGCCGAAATAGCACCGTAGGTAGCGCCGATGATCAGCACCAGCACAGAAGCGATCAGACCGACGGACAGGCTGACGCGGGTGCCCATCATGATACGCACAGCAAAGTCACGGCCCATACGGTCGGTGCCCAGAATGTGCGGGAACACCTTTTCGCCTGCGTCGATACGCGCCTGCTCGGAGGCAGAGTATTCGAAGGGCTTCAGGTTGTTGCTGCCCTTCATCTGCTCGGAATAGCTGTAAGGCCAGACGGCGGGCAGCAGATAGGCAAAGATGGCAATGGCAATGATGAACACAAAGCTGACCATGGCGATCTTGTTCTTCTTCAGGCGGCGGATACCGTCCTTCCAGAAGTTGACGCTTTCGCGCATGACCACCAAGCTCTGCTTTTCCTCATTGCTGGCGGGCAGAAAATCCTCCGCATTGAGCTGCAGGCTGAGCGGATTCTTTTTAATGTTTTCCATGAAAATCGCTCCTTTCTCTTACTGCAGCTTGATGCGCGGGTCGATGATCTTATAAAGGATATCCACGATCACGTTCGCAATGATGACCATGCTGGACAGCAGGATGGTGGTGCCCATGATCATGGTGTAGTCACGGTTGGTGATGGCAGACACGAAGTCGCGGCCCAGACCGGGCACGGAGAAGATCTTTTCCACCACGAAAGAACCGGTCATCAGGCTGGCCAGCATGGGGCCGACGTAGGTGATGACAGGCAGAATGGCGTTGCGCAGTGCGTGCTTGAACAGGATCATGAACTGGGACACGCCCTTTGCGCGGGCAGTGCGCATATAGTCCTGACCCATAACGTCCAGCAGGCTGGAGCGCATCAGACGGGTGATATAAGCCGAGGGATAGATGGCCAGTGCGGTGACCGGCATGATATAGGCGGCTGCACTGTTCAGGCCAACGGTGGGCAGCACCTTCATGTTCATACCAAACTGGTACAATAGCAGCACGCTGGAAATAAAGCTGGGGATCGCGATGCCACAGGTTGCAAACACGATAATAATGTTATCCAGCCACTTGCCGCGGTTGTAAGCGGAAATGCAGCCCAGCGGGATGCCCACGCACAGAGCCACCACCACTGCAATGCCTGCCAGACGGCAGGACACCGGCAGCTTGCTGGCGATGATCTGGTTCACGGTACGGCCGCGCTGACGCAGGCTCAGACCCAGATCGCCGTGCAAAAGGCTCTTCATGTAGTTGACGTACTGCACACCCAGCGGCTTATCCAGGCCATACTTTTCGGCCAGAGCCTGCTGAGCAGCGGCGCTGATGGACTTTTCTGCCACGAACGGGCCACCGGGGACCAGGTTCATGACAAAAAAGGTAACCGTAGCCACAATGAAGATACTGAAGATACCCATTGCGACACGCTTGATGATGTACTTTGCCATCGTTTGATGCCACTCCAATCCTATCAATGAATTACTGTTTTTGCTCTCAGGCCGAGCCACACTTTCCCGCAGTCCGCCAGCCTCACACATAGCGGACGTCTGTCCTTGGCGCGCGGACAGAAAAAGCGAATAATAAAACGATGGCATCTTGCGGTCGCATAAACACCATCGTCCATACCCGAGAAACACTCTATCTATTATAGAGAGAACCACGAATTTTGTCAATTCACATGAAAAGAATTCACTTTATTTCAGCAAAGCATGAGTGAAATCTTATACTTTATACAAATTTTCTGTATATTTGTAGGTAAAAGTGCTACTTTTCCGGTCTTTTTGGCAGCTGTTCCGGGACATTCACAGTTTGTTCAGCTCTGCTGCGCGCAAAAGGCAGTGTCTCTCTCCCAGAATCATCCATCCATGTCACTGGCCTTTTTCTCCATGTTACAGGAAACTTGGCAAAAAAGACCACCCGCAGTCCCTTCTCCGGCACGTTCAGTGCCCGGGAGATGTACTGCGGGTGGTCATAGGTCTTTTTGCGGGTCAGGAGTACAGCTTTGCGGTCAGCTGGGAGTACATGGCGCTCTTTTGTGCCTTATAGGAGGCCATGGCCTGATCGGCCAATGCGGTGCTTTGACCGTTGGCGGTCAAAATGGCGCGCATCTGACTGACGATGCTCTCCACTTCCTTATCATAAGATGCCTGCATCGCATATAGTCTGCCGCTTCTGGCCAGCGCAATGGAGATCTTACGCGCCTGTGTCTGCTGAGACTCCGGCAGCGATTTGAACTCCGCCTTTGCCCCGGCAATGCAGCTGTTCAGCTCTGCCTCGGCACGCGCCTTGACGCTGTACAGCTGTTTCACCAGTGCCTTGACCTCGGCCTCGTAGCCGGCCTCCTGTTTGCCGGACGAGGACGCCGGTTTTTCCGTAGCAGATGCCGTGCTGGAGCTGGACGCAACGGTAGTGTTCTCCTGCTTGCCGGAGGAAGCGGTACTGCTGCTCTCCGTCCGGGAGTCAGAACTTGCCGAGGAAGCAGCGGAGCCTGCCGGAGCAGATCCCGAATCCGCTCCCTCCTGCGGAACACTGGCTGCTGCATCCTGTTCCCCGCCGCTGGACGCGGCGGTTTCGCCGGTCAGCTGCTCCAGCGTGATCTCGCCGCTGAGCAGCTTATCCAGATCATCATCCGTCAGGGTGAGCTCTGTGCTGTCCGCCGGGGCATCCGGCAGGGTTTCGGGAATACCGGCTGCCATACCGCGGAGGTAGAACAACACCCCAAGAACCGCTGCTGCCAGCAGAACCACCAGCGCACCCAGCACGATCAATACGATCTTCAGGACCTTATTTTTCTTCATACCAAAATCCGCTGCCCGGGCAGAGTACACCTCCGCCCGGGCAGTTTTCTCCTTACTTTAGGATCAGACCCACATGCCCAAAAACTTTTTGGGCTGATGCAGGGTCGCAGCGTCCAACTCCTGATCGTGGAACAACTCATCGCCGTTGCGCACGATGCGGGCGGCAGTTTCCTTGCCCAGCAGCTTTTCCAGCTGCTGCACGCCCTGTGCCATGCGGGGCGGGCGCTTGTCCGGGGAATGGGTATCGGTGGAGATAACGTGGACCAGTCCCCACTGGATGAACTTGCACAGCTTTTTGCAGAGCTTAGGTTCCAACAGTGCACCCACGTTGATCTGTGCATAGGCACCAGCAGCCACCCAGTCGTACAACAGGGTGGGGTCCTCCAGCACATAGGGGTAGCGCTCGATATGCGCGATCAGCGGCACGATGCCCTGCTGCTGCAGATTGTACAAGGTCTGCCGGATAAAATGCGGCTTGTGAGTGGTGGGGAATTCCAGCAGCAGATAGGCGGTATCTCCCATGCACAGCGCCCGGGTGTCCAGCTCGCACAGACCGGGCGAGAAGAACACCTCTGCTCCCAGCTTGAAGTCAAACTGCATGGGCTGCCCTTCCAGCGCAGCAGTCAGCTGTTCAAAAGCAGCCTGCCGCTTTGCCATAAAGGCTTCCACCGTGGTGCGCTCGCTGTTGAAGTGGCTGGTGAACGCGATATTGCGTACACCGTCCTCAAATTCCCTGCGCAGCAGCTCCAGCGAGACTGCCGTATCCTTTGCGCCGTCATCCATGCCGGGCAGAATGTGACAATGCAGATCGGTCATAACAATGCTTCCTTATTATTTACCGGCAATGGCATCCTGCTTGCCGTAGGCATAGTTGTAATTGTAGGCATAGCTGTATGCGTAGCTGGAACCCTTGAGTGCCTTCTTCATGTCGTAGCGGGTCAGCACGCTGCCCAGCACCCGGACACCGGCATCCTGCAGCTTTTTCACTGCGCCGCGCACTGCATCGGCGGGGGCGTAGTCGGAGCGCACTGCAAAGATGGCACCGTCCACATAGCGGCCGATGACGGCTGCATCGGTGACCACCGACACCGGGGGTGCATCAATGATGACAAAATCGAACTTTTCCCGCAGGGTGTTGACCATAGCCTGCATCTGCGGCTGGCTCAGCATCTCGGAGGGGTTCGGCGGCGGGGTTCCAGCGGGCAGGAAGGTCAGGTTCATTTCCTTCAGTTCCTGCAAAGCCTCGTCCAGCGTGCACTGGTTGGACAGCACGTTGGAAACGCCCTTTACGTTGTGACCGGCCTTCAGGTAGCGGTGCAGCACCGGCTTGCGCAGGTCGCAGTCCACCAAAGCTACCTTTTTGCCGCTTTCGGCCAGCGTCATTGCCAGATTGACCGCCACGTTACTCTTGGACTCTTCCGGCACGGTACTGGTGATGACCAGCGTGTGCACGTCCATGGAGCCTGCCATAAAGTCCAGATTGGTACGCAGAGACTTGTAGGCCTCCACATAGCCAAAGGGCATCCCCTTATCGGTGATCAGCTGCAGGGTGCGGTGCTCGCTTTCTTTCTTCTTTTTACCAAACAGATTCCACATCGTCTTACACCTCCGGGATCAGGCCCAGCACGGGCAGGCCGAGCTTCTTCTGAACATCTTCGTCGTCCACAATGGTATCATGCAGCAGGTGTGCCAGCACCAGAACGCCGCACACCAGAACAGCACCCAGCAGACCAGCCATCACAACGTACTTCTTGGTCTGGGGGAACACCTTGTTGGGGTTGATGGCTACATCGCTTACCGTCTTGCAGGAACCGGCTTCCACCTTTTCCACCAGCACGTCGGGCACGATATCTGCAATGGTCTCCACGATCTCACCCGCGCGCTTTGCATCGGTATCGGTGACCGTGATCTTCATGATCTGGGTAGAGTCCACATCGGCAACATTCACCATGTTGTACAGCTCGCCGTAGGTCATGTCCAGATCCAGCGTGTCGATCACCTCGTTCAGCACAGTGTTGCCCTTGATGATGACCGCATAGGTGCTGATCAGGTTCTTAGCAGAGTTGAAGTTATCGCTGGTGAAGGTAGTGGTGGTGTCCTGTCGGGTGTTTACGATCATGTTGATGGAGGCCTGATACTTGGGTGTAAGCGCAAACATACACACCAGCAGGCAGATCAACGCTGCTGCAACAGCTACCGCCACGATCTGCACAATATGCGCCCACAGCAAGCGGGCAATTTCCATCAGATCAATGGTCTCTTCGTCCTCCATGTTGCGGAGCGACTGTCCCATAGTTGTCTTTTCGTCCATAATAGAGAAACTCACCTTTCTTGTTTTTCCGCAGTGCAAGAAATGTACACCGGGTTCCTATAGATACACATCCGTTTTATAATGATAGCACATCTTGTTGTATATTACAAGCAAAATATGCCATTTTCTGCCGGTAAACAGATGGATAAATTGTGCCATCTCCCGTACAAAAAAGGCACCCGCAGCACATTGATGACTGCGGATGCCTTCATTTTACAGATTTTTAGCGAATGCGCTCAACGGGAGCCCTTATCGTAGGGAATACCCTCGGCCTTGGGTGCCATGCTGTTCTTGGAAGTAAAGGCCAGAATGACCATGGAGGCCACGAAGGGCATCATATTATAAATATTGCTGGACCAGTGCAGCTGCGCGAGGAAGGTGGAGTCTGCGATGTTGGCAAGGCTCTTGAACACGGCAAAGAACATGGCCGCGCCAAAGATGTGGAAGGGTTTCCACTGACCAAAGATCATAACTGCCAGTGCCAGAAAGCCTGCACCGGCCACGCCGACTTCAAAGTTCCATGTCTGCACCGGGGGTACGATATACGCCAGACCGCCGATGGCGCCCAGCGCACCGGAAAGGATGACACCGGCGTAACGCATCTTGTAGACGTTGATGCCCACCGAGTCCGCCGCCTGCGGATGCTCGCCGCAGGCACGCAGACGCAGGCCGAAGCGGGTCTTGTACAGCACGATGTAGCTGACCACCAGCAAGATCAGCCCCAGCGGCACGAACACGCTGAGCTCCAGCCCGCCGATGCTGAACAGGAAGGGCTTGTTGGAGTAGTTCAGCTTGGCGCTGCCGCTCTCGCTGAAATACTTGGAAATGACCACGGCAATGGCGGTGGCCAGCAGGTTCAGTGCCGTGCCGCCGATGGTCTGGTCTGCCTTCAGGTTGATGGAGGCAAAGGCCAGCAGCAGGCTGTACACCACGCCCGCCAGTGCTGCCACCAGAATGGAGATGAGCACCACAAGGAAGGGCGACAGGCTTGCAGGCAGCATGGTCAGGGTAAGCACACCGGCCACACCGCCGATGACCATGATGCCCTCCAGCGCAATGTTGATGATGCCGGAATGTTCGCTGAACATACCACCCAGTGCCACCAGCATCAGCACGATGCCGTACAGCAGGGTATATTTGATCAGAAGCAGCATATTACTTGCCCTCCTTTTTGGTCTTTTCTGCGGCAGGCGTAGGCTCTGCGTTCACATTGGTCTTTTCGGCGTTCCTGAACAGCAGGCTCTGGATCTTGCCCCGGAACAGCATGGAGAATGCGCACAGGTAGATGATGATGCCGCTGATCAGATCCGAGATCTCAGTGGGGTAGAATTTGGTGGACAGGAAGGAGCCGCCGACCGAGATGTGGGAGATGAACAGTGCAGAGAACACGGTGCCGATGGGGTTGGAGCTGGCCAGCAGTGCCACCGAGATGCCGTTGAAGCCCATACCAGGCAGGCTGGTAGAGTTCAGCGGGTTCCACTGGGACACGTTGGACAGATAGAACAGACCCGCGCCGAAGCCTGCCAGCGCACCGGCAATGGCCATGGAGAGGATGATGTTCTTCTTCTCGTTGATACCGGCATAGCGGGCGGCGTTCTTGTTCAGGCCAACGGCCTTGAGCTCGTAGCCGAAGGTGGTCTTGTTCAGCACCACCCAGATCAGCACAGCCACCGCTGCCGCCAAGAAGATGGCAATGGTGGTGCTGTTGGTCTGGAACAGCTTGTTCAGGCCAAAGTCCGGGATCAGAGATTGGGCAAAATCAGCGTTCTTGCTCAGGTTCAAAGTACGGGTGTTGCGCACGTCGTACATGGGGCCGGTACCGTTCTGGTAGATAAGCTCATTTACCAGATACAGGCCGATCCAGTTGAACATGATGGAGGTAATGACCTCGTTGATGTTGAAGTATGCCTTGAAGAAGCCGGGGATCGCGCCCCACAGGCCGCCCAGCACGGCTGCTGCCAGCAGGCAGACGAACCAAGGCAGCTTGAGCATGATGGCGCAGTACAGCGCACCGTAAGCGCCCAGCGTATACTGACCGGCTGCACCAATGTTGAACAGGCCGGTCTTGAAGGCAAAGGCCACGGACAGACCGGTCATAATAAGGGGAGCCGCATTTGCCAGCTCCTTGCCGACGCCATAGGGTGCGTCATGGAAGCCGCCCTTCAGGATGCGCACAAAGCCGTCGCCCCATGCGTGGGCCGGGTTGATGGCCAACAGCACCAGAAAACCGACCACAAGGCCGATCAGGATGCACAGCAGAGCAGCCAGCACACTGGTGATGGAGCTGTTCAGACTGCTGTGGGAAAGTTTTTTCTTGTTCATGTGTTATTTGCTCTCCTTTCCCTGCTTGCGTGCGCCTGCCATATACAGGCCCAGCTCCTGCACGGTGGTGGTCTTGGGGTCAAACTCGCCCACGATCTCGCCCTCGTACATTACAAGGATGCGGTCAGAAAGGTTCATCACCTCGTCCAGCTCAAGGCTTACCAGCAGCACGGCCTTGCCCTTGTCGCGCTCGGCTACGATCTGACGGTGGATGTACTCAATAGCACCCACGTCCAGACCACGGGTGGGCTGCACTGCCACCAGCAACTTGGGGTCGCGGTCGATCTCGCGGGCAATGATAGCCTTCTGCTGGTTGCCGCCGGACATGCTTCGCACGGTGGTCACACTGCCCTGACCGCTGCGCACGTCGTACTGCTCGATCAGCCGGTCGGAGTACTCGCGCACCTTATCGGCACGGATAAAGCCGCCCTTCTGGAACTCCGGCTGCCAGTAGCGCTGCAGCACGATGTTGTTTTCCAGACTGAAATCCAGCACCAGACCGTGCTTGTGGCGGTCCTCCGGGATGTGGCCCATGCCGTCCTTGGAGCGCTGGCGGATGCTCTCGTGGGTGATATCCTTGCCGTCCAGCGTAAGCTTGCCGCCAGACAGCTTGCTC
>OIYQ01001011.1_pt1 | contig 10920 bp, 11 predicted proteins | sample 1588311 | NCBI WGS metagenome assembly OIYQ01 (sample SAMN03283244) | human gut metagenome | biome: human-associated habitat; material: feces | host: Homo sapiens | place: Peru | collected 2012
TGTAAGAAAGTGAAGAACGAAAAGTGAAGAGTGAAGAATTCAATAGTCTAAGCTAATCATAAAGTTCAAAGTTCAAAATTCAAAGTAAATATGAATTTTCCTCTATTTATAGCAAAGAGATTATATAGCGATCAGGGCGACAAACGTAAAGTTTCTCGCCCTGCTATTCATATAGCCACTGCGGGTGTTGCCATCGGTCTCGCTATCATGATTATGTCTGTATGCGTAGTACTGGGATTCAAACATACCATCCGTGACAAGGTGATAGGATTCGGAAGCCATATACAGGTAGCCGACTTCCTGACCCTGCAACAGCAGAACCAATATCCAGTGGTGATGAACGACTCGATGGTAAACGTCCTGAAGAAGATACCAGGCGTCAAACATGTGCAGAAATTCGCCATGAAAGAAGGTATCCTCAAGACGGACAACGACTTTCTGGGAGTTGTTCTCAAGGGCGTAGGACCTGATTTCGACTCTACCTTTATCCATCAGAACATGGTAGAAGGAAGCATTCCGAAGTTTGATGACAAGGCAAGCCACAACCAGATTCTCATTTCCAAGTTGATGGCAGACAAGCTGAAACTGAAGAACGGAGAGCGAATCTTTGCCTACTTCATCGACAACAACGGAGTAAGAATGCGTAGATTCACCATCAAGGGTATCTATGAGACCAACCTGAAGAAGTATGACGAAATCATGGTCTATACCGACCTCTATACAGCCGTGAAGCTGAATGGCTGGGAAGACGACCAGACCAGCGGAGCGGAGCTGACGGTCAATGATTTCGACAAGCTCAATGAAACGGAAGACTATATAATAAATAAGGTGAACCGTACCGTAGATCATTACGGAGAAACCTACAGCAGTGCCACCATCAAGGATTTGAACCCGAACATCTTCCAGTGGCTCAGTCTGATGGACCTGAACGTATGGATTATTCTCGGATTGATGGTAGTGGTAGCCGGTGTAACAATGATCAGCGGTCTGCTTATCATTATTCTGGAGCGCACATCGATGATTGGAGTGATGAAGGCACTGGGTGCCCGTAACAAAACTATCCGCCATACCTTCCTCTGGTTTGCCGTATTCATCATCGGCAAGGGAATGATATTAGGTAACATCATCGGCCTAGGTCTGTTGACAATACAGAATCTGACAGGCTTGGTGAAGCTTGATGCACAGACTTACTATGTAAGTACCGTACCGATAGAGTTTAACTGGCTGTTCATTCTGGCATTGAATGTAGCCACCTTGCTTATCAGCGTCTTCATGCTTGTAGCACCAAGTTATCTCATTTCCCATATCCATCCAGCTAAGTCGATGAGATATGAATAAATCATTTTATCCCATTATTGCTGTCTATTTATAGCAATAATGGGATAAAAACTTCACTATTTTACCTAGTTTTTGCATTATTTTGCCTCCGGCACGAAAATAATGCACATTTTTTTTTGCGATGTGCAGTATTTTCAGTATCTTTGCACAAAATTTTGTAAATTGTGCAATGGATTCAATACCAAGTTTTAACTCGTATATTGAGAGAAGCATCATCAAGAATTGGAACCTGGATGCGCTTACCGATTACAAGGGAGCCACACTCCAGTATCATGATGTTGCAAGAAAGATTGAGAAACTTCACATCCTGTTCGAGAACAGCGATGTTAAGAAGGGTGACAAGATAGCCGTATGTGGTAGAAATAGTAGTCAGTGGGCAGTAGCCTTTTTGGCCATTATCACATACGGAGCTATTGTCGTACCTATACAGAACGAATTTAAGCCTGAACAGATTCACAATATTGTGAATCACAGTGAGAGCAAGCTCCTATTCGTAGGCGACGTGGTAGCTACAGAGATTACTCCAGATGAAATGCCATCTCTGGAAGGAATCATCCACCTACCCGATAATTCACTCGTCATATCACGCTCTGAAAAACTGACTTATGCCCGTGAACACCTTAACGAGATGTTTGGACACAGGTATCCGAAATACTTCAGAGCAGAGCATGTAAAATATCACGTTGACGACCCGGAAGAGTTGGCGATGATTAATTACACCAGCGGAACAACAGGGTTCTCAAAAGGTGTGATGCTGCCATATAGAGCACTTTGGGGTAATCTTGATTATCTCATCGATTCAGTACAGCCTAAGATTGGTAAGAATTGCAAGATTCTCTCTACCCTTCCAATGGCTCACATGTATGGTCTCATGACAGAATTCATCTTCAATATCATTGCGGGCAACCATATCTTCTTCCTGACCCGACTGCCGAGTCCAACACTCATCGCAGAAGCGTTTACAGAGATTAAGCCGGATATCATCTTCGCTGTACCACTCGTGGTGGATAAGATCGTAAGAAAGGAAGTGTTCCCACATATCCAGACCAACCGCGCAAAACTCCTGATGAACATGCCTGTCATCAACAAGCGCATTAAGGAGAAGGTTCGCGAATTCGTGCTGCGTAAATTTGGTGAGCGCCCATACGAGGTAGTAGTTGGTGGAGCACCACTCAACAAGGAGATAGAGAACTTCTTTGTCAGCATCGGATTCCCTATAGCTATGGGATACGGCACAACAGAGACAGCACCGCTCATCACCTTTGCCCATCAGGACAACTACGTACCAGGCAGCTGCGGTGTTGCCGTAAAGCACATGGAGGTAAAGGTATTGAGCGATGATCCTGAGAATGTAGCAGGAGAACTGGTTTGCAGGGGCATCAATGTGATGAAGGGATACTATAAGAATCAGGAAGCAACAGATGCGGTTCTTGACCAAGACGGCTGGTTCCACACAGGCGACCTGGCAACGATGAGTACAGACGGTCATTTCTTTGTTAGAGGACGCAGCAAGAACATGCTGCTCGGTCCTAACGGTCAGAATATCTATCCGGAAGAAATAGAGGACAAACTCAATTCCCTGGCAATGGTAAACGAGAGCATCGTACTGCAAAGCAATGACAAGCTCGTAGCCCTGGTTCACCCGGACATGGAGGAAGTAAGCAATCTCGGATTCACCGATGAAGACCTGATTAACATTATGGAAGAGAACCGAAAGGAACTGAACCAGCAGATGCCAAGCTTCGCCCATATCTCACGTATCCAGTTGCACGACACAGAATTCGAGAAGACTGCCAAAAAATCAATTAAAAGATATTTGTATCAAGACGTAATATAATAGATAATTGTATCAAAACACAATAAATATGGAGATACCAAGCTTTAATGCACTTATTGAGAAGAGTATCGTAGACCATTGGGACATGGATGCTCTTACCGACTACAAGGGAGCTACCTTGCAGTACCATGATGTAGCACGTAAAATAGAGAAACTACACATCATGTTCGAGAATTCAGGCGTGGTAAAGGGCGACAAGATTGCTCTTTGCGGTCGCAACAGTGCCAACTGGGCTGTAGCTTTCCTCGCCACCCTCACCTATGGTGCCATTGCTGTGCCTATCCTGCATGAGTTCATGCCAGACCAGATACACAACATCGTGAATCACAGCGATGCCAAGTTGCTCTTCGTTGGCGATGTAGTAGCTACACAGGTAGATGCTACCAAGATGCCAGGACTCGAAGGCATCATCTACATACCAGATTATTCGCTTGTTGTATCTCGTACGGATAAGTTGACTTATGCCCGCGAACACCTCAATGAGATGTTCGGTATCAAGTACCCTAAGTACTTCCGTAAGAATCACGTCAATTATTACAAGGATCAGGATCCAGAGGAGCTGGCAATGATCAACTATACCAGCGGAACCACCGGTTTCTCTAAGGGTGTGATGATTCCATACCGTGCGCTTTGGGGCAATGCCGATTTCGCAGAGAATGTATTGGGTAAGAAAATCAAGCCGGGAGATTCTATCATCAGCATCTTACCGATGGCCCACATGTATGGCATGGCGTTCGAATTCATCTTCGAGTTCATCAAGGGTTGCCATATCTTCTATCTCACCCGCATCCCTAGCCCAGCCATCATCGCTGAGGCATTTGGACGCATCAAACCAGAAGTCATCATTGCAGTGCCACTGGTTATCGAGAAGATTATCCGCAAGAAGGTGTTCCCAAAGATACAGAACAACCGCATGCGTATGCTCCTCCACATGCCTGTCATCAGCAAGAAGGTGAAGGAGAAGATCTGCGACCAGGTAAGCAATGCCTTCGGTGGAAACTTCTATGAGGTGATTATTGGTGGTGCTGCCTTCAACAAGGAAGTAGAAAACTTCCTCCATGGTGTAGGTTTCAGATATACCGTAGGATATGGTGCCACAGAGTGTGCACCTATCATCTGTTACGAGGATTACAAGAACTTCGTACCGGGTTCATGCGGTAAGGCGGCTCTCCACATGATGGTCCGCATCGACAGTCCAGATCCAGAGAATGTACCAGGAGAGATTCTGGCTAAGGGTCCTAACGTGATGTTGGGCTATTATAAGAACGAGGAAGCAACCAAGCAGACCATCGATGAGAACGGATGGTATCATACCGGTGACCTCGGAACCATGGATGGCGACGGCAACGTATTCATCAAGGGACGCAGCAAGAACATGCTCCTAGGTGCAAGCGGACAGAATATCTATCCTGAGGAAATTGAAGACAAGCTCAATTCCCTGGCTCTTGTGGCTGAAAGCGTAGTGGTACAGAAGGGTGATAAGCTCATCGCACTGGTTCACCCGGATTATGACGAGGCTCAGACTCTCAACCTCGGCAACAACGAACTTGCCGACATCATGGAGCAGAACCGCCAGGAACTCAATTCCATGATACCAGCCTACAGCAAAGTATCAGAAATCAGAATCCACGAAGAGGAATTCGAGAAGACTCCTAAGAAGAGTATCAAGCGATTCCTTTATACAATCAATGATTAAACTTATTTCGTTCAGATATGAAAAAAGTGAGCTATCTTCTGCAGAAGAAGCTCACTTTTTTTGTTTTATGTCAATGTTGATGATATTCTATCTATCAGCGCCTTGGGAAATTACTCCTGCTCAGCACGATCATCTACATTCTCACCCTCTGTAGGAGAGAGAGTAGCCTTGAAGTCGGTGATACCGTACTTAGCCATGATGTTGTACCACTGGAGCAACTTCTTGATGTCGCTATCGTGTACACGGTCACGGTCATAGTTAGGAAGAACTTCAGCAAAATAGCTGTGCAACTCATCAGCAGAAGCCTTCTTGTAGTTGAAAGCACTAACCTTACCCTCTTCCTTCTTGCTTACACTGTCGAGAACTTCCCACAGTGGTACCTCATCAGCATCAGTATACATAGCGATATCACCAAGACTTGTTACACGGTCTGTAGCGAAAGCTGGCACACGCTTATGTGACTCGTCGAGCATTTCAACGATCAAATTTCTATTACCTCTAGATACCAGTTTGTAAAGGCCTGGCTTGCCTGCAATTGAAAGAATTGTTTCCATTGTTTTTAATTCAATTATTTATCCTTTTATATTATTATTTTAATTATCTCTCTAAAGCAATCGCCTAAGCAATTGCTGAACCTGCTCTTCCACATCCCTCACTCCATCATTCACGATCTCAAAATCTGAACGGGCTGCGAGTTCTTTCTGCGGCATCACGGCGTCAATCCATGCCTGAGCCTTCTGCTCTGAGATATGATCACGCTTCATGATGCGCTGCAGACGGACAGAGACTGGAGCTGTAACGCAAACTACAAAATCAAGATGAGTGCGACGGTAAAAACCACTGTCAAAGAGAATGGCACTCTCCATCCATTGATAATCGCTCTGCTCGAAATCTCTTGCCACGGCAGGATGCACCACATCATTGACCGCCTGCTTGTTTGCCTCGCTTGCCAGCAGGAACTGGGCAAGTACAGGTTTCTGCAGGATTCCTTCCGCATTATATACCTCATCACCGACTAGCCTTTTCAAGCCAGCCTGAAGATCTGCATCAGAGCTCATCAGTCGCTTAGCCTCAGCATCACAGTCATAAACCTTGATACCCTGTTTTTCCAAAATGCGACATACATAGCTCTTTCCGCTACCAATGCCCCCCGTTATAGCTATCTTCATCACAATGAATTATAAATTATTAATTGTAAATTAAAAATTATTAATTATCACTGTTGTTCAAGAAGATAATCAACAGTTTCATTATCCAGATGAGCCTTGCTTACAGAACGGGGTACGCTCCTAATCTGCAAGGTACACTTGTCCGACGGATTTTTAGCCAATTCATTGTAATCCACTACCACCTTGAACTGTTCAGGAGTAATGGTACGGAAGAGGCTGGCTCCCACGGTGAATTTAACAGCTACCCTTGAAGGAAAAGTACGGAGCACCATGTTGTCAGGCATATTGACTGCCGTAATAGGAACCTCTACCGATTCCTCTGTCAGGATATCCGGATATACCGACAGTCTTACCCGGTTAGGCACAATCTTCACGCCACGTATCTGCTTGATTGCCACATCCTGTTGAATGGTGTCCTGCAGATTACGCTTATTGAATGGAACAATCTCAACAGATTCCAACTGGTCGAGCTGTCGCTTGTTGGCATATACCGTAACCATCGCTGGCATAAACTCCGTATGCGCCAGATAATAGCGTCGGCTGGTTGTAATTCTACCCTTGAACACCACAGGCACCCTTTTGGAAGCCCCATAAGTAAAGTAGAAATCAAATTTTCCCGGCTTGACAGCCAACAGCTTACTGGAACCATACAATTGTGCCACCACCTGTTTCTGTACATCAGCCTGTGGTATGATTCCTGCACCCGTATCATCATCCGCATAAGAAGCGAACTTGAAGGTGAGCGGCCGGAACTTTCGTCCATAGGCATAAGTAGCCAGCGTAAAGCCCTTATCCCTTACGGTTACCTTGACCGTATCAGGCAAATTCCCGGTAATAACGGCATTCCTTGGCGTTCCGACCAACTGAACCGGAATAGCAAATTCCCTCTCCATCGTCTCGTTGAGCGACATCATCAACCAGAAGCCGCCACTGAGCGCGAGAAAGAACAAAAAAATCAGAAACTCCTTATTCAGACCACTGAACAGGAAGTTTCTGACAGCATGCAATATGTTCTTGATACTATGCATTAGGAGTCTGACTTGTAGCATCAGCAAACACGTAGCCCTTAGCCACAGTGATTACCACGCCACGAGCTATCTCAACATCGATAGTGTTAGCCTCTACATTCACGCGCTTTACGGTACCATAGACGCCACCACCAGTAACCACCTTAGAACCCTCCTGAAGAGAATTCTGGAACTTACGGATTTCCTTCTGCTTTTTCTGCTGAGGACGAATCATGAAAAACCACATGATAACGAAGATAGCCACCATCATGATGAGGAAGGTCATGCTGCTTCCCCCCTGCTGTGCCTGCAATACTAAATTTGTCATATTATGTATTTCTTTTAAATTAATAATTTCATTATTCTATCAAGAGAATTATCTCTCGTGATGATCTCTGTGCTTAAACTTACGCTCAGGCAATTCTTTAGCGATAATGCCCTGCTCGTTGAGATAACGTGCGATATTATCCAGCATACCGTTCACATAACCGCCACTTCGAGGAGTACTGTAAACCTTAGCCATCTCCACATATTCGTTGATGGTAACAGTGGCAGGAATACCTGGGAAGGTAGTCAGCTCAGCGATGGCAATCTGCATGATAACCACGTCCATGTAAGCCAGGCGCGAGAAATCCCAGTTGCGTGACGCTGTGCTCATATAGTGCTGGTAAGAATCGGCATTGAGGATGGTAGCACGGAAGAGCTTTCTTGCAAAGTCTCTATCCTCCATATCCTTGTATTCAGGCAGGAGTTCCTGCTTGTTCTTGTTAGCCTTGTCAAAACGCTTGATAGTCTTCAACACGAAGGTATCAACGATATCCTTGTCATCATTCCAGTACAAGCTTTTCTCCTCCAGGAAGGCATCGATATCGTCATTATTCTGGATGAACTTCTTGTAGACACGGCGCCACCATTCACGGTCACGATCGTACTCATCCATATCAGTGAGTTCTGCATCGAAAGCACCGCTGAGATAATCGGCATAGAGATCGCTAGAAACTATTGTATTGTACAAGCTACGAACCATCTCGATGTCCTCATCCCAATTGGAATGCTTCACATCAATCCAGTCGAGCAACATCTTATTCTCCTCCAACTGTACAGCAAATTTATTGAACGCCAAACGAGAAGAAGGTTCCTGAAGGCCCTCACGCTGCGCACGAACCACCTCAACATCGAAACGCTTACGAGCTTCACCGGTAATAGCCACGATGAGCTGCAACATGTAGTTGTACAAATCGTACGACTTGGAGAGACTGAACATCAACTCCTTCTCAGCATTATCCATGTTGTGATTGCTGTTTTGATAGTATGCGTAGGTTAACTGCACAATCTTACGTCTTATCAAATCCCTATTAATCATTCTCTAATGTTTTTAAAAGATTTATTTATATGTTTACCAATTACGAGTGCAAATATACATATTTTATATAATATGAGCAAGAAAACGAGGAATATTTTCTACTTTTTTAAGGATAAAGGCATTATTTTTGATATTTTCTTCCAAAATATTTGCATATTCCAAATAAAATGAGTAATTTTGCAGCCGCTTTGCGAAAAAGATTCGCAGACACGCTTTTTCAAAGCTAATCCGTGTGATGGCGAGTTAAGGCACATTATTAAATTTTTAACAACTTAATTTAGAGTAACACAAATGAAAGAGATTAATGTAACAGGTCAGAAGCGTACAGACCTTGGTAAGAAAGCTTCTAAGTCATTGCGTAAGGAAGGTTTCATCCCTTGCAACCTTTATGGTGAGAAGAAGGATGCTAACGGTGCTCCTGAGGCTATGTCATTCGCAGTTCCATTCACAGAGTTGCGTAAGATTATCTACACTCCTCATGTATACGTTATCAACCTCATCATCGACGGTGAGAGCCACACAGCTATCATGAAGGAGATTCAGTTCCACCCAACAACAGACGCTCCTCTGCACGTTGACTTCTACGAGGTGAACGATCAGAAGCCTATCACTATCGGTATCCCAGTTAAGTTGGTAGGTCTTGCACAGGGTGTACGTGATGGTGGTCGTATGAACCTCTCTATCCGTAAGATTGACGTTACTGCTCCATACCAGCAGATTCCTGAGCACCTCGACATCGACGTTACAGCGCTCAAGATCGGCAAGAGCATCAAGGTTGGCGAGCTGAGCTTCGAGGGTCTCGAGATCGCTACTGGCAAGGACGTCATCGTATGCTCTATCAAGATGACACGTGCCGCTATGTCTGCAGCTGCTGCATCAGCAGAGTAATCGCATAACGACATTAAACCGATTCAATAAGAATATAATGTAAGCGTACGCGTCAAAGGATGCGTACGCTTTTTTTATTTATAAGGAAATATGGACAAATACTTGATTGTGGGGCTCGGCAATCCGGGCTACGAATACGAGAACACACGCCACAATACGGGATTCATGGTTCTCGACAAGATGGCGGAGAGCGTCGGAGTAAGCTTTGAGGACAAGCGTTACGGTTACGTGGCTGAGACTTCCATAAAGGGACGCAAGGTGTTTCTGCTTAAGCCCACCACATACATGAACCTAAGCGGCAACGCCGTTCGCTACTGGCTCCAGAAGGAGAACATCGACCAGAAGCGACTCCTCGTCGTTGTGGACGACCTCTCCATTCCCCTCGGCGACTATCGTCTGAAGGGCAACGGATCGAACGGCGGCCATAACGGACTGGGCAACATCCAGCAGCTCATCGGACAGCAGTATGCACGTCTGCGCATGGGCATCGGCAGCGACTTTCAGCGCGGACAGCAGGTAGACTGGGTGCTGGGCAAGTACAGCGCCGAGGATATGGAGACGCTGCAGCCGAGCATCGACCAGGCTGTGGAGATAATAAAGAGCTTTGTGCTTGCCGGACTGAACATCACGATGAACCAGTTCAACAAGCTCGGAAAGAAGCACAAATAGGTTAGGTTTAGCTAAGCTTTTTAAGCCTTTCTAAGCCTCAATAAGCCTCAATAAGCCTTTCTGAGCCTTTGCTTTTTACTTTTTTACTCTTTTACTTTTTTACTTTTAAAAGTCTTTTTTACTTTTAACATGGAAGTAGCACGTATAGACAAATGGCTGTGGGCGGCGCGCATATTCAAGACGCGCTCCATAGCAGCCGACGCCTGCAAGAACGGACGCGTCATGCTGGGCGGAGTGACCGTGAAGCCGAGCCGCACGGTGAAGGTGGGCGATGTGGTGAGCGTAAAGAAGCCGCCAGTAACCTACTCGTTCAAGGTTCTGAAGACGATAGAGCAGCGCGTGGGCGCTAAGCTCCTGCCGGAGATTTACGAGAACGTGACCGACCCGAAGCAGTACGAACTGCTGGAGATGAGTCGCATCAGCGGTTTCGTAGACCGCGCACGCGGCACGGGTCGACCGACGAAGAAGGAGCGCCGCGCACTAGATGCGTTCGCCGAGCCTGCCATGTTCGGCTTCGACGACTTCGACGACGAATTTGATTTCGACGAGTAGCGCTTCATAATTATTGCTCATCCGGAATTTGGAGTGATTCAATTATGAACCTATAAGTAGCGGAGGTCTCCGACCTCCGCTACTATATAAACTTGTTACGTTATAATAATAAACTATTATTATCACTCCAAATTCCAGATGAGCCCAAAATATATACTTATTACGTTTTTTATATACACGAGCAAAGGTATATATAAAAAACGTAACAAGAGCAATCGGATATAGAATTGTTTATTTATTGTAATCGGCAGCCATACGGTTGCGTTCTGCCACAACCTTATTGCTCAAATAAAGCAGCGCCACTACGTTGGGGATTACTATAAAGAAATTGAAAGTGTCTGCCATCTCCCAAATAAGGGGCACTTCGACGATAGACGCCACTACCACGAGTATCATTACAA
>OIYQ01001015.1_pt1 | contig 10898 bp, 8 predicted proteins | sample 1588311 | NCBI WGS metagenome assembly OIYQ01 (sample SAMN03283244) | human gut metagenome | biome: human-associated habitat; material: feces | host: Homo sapiens | place: Peru | collected 2012
GAAGTGAAATACAACGTGTATTTCTCCGACAAGCCATCAACGCCAAGCAACCCCAACTGCATGGGCTTCATGATTCGTCCTGTCCGTCTTGATGGCAAATGGTATCTTACGCTGGCTGGCGACAACCAGGCAACGTACAGCTCTTCTATCGACAAGTAAGCTCTATGTCTGCCGCATTTAGGAACATCTTATTCTATGCGTTTTTGGTCTTGCTTTTCTCGTCTTGCAACAAGAAAAGCACAGTGCCAGTGACGTCTTCAAAGGCTCAAATCATGTTTGACGTTCAAGAACATGACTTCGGAGATTCAGTCGTATCTGATAATCCCGTGAATTACGACTTCGTGTTTCACAACACAGGAGCCACGCCATTGGTTATACAAAAAGCCACAACAGGCTGCGGTTGCACAGAGATTTCATATGACAAGAAACCCATTGAGCCCGGCGAAGAAGGTAAAATCCATGTCACTTATCTTGCGGACAATGGCAGTGGGCGTTTCTCTCATTTCGTTGCCGTTTACAGCAATGGCGCGGACAGCACTGGCTATACCTTGCTTCACATAGAAGGGTTTGTGCGTTAAATTATCAAAGGACAGGACTTCCATTATTCTTTGAATGGGAAAAAATCATACAATTAAGCAGTCAATTTAACCGAAAATGCCGCACAACCGTTTTAGGGTCGTGCGGCATTTTCGTATCTCCCACGTAGAATTGTAAAATATTATTGCCAAAATTTAACACTTGGGAACAGGGGCAAATAGAGCGGAAAAAGGGTAGCCTTCAGCCTCTTGGCAACACCATCAGCAAGTTTTCGGCCTAAAATTTTTGCCGTTACGGTGCAATCGCGTCGCGATTACACCGTAATGGCAACGCGATTGCACCGTAACGGCGACGCGATTACACCGTAACGGCAACGCGATTACACCGTAACGGCAACGCAAAATCAGCGTAAAGACATCGCCTGAAAATAGCTAAAAATGCAATCTGTTGATAATCAGCAGCTTATTAAAAACGCTCAAGAATCGCGTTTTTTCGACCAAGCGACAGCTCGGTTGGAAAAAATCGATTCTCAGACGACCATTTGTAAAATATTATTATCTGAAAATAAAGACGCGCGTTTCCCTTGTTTACCACTTGCTAAGTTCGCTTCGGCTTTCAATCTTGTTTTCCACCTTGTCGTCGAGTTGATAGAAGAAGTCGAGTCCGGTGGCTTTCTCCACGTCGTCGACCGAGCGCACGTAATAGCTCATGTCGTGTCTGCCCGGCTCGTTCTTGTAGATGAAGCCGATGGCCTGCGTGTCGTGCGACGGCCCTTTTGTTCGCATCACCACCTTGAAGAAGGCGTCTGGCACCGCCACGCGATGCTCGCCCACGGTGTTGTGGCTCTTGCCGTGGAATATGGGTCCCGCCACGATGTATATCTTTCCATAGCGTCTTGCCCAGTCCCTGCATGCCTCTTCCAGGTATTTCCAGTCGCGCTCGTTCAGGTCGCCGTTTTGCGGGCAGATGTTGGTCATCAGGAAAGCCTCCTTTTGTGCCTTGTACGACCACTTGTTGTCGCCCGCCGGGCACATGTGTCCTCTCTGATAGCCACACTCGCCCTCCCTTATGTCGGCGTAGGTGGCCCTTGGCTTAGGCACGTCGAAGTCTTCCATGAACTTATGCCCGCCCCTGGCGTAGTCGCCGTCGGTATGGTCGGCCGTGAGTGCCCATCCCACCCAGTTGGGCGTGCGCGTGCCCTTGTTGTACGAGGTGACGTAAGCGTAGCGCCGCAATATCTGCTCCTGAGGTTTCGTCGTGCTCCACCTCGGGGCCTCGTAAGCCACGCCTTGGCCATCGTCAGCCTCTTCCGTGTCGTCAGTCTTTTCTGGGTCGTCAGTCTTTTCCGTGTCGTCAGTCTTTTCTGGGTCGTCAGTCTCCGTCTGTGGCGTCACCGCCTCCTGTCTTTGCGTCTTTGCGACTGCCTCTTCCCTTGTGTTGTCATTATATTTGCCCCAACCGTAGACGGCCAAGCTTATTGCCGCGAACGCTATAAGGCTCTTGATGCTGCTCCTTGTCATAATAATATTTTTTAGGGTCTAAGAGATTCGAAAAGATGTCGTCTTTCAACCGCTTTGCAGGGTGCGGCCCCTGTGGCCGTCCGCAACCAATGTGAACGGACAATTTCTTTGCCATTCGGGTTGCGGACGGGCACAGGGCCCGCCCCTGCACGTCTAACCAATGCGTAGCATCTTGCGGCGAGGCGAGCATGCGGTCATGGCAAAGGTAAGCATAATAATACTATTTACAACCTTTTTTCGAAGAATTTGTCAATCTTTGAACATTTGGCTCAAAATTCAATTATTTTGATAACACTTTCCAATATCCACTCTTGAAACTGCCGACACGTTCTAAATAGCCAGCCTTTTTAAGAAATGCTATCTCACGTTTGGCTGTGGCATCCGACAATCCTGTTTTATCACAAAGCCTTTCTCTGCTTAGATTCTTTTCCTCTGAGAACATCCGCAAAATCATCTTCTGCCTTTCGGTCAAGCTTATTGGGTCATTTATTGGGTCATTTATTGGGTCATTCAATGAACCAGATGCAACATCGTTTTGAATATGCAGAGTCAATTTTACTTGCAAAAGTTCTGGCTGTTCTAATAACTGAGGCTTTATCCAATGCTTTTTCTAACCCATAGAGTCGAAAATCCGCTGTACCAACTTGCGTGTCAATAGGTTAAAGCAAATATTAATGATTTTTAGTGGACGCTAGTGAAACAAATTAATTAAAACGAAATGGAATTTAAAAGTTTAAAGAATATCGAAACGGGCTTTAGGCAAATACGATTGTTCGGAATCGTGATGCTGGCTGTTTGCTTGACCATTATCGTGGCAGCAGTTTGGCTGTCATTCGACTTCGCCGAGAGGTAGCGGCAGAAGATTTACGTACTCAAAATTGGCATTTGGAATATTCAATCTAAATGTATAATCACTAATCCGTCAGTCAGATGCCAAACAATATTACCAGAAACTTTGAAATCAGAGTCCATTTTGTCAATAAAAATGCCATCGCTGTCATACACGTCAAATCTTACTTTGTAAAGTGAATCTGCTCTATATGCCCATCCTGAGGAGCTTTTTATTTTCTTAGCGCATAGACTGACTTGAAAGTTACGTTTTGACGCTGGCCATATAGTTATGCACTTTTGATTTCTACCTTTGGCAATGTATTTCCATTCCCCATCTACTTGCATCAACAATCCATAAGTTCGCCCTATATATATCGTCGAATTGCTGTGATTATAAATGTATACATTTAATTTTTCTGGCTGTTTCTCACTATAGCTTGTGGTAATTGTGACGGAGTCTGAATCAACACGCCATAAACCATCTCTATTCGTTATGTTATTACTTAGAGCGGTCATATCCACGAACATCGTGAATATGACCATAATGCAAAATGTCTTAAATAAGAAATTCATGACAGCCCTTTAGTTTCTTGTAAGTCCAAAAATTCTATTTATATTCGATGCTTTTACACACATACCATAAGTCAATGTCTCGACATTCGGCTGTATGGTGTTGGTACACCACTTTGAGACGGTTGCAGGATCCTTACCCAATTGTTCAGCGAGCCATTTGTTGGTTCGTTTCTTTTCAGCCAGGACGACCTTTAGTCTGTTTATATCTTTACTCATATTTGCGTTTAATTATTTGGAAAGTACAAAAGTAGTGATTTCCTGTTAGAATAACGAATAAAGGTGTTGAATTATTATGTTAGATAGTGATATTTGTATTATATAGATGATATATACATCAATTTATAGAATATGTGAGCTAATCTATCTGACTATAGTTTGTCATTTGGTGACTCATAAAATGGGCGATGTCAAGTGAAATGCAATGAAATTATGAGAAATACGGATGAAAACAACATAAACTTTGCCAACCACAACAAATTAGCGACGAATTATGTTGGCAAAATGTTGGCATTTTTATAAAAGCAAAAATCCTAACTGTTCATTTCTAAACAGTTAGGATTCTGTATGGTGCGCCTGATAGGACTCGAACCTACACGGCAGTGAACCACCAGATCCTAAGTCTGGCGCGTCTACCAATTTCGCCACAAGCGCATTCAACGATGCAAAGTTATGAAAAAAAAACCATTCGGGCAAAGAAAATGATAAATCTTGCTCCTGTTTGTGAGCTTTTTGTTAATTTTGCGATAAGTGGCATGGTGCTGTGTCACGTTAAACAGAGAAAACCCATGAAGAAAGTATTAGCATTGGCACTCGCCGTCTTCGCCCTTGAAGCAGGGGCACAGACCAGACCCTCTTATGAGATAGTGGGCAAGGACACCACTTGCCAGATATTCCTTTATAGTCCTGCTGATGGCGATGGGCTGCACGTGGCTTACTTGACCGACCAGGAGCGATGGGCAGACGCAGGCCGGCTCTGCGGGTCCGACTATGCTTCAGCCACCGAAGGCAGTCGCATGCGTTCGCCTTATGTCTGCCATGCCGCCGACGGCTCATGGCGATTGCTGTTCTCCGTCGATGACAACGCGCGATGCCTTGCCGCGGCTTACAGCGAGGACCTCGTGACGTGGCGGCCGCAGGACTTCCCCTCCATGACCGACAAGGGAGTGCGGGAGCCTGTGATGTTCCAGATGGACGATGGCACGTTCGACATTTACTTCAAGGCGCATGGCGGCGTGAGGCGATACGTGAAGGCCGACAAGGACTTTCGCCATTTTGTTGAGGCGAAGGAGCCAAGCTCGATAAGCGATGACGCGTGGATCATGGACACGGCCACCGTGGCCGATAAGGAATATGCCGGCAACATGTTTCAAGTGCCAAAGATACATCTCGACTATATGATAAGTTATCTTGGCGCCATGGCCCACGACAAGATATTGTTTTCAGAGCGCATGGGCGACGATTCGCGGCGTTTTGCCGACTTGGGCACTGACGTGGAAGCTACACTGACAATCGACCCTTCGAAAACGAAGCGCATATCCAGCAAGCTCGTGGGCGTCTCGCTCACAGGCACTGCCGACCATGATGATAACGGACTGAAAGCCGAGATGGTGAGGAACGGCGGTTTTGAGTATTCCCCGAACGACGGCACAGGCCTTGGGCCGCAGACCGCATGGACCTCCAACCATGCGGTGACCATACGCACGGATGCCCCCTTCTCGGCAGACAATCCACACTATGCCGTGATGACGAAGACGGACACATTATATAATAAAGGATGGAAGGGAATGACCGCCGCGCCGTTGCAGCAGTTTGATTGCTCCCTGTGTCTTCGCACGCCCAATGGAGGCAAAAACCAGGTACTCGTGGCCCTTGTGGGCAACAATGGCAAGGAATACGCGAAAATGAGGCTGAAGCTGGACGGCCAAGGTTGGCAACGCTATGAGTTCCCGTTGGCAGTGGACAAGAAAATGGAAGCTGGCGACGTGCGGCTTGCCTTGACCCCGCTGAAAGAAGGGAACGTCGACGTGGACATGGTGAGCCTTCTCCCGCACGACACCTTCAAAGGTCACGGGCTGCGCAAGGACGCCGCGGAGACCGTTGCCGCGTTGAGCCCAAAGTTCGTGCGCTTCTCGAAAGGCGCGCATGGCTTGGGGGTATATGAGTTTTTCCGTTTTTGCGAGGACCTTGGCGCAGAACCCATACCCGTGCTCCCCATTGACGTCACTTGCCAGGACGCGCTCGACATGATAGAGTGGGCGGTAGCAGACACCACGGCTTCGGAGATGGCGAGAAAGCGCGCCGCAGCGGGCCATCCGGCACCGTTCAGATTGAGATATGTCAGCATTGGCAACGGCAGTCATGTCACGACAGCCTTCGAGAAGCGCTATAAGACTTTGGCAGAGGCCGTGAAGGCTAAATACCCGGCGATTAAGGTCATTGGCAACGCGGGGCCTACGCATAATCCATCGGCCGACTATACGGAGGGGTGGAAATTCGCCGAGGAGAACAATAGCATCGTGGACAGGGTGGGGGAGTGCAACCACGCTTCACCAGGATGGTTCCTCCATAACCAAGACTATTATGACCACTACGACCGAGAGGCTCCAAGGGTGTGCCTCGGAGAGTGGGGCTCGCAAGGCTCCACGGTGGAGAACGCCCTCGCTGAGGCGTTGTTCCTATGTGCGGTGGAACGTAATGGCGACGTGGTTGAGATGGAAAGTCATGGCGTGGCAGACGGCGACGTGGCTGCAGGCCTTACGCCGAGCTATTACACGCAGAAGCTGTGGGGCAACAATAGTGGCGACAAACACATAGGCTCGACATTAAGCTTGCCGTCGGCCATTGGTTATAGAGTGAGCAGCAGCGTGGTGAGCGATAACGAAGGTAAGGTCATCGTCAAAATTGTAAATGCCCTGCCCGCTCGTCTCGCCGTGAGCGTGTCGGGCGTGAAGATAGCCGACGGCACCGTGGCGGAAGGCATAGCCGGAAAGCCTGGCGACAAGGCCGTCACAACGGTTAAGACCACGGTCAAGGGTCAGAAAGTCACACTCCCTGCTTACAGTGTCGTGGTGATAAGGCAATAATAGCGTGTTGTTTGTGTCATTCTGTCAGTCGCGATACGGAAGGCAGCCCTTGGCATATCGTTTGTTTATTATTCAGCGGACATTAAGTCCAAGCAACATTAACACAGAATAATAAATAAAAAATACATACTATTATGGGAAAGATTATTGGAATCGACTTAGGTACTACCAACAGCTGCGTAGCCGTATTCGAGGGCAACGAGCCGGTAGTGATTGCTAACTCTGAGGGCAAGCGCACCACGCCATCCGTGATTGGCTTCATGAAGGACGGCGAGCGCAAGGTGGGTGACCCAGCTAAGCGCCAGGCCATTACCAACCCGAAGAATACAGTCTATTCTATCAAGCGTTTCATGGGCGAGACCTATGAGCAGAGCAAGATGGAGGCCGAGCGTGTGCCTTATACCGTCATCAACGACAATGGTTATCCAAAGGTGCAGATAGATGGTGCCGCGCATCCTTACACTCCGCAGGAGATCAGCGCGATGGTGCTTCAGAAAATGAAGAAGACAGCCGAGGATTACCTTGGCCAGGAGGTGAGCGACGCCGTTATCACCGTGCCTGCCTACTTCTCCGACTCTCAGCGCCAGGCCACGAAAGAGGCCGGTGCCATAGCGGGCTTGAACGTGCGCCGTATCGTCAACGAGCCAACGGCTGCAGCTTTGGCCTATGGTGTTGACAAGGCAAACAAGGACATGAAGATTGCCGTGTTCGACCTTGGTGGTGGTACGTTCGATATCTCCATCCTTGAGTTCGGTGGTGGCGTGTTCGAGGTGCTTGCCACAAACGGTGACACGCATCTGGGCGGCGATGACTTCGACCAGGTGATTATCGACTGGTTGGCAAATGGCTTCCAGGCCGATGAGGGCATTGACCTGCGCAAGGACCCGATGGCCATGCAGCGCCTGAAGGAGGCTGCAGAGAAGGCAAAGATCGAGCTCTCAAGCACAACCTCCACCGAGATTAACTTGCCTTACATCTCAGCCGAGGGCGGCGTGCCAAAGCACTTGGTGAAGACACTGACTCGCTCACAGTTTGAGCAGTTGGCCCACAACCTCATCCAGGCTTGCCTGGTGCCTTGCCAGAACGCCATCCGCGACGCCAAGCTCTCAACATCAGATATCGATGAGGTCATCCTCGTGGGCGGCTCAAGCCGTATACCCGCTGTGCAGACACTGGTCAAAAACTACTTCGGCAAGGAACCTTCAAAGGGCGTCAACCCCGATGAGGTAGTGGCCGTGGGTGCTGCCATCCAGGGTGCCATCCTCAACAACGAGAAGGGTGCGGGCGACATCGTCTTGCTCGATGTCACTCCTCTGACACTTGGCATCGAGACCATGGGCGGCGTGATGACAAAGCTCATTGATGCCAACACCACCATTCCTGCCAAGAAGAGCGAGGTGTTCTCTACAGCCGTCGACAACCAGACAGCCGTGACGATTCACGTGCTTCAGGGTGAGCGTCCGATGGCGGCTCAGAACAAGAGCATAGGCCAGTTCAACCTTGAGGGCATAGCACCGGCTCGCCGTGGCGTTCCACAGATTGAGGTGACATTCGACATCGACGCCAACGGTATCCTCAACGTTTCCGCCAAGGATAAAGCCACAGGCAAGGAGCAGAGCATCCGCATCGAGGCCAGCAGCTCACTGTCAAAGGATGATATTGAGCGCATGAAGGCTGAGGCCAAGGCCAACGAGGAGGCTGATAAGAAGGAGCGTGAGAAGGTGGACAAGATGAATCAGGCAGACTCCATGATCTTCACCACCGAGAACTTCCTGAAGGACAACGCCGACAAGATTCCTGCCGACAAGAAACCTGCCATCGAGCAGGCCCTCCAGCAGCTCAAGGACGCTCACAAGAGTGGCGACGTGACTGCCATCGACACGGCTACGGCAGCCTTGAACACGGCAGTGCAGGCCGCTTCGGCCCAGATGTATGGCCAGGCCGGACCTCAGGCTGGCGCCCAGGGCTTCCAGGGCGGAGCTAACGCTGGTCAGCAGCAAGCCGACAACAGCAGCGCAAAGCAGGATGACAACATCCAGGATGCTGACTTCGAGGAGGTTAAGTAAGTTTGACTTTTAAGAACAGACATTCTGAATAAGAATAAATAACAAGGCGTACAACCGAAATCTTATGGATATCGGTTGTACGCCTTTTTTGTTACATTTAGTCTTAAAGACATTTGAGCTGTTCAATTACATAGCGTTGAGGAATCTTTTCTTGTTCAAGCCTGTAGTTGTTTACTTTTATATATTGATACAATTCTTCCTCTTCTGTAGTAAGATTTAGCTTAACGTTTATTTTGCTTGGTGTTCCACATTCTTTCTCAAAGTAATTGTCGAACGTAGCTTTGTCCATTAACAAGCTCTTTACTTGTCCAAAATAGCTACGGAATTGCGATAGTATTTCAAAGCCTTGTGCATCAAGGTCACCCCAATAGATAAGTTCTGTGGATTTTAACAATTCTGATTCTTTTATGGAAGCTACACCATAGCCTTTTCCCCATATAACAATACTGTTTGGTATAAGAGGAAAGGTTAGAAAATTCACTTTGTTCTCTACTACATAAACCTTGGAAATTGGAATCTGTAACTTTAGAAACAGGCAGATTGGTATTGTTATGTCATCAAGACCGTAAAAAAACTTCTTTGCCAAAGTTCTATCCAATAGTCTCATCCGTACTGTAGGCTCGTCATAACGTAAGTTATAGCGCTTTTCGAATTCTTTTTCGTTGGTGTTAATGTACTCTTTGATAACGATATCAAGCAACTCACCAATCAATGCTTTGTGTTGCTCTATGAACTTTGTATGCATTTCAATGGGCAACTCGCGTATGTATAGCTGTGGTTGGGGATTCTTTGAGAAATAATCCAATACTTTAAGAATGTCATTCCAATCTTCAGAGTTGTCAATAACCTTTTGTGGGTATTTTTCTATCCAATATTGTAGTTCAGGGAACTTTCCATTTATTAGTGCTACTTTTTTTCTGAAGTCAGCTACTTCTTTTGTTTTTTGTAGGAATCGTTCGAAATCCTCTGCCGTTTCAAACTTGATTTTACTTGGAAAATCCTGTGTGCCAAGCATTTTGTTCTTTACGGTCTTCCACTCTATGCTATAGCCATAGCCTTTTACCTCTTTAGACAGAGAGCGAATGTCATTATATTCCTTTTGGTATTCTGCTATTGTGTCACTTGCTTTTTTGTCACATGGTATTTCTATTTGCTGGAACGTTATTCCTGCAGCAACATTACGCAAGTAGTCTGTATACTTGCGTAATGCTTTCTTCTTTATTTCTGCCGATGTAATCATTTCGATTCAAATGTCTTTTGGCGTTCTTCTTTAAATTGATTTATAGGCATATTGTAGAGTACTGATGCGTTGCCTTTTCGTTCCACATAATGAACATACGATATGTCGTTTTCAACGATGTGAATATTATCACTTGGTGTTACTACCAACAGTTGTAGATGCAGTTGTTTGCAGAGCGAAATCAGATACCGGGCCTTGTCTTCGTCCTGTGCTCTGAACGCCTCGTCTATTGCTATAAAGCGGAACGAAGAGTCGCATCCATGCTTTGTCAAGCCAAACTGGTATGCAATGGCCGAACCAAGAATTGTGTATGTCAGCTGGGCCTTTTCGCCGCCCGAGAGTTGTCCCATCGACTCATAGGTGTTTCGTTTCAGGTCGTCTGCTTTATAGTGTTCCACAGCCTTGTATGAGAACCTTGCTCTAACATCCATTACCTCTTTTCGCCAATTTTCGTCCTCCAGTCGTTGCATCAGAGGTAGGACATGTTGCTCAAAATGGATTCGCTGACCGTCTATGGTGGAATTTATCTCATGTAGGTTAGGTATTGCTTTCTCCAGCATCTGCACGAATTCATTTATGTTGACGTTGCGTTTCTTTGATGATTCCAGCTGGATGTATGTTTCTGGATAAACATTAAAGTTGATATCCTTAAGATACGAATTGAGCTGATTGATGGTCTTGTTTATTAATGATTCCCAATCCTTGAAGAACTGACGGAACGTATAAATATTGTTGATGAGCCTTTCCTGCAGATACTTGTTGAATTTCTTCTCAAAACTTGGCAGAGCTTCCTCGTTCAGCTTTTTGAGGAGAGTCTGGTATTCAGAGATGAATTCTACAGAATCAGGTAGGCTATTGACATCAGAACGCCAGTCTCTGAACTTTGTTGTTATCTCCTCAGAAGGATTCTTGAATTTTATAATCTTGCTTCTGCCTTCATTTTCCTTCCTGTTTTTTTCTGTTTCCTTATTCCTTAAATTAGCAGACTTGTTATTTTTACAAGAAAGCAAGTCATTGGATAACAATAAATTATCCAATGCTTGCATAT
>OIYQ01001021.1_pt1 | contig 10846 bp, 6 predicted proteins | sample 1588311 | NCBI WGS metagenome assembly OIYQ01 (sample SAMN03283244) | human gut metagenome | biome: human-associated habitat; material: feces | host: Homo sapiens | place: Peru | collected 2012
CCGCCATGACCGGTTGTGAGATAATAGAGGCGAGCGTTTTTCACGTCGTCCTTCAGCTCAAAGGTCGTTGTCAGCGAGTCGTTGAGCATGAATGTGGGATAAGGTTGCCCAGCCTGCTCCATGTAGTTGACGGTGTTGAACAAGGGCAACGTCTTCTGCACCTTGTGGTCCCCGTCAGGATAATATTTCAGTTTCAGGCTCAACTTGTGGCCCTTGGCATCCCAGTTGCCGATGTAGGCGCCTATCCACACCTCGCCCTTGAGCTGTTCGGCAACCGATGTCACCTCAGTCTTATAGGTCACAGAGTCCACCCATGTCTGCCCTGGCACTTTGTTGTGGTTGTATTTGCGCACGCCAAATCCCGTGAAGAACCTCATCAGCTCCAGCGGCACGTCATATCCTGCCGTCGACGTGAGTCCGTGATAGTCGGTGTCGCCACTGTGGAACGACGGCACGCTGTTCAAGTCGCGCAGGGCGTCTATGAACGATTGCGCCTTGCCTGTGGGAATCATGAATATGGATCCCGTGCGGTCGTAGGCGTCACCATCGGAATATTGCACGGCCTCGACGAACACCTGACGGTCGCTCACGCTGTCGGGCAGTTGCACTTTCTTCAACACCACGGTGCCACCGGCGGCCACATACGTCTTGCCAGCCTCAAGCTGTCCTTCGGGCAACTTGGCGTTGTTGAAGCATATTGTCTGCTGGTCGAACACGGGCACCACTATCACCCCACTCTGGTTGATAGCGTATGAATAGTTGCTTTCGTCGAGATAATGTCCCCAGTCGGCGGGCAACAGCTCCGTGGGCTTCTTCACGGCCTTTATGCCAGTGGCCTCCTGCACGGAGTCGCCGTTTCTCACCACGCGCAGCACAAGGCCGTCGGGCACGCCTGCCCACGTCTGTGGAGTTCCACGGAACGCCAAGTCGTTGGTATACCACACGTCTATGGTGTTTGAGTTCACTACCGTGCGCACTACCTTGCAGTTGAGCCCAAGGTATTTCTCTTCCCTCAACTCCTTGAATCCCTTGCCATACTCGAACGGGATGTTGGTATAAATCAACTCATTGTTTGGCATTATGGCACGGCGATAACTGCACTGGCGGCTATAGTCGATATAGCTTTCACGGCGCGGAAGTCGTGGCTTTGGCGTTTCCGCCTTTTCTTTTTTCTTGTCTTTTTTACTCTCTGGCCATACGCTTTCCAGCTTCACCTGGTCGCCAAACACCTTCATGACCGTGCTTCCCGGGTTCACCTTGCCATTGTAAAGCGAATGGTAGGTCACCTCTATGCCCTTGGCCTTCTTCAGCTTGGCGGCATAGTTTTGCGCTTCGGCAGCCGTGCACATCAGCAGGCTGGCGAAGAGAATGCAGATTTGTTTCATGTATTATATATTAAGTTGTTTGCAATGTATGAAGATTCGCGTGCGCGACTTACTCTGTAGCGCGCAAGCCCTCCACGTCATTTCTTCTTCCCGTCTTTCTGCTTGCGCCTCCCGAAAGTGAAAAGCTCACGAAGGCTGCCAAAGTCTTTCTTCAAGATAAAGCCCACGCCCTGGGTGTTGAGCGAATTGCGCGTGAAATAGCGGTCGTTGGTCTGATTATAGACGTGCACGCTGAAGTTGCCGTTGGGGAAGATGAGATAGCGCAAGTCGAAGTCGCCAATAAACGACGTGGTGGCGTTGGCGTTGTCGCGATAGCCAAACTGCCCGTTGAAAATCAGGCGGTTGTTGAGCAAGTTGCCACTGAACAGTCCCTCATACTCGGCATTGTTGAAGCCTTCGTCGCCTGTCGAGATGTTGGCCCCGAAGTTCCAATTGTTGCTTTTCATCACGCTTCCCAACACGTTGTTGATTTGTTGGCTCAAGGTTCCGCTGAGCAGGCTCTGCATGGCGAGAGTCGTTTGGTTCATGCCCTGCGTGCTGGAGTTGTTGTTTCCGCGAGAATAGAACCTGCCCACGGCAAGCAGGTAGAGCACCTGCTGGTTCATCTCCTCCTCGCCGTTGATAAGACTGTAGATCATCTGCTTGGTGTCTGAGCTCATGGTGGGGAAGTCGAGGTCGAAGGCGACACGTGGCGCTTCCGGCGTTCCGCTGATGTTCATTATGCAGTTGGCCTTGACATTGTTAGATGAGAAGCTGCGGCCCATCTGCAGGTCGGAGAGGCTCACGGAGGCTATTGGATAGACGGCCTTGAGCTTGAGCAGCGCGGCGAAGGGGTCGCCGCCGAAGGTGATGGTTCCGCCCTGCGTGAAGTTGAACTCCTTTCTTATGATGTTCTGCACCGTGATGCGGTAGATGCCCTTTTCCACGGTGTAAGTGCCGAAGATGTCGAGTCCGCCCTTATTAAAATATGTGGCGCGCAGCGTGCCGTTCCCGTTAAGCGTGATATAGTCGCCCGACGCCTTGTCGGTGATAAGGCGCATCGTGGCGTTGGGGTTCACGTTTATCAGGAAGTTGAGGTGGATGTCGGTGGGAATGTCGGGCGCGTCGGCTGAGTCGGCCATCGCCACGGAGTCTGGCCGGGCTGCCACGGCGTCACGGTCGTGCCAACTAATGAAGTCGTCGGTGGATGTCGAGGAGGTGCTCGTGATGTCGTAGACCACCTCAGAACCTTTCGTGGGCGTGACATTCATGTTGACGTCGAGCGTCCCAGGCCTACTTCTCAACGTGATGTCGCCCGTGCCGAACACCTTGCCATAGAAGTTGCTGCCGTCAGCCCCATTCGTGTTGAACGCGAGCAAGTGGTCGGCATGGGCCGCTATGTCGGTCGTGATGTGGCTGATGTGCCGGTGGTGGATGGCCCCGGTGACAAGTCCGCGGTTACCGTATTCGTCGATGATGGTGTCGCCGAGCAGTTGTATCTCGTTCTCTATGAAATGAACCTTCCCGCGATTGACCTGATAGCGCACGCCTGTGGGCTTTATGGTCATCATGCCATCGGTAACGATGTCACCCGTGAGGTTGAGCTTGCTCAAGTCTCCCCACAGCCTCAGCTCTCCATTGCCACGAAGGTCAACATCGTTGAGGAAGCTGGAGCAAAGGGTTCCAAGAAACTCGGCACGCGTGTTGTCGAGCTTCATGCCCAAGTCTATATAATGGTGCTTCGTGGAGACGTAACCTTTGACATACGTGCTTGACGGAATCGCTCCCGAAGCCTCTTGTATGGTGTCACGGGTTATGCCCTTGATGTTTATCTGTCCCTCGCTGAGTTTCCAACCCACGTTGGCACGAAGGGTGCCGAGACGTCCCTCGATAAGCTTGAAACGGTCTACACGCAAGGCCGCCGTGACATCGGGGCTGGCAAATAGCCCCTTCACGCTCGCCGTGCCCGACGCCGCGCCACTGAACTCCACGGAATGGAAGTTGACGAGGTTGAGGATATAGTTCACGTTGACGTTCGACAGGTGAGCGGTGAGCGAGTCGTTGGCGTTGTCAGACCCCGTGCCCGACACGAGCACGCGCTGCGAGCCACTGCTTATGGCGAAGTCGTGGACCTCAAGATGGTTCTTGCTGTAAAGCACGGTCGAAGGGTGCACCATAAACAACGTGTCGCCGACATGGAACCGCGACTTATTGAAGTTGACGAGCGCGAGCGTCTTGCCGTCTGGTGTCTTGCGGAACGCCACGTCGGCTCCCAAAGCCCCGCGAAGCCTCTGCGCCTTGGCGTGGTTGTCGAGCGATATTTGCGCCGCGATGCGGTCGAAACCCGCCGAGAGTTTCAGTCCTATGTCTGTGCCCACCTTCTCGTCGCGCATGTTGGTGAATCCGCCATCCAAGGAGAGCATGTCACCCGCCGTGCGCACCTTGGCGCCGACGCGCTTAAAGTGGCGGTCGCCCCAAACCACGTCTGGAGCTGAGACATCGGCGTCGAGCGAGCTTCCGTCCCTGCCGAAAGAGGCTTTCACCGACACGGTGTCGAGAATGTCGAGCGGCATGTTGAGGAAAGGCCGCGCCCAGTTGCTGTCGGTCAAGCGCGCCACGAAGCTCACGGCTCCCGTGTTTATGGGTCGATAACGGAACGGGGCGAGATTGGTGATGCCTGGCAGCTTCTTCACGATGACGTTCTCTATCGCTTGCGGCAAGGCCGCATAGTCGAACTTGCCATAGACCGCCGCCATGCCAAAGTCGCTGTGCATGAGCAGGTAATGCCCATGCTGGGAATGGCCGGCACGCAGGCTCAGCGAGTCGAGGGTATAGCTGTCGTCGCCTTGCCGCATCACGAAACTGCCCAACCGCAGGTAGCCGTCTATGGTGTTGATGTCGCGTCCACGCAAGTTGGTGTCTACCGTTCCGCTGTAAGTGGCCTTTGCCAGGCGACCGTTGAACAGGCGCAACGCCGAGGGCAAGAAGTGCCTGACAGAGCCTTTCAGCTTGACAGCCTTCTCGCCCCCCGAGAGTTTCACGCCGCCATCCAAGGCGAGGCTGATATTGGGATCGTCGATGCTCACACGCCCCTCGGCCATGCCTCCGGCGAAAGTGGCATTGAGCGATATGTTGCGATAAGCGTAAGCGTTGTAGTCGAACCGCTTCACGTTGCCCTTGAGTTCGAAATGCTTTGCCTTGATGTCGCCGCTGCCAAGGACATCAGCGGCAAGAGTGCCAAAATGCTCGTTGCCAAGGACTTGTCTCAGGTTGAACGCGTCGGTCGCGATGTGTCCGCCAACTCGCGTCCCTTGCTTGTTGAGGTCGAGCACGGCCGTTCCGGCGCTCGTGCGCAGCTTTCCCTTGGCGTAAAGGTCCTGTCCCTTGCCCGACGCCGTGCCATTGAAGGCGATGTCGCCCAATCGCGTCACCGCATCCGGAACCTTGCCGGCAAGATATTTCACGACATTGGCGTTGGCATTGAACTGCCTCACGTCGGCATGCCATCTCATGGGCTTGCCTGTCGTGAGCCACCCCACGGCGGAGAGACGGAAGTCGGACGGCTTGTTGAAATCATGGAATCCGGCATAGCGAGGCATGGCGACGTCGAGCTGGCTTAACATGATTCTCGCCCCCTTGCCCCGAGCCGACAGCTTGAGCAGGACGGGCCTGTTGATTGACGAGAGCACGGGAACGAAAGCGCGAAAGTCGTGAGGGTTGACTCGTGACGTTGCCAAGGCGAGGGAAAAAGAACGCGAGCCCTTGTTTGCCTCCGCATGGGGAATCAATATCTCCGTGCCAGGCATGGCCAACGAGAAGTTGTCTATGGCCACCGACTTCTTCGTGGCCTCGGCCTTGAACGAGAGCGACTTGATGTCGAGCCCCGAAGCCTCGCGTAGCGACAACTTCTTCAAGAAAGCGTGATAGGAGTCGCCGTCAACTATGTCGAAGACTATGTGGGAGCTTATCTCAGAAATGTCAAAATGGTTGACGTCGAAAGTCTTGAGCCGTGGCTTGTCCCATCTGTTCCAAGCCACTTTGCCGTGGCGGATGATGAGACTGTTGATGGCAAGGTTTAGGCGCGACTTGTGGGTGGTGTCCTTTGAGGCGAGCGAGTCGACAACAAATTGGAAGTTGGGCTTCGCAGCCGCGTTCTCTTTATACAAGTTAAGCTTCGGTGTGAACACTTGCGCCGAGGTGATGGTAATCTTACCCCTCGCCAAGTCGGTATAACTGAACTTGGCGGAAAGGCGCGACGCCCACAGCATGCGCTTGCCACGCTTATCGAGTATTGCCACGTCGTCTATGATAATGCGATTGAAGATGCCCACGTCTACCCTGCCAACCGACACTGGCGTACCGAACTTATTGGATATGGCCGACGCCACTGCGGTTCCCAGCGCGGATTGGACGACAGGAACGCGCACCATGACCATGGCGGCAAGGCAAAGGCCCACCGTCAGCCACACGAGATAATTTATTATTCGCCTTAGCTTCTTCAATAGAAACGGAAATGTGATGCAGAAGTTAACTTCATGCAAAATTAAGGAAAAAATAATCCTTATAAAAGAAAAAGACGGACGATTTATATTAATTGGCCCAAAAAAGTATTAAATTTGCACACAAACTACATCAAACTCTTTTTATCTGTTCTATGGCAAATGTAATTAAGTTGCGCAAAGGCTTAGACATTAACCTGGCAGGGAAAGCCGTGAAAGAGAAAGTGGCTACGCCACAATCCTCCGTTTATGGCCTTTCCCCGTTGTCTTTCCCCGGCATCACTCCAAAGCTGTCGGTAAAGGAAGGCGACCACGTGCTCGCCGGAGAGCCACTGTTCGTGAGCAAGCAATGTCCTGAGTTGGGCTTTGCGTCTCCAGTTAGCGGCACTGTGAAAGCCGTGGTAAGAGGGGCCCGACGCAAGGTCCTAATGGTTACAATTGAGGCTGACACTACCCAGCAGGCTCATGATTATGGCAAGGCCAATGCCGCCGCCCTTGACGGCGAGGCCGTGAAAGGCAAGCTCTTGGAAGCAGGCCTCTTCGGGTATATCAACCAGCTGCCTTATGGCGTGGTGGCGAGCCCTCAGACACAACCCGACGGCATCTTCGTGTCAGCGCTGCGCGACATGCCCTTGGCGTGCGACTTCGAGGTGGAGCTTCAAGGCAATGAGGAGGCGTTCAAGACTGGCCTCAAGGCTTTAAGCCGCATAGCCACGGTGCATCTCGGCACTGGCGCGAAGCAAACGGCGCAAGCCCTGACAAACGTGGAAGACGTTGACCTGAACGTCTTTGACGGCCCTTGCCCGGCGGGAAACGTTGACGTGCAAATAAACCACGTGGCACCGATGAGCAAGAACAAGACCGTGTGGACGGTGGACCCGACGGCTGTCATCTTCATCGGTCGCCTGTTCCTCACCGGGAAGGTTGACCTGACACGCACCATCGCGGTGGCAGGAAGCAGGGTGAAAGCTCCTTCCTATACCGACGTGAAGGTAGGCACGCCACTCGAAGACATCCTCGCAGGAAGGCTGGAAGAGGCCGGGCACTCACGCATCATCAACGGCAACCCTCTCACCGGTACGAAAGACGGCATCGACGGATTCCTCGGCGCGCACACGTCGGAGGTGACCGTGATACCGGAGGGCGACGACATCGACGAGACCTTGGGATGGATTCTCCCACGCACCAAGCAGTTCTCGGTAAACCGCAGCTATTTCTCATGGCTCTTCGGAAAGAAGAAGGCCTACGACCTCGACGCGCGCGTAAAGGGCAGTGAGCGCCACATGATAATGAGCGGAGAATACGACAAGGTGTTGCCAATGGACATCTACGCCGAATATCTCATCAAGGCCATCATAGCCGGCGACATCGACAAGCAAGAGCAACTCGGCATCTACGAGGTTACTCCAGAGGATTTCGCCCTCGCCGAGTTCGTGGACAGCTCAAAGCTGCCATTGCAGAAACTCGTGCGTGAAGGTCTCGACACATTGAGAAAAGAAAACGCGTAAGCCAGGCGGCAAGGCCTTGGCAACATTCTTTCAACATTAATCACACTATCCAATATTAATCCAATATTTGGAATGAACGCAATAAAAAAATATTTCGACAAGATACGGCCCAACTTTGAGGAAGGCGGCAAGCTACATGCCCTGAGAAGTGTGTACGAGGGATTCGAGTCGTTCCTTTTCGTACCTAACGCCACGTCAACGAGCGGTGCCTCCATCCACGACTCCATCGACTCAAAGCGCATCATGAGCTTCGTGGTAATAGCGTTGATACCCGCCCTGCTCTTCGGCATGTACAACGTGGGCTATCAAAACTATCTCGCCGCCGGCACGCTTGCCACGGCCTCTTTCTGGAGCATCTTCGGCTTTGGCTTCCTCGCCGTGCTGCCAAAGATTCTCGTGAGCTATATCGTCGGTCTGGGCATCGAGTTCGCTTGGGCGCAATGGAAAGGCGAGGAGATACAAGAGGGCTACCTCGTATCAGGCATCATCATCCCGCTCATAATCCCTGTCACCACACCGCTGTGGATTCTGGCATTGGCTTGCGCCTTCGCCGTGATCTTCTGCAAGGAAATCTTCGGAGGCACGGGCATGAACATCTTCAACGTGGCCGTCGGCGCGCGCATGTTCCTGTTCTTCTCTTATCCCTCGAAGATGACGGGCGACGCCGTATGGGTGGCAAGCCACAGCATCTTCGGCTTGGGCAACACGCTCCCCGACACCTTCACCACGGCAACGCCATTGGCACACGTGGCTCAAGGCACGCCTGTGGACGCCTCTGTCTGCGACATGGTGACGGGATTCATACCTGGCTGCATAGGCGAGACTTCCGTCATAGCCATTGCCATCGGCGCTGTCATCCTGCTCTGGACTGGCATAGCAAGCTGGAAGACCATGCTTAGCGTGTTCGTGGGCGGATCTGTCATGGGAGCCATCTTCCACGCCACGGGTGCCTCGTCAATAGAATGGTGGGAGCAACTCATCCTCGGCGGTTTCTGCTTCGGCGCCGTCTTCATGGCCACAGACCCCGTGACATCTGCCAGGACAGAGACAGGCAAGTGGATATACGGATTCATAGTGGGAGCGATGGCCATCATCGTGCGCGTGAAGAACCAAGGCTATCCCGAGGGAATGATGCTCGCCATATTCTTTGGCAACATGATCGCGCCGCTCATCGACTACTGTGTAGTGGAATGCAACATCTCCAAGCGAGCCAAGCGCAGCAAGGTTTCTGAATAAAAGCATAAAGGAAATGAAAACTAACAGCAATTCATATACCATTATCTACTCGGCGGTAATTGTCGTGGTAGTGGCATTTCTCCTTGCCTTCGTCTATCAGGCGTTAAAGCCCATGCAGACTGCCAACGAGGCCCTGGCAAAGAAGAAGCAGATTCTCTACAGCCTCAACATACGCGACCTCGACGGCAACGCCGCGGAAGCGAAATACAAGGAAGTGGTGAAAGAGGAGAAGACCGTCAACGGCAGCGAGATGTTCGTGTGCGACATTGACGGTAAGGCAAAGTACGTGTTCTCCATGACGGGAAACGGCCTTTGGGGCGGTATCAGCGGATACGTGTCGGTAAACGATGACAAGAGCACCGTCTATGGCGCATACTTCAACCACGAGAGCGAGACTGCCGGACTGGGCGCCGAAATCAAGGACAACCAGAAATGGCAAGAGAAATTCCAGGGCAAGAAGCTCTTCAAGGACGGAAACCGCAACGACATCGCCTTGTCGGTAAACAAGGAAGTGACGGACCCATCCACACAGGTTGATGCCGTGACGGGTGCCACGCTGACGTCAAACGGTGTAGCCAACATGCTTCACGACGGACTTGGGAAGTTCCTGAAGTTCCTAAACAGCAAATAAGTTTTTCCAACGGAACGACAAAATTATCGAATTATGAGTTTATTTTCAAAACAGAATAAGGCGGCATTCATTGAGCCTCTGCACCTGAACAACCCCATCATGGTACAGGTGCTTGGCATCTGCAGCGCCCTCGCCGTCACGTCACAGCTCAAGCCCGCCATCGTGATGGGCCTCGCGGTAACAGTGATCACGGCATTCGCCAACGTCATCATCTCCCTCATACGCAAGACCATCCCGATGCGCATCCGCATCATCGTGCAGCTCGTCGTGGTGGCCGCGCTGGTCACCATCGTCAACCAGGTCCTCGGAGCTTTCGCCTACGATGTCAGCGTGCAGCTGAGCGTGTATGTCGGTCTTATCATTACCAACTGTATTCTCATGGGCCGCTTGGAGGCTTTCGCCATGATGAACAAGCCTTGGCCCTCCTTCCTCGACGGAATAGGCAACGGCCTCGGCTATGCGGCCATACTTGTCATCGTGGGAGCTTTCCGCGAGTTCTTTGGCAGGGGTTCGCTCCTCGGCTTCCAAATCATCTCTCAGGGAGCTTACGACTTCGGGTATATCAACAACGGCATGATGAACATGTCGTGCACCGCCCTCATCCTCATCGGATGCATCATTTGGGTCAACAGGGCTTTCTTTGTTAAAGACGAAAAGAAGTAAATAAGAAATGGAACACGCTATAGCATTACTCTGCAGGTCTATATTCGTAGACAACATGATTTTCGCTTACTTCCTCGGTATGTGCTCATACCTGGCAGTGAGCAAGAATGTCAAGACCTCTCTCGGATTGGGTCTTGCCGTGACCTTCGTGCTCGTGATAACCGAGCCTATCAACTATCTCTTGCAGGTTTACGTTCTTGGCCCCGACTGTCTGGTCAAAGGTGTCGACCTTAGCTATCTGAGCTTCATTCTCTTCATCGCCATCATTGCCGGAATAGTGCAGCTCGTGGAGATGGCCGTGGAGAAGTTCTCGCCATCGCTCTACGCGGCGTTGGGCATTTTCCTGCCTCTTATCGCCGTCAACTGCGCCATCATGGGCGCCTCGCTCTTCATGCAGCAGCGCATCAAGCTGCCAATCGACAACGCGCAAGCCATCTCCAGCATTGGCGACAGCATAGCCTATGCCATCGGCAGCGGACTGGGTTGGACGCTCGCCATCGTCATGTTCGGAGCCATACGCGAGAAGATGGAATACTGCGACATTCCCAAGCCTCTCCAAGGCATGGGAATAGCCTTCATAACCGTCGGCCTCATGGCTATGGCAATGATGTGCTTCAGTGGGCTGCAGTTCTGACAACAGCAAAAGAAAGAACAATATAGAACAAACAAAGAATAAAGAAACAACAATACTATGGGACAATTTATAGGCGTAAGCATAGCAGTGTTTCTCGTCATCATACTTGTCTTGGTGGCGATGCTGCTTATCGCTAAGAAATATCTCAGCCCGAGCGGAAAGGTGACTATTACCGTCAATGGCGACAAGAAATTGGAAGTGGAGCAAGGCGGTTCGCTGCTCTCCACGCTCAACGACAATGGCATACACCTTTCGTCTGCTTGCGGCGGCAAGGGCAGCTGCGGACAGTGCCGCCTGCAAGTCCTTGAAGG
>OIYQ01001024.1_pt1 | contig 10810 bp, 10 predicted proteins | sample 1588311 | NCBI WGS metagenome assembly OIYQ01 (sample SAMN03283244) | human gut metagenome | biome: human-associated habitat; material: feces | host: Homo sapiens | place: Peru | collected 2012
GAGGTTTGAAACTAGCGGTTTTCTCGTATCGCAAACCTAATCCCTAGCCACTAATCCCTAGCTACCAGTCCCCAGTCACTAGTCACCAGCCACTACTCATTTCTTTCCGCCAGTGCCTTCACGAGATGATACACTTCCGCAAAGGGCAGGTGTTCTTTTTCAGCAATGGCCTTCACGGATTCATACTCGGGGTAGAAGCGTCTCTCCCCGGGGAGGGCGACTTCCTTCACCTCCGCGATGCCGAAGGGCGTTTCCACCTGCTTCTGGTTGCGGCGAAGGATGGAGCGCATGACGCTCGGAAATTCACGGATGCCGATGGTCGTCGTTTCTTTGAAGATGATGTCTTCGATTTCTTCCATCTTGCTCTTCTTACAGATCACGGTAAGCTCCCACGCGGGGCGGTTCTTCTTCATGTAGACCGGGCTGTAGTGGACGTCGAGCGCGCCTGCCTGCATGAGACGGTCGATGGTGTAGCCGAGTGCTTCGCCGGTGCTGTCGTCGATGTCGGTCTCGAGCTTTACGATCTCATCCTTGCCCTCTTCCATGGCATTCCCTTCGATGAGGTATGCGCGGAGGATATTCGTGCGCTCGGTGTAGGCTCTCTTGCCCGCACCAAGACCTGTACGCACGATGCGGAAGGCTTTCGGCAGCTGGTGCGTCGTGCAGATAGCGGCAGCGATGGCTGCGCCGGTCGGTGTGACGTATTCCCCCTTCGCCTCCATGATGGTGAGCGGCATATCGTAGGCTTCGATGATATTCATGGTCGCCGGGACGGGGACGGGCAGCACGCCGTGCTGGCAGCGAACGGTGCCTCTGCCCTCGGTGAGGCAGGGGATGATGACATCCGTGATCCCCAGGCTGTCAAAGGTGACCGCCGCGGCAATGATATCTACGATGGAGTCGATAGCGCCGACTTCATGGAAATGCACCTCTTCCAGCGGCATGTGATGGGCGAGAGACTCTGCTTCCGCTACGATATGGAACATCTTGCCCGCCAGTGCTTTCGCCGAGTCTGTCATGTCTGTCGCGTCAATGATGCCCATGATCTCTGCCAGATGGCGTCCGTGGTGGTGGTGATGCTCATGATGATGATGAGGCTCTTCGCCTCCGTGTCCGTGGCAGTGATGCGCCTCTTCCTCTTCATGGCAGTGGCAATGATGCGCTTCCTCGTCCTCGTGGCAGTGGCAATGATGTGCTTCCTCGTCCTCATGCCAATGGCAGTGATGTGCTTCCTCGTCCTCGTGGCAGTGGCAATGATGTGCTTCCTCGTCCTCATGCCAATGGCAATGAGGCACTTCCTCGTCCTCATGGCAATGGCAATGAGGCACTTCCTCGTCCTCATGGCAATGGCAATGAGGCACTTCCTCGTCCTCATGGCAATGGCAGTGATGTGCTTCTTCGTCCTCGTGGCAGTGATGCTCTTCCTCCTGCGGGGCTGCAGCGGTCACCGGTGCCGGGCCATAGAGGTAGGCCATATCATGGTCATGATTTTCATGGGCTGCATCCAGAATGACATTGAAATCACAGCACGCAATGCCGGATTTCTTGACGCTGGAGATCTCCACCATGAAACCGTCCGCGGGGATGGAATTCAGCGCGCGTTCCAGCGCCTCCGGGTCTGCACCAAGGTCGATCATCGCTGCGACGAACATATCTCCGCTGATGCCGGAGGAAGTTTCAAGGTATAATGTTTTTCCCATATGGTTTCTCCTTGTTGGTTGTTGATTATTGGTTGGAATCAGGAGTGACTGGTGACTAGGGATTAGGGATTAGACTAAAAGACTGGAAGACATTAGACATTAGACATTAGACATCAGACATCAGACATCAGACGTCTAACAGCTGACTTCTAAAGTCTCCTAGTCTCAAATGGGCATCTCCCTATTTATACTCCGCGGCGCTTCTGCTTTTTGCGCCGCACCACCATTTCGCATTTCTAATTTCTCATTCTAGCGAAGCTTTCAAACGCAATCAAGGGGCAGCATGCCCCACGGGGTAACCCGAAATATGGCGATATGGTTACTTTCAAATCCTTCCCATTTCTGCCAATCGGTTGATCTGTGTCGCGACATAGCCGGCGCCAAAGCCATTGTCGATATTGACGGTGACGATGCCGTTCGCGCAGGAATTGATCATCGTCAGGAGCGCCGAGAGGCCGTGGAAGCTGGCACCGTAGCCCACCGACGTCGGCACAGCGATGACGGGATTCTTCACAAGCCCGCCGATGACCGAGGCGAGCGCCCCTTCCATGCCTGCCACCGCGATGACGCAGTTCGCGCGGCGCACGATCGCCTCCTTCGAAAGGATGCGATGGATGCCGCTGACGCCCACATCATAGACACGCTCGACGTGCGTCCCGAAGTACTCTGCCGTCTGTGCCGCTTCCTCTGCGACGGAAATATCTGCCGTGCCGCCCGTGCAGATGGCCACGCAGCCGATGTGCTCCTTCTCCTTTTCCAGCTTCAGGATATGCGACACCGGGTCATAGGAGATCTCCGGCAGAAATTCCTTCACGATCTCATACTGGTGGGGAGAGGCGCGGGTGCCGAAGACTTCCCCCTCCACTTCATAGAGCTTGCGGAAGATCTGTCCGATGAATTCGTCGGATTTCCCCTGACAGTAGATCACTTCTGCAAAGCCGGAACGCTTCTTCCGATCCGTATCGAGCTTGGCAAATCCCATTTCCTCATAGGATCGCTCCGCCGGATTCTCACGGAGCAGCGCCTCTGCCGCAGAGAGCGACAGCGCGCCGGACTGTACTTGGGTTAATATCTCTTGAATACTCATAAATGATGCCTCTGGTTGCAGGGAAAAAGGGGCTAGTGACTAGTGACTAGTGACTGGTGACTGGTGACTTAAATACCACCTTCGGGCATCGTCCCATATATTTGCGGCGAAGCCGCCACCTTCATTCCTCATTCCTCATTCTTAATTCCTAATTTTTATCCATTGATCCCGAACGGAACCCTTCCAGGTCCATGGTCACGTAGCGGAAGCCGAGCCCATGAAAACGCGCGATGACTGCCTCGCGATTTTCCAAAAGTTTTGCCAGCTGCTCGGGGAGGACTTCGATGCGGGCGATATCCCCATGGCAGCGCACGCGGAACTGCGGAAAGCCCAGATCAAAGAGAAACTGCTCGGCTGCTTCGACCGCGCGGAGCTTCTCCTCCGTGATCTTCGTGCCATAGGGGAAGCGGGTCGCCAGACATGCAAAGGATGGCTTATTCCATGTGGGAAGTCCTTCCTTCTCGGACAGGATGCGGATTTCCTCCTTCGTGAGCTCCGCCTCTTTCAAAGGGCTCACGACGCCCAGCTCGGCCAGCGCTTTCAGCCCGGGGCGATAGCCCTTCGTATCACTGAAATTTGTCCCGTCGATGATATAAGCGATCTGATGCTCCTTCGCCAGCTCGCCAAGAGACGAGAAGAGATAGGTCTTGCACCAGTAGCAGCGATCCTTCGGATTGTCAGCAAAGCCCGGCGCAGCGAACTGGTCTCTTTCCACGATCACCTGCCGGATGCCGCGGGACGCGCAGAAATCCTTCGCCTCTTCGATCTCACGCGCAGGGACGGAATTCAGCTTCATCGTCACTGCGACAGCCTTATCGCCGAGCACCTTATGGGCTTCGTAAAGAAGAAAGGTCGAGTCCACACCGCCGGAAAAAGCGACGGCGGCCGAGCCAAGTGTTTTCAAATGTGCTTCAAGCGTTTTCTGCTTGAGAAGAATGCTTTCATGGATCATAGGAGAGTCTCCTTTGTTAGGGTTTAAGGTTCAGGGTTAGCCCGTGGGACGTGCTGCCCTTTGATTGTGGGTGAAAGCCTCGCGCGCTCTCTAGTGAGGAGTTAGGAGTTAGGAGTTAGGAGTTAGGAGCGGTGGTGCGGCACATAAAAATATGGAAGCGCCGCGAGTATATATGGGGCGATGCCCGAAGGTGGCATTTAAGTCACTAGTCACTAGCCACCAGCCACTAATCCCTAGCCACTAGTCCCTAGCTACTAGAATCCAGTCACCCGAAAATATACTTCTTTCGCGTCTTGAAAAGCAAGACAGAAAGTCCGACGGCCGTGACAAACCAGCTCAGCGGATACACCGTCATAAGGCAGTCGAAGCTGGGGATGGCAGGAAATACGGCCCACATGTACAGGATACGGAAACCGCAGATCCCGACGATCGTGATGAGCGCCGGAGAAAGTGAATTGCCAAAGCCACGGAGATAGGCGGAGATCATTTCGATGGCCAGATTCAAAGGCTCCGCCAGAATGATATAGCCCATGCGGGTGACGCCATAGCTGATGACCATCACATCGCTGGTAAAAAGCGCAAGCAGCGATGGCGAAAAATACAGGATAGGCGCTCCGATGATGACGCAGACGACCAGATTCTGCAAGGTGGTGATGACCCCGACGCGGCGGCAGCGCGCCATGTCGCCGGCCCCGTAGTTCTGCCCGACGAATGTCGTACATGCCTGCCCGAACGCATTGACAAAGATATAGCAAAGAATATCCAGATTGAACGCCGCCGCCGTTGCCGCCATGACATCCGCACCAAGGCTGTTGATCGCCGACTGGATCACGATGTTCGACAGACAGAAGACCGCCGCCTGCAACCCTGCCGGTGTGCCGATGCGAAGGATCTCCCGTAAAATATACAGATCAAAGAACGATGTCCTGCATTCCAAATGGATCACATGCGTGCTGCGAAGCAGGATCGTCACCAGCATGGCGGAAGAAAGAAGCGTCGCACATGTCGTAGAGATCGCCACAGCTGCCACGCCCTGATGAAAAAACGCCACCAGCGTGTAGCTGATGATGACCTTGATGACCCCTGCCGCCGCCAGACAGAAGAGGGGCGTCTTCGTATCTCCCTGACTTCGGAAGATGGCAGACGCAAAATTATAGACCAGGATCCCCGGCAGAGCCAGGAAAAAAATACGCAGATACTCGGCGGAGAGCGGCATGAGCGCATCCGGCACCTGAAGCAGCGAGAGCAGCGGCTCCGCGACAGCTTCGCTCAGACAGGTCATCACGATCCCTGCGGCAAGCGCAAAGGCAAGCGTCGAAAAGACCGCCCGATGGACCCCCTCCCGATCTCCCTTCCCTGTCATTTGGGAGATCACGACATTCGCCCCGATCGAAATACCGATGAAAAATGTCACGATGAAGCCGATGATGGGCGTATTGCTCCCGACAGCCGCCATCGCTTCCTTCCCGACAAACTGCCCCATGATGATGGTGTCGATGGTATTGAACACCTGCTGCAGCATGCCCGTCAGTGCCAGGAGCAGCGCAAAACGGATCGTTTTCCTCCCGATCGGTCCATGCGTCATATCTATTTTTTTCATATATACCTCTTACCCGACAGGCGAAGGACAGCGATCGGGGGGAAGGGGAAATCATCTCTGCGCCCCGAAGCCGCCGGATAGCCTGCTACATATATTTCTTATTATATCATTCCTGACAACCTGTCCCGCAAGTGCGCTGCCTCTTGCCAAGACCGGCCATTGGCTCTATGATATAGAGGAATACAAATGTATGCAAATACCTTCTGGCTATCGAAAGGCATGCCTAAACAGCGACTGGTGACTGGTGACTGGTGACTGGTGACTGGATTCTAGTAGCTAGGGACTAGTGGCTAGGGATTAGGAGTGGCTGGTGACTTGGAGACATCCGACTCCCGTATCGTCATTTCGAGCGAAGCCCTCAAATCTTTGTCATTCGCATTCAAGTGGTCGATGTCAGGAACCCCCAAACGGGAAGCCTGTTATCTCAAACCTTCGGGCATCGCCCCCCGTTGAACCCTCTGAACCTGTAGAACCCGCTTCCCCTCTTTCACAAACAATCAAGGGTCGGCACACCCTCGGGGCAAACCCTGAACCCTTGTCCCTTTATTGATTTCCTCTAAGGAGGCATCGCTTATGGATCTATTCGGACACGAAGACCCGGAAGAATATATCGTCCGCCGCAGGCAGGAGATGGCGCGCCCCGCCGGCTTTCCCACGCACGAAGCGCTGAAGGAAGCCATCACCTCCTGCAGCCGCTGCCCGCTTCGCCGCGAAGGCGGTCTTGGCCCCGTGCTCTCCACCGGCCCTGCGGATGCCCCGCTCATGATCGTCGGCGAAGGCCCCGGGAGTGTCGAGGATGACTACGGCGGCCCTCTGATCGGCCCCTCCGGGCAGCTACTGGACAAGGCGCTCGCCTCCGTCGGCATCACCCGCGACCATGTCTACGTGACAAACATCGTAAAATGCCGTCCGCGCGGCAACCGCACCCCCACCATGGACGAAGGGCATTTCTGCGGAAGCATCTGGCTTTTGCAAGAGATCGCACTCGTACGCCCTGCCGTCATCATCGGTCTTGGCAAAGTCGCGCTCCGCTTCTTCCTGGGCCGCGAAGCCGGTATCATCCGCTCCCGCGGTCACTGGATCGATTTCCATGGCATCCCCGTCATGCCGACCTTCCATCCCGCTTACCTTCTCCGCCAGAGCGGCCGCGCACTGGTCGATGCGAAATGGCAGGTCTACTACGACCTCAAAGCCGCCAAGGAACGCGCCGCCGCCCTCCGTCCGGACTGGGTATGGCAAAGCGACACCCCGCCAAACCTTTTGGACGAGCTTGCCGCGGAGCGCGCGAAACGGCACTCCCATGGATGATGTCCTCACCGATTCCCATAGCTACTGCAAGAAAGGACCCTTATGCACACACTCTTGACCATCCTCATCGGCCTTGCCATCGCCGGCTGGTTCCTCTACTGCCTCTACCGCATGCTGCGCGGCGCGCGCGGCAGGGACTGCGCCAGCTGTCACCTCGCCGGCGGCTTCGACTACAAAAGCAGTGCGCCTGTCAAGCCCGCTGACATGAAGCGCAAAGAGATCGTCACTGACACCGGCCATCTCATCATCGTCGACGAAGAAGCGGCGAAGAGACGCCGCGAACGGATCCGGAAGATGATGGAGGGGAACTGACGGGGACTGGCAGTTGGTGACTAGTGACTGGTGACTAGGAGCCTCTCGTATCGTCATTGAAAGCGTTGCCGAGAAATCTTCCTTGCAGACCGATAAACGATGCATGTGTGAACGCAGAAATACGGTGCACCAAAACGTCGTTTCCCTGCCAGTGCCTATGTGATACGGACCGCAGTGCAAGAAAGATCCCTCGGCTGCGCTCGGGATGACGATACAGGAAAAGGATACCCCAAAAAGTTTGAAAACAAGGATGAGTGGCTAGTGACTTACATACCACTTTCGGGCATCGCCCTATATATATTTGCGGCGAAGCCGCCACCACAACCCACAACCCTGAACCCTGAACCCTGAACCCTGAACCCTGAACCCTGAACCAAAAAACAGAGCCCCCTTTTGCTTGCAAAAGAGGGCTCTGTTTTTTACAATGTCCGTCCCATATCGACGGCCATCTGCTTATCTCTTTCCGGCAAACGGCCGGCTATGGTGAGATAGCCGCCGATCATCGCGCCATTGAGCCCCGCCGAGAGGGCAAAGGCCTGCATGTCACGGAGCGAATTCTCACGTCCCGCGCATACGCGCATGATGGCGTGAGGCAGGATAAAGCGGTACATGGCGAACATCCGAAGGATCTCGATCGGCTTCGGAGGCTTATTCTTGCCAAAGGGCGTTCCCGGGATGGGATTGAAAATATTGAGCGGCACAGAGGTGACGTGATGCTCACGAAGAGCAAAGGCCATGTCTATCCGGTCTTCCTCCGTTTCTCCCAACCCGAAGATGCCGCCGGAGCAGACCTCCAGGCCCGCCTGCTGGATGCGGCGGATGTGCGCTTCCTTTTCCTCATACGTGTGTGTGGTGCAGATGGCGGGGAAATGGCGCTTCGCCGTTTCCAGATTGCAGTGGATGCGCTGGCAGCCTGCCGCCTTCAGCGTCTTCAGCTGCTCTTCGGTCAGAAGTCCGAGCGAGCAGCAGACGGAGAGCTTCGTCTCTTTGCTGATCCGCTTCACCGCTTCTACGATGGAAGCAAACTGCACGGGATCGCTCTGCCCGCGACCGGAGGTGACAATGCCGAAGCGTTCTGCGCCATAGGCCTCTGCCTGTTTGGCTTCGAGGAGCAGATCCTCCGGGCTTCTTAGCGGATACTCCTTGACGCCGGTGTGATACCAGCCCGACTGCGCGCAGAACTTGCAGTTCTCCGTACAGCGTCCGCTTCTGGCATTCACATCGCTGCAAAAACGCATCTGATCGCCGCAGAAGGTCTTCCGGATCTTGTCTGCTGCCGCCATAAGGAAGAAGGGCTCCTCCTTCCCGGCCGCGAAGAGCGTCGCTGCCTCCTCCCTGGAGATCTCTCTTCCCGCGAGCACCTGATCCATACACCGAGTGATGGTTGCTATATGCTCATCCATGATTTGCCTCACCATTTTGACAATGGGAATATTTCTATGAATTTGTTGATTGTTACAGGTTATTTGGGAAATCGGAAGTGAGGGCAGAAATCGGAGGTCTGATGTCTGATGTCTGACTTCTGATTTCTAATCCCAAGTTCCCAGTCACTCGAGATTCCTAATCCCTAGCTACTAATCCCTAGTCACTAATCCCTAGTCACTAATCCCTGCTCTCAAAGCTTCGGTGTCGTCATGGAACGGCCGAGATCCTCCGTCATGCGGATATCCTCCTTCGGATCGCGGCCGCCTGTCGTCAGATAGCCGCCCACCATGATGCCGTTCAGCCCGCCTGTCAGTGCATACGCCTGCAGGCTTCGCAGGTTCACCTCACGGCCGCCTGCGGTGCGGATCAGCGCCTTCGGCAGGACGAAACGGAACATCGCAAACGTGCGGAGCACCTCCAGCGGCGACAGACGCTTATTCGTATAGAAAGGCGTTCCCTTCACCGGATTCAGTATATTCAGCGGTACCGAGTCGATATGCATCTCCTTCAGGTGGAAGGCCATCTCCACCCGCTGATCCAGAGACTCCCCGAGCCCGATGATCCCGCCGGAGCACACGCGGATCCCTGCCGACTGCGCGGTATGGATGATATCTTCCTTATCCTCCATCGTATGCGTCGAGCAGATCTCCGGGAAATAGGAAGGCGACGTCTCGATATTGCAGTGGATGCGCGTGATGCCCGCCTCTTTCAGCTGGAGTGCCTGCTCCTTGGAGATCAGCCCCAGCGAGCAGCATACTTCGATCCCCACCTGCTCTCTGATCTTCTTCACGATATCAATGATCTCATCGAACTCATTCGGATTATCCTGGTTACGGCCGGAAGTCACCAAAGAGAAACGGACGGCGCCGGCTTCCTTCGCCTTCTTCGCTGCCGCCAGGATCTCCTCCTCCGGCAGGAGACGGTACACCTTTGCGCCCGTGTGATACCAGCCCGACTGCGCGCAGAACTTGCAATTCTCTTGGCAATGCCCGCTTCTTGCATTGATGATCGCACAGAAATCCACCGCATTCCCATTGAACTTCTGACGAATCTTATCGGCCATCGCAAGCAGCAGCATGGTATCCTCATCCTTCGTGCGGATGAGACTCTTCGCTTCCTCCTGCGTGATCTCACCCCCATCCATGACCTTCTCCGCCAATCTGATGATCTCTGCACAAGCACTTTCCATGATGATTCTCCCTTTCCTTCATTCCTTCGGGCCACTCGCCCCTTTGAATTGTTACCTTGTAGGTAAGTATAAAATAAACAATCAGATGTGTCAATCAAGAAAATAATTGCGGTTGACAATGAAGAGAGGAAAGCGGAGAAGTGCGCGGCATATGCGGGGGAAGCGCGAGTCCCTGACCGCGAATGACAACGATTGAATCAGTGCTTCCTTAAAAATCATTCGCGCCCCTTCCTCTGGAAGGGGCAGACGAGCGAAGCGAGGCGGGGTTGGCTTCCCTGAATGTGGGAGTACCGTTTCACGCGGCCAACCTCCGCCCCTTCGGGGCACCTCCTTCCAAAGGAAGGAGGGAGAAAAAAGGCGCTGATGTCTTCCGATCTCCCAGTCCCTAGCCCCCGTACACCACAAAGCCCCTGACCGGAAAATTTCCGATCAGGGGCTTTCTATGCGATCGCATCAGCATCTCTCGAAAGACATTAGTCGATCGTGATCTGACGCGATGGTTCTGCCTTCTTTTCTTCTTCCTTCGGCAGTGTGATGGTCAGGATGCCATCCTTCAGCGCCGCTTTGATACCTTCCTCCTTGATGCCTTTCACCGTGAACTGACGGCTGAAGGAGACAGAAGCGCGTTCGCGGCGGATGTAGTGATGCTCTTTGTCATCGGCATCCTTCTTGTCTTCCTTCTTTGCACCCAGAGACAGGATCCCATTCTCATAAGAAATATGGATCTCTTCCTTCTTGAACCCCGGCATATCGCAAGTGATCTCGTAATGATCCTTCTTATCTTCAATATCGACCTTCGGGACAGCGGTGTAATCCTGATACACCGTCGGCATATCATCATCAAAGAAGTGATCCAGAACCGTATTGCCAAACAGACCATCAAATGGAATCAAACTACGCATATCAAAGACCTCTTTCTTTTTATAATTTTCTTCAGGAGCCCTTTCGGTTCTCCCTTGAACAACTATAGTATAACACTTTTAGCACTCGTGTCAATAGAGTGCTAAGTTATTTTTGATTATTTGATTTAAAAGAATGAAAATGCGTGCTGCGATGATCTTTAGCTGGTGCTATCCTCGTATCGTCAGCCTTCCCCGCAGGGGTAATGCTATTAAGTTAAGGAAAGCGTTAGCTACGTATCGTCTTGCTTCCCCCTTCGGGTAATGCTATTAAGTTAAGGTGAATTCACCGCGTTAATTGCTTTTTCAGTTTGTCAACTTGAGAGGTTTGGACTATG
>OIYQ01001025.1_pt1 | contig 10808 bp, 10 predicted proteins | sample 1588311 | NCBI WGS metagenome assembly OIYQ01 (sample SAMN03283244) | human gut metagenome | biome: human-associated habitat; material: feces | host: Homo sapiens | place: Peru | collected 2012
CATCATCAAAGATGTTACTCAACCAATCTGAATTATTATTTCTACGTGCTAACAACATAATTAAAACCTCCAATTTTATTTTACTCGTCCTCCCGGTTCCTTGCGGCCCCGTCGGGATTTCTGTTTGTTATTTATTAATGTTCTTTATCTGTTACTTTTTTGATTGCCTCCGTCTCGAACTCCGTTGTTCTTTCGAACTCCTTCATCTTTTAGCTTCAGCTTTCACTCTCATGCTGAGCAACTTGCGTGCCAGCGGCGGATTGATGACAATATTGGCAGAAAAGTATAAAAAAATTAAACTTTACTGCCAAAATGGGAGGTGACCTAAAAAAACTCCCCAAAAAGTTTGGAAGTTATGATAATTCTGTGTATTTTTGTAGTGTTTTAAAAGATAAATCGTATGACAACATTAGCAATAAATAAATTATGGAGTTTTTTGCAGTCTTTGTCTATGACTGCGAGCAATGAACGTTGGCTTGCTGAGCGTTTGTTGGAGTCTGCTGATGCAAAGGCTAAGCTACTTGAAGGAGAAAAAACTTCAAGCAAATGGGCTAATTATCCACTTTCTCCGGAAATCGTGGAAATGACTTTGAAAAATCGGAAGAACGTATCTGATGATATAGATGAAACATTGTTTTCAGCAATGGAGGAAAAGTACAGATGAAGTTTTTTTTAGATACTAATATCATTATTGATTTTTATGTATTGCTGTCCGATAAAAAATCAAAATCACGTTTTTGGCTCTGCAACTTGCTCTAAATGAGTAATCGTCCTCTGATTTTCAAAAATAGGTCCCTTCAAATCAGAAAAAGGCAAATATGGCTGCTCAGTTTTCATGTTCTCCACTCTTTTCATGATAGTCCTTAGCCACAGACCTTCAGGAAGCTCCAGGAAGTCGTACAGGCCAATATAGGAGTTGAGCAGAATATGAATGGCAGTCATCATGTTGGACAGACTCCACTTGCGCTTCACTTGCCGTTTGATGACTTGCATGAGCAACCATGCAATCATGCACACCCAAATTTGAATTCTGATGGCATTCTGGTTGTCGCCCCAAAAATACTTCAAAGGGAAGTTCTGTTTAAGGCGTTTGAACAAGGTCTCTATTTGCCAACGACGACGATAGACCTCACACAATATGCTCGCTGGAGTATCGAAATCATTGGTTATGAATGTGATAGTACCTTCGTCCTTGTTGTCCTTCCATTTCGTGATTCTACGACACTTGTGCTTTCCGGATTTGCTTTCAGTTACCCAGACAATGCCATCCTTAGGGCGTCTTCCCCTTCTGTGACTCAGCTCCTCCCGAGTCATTGGGCGTTTGGTGCGTTTTCTCCAGGAGAGTTCTACAATTTCGTCGCTAACGATGACATCTGCATCCTCTTGTGGAATATCCCTGGTCTCGACAACTGTCTTTTTGCAAGTCTTCTTCTCACGAGTAACATAAAAGATACAATTGTCGGTAAACAGCTGCCATGCCTCATAGTTTACGTAGCCCATGTCGAACGTGACACAAGATCCACCGGGAAGTTTGGCGCACAGTCCGTTCAGCAGACTTTGGTCACTTGTTGCCGCATCGGTTATGTTCATGAATGCCATGACATCTTCGTCTGCCTTTATCACCGTATGAGCCTTGACACCACCCTTCTTCTGCCCATTTATGGCATTGCGTCCAGTTCCCCTAAATATCTGAGAGAAAAGGGATATGGTGGTACTGTCCATGATAAATAGTTGCCTGTTTAGCCCTTTTACAGGGCGGCTGTCCGACAACAAAGGAGAAAATTGAGCGTACAGAGCATTATAGACGTTTTCAAAGAACTGCGGGCTGCGACGGGAGTTCGCATCGGACAACGTACTACGGCGCACCATATAGCTTAATCCGAATTGTTGTATGCAATGAGCCATAGGCAAGAAGGCCAGTTCGATGTCACGCAATGATTCCAACTGTCCGATAACGGCATAAAGCAATATTACGAGGTGTTGATAGGCATCAAGACGCTTTGAGTAGCGATTTGCGCCTGTTTTTTCCGCAATTTTAGTAATTTCTTGCTTGTTGAGCAATTTTATTACCTCTCCGAATACTGGAATTCCAGAATTTGTTGTAACTTTGTCCATGATTTTGTGATTTTTGAGTTTGGTCGCTACAAAAATACAAAATCTTTGGGGAATAGCCAACAGGTTCTTCCCCTTTTTTGTCCTCATGCGCACGCACATGCGAGAGGGTTGTCAGAGTTTTCTGGTTTTATCGGACAGCAATAGAATTAAATAGAATAAATGCCAATTCTCCTTATATTGTTGAATTGGATTTTTCAACAGGCTTATTCAAGTTTGTAAGCGACTTTGGAGTAAGCTTTAGTGTTGCTTTTGAAAAAGACGAATTGCTGCAAAGCGGAGAGTCATATCAGTTTGCGTTGACTAATTATGAAGGAACCAAATCACCACGAGATTCCAAAGTTAGAGAAACGGTAATGTGTATTGTGGATGAATTCTTTCGTAAAAATCAAGCTGCATTATTATATATATGTGAAACTGGCGATGGAATGCAAAAAATGAGAAGTCGTCTATTCAGTTATTGGTTTTCTGTTTATGCAGAGAATGATGATTTTCTTTTTCTCCCTCAAGTTGTTTACGATGAAGAAGAAAATGAGAATTACGCAGCATTGATTATCAGAAGAGACAATCCTCTGTTTAATGATTTAGTATCTGAATTTACAAATACTATAACTTTATTGAATGGCAAGCCAGATTAATTTATTCTATCTTCCACTCCAAACTGCTCACTCCGTCCTTTTGCAGGAAGTTCAAACCGACCTTTACCACTGGCTTTCCTCTATGGGCAAAGCTATCGGCATACTTGCGGTCGTTGATCTGCTGCAAAGCCTCATCTGCACTCTTATCAAACTTCATTTCCATCACATAGATTGTTTCCCTTGTCTCCATCATCACATCAAGCCTACCCTTGGCGGTGTGACGCTCCAGATAATGCGGAAGCAGACTGTGCCGAACAAACCGACTTTAACCTCCTGATTAGGCAAGGCCAACTCATAAAGTTTACTCATCTTGTCGTAGCCCTTAATGGTCATATAGCCACTCTGGTAGAGCAAAGGCATGATGGTGGTCATTTGATAATGCAAAATTTTAGGCTCATTATTTACACTCTTCCAGTCATTAAGGGAAGGCATCACGAAGGAAAGGTGTCATGAAGAGTGGGTGTCATGAAGTGTCATTAAGGTTTTACAATAAAAAGGGGGTACGGAGAATGCCTTCAGACTGTCTTCTACTTCATCCCTAAAAGCTTGTGCCCCAACCTGGACGGTTGAGAGCACAAACATGATTCCTAAAAACATCTTTTTTTGTTCAGATAATGATTATTTACTTTCATAATCTACCTATTAATTAATATTGAGAGAGATATATGTATTCTAATAATTCTGCCTGAATGTAGGGTTGTTCTGCATGACCCTGACTGGGAACGGCTGCACCCACAACTTGCTATCGGGAGCGATGGAATACTGTCCCAGGTCGCGCAGGTCGCGGATGATGGTCTTCTTGTACGCATCCTCCGTATTCCAGCGTCTGCGGTCGAAGAAATTGACGTAACTGCCGATGCACTCGATGAACTTGGCTTTCTGCAGCAGCACCATGGCTTCCTGCTCGCCCGTAGCAGCAAACGGCGTATAATAGTCTGGATCGATGCGGAAGGTTCTCACCTTGTTCACCAGGTCGAGTCCGTCCTGCACATGACCGGTGCGGATTTTGCATTCTGCAGCCAGATACATCATCTGTTCTACGGTAATGCCCCAAGGATTGCAATAAGCATCGCCATAGGCCTCCAAACAGCCTTCAATGCCGGAGTCCATCTCGCCATAATCAAGGTCCCAATAAGGTTCACCCGAACTCTGGGCATAGTCCTTCACATAGTCGCCCGGCTCGAAGAGGGCAGCAGTTTCCCAGCTCAGCTGTTCATAATTAGGATATTCATTCATATCGTAAAGAGGAGAAACATACAGGATGTTGTTGCTGCTGGAAGGTTTCAGTTCCCAGCGTGACGTAGTCTTGATGACGGAGCGGTCTTCTATCTGGGAATTGAGTTCCAGCGCCTTGCTGGCGTAGGTAAGTGCCTCATCGTATTTCTTCATCTGGAAGAGGATAAGCGCCCTGACTGCATTTCCGCCACAACGGGTGATGCGGCTCACATTGCCCCGAGTAGGCAGCAGGGCGATATTCTCGTCGCTGCAGTCGCTGAGCATCATGTCGTAGCACTGCTGCAGGGGGAGCTGAGGTTTCTGATCTACATTGGCATCTGTAGGATAAGCGATTCCGTTCTGCTCTGCCACTGTGGCTGCATCATACTGCGCAGCATAGATATTGGCTGCCAGAAAGAGATAATAGGCCCTCGAAATCTTCGCCTCAGCGATAAGGGCCGGCTTCTGCTGCTCGTTGCCCCTGCTGCTTCCTATCTTGGAGAGCAATACGTTCATATAGTTGACGTATTCATAGATGTTGGTGTAGCAGTAGTCTTTTGTAGAGAGCAAAGCTCTATCCACACTCTCATCATAAGCCAGATAGGCATAGGTGAGCGTCTCCTTATTGCGCAGACGGGTTTTTACCGTAGAGAAATCGCACCCATAATCTTCATTGACGAGGATGCCCAGATTTTCATTGGGATTGCTACGGATAGTCTTGCGATTGAGCAGCAGTTCCAGGTCGGCCGTCTTATCCAGCGTGGTCTCCCCCTCTGGCACCAGGTCCAGATCGCCGCAGGAAACACACAAGGTAAGGGCCAGCATGCAGGCAGCCGGCTTCCATGCCCTACTTATCTTCTTGATCATATCTTTTCTTTTCATAACTGATTCCTTTCTTGAAATTACTGATTTCTTTCTTGAAATTAAATGTTTACATTCAGGCTCACCGTATATGACTTCGGTATCTTGTTGCCCAAAGTTCCTGATGAGGCTTCTACACGCTCCGGATCAATGCCGCGATTATTGCGCACCCAGGTGCATACGTTGTTCATCTGCAGGCGGATGCTCATACCGCCCACACCGATGAATCGGCAAATCTCGGGGGTAAACTTATAGCCCAAGGTGAGACTGCGCAACTTCATATAGTCGGCATGATCCACGTTCTGATCGCAGTATTTCAAGTCGTAGATGCTCACATTCATGTAGTTCATCATATAACCATTGCCCAACACTCCCGAGCGCTCACTCTCCGGCATTCTCCAGTAATCGAGATAACTGCGCGGTACGGATGCATCGTAGCTGAGACTTATATCGGTATCCCAGCGCTGTGCATCAGCACGGAAATAATGACCAGCATACCATACGAAACTGGCTCCGAGGGAGAATCCCTGCCAGGTGATTACAGGCATGATGGAGCCTGACCACTTCGGATCGAGGGAGCCGCTGAACTTTACATCTTCTACCTTGAAGGTGGTGGCGTAGAGGTCATTGCAGTAAGTGCTGCCGTCGGCTGCACGCCAATATAACTGCTGATAACCATCTTCATCGGTCTCTACATGGTCGAAGGCAAAGGAATAGAGCGAATTGATAGGATCGCCCTCATGATAGCTGCCCAATGCCGACCAGCCGCTGGTAGGCTCATGATAGAGTTTGAGAATCTTATTCTTGTTGTAAGCCAGCGTAAAGTCCATAGATACCCCAACCTGGCTGCGGGTTCTCGCCTTGAGAATCTCGGCAGAGAGCTGCAGTTCCATACCCTTGTTCAGAGTCTGGGCATTGTTGGTATAAAGAGACGACCAGCCGGTGGTAGGGTCGAGGTCGATCTGTGCCAGAACGTCGGAACTCTTCTTATGATAGACATCGAAGGAACCAGTGAGACGGTGGGAGAATACAGAGAAATCGAATCCCAAATCCCAAGAGGTGGTCTTCTCCCAGCGCAACTGGTCGTTAGGCGGGGTGTTCAGCGTAGCCTGCTTATCACCATGTGCTTCGTTGGTAGAAATACTGGCGGTAAGATAGGAGGAATAGTTGGAATTGATATTTCCCGTCACACCATAGCTCAGGCGCAGCTTCAACATATCAAGCCATGTGAGCGACTTCATGAACGATTCGTTCTGCGCATTCCAGCTGGCACCTACTGACCAGAGCGGACGGCTGCGGAACTTAGGGGCGGCTCCGAAGAGGTCGGCCTTGTCCACACGGTAGCTTCCACTAACCGAATATCTGCCATCGTAGGTATAGTTGGCGGTGGCATAATACGATTTGTAGCGGTGCTTGGAATGCGTACTGCCTGCCACATCACTGGAGATGAACATATAGGCAGGAGAATAAATCGAGCCAAGATCAGAAGCCTTCAAAGTAAGCAAATCGGCGAAGTTCGTCAGTCCAGTATTGTTGGTAAGCGTCTGCTCATCATATCCGTAAAGGCAGCTGCGCACGCTTCTGCCGTAGGTCTGGCGATATTCATAACCCAGAATGGCGTTTACGGCGTGCTTTTCGGCAAACACCTTATCATAAGTGGCCTGCGAACGGAAGGTGAGATAATTGCCCTCGCTCGACTTCGTATCCAGCGTTCCTCCTTCCGGCATGTAGTGTTTACCGCCACTGGTAAAGAGGTTGTAGATGTGGCGTGAGGAATAGCTTTCACCATCGATAAGCGATTCGCTCCTGCCGCTCACATCCTCATACTGGAACATACCGCTCAACTTGAGTCCCTCCAGGGGTTTCAGATTGAGATGAACATAGGAGCGGGTGTAGGTTTCGCGGCTCTTTCTGAAATTGAGGTTGGCCTCATCTATTACATTGTAACCCTCATCCTTCAGACCCAAAGAGGGATCCTTGAGCGTAGGTTCACCCAGATAGACGGCTGCCTGGAGCGTGGCTGGAGTGCCATCGGCATTATACATGCTCTGATAGTCGTAGAATGAGGTCACTTTGCTATAGTCGTAAATGCCGTAAGCATGGCTCTTGGTGCGATTGTTGTTCAGCGTAACTCCGAAGTCCATATCCACCCACTTGGCTGGTTCTAGCTTGCCCACATACTGCAGGGAGAGGGTGTTGTCATACTGGTTCTTCATACTGGTATTATCACCCTTCCAATCCACAATCACGCTTGAATTCAGATACTTGCCCTTGGTGCGGATGGCGAGGTTGTACTGTTGCTGCAAACGGTTGTGGAGCATCAGGTCTTCCCATTCGTCACGATAACTGTTGCGGCTCCAGTCGGCAATGGTCTTGTTGTAGTCTGCATCGCTCATCTCGCCCAGATTGTGCTGAATCATCAGTCGCAGGGCCGGCGCCATCAGCTGACCACGCGTTCTGTAACTCTTCAGAAGCTGGCTGTAGGCATCTTCGTGCTGACACACCCAGTCGAAGTTGTACTGCTGCAATTCCAGCTGCTCGGCAGCATTACACCATTCGTTGGCATTATAGTCGGTGCGGTTGGTAGAAGTGATGTCGGCATTGAAGTCGATGGAGAGTTTCTCCTTCTGCGCCTTCTTGGTGGTGATGACGATGACTCCATTGGAAGCTCTGGCTCCATAGATTGCCGCAGCTGCCGCATCCTTGAGCACCGTGATCTGATCCACCTCATACTTGTTGACATCTGCCAGCGTGCCGCTGATAGGCAATCCATCTACCACGATGAGCGGACTGCTGCTTGCCTTGAGCGAACTGATGCCTCGGATGGTCAGGTAGCCGTCATAATTGACAAGTCCTGCCACCTTGCCCTCCAGACTCTGCTGCAGGCCCGACATGTATCTGTCGTTGATTTCCTTGGAAGAAACGATCTGGAACGAACCGGTGGCGCTCTCCTTCTTCAGGGTCTGATAACCTGTCACCACCACGTCGCTGAGCTGCTTGGAATCGTCTTCCATGATAATGGTAACGTGCTTGTAGGAAGCCTTGCGCTGGAAAGTTTTCATGCCGATATAGGCGTATTCCAGCATGGCGTCCTGAGGAATGTCATTCATCTGATATTCACCATTCTCATCGGTTACTGTGCCCATACGGCTGCCAGCCACCTTGACAGAAACTCCGATGAGCGGATTTCCATAACTGTCGAGTATCTGTCCGCTCACCTTGCGCTGCCCGGCGCCGGTCTGCTGAGTCTTGTGCACGATATTGATGCGGGAACCTTCCACCTTCACCGTATAGGGAGTGGAAGCCAGCAGCTGCTCTATCGCCTGAGGGGCAGGCAGATCTTTGATTTCGGCTGAAACCTGATAGTCTTTCAGCAGGTCGTAATTGTAACTTACCTTGTAATAGCCCGACAATTTCTCTACCTGATACAGGGTAGTAGGCAGAGATGCCTGGGTGCATTTCAAGCTGACTCTGTTGCCTTGTGCCATCAGTTGGAAGGCAAAAAGCGACATAAACAGGCAGGAATAGCCTCTCTTTCTCAGTTTTTTATCCATAACTTTCATGTTAATAAAACCTACAAAATATTTATTCTCTCTTTTGTGTCTGTGAAGACGTGAAATCGTGTCTCTGAAAGACTTGATTATGTCTGTGATAAAGACTTGTATTTGACTACAAGACGCAGGAAAAGCAAAAAGGGGACACAAAAAGTTACAGAAAATGCAGAAAAAGCGTTTTTTAGTTCGCCTTCCCTGCATTTTCCTTTATTTTTGAATATAAATCATATAATTATCCGAACTTCTGTCATGTGATGATTCAAGAATCCGAAATCATAGGATTATCAAGAACTCAAATCATTTTATTTTATGGTTAATTCTTTATCTTGCAAAATGATGTTGACACCTTCTATTTCATTCAGTCTTTTCGTGATTTCTGAAACTGGCAGACTGCGTTCTGCCACAAAATGAATCTGGGTGTTCAGGCACGTCTTGTTTTCAAACACAACATTGATGCCGTACCATCTTCCTATCTCCTTCATCACATCCAAGAGGGAAACATGATGGAAATAGAACAGTCCGTTCTTCCACTGCACCAGCGGATAAGCATCTACTGAAACAACCTTCATCCTGCCTGCCGAGAGAGTAAGCATCTCATCAGGATGCATCAATATAGCAGGCGCCTCATCCCCCTTTTTCTGTACGCTCACCTTGCCGGAAACCAATATCAGCCGGGGCGACCTACCTGCATACGCATTCACATCAAAGGCGGTTCCCAAATCGGTAGCTACCAGGGAAGCCGTCTCTACAACGAAAGGACATTCTGCCCGATGCTTTACCTCAAAATAAGCCTCGCCAGTAAGGTGCACGCGTCTTTCCTTGCCTGCAAACCGCTCGGGATAGAGTAGGGTGCTTTCGGCATTGAGCCACACCCTGGTGCCATCGCTCAACACGATTTTTCTGGAAGTTCCCCTACCCGTTTCCGCTGCCAGCATTTGCGGCTGGGCTGCTGGCTGGGCTGTTCTGACAGACTGCGTATTTTCCTGAGAAGTAAGGTCTGCTGCGGAGGAATGGGGTGAGGAATGAACTGCGCCTGCACCAGATGATTTCTCGGCCACTACTGGCTGGGATGAAGAAAGCGAGGACTCCTGATCTCCCCCATATTTGGCAAACAGAAACACCAGCAATACGATAGCTGCCGCAGAAATGACTGTCTTCAGAAGGGTGGACATTGAGACAAGAAAGGGTCTGGCAGCCCCCTGATGTGAAGAGGCACAAGAGTCGGGAACTGGCTTGTCCTCCTCGAGTTGGAGCTTACCACTCAACTCTTTCCAAGCCAGCTCTGCATCAGGAGCCTCTACTTCCATCCTGTTGAGGGCACTTCGGATTTCTCCCTCTTCCCGAACAGAAGCCATGCTTTCCTGACATTCTCTGCTGAATATATGGTGATCTTTATCCATTTATGCTTCTATTATCTATTTATCATTCTATCTTTCGGATTATCATTCTATCAATCAGGCTATTCTATCAATCAGGCTTTTTTCATCAATCGGATGCTTTCTGACAATCAAACGATGAACACCTTAATTTAATAAGAATATGTTCCACTCTATCTATAAGACGTAAATCTAAAGGAAAAGGGGACAAAATCTAATTTTCTCCCTTTAGTCTGCCCCGCAAATCCCTCAAAGCTCTCTGCAATTGTTTCTTGATTCCCTCTGCAGAAATGCCCACAATCTCAGCAGCCTCCCTGTAGCTTTTCCGTTTCCGGTAGCAAAGGTCGAAGATGAGCCTGGTTTTCTCTGACATCTGGGCCATCGCCTCCTCTATCTTCCTGATGCGCCTTTCCCGTTCCTGCCAGGAATCATCTACCGAAACGAGATTGGACAACTCCTCTATGGGAATATTCCTGACTCCGGAATTGTGCCGATACCAATCGAGCGAATGATTGCGCACGCTGATGTAGAGATAACCTCTTAACTTTTCAAAGGAAACATCGCGATGGCTTTTCCATAGAGACACAAAGACCTCGCTTACCATATCCTGCGCCACATCTCTGTCGCCCACAATATCATAAGCTAAATAAAACAGTTGGGAATGCATTTCCTTGAATACAAGCTCAAATTGTTCGGAAGTTATGTTCTCTTTCTTAGACATTCAAATGCAAAAATAAGACTTTTATTTGATAATGCAAAATTTTAGGCTCATTATTTACACTCTTCCAGTCATTAAGGGAAGGCATCATGAAGGAAAGGTGTCATTAAGTGTCATTAAGTGTCATTAAGGTTTTACAATCACTTTATCCTTTATTTCACACCAATTTCTTGCTTATATCAGAAAAAAGCAGTAACTTTGCACGACTTTTCTAAAGCAGCATCTTTGCTTTTTACAAACAATTAGGTTTAATTTTACTAACTATGGGCAATAATACTTCCATCACGGAACATAAAAGACATTACTATCGGGAACTCCTATGCATCGGGGTTCC
>OIYQ01001026.1_pt1 | contig 10805 bp, 7 predicted proteins | sample 1588311 | NCBI WGS metagenome assembly OIYQ01 (sample SAMN03283244) | human gut metagenome | biome: human-associated habitat; material: feces | host: Homo sapiens | place: Peru | collected 2012
GGTGGCGTCGATTGCGATTTCGCTTTTGCAGAAGGGGCAAACCTTGGTCGTAGGCGCGGCCGGAGGTTCCGCAACAGGCTTTTTGCCTATACCCTTGAGCATATTCATGGCCTTGACCACGAAGAAAAGCACAAGCGCAACGATGAGGAAATTGATTATCGCCATTATGAACGCGCCGTACTGAACGTCCACCTCGCCTATGGTAAGCACAAGGTCCGAAAAGTCCACCTTAACAAGCAGGCCAATCAGCGGGGAGATGATGTTGTTCACAAGGGAATTTACAATGCTTGTGAACGCCGCGCCGACCATCATGCCAACTGCTAAGTCCATCGCGTTGCCCTTTACGGCAAACGCCTTGAACTCTTCAAAGAACTTTTTGATGCCGCCTTTTTTCTCTTCCATAGATAAACCGCTCCTTCTTGTTCCCTTTTTTACCGCAAGGGGTTATTTTATTTTTATAATAGCGTATTGCGCGGCGATTTGCAAGGATAAAGCAACCCATTTTATAGAAAATAAAAAGTAGCCTCTGTTGTGAAAAAAAGATCCCGGAAAGTCCGCAGACCTTCCGGGATCGTCCTATTCAAAAATAGTTTTCCGCTGATTTATGCTGCGGGCTGCTCTGCCGCTTGTTCCGCTGGCTGCTCTGCGGCGGGCTGGGGGTCAGTGGTCACCGTAATGGTGCGGCTGATGCTGCCGCAGGAGTAGTTGCCCCCGGCCTTGGCGGTCTGGGTGTAGGTGCCCGGCTCGGTGGGCACACCGCTCATTTTGCTGCTGAACCACAGGAAGGTCTTTTTCTTGTAGGTGTAGTTCACCTTACCGTTTTCAGCCACCTGTCCGTCCGAGATGACCTTAGCGGTCAGATCGGCGTTTTGCAGCTGGGAGACGGTCATGCTGGACGGGGCATCCTCTGCCCAGCTCAGGCTGACGTTTTCGGTCTTGGGCTTGATCTTGAACATGGCAAACCCGGCGGCGTTGATATCGCTGCTTTCCAGCGCGATGGCCCCGGCAAAATACTTGCCGCTGTCCTTAGGCTGCTCGTCCAGATAGATGCGGCTCAGCGCGCCCTCGGGCAGATACTTGCGGATCAGTCTCAGCGCCAGCTTCATGCCGTTGGAAACGTTCTTCACGGTGGTCAGGTAGCTGGCCGGGACAAAGAAGCTGACAGTGTCCATCACCGACACCACCTCGTCCGCCACCCGCAGCAGCACGCTGACGTCGTTGCCGTCGATCAGCTGCTTGAGGTAGCTATATACGTTGAATTCCTCGGTCTGGTCCGGGGTCTGGGACATCTTTTTGGGCAGGGGGATCAGCTTGAGCAAAGTGCGCAGCTTATCCGAGATCATCAGGGTCACATAGCCGTAGGCTTCGCCGCTGGTGCCCAGCACCACAGCGATATACTGGGTGTTTTCGGGCCGGGTCTCCACCTCCAGCTTATAATCGGAGCCGTAGACAAGGTTGCCGGTCGCCCGGATGCGGATGCTGACGATATCATTTTCATCCTCTACCGCAGTCAGCTCTGCGGCATCGGGCAGCTCCTCGCTGACAGCAGCGGTGCTTTCCGGCTGCTGCGCTGCCGCCGAAGCAGGCATCGCCAACACACCCAGCATCATGCTGACCGCAAGCAGAAGCGAGATCCATCGTTTGGCCTTCATACGAAAACCTCCTTTATTGTTTGGCATCATACTCACATTTTACCGCAAAATAATCCTAGGGTCAATAACGGGATTCAAGCCGGACACATCACTCCCCGATATAGGTAAAGCGGGGCTGGGTAACGCCGTCCCGGGTCACAGTCTCCAGCCACATGGCGGCGGGGCGCACCCACAGCCCGCCCTCGCCGTACAGGGCGCGGTACACCACCATTTCCTCCTCAGTCTCGCTGTGGCGTGCCACGCCCAGCACCTGATATTCGTTGCCTTTAAAGTGGCGGTAGCGCCCGGGGCGCACCGGATATTGCAGTTCCTTCATAATAGTTCCTTTCTTTTCTGCAAAAAGGGCTGCTGCGCCGGGCGGGTGCAGCAGCCCATAAACCTTATATTATAAATATTACAGCGTGCTGTCCGTCCCATCGCCGGGGGTCTGCTCGGCAGAGTACAGCAGCATCAGGTGGTTGGCCGAGGCTTCCAGCTGGCTCTTGGCCTGCCGCAGGGCGGCTTCCTCGGTCTCGTTCATCTTTTCGGGTTTATCCTTGCGCAGGCAGCGGCGCAGGTTGGAAAGGTCGGCCTTCACACGGTTCTTTTCGTCCTTGTCCAGCTCCTTTTTGCACTTGGAAAGTGCCTCATCCACCTTGTAGGCCAGCACCTCGGCCTGATTGTGCAGCTCCAGACGCTCCTTGCGGCGGCTGTCCTCGGCCTCGTAGGCGGCGGCATCTGCCATGGCGCGCTGGATCTCGTTTTCGGAAAGGTTGGTGCTGCCGGTGATGGTGATGTTCTGCTCCCGCCCGGTGGCAAGGTCTTTTGCAGATACCTTCACCACGCCGTTCACATCGATATCAAAGGTGACCTCGATCTGGGGCTTGGACGAAAAGCTTGCCCGGATGCCGTTCAGCTTGAACTTGCCCAAGGACTTATTGTCCCGCGCAAAGTGGCGCTCGCCCTGCAGAACGTTGATCTCCACGCTGGTCTGCATGGGACGGGCGGTGGTAAAGATCTGGCTCTTGCGGGTGGGGATCATGCTGTTGCGGGTGATCAGCGGGGTGGCCACCCCGCCCAGCGTCTCAATGGACAGGGTCAGCGGGGTGACATCCATCAGCACCAGACCCTGTGCGGCGGCACCGGTAGCACCAGCCAGCTTACCGCCGCCCTGCAGCAGACCGCCCTGCACGGCGGCACCCATGGCCACGCACTCGTCCGGGTTCAGGCTGTGGCTGGGCTCGCAGCCCAGCAGCTCCTTCACCTGACGCTCCACGGCGGGCATCCGGGTGCTGCCGCCCACCAGCAGCACCTTGCCCAGCTGGCTGGCAGAGATGCCCGCATCCCGCAAAGCATTCTGCACCGGGGTCACGGTGCGGGACAGCAGATCGCCGGTCATCATCTCAAACTGCGGGCGGGACAGGGCGATATCCAAGTGATGCGGCCCGTCCTTGCCCACCGTGATAAAGGGCAGGTTCAGCTGGGCAGAGGGCGCACTGGAAAGCTCCTTCTTGGCCTTTTCCGCTTCCTCCTTCAGCCGTCCCATGGCGGCGGGGTCGCGGGTCAGGTCGATGCGGTCAGACTTTTTGAACTCCGCCACCGCGTACTCCACGATGCGCTGGTCAAAGTCGTCGCCGCCCAGATGGGTGTCGCCGCCGGTGGCAAGCACCGTAAAAGTGCCGTCCTCGATCTCGATGATGGACACGTCAAAGGTGCCGCCGCCAAGGTCGTAGACCAAGATCTTCTGTGCAGCCTCGTTGTCCAGACCGTAGGCCACAGCGGCGGCGGTGGGCTCGTTGATGATGCGCAGCACGTTCAGCCCCGCAATGCGGCCTGCATCCTGCGTGGCCTTGCGCTGGCTGTCGTCAAAATAGGCGGGCACGGTGATAACGGCCTCGGTCACCGGTTCGCCCAGATAGCTCTCGGCGTCCCGGCGGATCTTGGCAAGGATCATGGCGCTGATCTCCTGCGGGGCAAGGTCCTTGCCGTCAATGTGCGCCCGGTAGTCCGAGCCCATGTACCGCTTGATGCTGGAGATCGTGCGCCCGGAGTTGGTGGCGATCTGGCGCTTGGCCGCGCCGCCTACCAGACGCTCGCCGTCCTTGGTAAAGGCCACCACGCTGGGGGTGGTGCGCTCGCCCTCTGCATTGGTGATGACTACGGGCTTGCCGCCCTCCACCACTGCCACGCAGGAATTGGTCGTACCCAGATCAATGCCGATCACTTTGCTCATACTGTTTCCTCTGTTTCTTGTCCGCCGTGTCTGCGGGCTGATTTTTCTCCAGTCTATCTTACCGGACGGCTGTGACCATTTTTTAGTCCAATTGTAAAGATTCTATGTTATAGGCCGCCGGAGCCGTGGGCGGCTCGTGGGTCAGCTCGTAGAGCAGCTGTTCCGCTTCCTGTAACCAGCGGTCGGCGTCCGGCTCGTGCTCCCGCTGTAAAATGGTAAAGGCCTGTTTTGCCTCTGCCGCCTGCGCCAGCGCCTTTTTGCGGGAGGTGTAGCGCGTTTCGTACTGCGCCAGCCGCAGACAGACCCGGGGCGTGTACTCGATATCCGGCACCGCTGCTGCGCTCTGCCGCGCCCGGCGGTACCACAATAGTGCCTTGCCGTTGTCGCCCCGGGCGGCGCAGTCGTCACCAAGGTTCAAAAGGGCGATGGGCTCACCGCTTTCGGCAGCAGCTTTCCACAGCTTGCGCGCCTGCGCAGCACTTTTGGGCACGCCGCGTCCCTGATACAGGCACTCGCCCAGCAGCGATAGCCCGGCAGAATTTCCCTGCTCAGCGGCTTTTTGGTAGCACTCTGCCGCTGCTGCCCAGTGTCCGGCGCGGGCAGCCTCCTTACCGGCCTCGGCTTCCTCTGCGCCGGGGCCCTCCGGGGTGTGGCCTGCGTGCAGCAGACCGTTGAGCAGCGCACCGTCCAGCGAGGCGGAATTGCTCCACGGGTCCAGCACCACGCCGTCGATGCCCGGGGTGTCCAGCGCCAGCTGCATGGCCTGCTCCAGTGTGCGGTCGGCCATGGGGCGGCTGCCGGTACTGCGGTCTGCACCGGCCGCTGCCACCGAGGTAAACAGCGGCAGCCAGCAGCGTCCCTTGTCGTTGCGCAGCGTCCACAAGGCAAGGCCATCGGCCTTTTCCGCCGGGATGGGGTGCTCCATCCACGGGGCGGGCGCACCCTGCGCCGAAAGCGCCGTCTGCAGCGGCACCAGCACATGGGTCTCCAGTTCCAGCGCATAGTTCAAAGCGCTCATCAAAGTCCAGAAGCTTTCCTCGTTCTGCCCCTTGTACAGCCCCTGCACCGCCTGCTCGATGGCCGGGCAGCCGGTGCCGCGCGGGCTGTACACCGGTGCGGTGCGGCTGCGGCGGCTGCCCACCGGGCGGAAGCGTACCCCGCCGTCTGTTCGTCTTGCCATTGTGTTCACCATACTTCCCTATCAATATCAGCCCTAGTATAACAGGATTTGGCAGCTTGTACAATGCAAAACGCAGCGGCGGCACTGGATTTTTGGGATACATCGCGCTATAATAAGGTGTATTTTGAACCCGAAGGAGGAATTTTTTTGAACCGGATGCTTGGCTACCTGAAGGGCTACAAGCGCGAAAGCGTGCTTGCACCGCTCTTTAAGATGCTGGAAGCCACCTTTGACCTGTTTGTGCCGCTGGTGATGGCGGATATCGTCAATGTTGGCATTGCAGCGCATGACCTGCATTATATTCTGGTGCGGTGCGGCATTCTGCTGCTGCTGGCTGTCATCGGCCTTACCTGCAGCCTGACCGCGCAGTATTTCTCCGCCAAGGCGGCGGTGGGCTACTCTACCGCGCTGCGGCACGCCCTGTTTGCCCATATCCAGAGCCTGAGCTTTTCAGAGATGGATACGCTGGGCACCAGCACCCTTATCACCCGCATGACCAGCGATGTCAATCAGGTGCAGAGCGGGCTCAACCTGTTTTTGCGCCTGTTCCTGCGCAGCCCCTTTGTGGTGCTGGGCGCTATGGTCATGGCCTTTACGGTCAACGCCCGGGCGGCAATGATCTTTGTGGTCACCATCCCGCTGCTCAGCGTGGTGGTGTTCGGCGTGATGGTGATCACCCGGCCGCTGTATAAGACGGTGCAGACCCGGCTGGACCGGGTGCTGGGGCTGACCCGCGAGAACCTGACCGGCGTGCGCGTGGTGCGCGCCTTTGATAAGGAGCAGAGCGAGATCGACCGCTTTGAGGACGCCAACGCCCTGCTGACCGGGATGCAGCTGCATGTCGGCCATCTTTCGGCGCTGATGAACCCGCTGACCTATGTGCTCATCAACCTTGCCATCGTGGCACTGCTGTATGTGGGCAGCATCGAGATCAACGTGGGCGGCATGGCCTCCGGCGATGTCATCGCGCTGGTGAACTACATGAACCAGATCCTTGTGGAGCTGGTAAAGCTTGCCAACCTCATTGTGCAGATCAGCAAAGCGCTGGCCTGCGCAGGCCGTGTGCAGGCGGTGCTGGATACAAAGCCCGGCATGACCTTCCCGGCAAAGCTTCTGGGCGAAGTGGCTGAGGACAAGACCGGCGATGCCGTGCGCTTTGACCATGTAGGCCTGACCTACGCCGGTGCAGGCGCACCCAGCCTGACCGATATCAGCTTTACCGCCAAAAAAGGCCAGACCATCGGCGTCATCGGCGGCACCGGCAGCGGCAAATCCAGCCTTGTAAACCTCATCCCGCGCTTTTACGACGCCACCGAGGGCAGCGTGGAGATCTTTGGCCGCCCGGTGCAAAGCTACCCCCGGGACGCTTTGCGCGGCCGGGTGGCGGTGGTCATGCAGAAGGCACAGCTCTTCGGCGGCACCATCCGCTCCAACCTTTTGTGGGGCAATAAGGATGCCACCGATGCCGACCTGTGGGCGGCGCTGGAAACAGCACAGGCCGCAGACTTTGTGCGTGCAAAGCCCCTTGGGCTGGACGAGCCGGTGGAGCAGGGCGGACGCAACCTTTCCGGCGGACAGAAGCAGCGGCTCACCATCGCCCGTGCGCTGGTGGGCAAGCCGGACATTTTGATTTTGGACGACAGCGCCAGTGCGCTGGACTACGCCACCGACGCCGCCCTGCGCAAGGCACTGGCGGCGCTGCCCGGGGCACTGACCGTGTTCATCGTCAGCCAGCGTGCCGCCAGTTTGCAGCACGCCGACCAGATCTTAGTATTGGATGACGGCCATCTGGTGGGCATCGGCACCCACAGCGCGCTGCGCAGCAGCTGCCCGGTGTACGAGGAGATCTACGAGAGCCAGTTCAAGAAAGGGGAGGCAGAAGCATGAGTGCAAAAGCAAAAAACAAGCTGACCCCGCAGCAGCGCAAGGCCACCCTGAACCGGGTACTGCACAAAATCCGTCCATACAGTGCCTTTGTGGTGTGCAGCCTGCTGGTGGCAGCGGTCAGCGTAGCCGCTCAGCTGTATATCCCCATCCTGTGCGGCGATGCCATTGATAAGATGCTGGGCAAGGGCAATGTAGACCTTGCCGGGGTGCTGCGCATTGCAGTGAGCATTCTGGTGGTGGCAGCCGTAGCCGCCCTTGCGCAGTGGCTTTTGAGCGTGTGCAACAACCGCATCACCTTCTCGGTCAGCCGTGATCTGCGCAACGAGGCGCTGCGCAAAATTCAGACCTTGCCGCTGTCCTATCTGGACAGCCACCCCTCCGGCGATATCGTCAGCCGCATGGTGGCGGATGTGGATACCTTTGCGGACGGCCTGCTGATGGGCTTTACCCAGCTGTTCTCCGGCATCCTGACTATCTTTGGCACCCTGCTGTTCATGCTGCGGGAAAACGTGCCCATCACGCTGGTGGTGGTGTGCATCACCCCGCTGAGCCTTGTGGTGGCGGGCTTTCTGGCAAAGCGCAGCTACGGCTACTTCCAGAGCCAGAGCACCGTCCGCGGCAGGCAGACCGCGCTGGTCAACGAGATGATCGAAGGCCAGAAGGTGGTGCAGGCCTTTGGTCACGAAGCCGAAAGCCTTGCCGCCTTTGACGCGGTGAACGGCCAATTGCAGGAGGTGAGCCTGAAGGCCATCTTCTTCTCCAGCCTGACCAACCCTGCCACCCGCTTTGTGAACAACATCGTGTACGCGGGCGTGGGCCTTGTGGGTGCGCTGTACGCCGTGCGCGGCGGCATCACCATCGGCCAGCTGAGCGTCTTTTTAAGCTACGCCAACCAGTACACCAAACCCTTCAACGAGATCTCGGGCGTGGTCACCGAGCTGCAAAATGCGCTGGCCTGCGCCGCCCGGGTGTTTGAGCTGCTGGACGCCGAGGATCAGGTGCCGGAGGCCGAAAACGCCGCCGCGTTGCAGCCGGACGGCCATGTGCAGTTACAAGATGTGTCCTTCCGCTACCTGCCCGACCGCCCGCTCATCGAGGGGCTCTCGCTGGACGTACAGCCCGGTCAGCGCATCGCCATCGTAGGCCCTACCGGCTGCGGCAAGACCACCCTCATCAACCTGCTTATGCGGTTCTATGATGTGAACGGCGGCAGCATCAAGGTGTCCGGCACCGACATCCGGGATGTGACCCGCGCTTCCCTGCGCGGCAGCTACGGCATGGTGCTGCAAGACACATGGCTGCGCGCCGGTACGGTGCGGGAGAACATCGCCTACGGCAAGCCGGACGCCACCATGGACGAGGTGATCGCCGCCGCCAAGGCTGCCCATGCCCACAGCTTTATCCGCCGCCTGCCCGAGGGCTATGACACCGTCATCGCCGAGGATGGCGGCAACATCAGTCAGGGCCAGAAGCAGCTGCTCTGCATCGCCCGCGTGATGCTCTGCCTGCCGCCCATGTTGATTCTGGACGAAGCCACCTCCTCCATTGATACCCGCACCGAGGTGCGCATCCAGAAGGCCTTTGCCCGCATGATGCAGGGGCGCACCAGCTTTATCGTGGCACACCGCCTTTCCACCATCCGGGAGGCAGACGTCATCCTTGTGATGAAGGACGGCCACATCGTGGAGCAGGGCGATCACGACCAGCTGCTGGCGGCAGGCGGCTTCTACGCCAAGCTCTACAACAGCCAGTTCGAGGGCGTGGAGACCTGAGAAGGGCGCTTGCCCCCAGAAAAGAAGGAAACCGGCAGGATATTGCATCCCGCCGGTTTTTTCTTATCTTCCGCCGCCCTGTCAAGAGGAAAAATCCGCCGCCGACTGCTTTTCACGCAGATTTTGGGGCGATTCACGCAGATTTCATTTCCTTTGCCCCTCTTTTGTGCTATTATCAGGTCAGGATAATTACGGGGGGTATGTTTTCCCTTTCCGGCTCAAAGGAGGAGTTTTATGAAACTGCACAAGTTCATTCGACGCATCTGCGCTGCCGCTGTGGCAGCTGCACTCACCCTGTCGCTGTGCACACCGGTGTTGGCGGAAGGGATTGCGGCCCTGCCCGCTGCAGAAACGGGCGGCATCCCCATTGACCCAGCCCACTTCCCGGACGCAAACTTCCTCAAGTATGTGGAGAAAATAATCGACACAGACCACAGCGGCACCCTCAGTCAGGAAGAGCGGAACGCGACCGTGATCTATGTCCTCGGTATGGGCATCAAAGACCTGACCGGCATTGAGTTCTTCCCGGAACTGGAAAATCTGGACTGCTCTGAGAACCAGCTGACCCAGCTGGATGTGAGCAAGAATCCCAAGCTGAAAAGGCTGGTCTGCTATGAAAATAAGCTCACCAGCCTGGATGTAAGCGGGAACACCAGTTTGACCGAACTGCACTGCTACACCAACCAGCTTACCAGTCTGAATCTGGGCGAAAACGCCAATCTGGACATACTGAACTGCGTCGTCAACCGACTGACCAGCCTTGACCTGAGCGGAAACGCCAACCTTACCAGACTGGCCTGCAGCAGCAATCTGCTCACCAGTCTGGACGTGAGCAACAATCTCACTCTGATCCTGCTGGACTGCGAGAGAAACCTGCTCACCAGCCTGAATGTGAGCAAGAACACCGTACTGGCTGCGCTGGTATGCGGTAGCAACAAGCTCGACGAACTGGACGTGAGCGAGAACACCGCGCTGAAAGAGCTGTACTGCAGCAACAACCAGCTCACCAGTCTTGATCTGAGCAAGAATACAGAGCTGGACACGCTGGACTGCTCTGGCAACAAGCTCAGCCTTGAGCTGTCCGACTCCGGACGGTTTGATCTGTCCGCGCTGAAGGGCTTTGATGCTGACCGTGCCGTGTGGCCTGAGGGCGTCACCGTAGAAAACGGCATCCTGACCGTACCGTACAATACCACGTCTCTTACCTATCGGTATGATGTGCGTGGCAATGGAGCCGACGACGATTACAAGGAGTTCGTCCTCACCTTCGACGAAGTGAAGGAACCCGACCTTCCCGACGACTCGAGTGCCCCCGCAGACACCGGCAGCACCGCAGGCGGCGCCATTGCCGCTGTGGCCGTGGGCGGCGCGGCCGTGTGGGGCGGCTATGAGCTCGCCACCCGCGTGATGCTGCACAGCCTGCTGCCCGAGGGCGCAGCCATCCCGGCCAGCCGCGGCCAGCTGGCCTTGCTGGTGTGGAACACCGCAGGCCGTCCCGAACCCGTGAACGCCCCTGCTTTTGCGGATGTGACCGATCCGGACACCACCAGAGCGGCCCAGTGGTGCGTGGAGCAGGGCCTGCTGACCCTGAAGAAGGACGGCAGCTTTGACCCGGACGGCTGGACACCCAAGTTCCGTGTGATTCAGGTGTGGAACAAGGCATTCCCCAAGCAGTAACCTGACGGCAAAAGGCCGGCGCAAACTCCTTCCGTCTCGCATTCGCTCGACAGCTCCCTCAGTGAGGGAGCCTCTGGCGAAGAGATAAGGCTTTATGCCATGCCAAAGCCTCCCTCACAGAGGGAGGTGGCACGGCGTAAGCCGTGACGGAAGGAGTTACGTCGGCCTTTCTTTGCTGCTTTTATTTCTTTCACCCGATTTGCTGCACCACCGGTTCTTCCGGTGGCGGCGTGAGGGTAGAGTGCTCCACGATGAACTGCTCCGCCCTCTCCCGGGCCAGACGCTGGCGCACCTTGCGTGCATCGTTGGCCGGGAAGGTACGCTCACCGTCCAGCTTCGCGTCCCAGTGGGCAACGGCTGCTTCCACCTCGGCGTCCGAGGGTGCAAGTCCTTCCTTTTCCGCCACCAGCAGCAGCCCCAGCCAG
>OIYQ01001027.1_pt1 | contig 10798 bp, 10 predicted proteins | sample 1588311 | NCBI WGS metagenome assembly OIYQ01 (sample SAMN03283244) | human gut metagenome | biome: human-associated habitat; material: feces | host: Homo sapiens | place: Peru | collected 2012
GCAGCCGCGAGTTCTGGTGGCAGGAGGGCCACACCATCCACGAGACGGCCGCCGAGGCCGAGGCGGAGACCCAGCAGCAGCTGAACTGCTATGCAGATGTCTGCGAGCAGGATCTCGCCATCCCTGTTGTCAAGGGCCGCAAGACCGATAAAGAGAAGTTTGCCGGTGCGGAGGCGACCTACACCATCGAGGCGATGATGAAGGACGGCAAGGCCCTGCAGAGCGGCACCAGCCACTACTTCGGCGACAAGTTCAGCAAGGCCTATGACGTGACCTTCACCGGCCGCGACAACCAGCTGCACCACCCGTTCCAGACCAGCTGGGGCGTTTCGACCCGTCTGGTGGGTGCCATCATCATGACCCACGGCGACGACGACGGCCTGATCCTGCCGCCCGCTGTGGCTCCGATCCAGGTCGTGGTCGTGCCCATCGCCGCCCACAAGCCCGGTGTTTCTGAGAAGGCCGCGGAGCTGGCTGAGAAGATCAGCAAGTACGCCCGCGTCAAGCTGGACGACAGCGACAATGCCCCCGGCTGGAAGTTCTCCCAGTGGGAGATGAAGGGTGTGCCCCTCCGCCTGGAGATCGGCCCCAAGGATCTGGAGAAGAACCAGTGCGTCCTGGTCCGCCGTGACACCCGCGAGAAGATCTTCGTCTCTCTGGACGAGCTGGAAACGGCCATCCCGGCCCAGCTGGAGGCCCTGCGCAAGGACCTGTACGAGCGCGCTCTGGCCAACCGCGAGAAGCGCACCTGGGCAGCCACCACCATGGACGAGGTCAAGGAGCTGGCCAAGGCCAACACCGGCTATATCAAGACCATGTGGTGCGGCGACCTGGCCTGCGAGATGAAGATGAAGGAAGAAGCAGGTCTGTCCAGCCGCTGCATGCCCTTTGAGCAGGAGCAGCTGAGCGATGTCTGCCCCTGCTGCGGCAAGCCCGCCAAGGCGATGGTCTATTGGGGCGTGGCCTACTGATCCGTTCGCAGGAACTGCATAAGAAAAACCAAAAGCAGCCGTTCCCGTTGGGAGCGGCTGCTTTTTTGCAGTTACCTCTTGACAACACTGTGTCATCTGTATATACTGTGTATGTACAGACGAAACGAAGGGGGGAGCGATGTGAATCTTTTCATCGACAACAAAAGCGGGGCACCGATCTATGACCAGATCTATACCCAGATCAAAAATGAGATATTGAACGGTAATCTGCAGCCGGACGAGGCGCTGCCGTCCATCCGGGCGCTGGCGCGCGACCTGCGCATCAGCGTCATCACGACCAAACGCGCCTACGATGAGCTGGAAAAGGAGGGCTTTCTGTATGCCATCCCGGCCAAAGGCTTCTTCGTGGCGGCGAAAAACATTGAACTGCTCCGGGAGGAGAATCTGAAGCAAATTGAATCGCACCTGACGGAGGCCGTCCGGCTGGCGGCGTCCTGCGGGCTGGCAAAGAACGACCTTGTCGAAATGTTGGAACTGCTGTGGGAGGAATGAAGATGAACGCACTGGAACTGCACGGCGTACAGAAAACGTATCCGGGTTTCACCCTGGGGCCTATCGATTTGACCCTGCCCGGCGGCACGGTCTGCGGCCTCATCGGCGAGAACGGTGCGGGCAAGAGCACGACCCTAAAGCTGATTTTGGGAATACTTCCACCGGAGTCCGGCACCATCCGGGTGCTGGGGAAAGACGACCTGGAAGTATCCCCCTGCACCAAGGAGGACATCGGCGTGGTGCTGAGCGGCGATGGCATCCCCACCTGCCTGACCGCCGAACAGGTGGGAAAGGTGATGGCGGGCATCTACCGCAATTGGGACGCCGGGGTCTATGCCGGATTTTGCAAGCGCTTTGAACTGCCTGCTAAGAAAAAGTATAACGAATACTCCACCGGCATGAAGATGAAACTCTGCCTTGCAGTGGCACTGTCCCACCATCCGAAGCTGCTGCTTCTGGACGAAGCTACCAGCGGCCTGGACCCTGTCGTCCGGGATGAGCTCATCGACCTGCTGCTGGATTTTGTGCGGGACGAAGACCACGCCATTCTTATCTCGTCCCACATTGTCAGTGATCTGGAAAAGCTCTGCGACACCATTGCCTTCCTGCACAAGGGCAGGCTCCTACTCTGCGAGGACAAGGACACCCTGCGGGAAGAATACGCCCTCTGGCACGGCACTGCCGGGCAATTGGAGGAGCTGGATAAAAACGCCATCGTCAGCCGTCGGGTGACAGCCTACGGGGCCGAGGCACTGGTGAAGAGGGAACTTGTCCCGGCGGGCAGCACCCTGACACCGATGAGCATCGAAGAACTGTTCGTTTTGATGGTGAAAGGGGAGAATATGCGATGAAAGGTTTGCTGTTGAAGGACTGGTATCAGGTCCGGTCCAGTATGAAGACCATGTATCTGGTTGTTGTAGTGGTGCTGATCATCTGGATGTTCGGTTCGTCTAGCTCTTATGTGTTCCCGGTGAGTTATGCGGCCGTTTTTCTGGGCATCCTGCCGGTAAACCTGCTTACCTATGACCAAAGCGTCGGTTGGGTGGAGTATGGCCGGACGCTTCCGGTGAGCAAAAAGACGCTGGTGACGGAAAAGTACCTCATCGGTCTGTTCTGCGCTGCGGCGGCTGTTGTGATCGGAGGACTGTTCGTAACGGTGATCCCTCTGCGCACCGGAACGGCTCCGGACAAGGATGTGCTGTCCCTGCTGGCGGGCAGTGTGTGTGCCATCCTGCTGGTAAACGGTATCAGTCTGCCGCTGCTGTACCGCTTCGGGGCCGAAAAAGCCGGGATGATCTACATCCTCACGTTTGCAGGCTTTGGCGCCATGCTGGGCGGCGGGGGCGCAGTGTTGCAGGAGGTGCAGCAGGAAAGTGCAGATGGCTGGCCGCTGTATCCACCGTTCTGGCTGGCTGCGGCGTTTCTGCTGGCGGTTCTGGCCTTGTACGCCGTGTCGTGGCGGGTATCGGTGGCGTGGTACGGAAAATACAAAAAGTAACAAAAACCGGAACGTATCTTCCGATGCGTTCCGGTTTTATCATGTCTTGAAATTCGGCTCAGAATCGGTAAAAGTTTTGTAAAAGGGCTTGAAAAATCCGCCCGGCCGTAGTATCATAACGAGGCCGAACGGCAAATCTCAGTTTCAGGAGGCGTTTGATTTCCATGTCCAGTGACCATACGGATCACCCCAAACAACGCTCCTCCTGCGATGCGGGCCAGGCGAATGAGTCTGCCGCGTCCTGAACTGCATGTGCCCATGATACACCGCAGGAGTCAAGCATGACCGACGCGGTGTATTTTTTATGCCCGGAATGGGCAGGAAGGGAACCAAGATGCAGAAGAAGAATTACCAGGAAGAGATCCTGAACCTCATCCACAGCGGTCTGCCGCAGGCAGAGCTGGCGGAAAAGCTTTCCGACTACCACGAAAACGACCTGGCCGATGCGCTGACGGCGCTGACGCCGGACGAGCGCCAGAAGCTGTACCCGGTGCTGGGCATCGAGCGGGTGGCGGAGATCTTCTCCTACCTCGACGATGCAGAGCCGTATCTGAAAGAGCTGCCTTCGGAAAAGGCGGCAAAGGTCGTCTCCAACATGGACTCGGACGATGCGGTGGACGCACTGGACGACCTCGAAGAAGAGGACAAGGCCAAGATCGTCGGCCAGCTGGACCGGGATTCCGCCGAGGATGTCCGGATGCTGCTCTCCTACGGTGAGGATGAGATCGGCAGCAGCATGACCACCAACTACATCTCCATCCGGAAGGATATGACCATCCGGCAGGCGATGAGCGAGCTGGTGAAGCAGGCGGGCGAGAACGACAACATCTCCACCCTGTACGTCGTGGACGAGAACGACAAGTTCTATGGTGCCATCGACCTGAAAGACCTCATCATTGCCCGCGCGGATGACCGGCTCGAAAAGCTTATTGCGCGGTCGTACCCCTATGTGACCGACCACGAAAAGATCAGCGACTGCATCGACCGCATCGTGGACTACGCCGAGCGTTCGCTCCCGGTGCTGAACGATGCGGGGAAGCTGGTCGGCATCATCACCTCGTCCGACGTGGTCGAACTGGTCGATGACGAGATGGGCGACGATTACGCAAAACTGGGCGGTCTGACCAGCGAAGAGGACCTGAACGAGGGTGTCTTCGAGAGCGTGAAGAAGCGTCTGCCCTGGCTGATCGCGCTGCTCTTCCTCGGAATGCTCGTCTCCTCGGTCGTCGGTGCGTTCGAGTCGGTGGTGGCGGTGCTGCCCATCGTCATCTGCTTCCAGTCCATGGTGCTGGATATGGCCGGCAACGTGGGCACCCAGTCGCTGGCCGTGACCATCCGTGTGCTGGTGGATGAGAACCTGACCACCGCCAAAAAGCTCCAGCTGCTCTGGAAGGAGATGCGGGTCGGTCTGGTGAACGGCGCCCTGCTGGCTGTGATGGCGCTGGGCTTCCTGGGCTGCTATATCCATTTCTTCAAGGCGTATGCCTGGGGCGAAGCCTTCCTGCTGTCCGGCTGTGTCGGCGTGGCGCTGATCATCGCCATGGTCGTTTCCAGCCTGGTGGGCACGGTCATCCCCATGCTGTTCCACAAGATCCACATTGACCCCGCTGTGGCCTCCGGTCCGCTCATCACCACCATCAACGATCTGGTGGCCGTCGTGGTCTACTACGGCCTTGCCATGATCGTGCTCATTGATCTGTTCCATCTCGGTTGATAATACAAAACCCTCTCCGTCATTGCTTCGCAATGCCAGTTCCCCCAAAGGGGGAGCTTTGCTGCTGACACAACGCAACAGCAAAACCTCGCCCTTCGGGAGAGGTGGCAAAGCCGACAGGCTTTGACGGAGAGGGTTTCTTTAGTTGTTGGAGATCCAGTACCGCTGGGTCAGGGTTCCATCCTGCGGGTCGAACTGTTCGTCTTCGAGGACGCCGCCGTTGGCGCGGATGGTTTTGGCGGAAGCGACGTTGTAGTGGTCGCAGCAGATGCGCACCTTCCCGATGCCGCGCGCTCTGGCCTGTTCCAGCGTCAGGCGGAGCATCTGGGTGGCATAGCCGTTCTGCCGCTCGGAGGGGCGGACGCTGTAGCCGATGTGCCCGCCATAGGTGAGCAGATAGTCGTTCAGGTGATGGCGCAGGTTGGTCATGCCCACAAGGCGTTCGTGCTCGTCCAGCGCCAGATATTCGGTGGCAGGAACAAGCCCGGCGGGCGTCGTGCGGGGGTCGGTCAGTTTCCGGATCTGGGCCAGCCAGGCGTCGAAATCGTCGAACTGGTCCAGCGCCGAGGTGCCGTCCATCCGGGAGCCGAGGGCGAGAAATTCCTCCCGATAAGCCATGACCTGTTCGCGGTCGCGCTCGTCCGGCTCCCGCAGGTGGATCTTCTGCGGTGGGGTGCGGCGGGTGGCCGTGCGGAGGTCTGGGGCTTTCATCAGGCCGTGGCGGTTGCAGTAAAAATAGAGCACCCCGGCACCCCGCAGCGGGAACCGGCAGCTGGCTTCGCCCTCCGGGTAGAGCTTGACGAGCTGGAGCTTGTCGCCGGTGAGATAGGCGATGAAGGAGATGAAGTGGCTCTTCTCCATGGGGTGGTGCAGGGTAACGAAAAGTTCATCTTCCACCCGCTCAATGGTCAGCTGGTGCTTCTCGTCGGCATCATCGGCCTCCGCGATATCCAACGCGGGCAGCGTGATGCCGCAGCAGCTCACCACGGCCTGACCGGTGGAGTGGAGCACGTTCCCGCAGAGGGGGCAGACGTAGAGCTTGGAGCGCAGCAGATTGGCGGCCCGGTTTCGGTTGACCACCGGTTCGCCCTGCATCAGTTCCAGCACCGACACGCCCAGTGCAGCGGCCAGCGGTTCCAGCAGGGAGATGTCGGGCAGGCCCTTGGCGGTCTCCCATTTGGAGACCGTTTTGGCGCTGACCAGGAGCTGGCGGGCAAGCTCTGCCTGTGTCAGGCCTTTGGCTTCCCGCAGCAGCCGGATGGTGCTTCCGGTCACATAGGTATTCATAATGGATTCCTCCTGTTTTTCGTGTTGGGAACAGGATAGCATAGAAAACCCCTCTGCGCAACCTACGCTGCGTAGAGGGGGCTTGGTTTACTGTGGCTTCATTGCTTCGGAGGATTCTTTCTGTGCCGCTTCCAGTTCATCGACGCGATGCTGCAAAGCAGTGATTTTATCATCCATTTTCATGAACGCCCATACAAGGACAGAAAGCACGAGCGCAGGCGGTATGACCATCAGCAGAGACTGCTGGCAATAGAGCAACAGGGAATAACCGCCGAATACGGTAAAAATGAATACGAAAAACAGGCAGGCTATAAAAACAGCAAGAAATCCCATGGTATGGTTCCTTTCACTCTGTAGTGTCGTCCTCGTCCAGCTCGATGCTGAACACGGCCTTTTTCAGCTTGCCGCAGCCCTGGGCTTTCAGGCCGGATTTGTACGGCTCCCCAGCCAGATAGAGGGCGAAGCGGCCCTCGCAGAGCATCCCGGCGATGCTGGTGCCCGCGCTGCCGACCGTGATGTCAGCAGCCTCGTCGGTGGGCTTGGTGGGGCTGAACTCGCCCAGCGAGACTTCGAACAGCTCGCTGCCTTCGAGGTCGGTCTCCAGCGTCAGGTGGTCGTCCCGGCGGACGAAGAGGGCCTTGTCGCCGGGCTGCGGGGTCACGGTGCTGACCGTGACGACGGCTTTTTCGCCGAGGATGCGGGTCTTTCCGGCGGGGAGGTTGTTGATGTCCCGCGCCATGACGAACTCAATGACGGCGTCCAGATTTTCGCTCATGCCCAGATAGTTGGGCAGGTTGTTCAGGGTATCGTAGATCATAAACAGGCTCCTTATTCTGCGTCCTTCGGGTCAGTCAGCAGCTCTTTGATGCTGGGCACCACGCCGCCGAGGTTCTGCAGCTCGGACGGGATGATGATCTTGGTGGCCTTGCCGTTGGCGACCTTGGCCAGCGCTTCCAGACTGCGGATGGCCAGCACCTTGTCGCTGGGCATGGCCTCGTTCAGCAGGCGGATGGCGTCGGCGTTGGCCTGCTGAACCGCGAGGATGGCCTGTGCCTCGCCCTCGGCTTCGAGGATGCGCTGCTGCTTGACGGCGTCGGCGCGGAGGATGGCGGCTTCCTTTTCGCCCTCGGCGGCGGTGATGGCGGCCTGCTTTTCACCGTCGGCCTTCAGGATGACGGCGCGCTTCTCGCGCTCGGCCTTCATCTGCTTTTCCATGGCCTCCTGGATCTCACGCGGGGGAATGATGTTCTTGACCTCGACGCGGTTGACCTTGATGCCCCACTTGTCGGTGGCTTCGTCCAGGATGGCCGTGATCTTGCCGTTGATGACATCGCGGCTGGTCAGGGTGTGGTCCAGTTCCATTTCACCGATGATGTTGCGCAGGGTGGTGGCAGACAGGCTCTCGATGGCCGCAATGGGCTGGTTGACGCCGTAGGTGTAGAGCTTGGCATCCATGACCTGGAAGAAGACCACGGTGTCGATCTGCATGGTGACGTTGTCGCGGGTGATGACCGGCTGGGGAGGGAAGTCGGCGACCTGCTCCTTCAGGCTGACCTTTTTGGCCACCCGCTCCACGAACGGGATCTTGACGTGCAGGCCGGCGCTCCAGCTGTCGGAGTAGCTGCCCAGCCGCTCGATGACGTAGGTCATGGACTGGGGCACGATGACGATGTTGGTGATGACGATGAGAAGGATGACGAAGACCAGTGCAAGGATCACAAACAGCATGATGGGCATAGGAACGCTCCTTTTTTCAGTGGGTGGATGATTCGGTCAGGACAGGCTCCACGATGAGCAGGGTACTGTGGATCTCGGTCACACGGCAGGTCTGGCCCGGCTCCAGTGCGTCGCCGGGGGTGGCGCAGCGGGCGTTCCAGTCCACGCCGTCCAGCCGGACACGGCCGGTTTTCCCGGCGGAGACCGGGGTCAGGACCTTTGCCTCGCGGCCAAGGCTGCGGTCGCCGTTGGTGGGGGTGTGCTTCCGGCGCAGCTTGTCGGCCAGCGGCTTGAACGCCGCCAGGCAGAGGATGCTGACCACGATGAACACCACCGCCTGCACCCGGAACGACGGCCAGAACAGGCAGCTCAGCAGAGCAGCCGCACTGCCCGCTGCAAACCAGATGGATACCATGTTGAAGGTCATTCCCTCCAGCACCAGAAAGCCGATGGCTGCGATGAGCCAGAAGATGGGGTCAATGGGCATAGATACTCCCTCCCTTGCAGATGGAAACGAGACGAAGGGCCTCTTTTCGTTTATTATATAATAACGAGGGCGGGATTACAAGATGTCCTGATTTAAGAAAACAAGGCCCGCGGTCTTGCGATCCCACGGGCCTTGTTCCTTGAAGGTTAAATATAATCGTAGTAGCTGTGGTTCGGGTTGTGGCCGACCTCTTCCACCACGATGGTGAAGCCCATGGGGTTCACTTCGGTGCTCTTGCCGCTGGCCAGCGTCTCCACGATGATGTGTTCGGTGCGGTTGACGATGATCTCCGCCGTCTCCGCCTCGCCGATGCGCTGGTAGTGCAGGATGCCGCCCTCGGCCCGCAGGACGTTGAGCTTGCCGGTGCGGAACGCCTCGCAGGTGTGGCGCAGCTGGGCCAGCTGTGCCAGAACGGGGCGCAGACGCTGTTCGTGGGCGTCCCAGCGGAAGAAGGCCCGGTTGAACGGGTCGCGGTAGCCCTGCATGGCGATCTCGTCGCCGTAGTACAGGCAGGGCACACCCGGCAGGGTGTAAATGATGGCGTAGGCCATCCGGAGCCGGAGCAGGCCCTCCTCGTAGGCGTCGCCGGTCACACAGCGGCCGCTCTGCCATTCCCGGCCCCGGCCGTTGGCGGGCTCGTCGGCGATGACGGTCAGGGCGCGCTCAGTGTCGTGGGTGGAGAGGAAGTTCAGCGCCGTGTCCATGGCGGGGGCAGGGTAGTGCTCGCAGATGGTCAGGATCTCGTTGGCAGCCTGCTCGGCGGGCTTGCCCTTGACGAAATCCAGCACGGCATTCTTGAACGGATAGTTCATCACGCTGTCCAGCCCCTTGCCCAGCAGGTAGGTGCGGCGCTGGTTGAAGCCGTATTTGGTGGTGGCGTCCTCCCAGACTTCGCCCAGCAGGAACTTTTCGGGGCTGACCCGCTTGACGGCGGTGCGGATCTGTTCGATGAATTCGTCCGGCAGCTCGTCGGCCACATCCAGCCGGAAACCGGCGGCACCGCGCCGCAGCCAGGTATCGATGACGCCGCCCACGCCGGTGATGAACTCGACGTAAGAGGGGGTCTCCTCGTTGACTTCGGGCAGGGTCTCGAAGCCCCACCAGCTGCGGTAGCCGCCCTTGTACTTCGGGTCGAAATCGTACCAGCTGCGGTACGGGGAGCTGGGGTCGCGGTAAGCGCCGCCCTCGCCGTAGCGGCCCTCGCGGTTGAAATAGCGGCTGTCAGAACCGGTGTGGCTGAACACGCCGTCCAGCACGATGCCGATGCCGTACTTCTTCGCCTCGGCGCACAGGGCCTCGAACTCCTCGTTGGTGCCCAGCAGGGGGTCTACGTTGAGGTAGTCGGCGGTGTTGTAGCGGTGGTTGGAGTGCGCCTCGAAGATGGGGTTCAGGTAGAGGAAATCCACGCCCATCTCGTGCAGGTAGGGCAGCTTGAGCTGGATGCCCTTCAGGTCGCCGCCGAAGTAGTCCTCATTCAGATGGCCGCCCACCTCATTGGGCTGCCAGAAGGGTTCGGCGTGTTTGTCGGCCTGATAGATGCGGTCCGGGAAGGGCATGGGCTTGTTCTCCACCCCTTCGCAGAAGCGGTCCGGGAAGATCTGGTAGAATACTTTGCCCTTGATGGACTCCGGCGTCTCGAAGGCGGCATCGTAGACCGTGATCTGCCATTTCTCACCGTCCTGCCAGCTGACCATGCCGCAGTTGTCCGGCCCGCGCACGATGCGGCGAAAGTCGGTGTAGAGGTCAAAATAGTAGAAGTAGAGGCCGGGGTCGTTGAGGGTGACTTCGACCGAGAAGTGGTTCTGCTTGGGGGTCTGGCCGTTGAAGTTCATCCGGTAGTACACCGGCACGTCGAACCGGCCCTCTTTCTGAAGGACGAGGTGCGGGTCCACATAGCCGAGTTCTTCGGGGATGCAGAGGGAGAGCCGGACGCTCTGCCCGGCCCGCACGGCACCGAAGGGCTGCTTGAAATAGGGATCGTAGCTGTTGAACAGGCAAGACAAGTCGGGTCGTTCCTTTCTCAAAAAAAGCTCCGGAGCCGTTGTACAGTCCGGAGCTTTTGGCATCATGAGGTTAAACCTCTCCGTCAATGCGAAGAGAAGCGAGACGGAGAAGTTGATCGATAAGACGGTTTATTTCACGACAGGTGCGTTCCAGATGTCGCGGGCGTAATCCAGGACGGAACGGTCGGCGCTGAAGATGCCGCTGTTGGCGATGTTCTTCAGGCTCATGCGGGCCCAGGCCTCACGGTCGGCATACAGACGCTGCAGGTCGGCCTGTGCACGGCGGTAATCCTTGAAGTCGGCCATGACCATGTACGGGTCGCTGCTGCGCAGGTTCTCGGTGACTTCGTGGAAGTTCTCACCGTTCCAGCCGCGCTCCAGGAAGTTCAGGGCTGCGTTGGCCACATCGTCGCCCATGATGAAGGCGTTGGGGTGATAGCCGACCTTCTTGAGGTTGTTGACCTCAGGCGTCAGCATACCGAAGATCAGCTCGTTCTCTTTGCCGGCGGCATCGGCGATCTCGACGTTGGCACCGTCCAGAGTGCCCAGCGTGATGGCACCGTTCAGCATGAACTTCATGTTGCCGGTACCGGAAGCCTCGGTGCCTGC
>OIYQ01001031.1_pt1 | contig 10767 bp, 7 predicted proteins | sample 1588311 | NCBI WGS metagenome assembly OIYQ01 (sample SAMN03283244) | human gut metagenome | biome: human-associated habitat; material: feces | host: Homo sapiens | place: Peru | collected 2012
CTCGCAGGCCTCCTTGCACTCGGCATACTTGGCAACGCCGGTATAAACCTCGCTGTTCAGATAAAGCTTGGCAAGCAAGGTATAGGCAGCACCCTGAGAAGCCTGGCCGTAAGGACAGGTGGATGCAGGGAGCATATCACCTACACAATCCTTCAACTCGCTCTCAATATAATCGAATGTCTGCTGTGGGGTATAACGAGGAGGAATGTAGCTGCCCACAGGGTCGTTCTCTGTCACCATCGGAATGTTGCGATAGAAATCGAGGGCATGGTAATAGAACAGAGCACGCATAAAACGGACTTCTGCCTTATACTCCTTCATCTTCTCTGCATCAGCACCTGAGAAGCTGGCACCATTGGCATTGCGGAGGAACTCGTTGCAGAGGGCGATGTTGTAATAAATGCGATAATACATATCTGATACCCAGGCATCGTTGGCATCCCAGGAAAGATAGGTCAGTCCGGTGGTCTGCTCACCTGTCAGCCAGGTGGAGGCAAATTCATCGGTACCACACTCCTGCATATTGATAAACATACGCATGTAGTCGAAACCACTGCCGCTGTTCAATACGGATTCCATATCCTTGTTGTCGCCACCCTTGCCCTGACCGCTGGTCACCATGGCAGTATAAATCTTACCCAGCACAGCCTCGTAATTGGCAAGCGAGGTATAAACATCCTTGGAGGTTGTCTCCGTATGAGGATATTGGTCGAGGTCGGATACACAGCTGGTAGCGCCGGTCAGCGCTGCTGTTCCCAACATCATACTATATAATATATTCTTAAGTTTCATTGTTTTCAAATTTGATTGTTAGAACTGAAGTCCGAGGCTTACTGAGTAAGTGCGAGGACGTGGATAGAATGAGTTGTCCATACCGTTTGGTACCTCAGGGTCTGTGCCTGAGTAACCGGTAATGGTGAATACATTCTGTACCATCGCAGATACGGTGAGTGAAGCCCACTTGTTGATTTTGCCTACATTGTAGCTCAAACTCAAGTTATCGAGTTTCAGGAATGAAGCATTCTCTACGTAGTAATCTGAGAGATACTGACGGGTCTTGAAGCCTGTCTTCAGGAAACTGGTGTTGAGATTGTTGAGCTGTGAATTGTTGTAGCTCACGGTCTCCCATGCACCAGTGCTCATACCCATGCCATTATATACGTAGTTGTCGATGTTGGCACGGAAGCTCATACCGAGAGTCAGCTGCTTGTATCTCAAAGATGTGCTCAAGCCCATGATGTACTTAGGGGCTGGAGAATGATAGCGGTAGAGGTCGGCATCATTGATTTCACCATCGTTGTTGAGGTCGGCATAAGCACCTTCGATTGGTTTTCCAGTCTCAGGGTCATAGAGCTGGTGATATACATAGAACATGTATGGTTCATATCCCTCTGAAAGCACCTGGAACTGGTAAGCATCGATAGATGGACCTACCTTCACGTTGGTCTGAGTGCCGCCTGGAGTCAGCGAAAGGTTCTTCACCTTCATGTTCTGCCAAGTGAAGTTATAGCTCAGATTCCATTCCCAATCCTTGGTCTGGATAGGAGTTGCATTCAGGGAAACTTCAATACCCTTGCTATCTACATTACCTACGTTGGTAAGGATCGTCTTTGAGAAGGTGGAACCTGCCGCAGGAGGAACAGATGCCAACAAATCCTTGGTCTTACGGGTATAGAAATCGATGGCACCACCGAGACGGCCATCCAGGAATCCAAAGTCGAGACCGAAGTTCCAGGAAGTAGTAGTCTCCCACTTCAGGTCTGATACGTATGCCTCTGGACGATAAGTTGTGATATACTGTCCGTTGATAAGTGCCTCGGCACCTGTTACACTGGATGTATAGACCGGCAGATAGTTGTAGTTGCCGATACCTTCCTGCTGACCGGTTACACCATAGCTGGCACGGAGTTTCAGGTTAGAGATAACCTTGTTATCCTTCAACCAAGGCTCCTCTGTCAAGGTCCAGCCCAAAGCAACAGATGGGAAAGTACCCCAACGGGTATCCTTAGAGAAACGGGAAGATGCGTCTCGACGAACGGTAGCCGTCAGGAGATACTTTCCATCGAATGAATAGTTGATACGTCCGTAATATGACAACATTACATGACGGTAATCTGATGCCTTTACGGTTGACAGGTTTGTGCCTGCCGCACTTTTGGTATAATAAAGAGGTGTAGTACTCTTCCAGTACTGGTAGTCGTAACCGGCTGTCAGATCCACATTACTCTTGATATCTTCGAAATACTTTGCATAGTTGGCATAGAGGGTAAGCAAGCGGTTCTCGTTCTTCTGAGGACCATACTTGTAATCGCTACCGCCCAAAGACTCATCCTTGTTGTAGCTCTGTGCTGCGTAGGCAGGAACATAAACGGTTCCGTCGCCCTTGGCATAGTCAGCACCCACGGTAGCATGGAGTTTGAGTTCTGGCAGGAAATGAACCTTGTAATCTACATCCATTGAACCGATGAAGCGGCTTACCTTACTCTTTGAATCATACAGATCAACCAGACCGCGTGGGTTTCTCACACCGGCATTCACTGGATAGCCATCAGCATCGAGTGCCTCATTATAGCCACCATATTTGTCGTTGCCGGAATAAACCGGGATGGTTGGGTTGAATGTGGCAGCTGCCCATACGGCACCACCATTATTGAATGAGTTGTTATTGAGGGTTCCCTTGGCATTGATGGTCAACTTCAGGTGATCCTGGAAGAAGCTAGGAGTCAATACAACGTTACCTGTCCAGCGCTCTACATTATCTTTGCGAACCAGACCGCTCTGGTTGTAATAGCCTACAGACACACGGAATGGCAACCACTTGTCGATGCTGCCGCTCACGCTGAGGTTATTATCTGTACCGAAGGCAGTACGGTAAACCTCATCATTCCAGTCGGTATTGGCTGTACCAAGCAATGACTTTTGGTTATCTGTACCGTACTGGTTGATGACATTCACAAATTCATCACGGCTCAGCATATCTACCATCTGCGCACGGGTCTGCAAACTGTTGGTGGTATTGAAGTTCACCTTTACAGCCCCCTGCTGTCCCTTCTTGGTGGTAATGATGATGACACCGTTAGATGCACGGGAACCATAGATGGCTGTAGAAGAAGCATCCTTCAATACGGTCATGCTCTCGATATCAGAAGGGTTGATCATACTGAGGAAGTTGCTGCTGTTACCAGAGATACCACCCTGCTCCAATGGCACACCATCGAGCACGATAAGCGGGTCGTTGCTGGCATTCAGAGAAGCACCACCACGCACACGGATGGTACTACCTGCTGAGGCAGAACCACTGTTGGACATGATCTGCACACCCGAAACCTTACCATTGATCAACTGCTCTGGAGAAGAAACAAGCCCCTTGTTGAAGTCCTTTGCCTTCACCGTAGCCACGGAACCCGTCAGGTCGCTCTTGCGCGCAGTACCATAACCGATGACCACGACATCGGCAAGCGCCTTGCTATCCGATTCGAGATTCACCTTCATATTTTCAGAAATAGCCAGTATCTTATCTATATAACCTATATAAGATACCTTGATCTTCTTGGCAGAAGAAGATACTTGAAGAACAAAGTTACCGTCGAAATCAGTAACCGTACCACCCTTTTCGCCTTCTACCATAATGGTAGCGCCGATAAGAGGATCACCATTTTGTGCATCTGTCACTTCACCCTTAATGGTGCGAGTCTGAGCGAAAAGCTGCAAACATCCCATGAGCAACAATGCCACGAGAAGGAGACTTCTCTGTTTTGTTTTGCTTAAGACGTGATTCATTTTGCTTAATTGTTTTCAGGTTCTTTTGATTTTTTATTTGATTTCGATTGCAAAAGTAGGTTAGAATACCGCAATCTCACGCTAAATATCAGACAAATCTAGCAACAAAAGGGACAAATACCCGAAATATATCGAAGAAAAAGGGAAAAGAAAGAAAAAAGACGCAGAAATCCAAGCCCCCAACATAGCCTAGGGCAACGCCTAGGTTAACATTACAAGATAGCTATGCGCCCTGAAAGGTCAAAAGCCTTATAAACACCAAAAAGCCGAACCTCTTTGAAGAAGTTCGGCTTTTTAAGTGGTACCACCAGGAATCGAACCGGGGACACAAGGATTTTCAGTCCTTTGCTCTACCAACTGAGCTATGGCACCATACTCTTACAGATGATTTCTCATTTGCGGGTGCAAAGGTACAACAATTATTTGGTTCCACCAAATTTTTAAGTGAAAAACTTTTCAAAAAAGATAAAAAAGTGCTTTTTTATTTGGTATTATGGAGATTTTGGTGTACCTTTGCACCGTCTTTGTACTCATAAGTACCACAAAACGGGATTTAGCGCAGTTGGTAGCGCACGTCGTTCGGGACGATGAGGTCGCTGGTTCGAGTCCAGTAATCCCGACTCACCTATAAAATCGGAGCTTATGAAGTTCAAAGACATTTTTTACCTTCAAAAGAAAGACCGACAAGCTCTCCTCACCCTGCTTGCCATTATGATTGTGTGTGTTTCTCTCACGTTCCTGATTCAGGAAAAGCAGAACGATGCTCCTGTGACTTCCCAACTAGACTACACAAACAGCAATCAAGAGAAAGATGCAACATCTGCCAAAATCCATCACGCCTCCAAATCTCATCCTTTATACAGCAAAGAAGAAGGTATGGTGCACGAACTCTTCCCTTTTGATCCCAATACGGCTAGCGCTGAGGATTTCGAACGGCTGGGATTAGAAAGTTGGCAAGCCAGAAGCATCATCCGTTTCCGGGAGAAAGGCGGCATCTTCTCCCGCCCATCCGATTTCGCCCGGGTCTATGGCATCACCAAGAAAACCTATGAGGTGCTGTTGCCGTTTATCCAGATAGCCGACGATTACAAGCCTGCGGCTGATTTCTACGGAAAAGAAGGATATGGAAGAAGCGGAAGGCGCAATACACCTTATTATAATAATAGAAGAAACGATGATACCAAGGTTTATAGTTATCCACATAAGCTGAGAGCCAACGAGCATATCGAAATCAATGGCGCCGATACGACGCTGCTGATGAAGATTCCCGGTATAGGCAGTTACTATGCCAGCCGCATCGTAAGATACAGAGAACGGCTGGGAGGATTTGCATCTGCCCAACAGTTGGAAGAAATCGATGGATTGCCTGAATCTTCCATTGCCTATATCAAGATTGACGAGCAGCAAATCCGCAAGATGAATCTCAACAAGTTAACGCTCAACCAGCTCAAGAAACACCCCTATCTCAACTTCTATCAAGCCAAGGAAATCTGTGATTATCGCAGGCTGAAAGGTCCACTGCATAGTATAGAAGACCTCAAACTGCTGAAGGATTTCCCACCAGACGAAATAGAAAGGTTGAAGCCCTACATCTGTTTCTAGCTATCCGGCAAGACCTGCATATAAAAAGTAAGGGCAAAAGCATCGTACCCTATTGGCGTATGGTGCTTTTGCCCTTACAAGACTATATGTGAGGAACTAGATGATTCCAAACTGATGCAGGAAGATCAGGAAAATGCAGATTGGACAGATGAATCGGATGGTAAAGAGGAAGACTGGGAAAAGCTTTCCACTTACCGTATTCCAGTTGGTGAATTCATCACGTACAATCTTCTTTGGTACATACCAGCCCAGGAACAGGCAGGTGATGAACGAAGACAATGGCATCAGAAGCTGCGCCGTCAAATTATCACAGTTGGAGAGGAAATCCTTACCGAAGAAGCCCAAACCCTCTACCGCTCCCTGAGAAAGGGAACAGAATACTGCGATAATACCACAGACTATCGTCTCAACCCAGGCTCCCTTCGCACGACTTACCTTGCCCTCTTCATAAATAAAGGCGGTACCAATCTCGTGCATCGAGATCGTAGAGGTAAGAGCAGCCAACACCAACAAGCCATAGAACAATACAGAGATGATGTAACTTACCACCGGCATATTGCCAAAAGCCTGCTGGAAAACATTAGGCAGGGTGATGAAGATAAGCGACGGACCACTATCCGGCTGAACTCCCACGGAAAAAGCTGCAGGGAAAATCATCAATCCTGCCAATACGGCTATGAGCGTATCGATGGTTACAATCTGAGTGGCTGATTTCAAGAGATTCGTCTGTCGGTTGAAGTAAGAAGCGTAGGTGCAAAGACATGCCGTACCCATACTCAGCGAGAAGAAAGCCTGTCCCAAAGCCTCGAGCAGCACATTCTCATCTACCTTGCTGAAATCCGGTTTCAGCAGGAACTCCACTCCCTTCATCGCCCCTGGCAAAGAGCAGGAAGCAATCACGATGATTACCAGCAGGATGAAAAGCAGCGGCATCAAGATCTTGGATGCCTTTTCAATACCGTTGCGAACACCGCGAACCACCACCATGTGGGTGAGCAGGATAAAGCCTAATGCCCATAATACAGGACGAATCGGATCGGATGCGAAGGTCTGGAAATAGCTTTTTACATACTCCGGATCACCATGCACGCCACCAATAATGCTGGCATAAAGATACTGCAAGCACCAGCCTGCCACAACGGAATAAAATCCGAAGATGATCATGGAGGTGATGATTCCCATCAATCCCAAGGCACCCCACGCCTTGTGCTTACCCAGATTGGTATAAGCACGGGCTGCATTGGATGCAGAATGACGACCGATGATAAATTCGCTCAGCATACCCGGCAAACCCAGCAGAATGATGCAGACTAAATAAATCAGGATGAAGGCTGCGCCACCATTCTGACCAGTCATATATGGGAAACGCCAAATGTTTCCCAATCCTACAGCAGATCCCGCCGTGGCGAGAATAATGCCTAACTTGCTTCCGAAATTTCCTCTTGTTTCCATTTTGTTAATGTTAAATGTGTAGGAGCTATGTTTATTGAAGAACTACACCTTATATTATATATACCTTAATATTATATATACCTTTTATATATACCTTAATATTATATATGCCCTATATCCAAACTCCGATTATCCCAAAACTCCAAACTGGTTTAAGAACACCAGCAAGATGAGGATTGGGCACACGAACTTAATCAGGAAGAAATAGATGCCAAAGAGGCGCCCCTTCAAGGTTCCCCAGTTGGTAAACTCATCCTTTAAAATCTTCTTTGGTACATACCATCCCAGGAACAGACAGGTAAGCAAGCCTCCCATTGGAAGGAAAATCTGTCCGGTGATGAAATCAAACCAATCGAAAAGCGTCTTGCCAAACCAGGAAAGCTTGTCGGTAGCTCCCAATGAGAACGAACAGAATGCACCAATGACGGCACAGGAGATGGTTACAATCCAAGCACCCTTCTTACGGTCGATCTTCAACTCCTCGTAGAAGAACGAAGTATTCACCTCGTGAAGCGACATCAGAGAGGTCAATGCTGCCACTGACAGAAGTACATAGAACAGCAGGGAGATAATCCATCCCAATACAGGAAGTGCCGCAAACGCCTTGTTGAAGACATTCGGCAAAGTGATGAAGATGAGTGACGGACCACTATCCGGCGAAATACCAACAGAAAAGGCTGCAGGGAAAATCATCAGACCCGCCAATACTGCAACCATCAAGTCGATGACAGAAATCTGCAATGCCGACTTAAAGAGATTGGTCTGGCGACTGAAATAAGATGCATAGGTACAGATGCAACCCATACCGATACTCATGGAATAGAACGACTGTCCCAAGGCATTAAGGAACACATTGCGATCTACCTTTCCAAAATCAGGCTTGAGCAGGAACTCCACACCCTTGCCCGCATCAGGCAACAGGCAGGAAGCCACAACGATGATGAGCAGCAGGATGAAAAGCAGCGGCATCATCACCTTGGATGCCTTTTCGATACCACCACGAACACCATGGATAATCACGAAATGACAAATCAGGAAAATAACCACCGTCCACAATACAGGACGGAACGGATCGGCAGCAAACTCCTGGAAATACTGAGTCACATAATTGGCATCACCATGCAGTTCGCCGATGATACTGGCATACACATACTGAAGGCACCAACCCGAAACCACGGCATAATAACCCGTAATCAGGAAACCCGTGAGCACTTCCAGAAATCCCACCCACTTCCAGGCTGTGCCATTGGCAAGCTTGGTGTAGGCGCGAGCTGTATTGGAAGCACCATGGCGACCGATGATAAACTCCGAAATCATACAAGGGATGCCGAGCAAAAGCACGCTTCCGATGTACACCAAGATAAAGGCTGCGCCACCTTCCTGACCAGCCATATAGGGGAAGCGCCATACGTTACCCAAACCTACAGCGCCACCAGCGGTAGCAAGAATCATTCCCAACTTGCTACCAAAACTACCTCTATTTGAATCTGCCATTTCCTTTACTTTCTCCTTATTATTACTATATTATTTCTTTTTAAAACTTAGATTCTCCTTTATTATTTCACATCAAACTCACAACGCTATTATATCTTTCTTAACGCTTCAGTTCTTTGATGCTGCAAAATTATAAAAAATAATCCAAATAAGCGTATAAATCGAAAGTAAATTATGCAAAATCCTAAATAATTATGCAATTTTATAGCGAATCACGCCATTTATAGAATGGATTTGTCAAAAGATGCGAATTATAGAAGCGTTTGTCTCCAGTAACTTCGCGATCGATGAAATCCGGTTTCTCGTAAGCTTCGGTCTCGCTTTCCAGCTCTACCTCCGCCATCACCAACCCTTCGTTGTCACCATAAAACTCATCCACCTCGAAGATATGATTACCGCTTTTCACGAGATAGCGGCGCTTATCAATCACGCCTCCCTGACAAAGTTGCAGGAGATGCTGCGCCTCGTCCATGGTAATCTCCTTCTCAAACTCATAGCGGGTCATTCCGCCATTCACCGACTTGCCCTTGATAGTAAGGTAAGCCTTGTCGTCTCGGGTGCGAACGCGCACCGTAGCCCCCTCAGCCGGAATATATCCCTGCTGGATATGACTACTAGAAAAGGCGGCGCTTTTGTAAGCGTCGCCCTTCTTGACGAGGAATTTTCTTTCTATTTCCAATCCACTCATTTCTTACTCTTTTTATGCGATAGAAGTTTATTAAGCTATAGAAGCTGCATAGATGGCAAAGAGAGCACCCAGTGCTATCAAAGAGATGAAAATCCACTTTACTACTTTCTCGCCCTTAGCAGCCTGCTTCTTCTGATAAGCCTCATGCTTGGCTCTTCTTAAATCTTTATTTCCACTCATAGTTATCTTATTTTTAGGTTGTTATAATTCTATTGTTCGTCGTCGGTAGTTGGGAACTCCATCAGGTATGCCTTGATGAAATCATCTATCTTGCCGTCCATCACGCCATCTACATCAGAGGTCTGATAGTTGGTACGATGGTCTTTCACACGACGGTCATCGAAGACATAGCTTCTAATCTGGCTTCCCCACTCTATCTTCTTCTTGCCTGCCTCAATCTTCGCCTTGGCTTCGAGGCGCTTCTTCATGGCGCGGTCGTAGAGTTGACTCTTCAAGAGCAACAAAGCCTTGGCACGGTTCTTCGGCTGGTCGCGGGTCTCGGTGTTCTCGATGAGGATTTCTTCCTCCTCGCCCGTATCAGGATCTGTGTACCAATAACGCAGACGGACACCCGACTCCACCTTATTTACATTCTGACCACCGGCACCACTCGAACGGAAAGTATCCCAGGAGAGCTTGGCAGGATCTACATACACCTCGATGGTATCATCCACCAGCGGAGTAACAAAGACACTGGCAAAACTGGTCATTCGCTTGCCCTGAGCATTGAAAGGAGATACACGCACCAGACGATGCACACCATTCTCGCTCTTCAGATAACCATAGGCGAACTCGCCGCCCTCGATGGTAACGCTCTTGATACCGGCTTCTTCACCCTCTTGAAGGTTCGAGATTGTGACCTTATATCCATGAGCCTCAGCCCAGCGCATATACATACGCATAAGCATCTGCGCCCAGTCTTGACTCTCTGTACCACCAGCTCCAGAGTTGATTTTCAGCACACAGTCCATAGGGTCTTCCTCCTGACGGAGCATGTTCATCAATTCCAAGTCTTCGATGGCTTTTATCGTCTTTTTATAATCGTCGTCAACCTCCTGCTCTGTCACGAGTTCCTCCTTGTAGAAGTCGAAAGCCAACTGTAGTTCGTCGGCATTTTGCTTCACATTATTATAGCCGACAATCCATTTTTCGATGCTCTTCACCTTCTTCATCTGCTCCTGCGCACGCTCCACGTCTTCCCAGAAGTCGGGTGCCTGTGTGCGTAGTTGCTCTTCCTCGAACTCCACCTTCTTTTGGTCGATATTCAAGTATTTATATAGTGCATCTACTCTGTCGACTACATCTTTTAGTTGGTCGGATGTTATCATTTTTGTTTTTACTCCTCGTACATTTTGTCTATCAGCTCCTTATAGTTCTTGCTCACCTGAGGTCGACGGAGCTTCAATGTGTTTGTTAGTTCGCCATTCTCCATAGTGAAAGGCTTTGGCAGCAGAGTGAATCTCTTAATCTGCTCATAGTGTGAAAGTGTCTGTTGCAAGGTGTCTATACGTTCCTTCATCATAGCCCTTACCTTAGGATTCTCGCATAAGTCTTCATGCGACTCAAACTTCACGCCATTGTTGCGTGCCCAATCCTCTATCTGCAAATACGAAGGCACTATCAGTGCAGAAACAAACTTGCGCTGGTCGGCAATAACAGCCACCTGCTCCACAAACTTGTCTACCAACAGCAAAGCCTCAATCTGCTGAGGAGCGATATATTTACCATTGCTTGTCTTAAACAAGTCTTTG
>OIYQ01001032.1_pt1 | contig 10763 bp, 9 predicted proteins | sample 1588311 | NCBI WGS metagenome assembly OIYQ01 (sample SAMN03283244) | human gut metagenome | biome: human-associated habitat; material: feces | host: Homo sapiens | place: Peru | collected 2012
AGCACATCGCCCGGCTGCTCGCCGAGGAACTTGCGAATATAGTCGTTGTAGTTTATCTTACCGAGGAAACAGATGCCATACTTCTGCGAGATGCCATACATGCTTTCACCTGCCTGTACGATGTGAGGGCGCTTCTTGTATTGCTTTGGTGCCTTCTTGCGTTTCTTCTTCAGATAGATGATGTCACCCTTGTGCAAGATGTCATTCTTGTCTCGCTCGTTGTACTTCGCCAGCTTCTTCCAACTGATGCCCACTTCTTTTCCGATGCCCTTGAAGGTATCTCCCTCGCGAGCGTAGAGGTAGTAGTTGTCGTTGAAGAGGTGGATAGGGTGGAGCAAGCCTTGGGCGTTGATCGGTTGGTCGGTACCACTGTGCTCAGCCATAAACTTGTCGTATCGCTTCGCCTTGTCGTACTCATGCAACTTGTAAAGTTCTATGATTTGGATGAGCTTATTGGCATACTGGGGATTAGTGGCATAGCCGCACTGTTTCAGACCTCTCGCCCAACCCTTGTAGTCGCTTGTGCTGAGGTTGAAGAGACTGGCATAGCGAGATTGGCGAGCCAAGAACTGGCTGTGGTCTTCGTAGCTCTCCTTGGCATCGCTATATACACGGAAGCATTCTCCACGAGCGTCGTCATCGTGATATTGCTTCGGACCCATCCACGAGGTATGGCACTTGATGCCGAAGTGGTTGTTGCCCTGTCTCACGAGGTCGCTTCTTCCCGCAGCACTCTCGAAGAGTCCCTGTGCCAGGGTGATGCTGGCAGGTATGCGGTATCGAAGCATCTGCTCGATGGCGAGATCCTTGTATTGGTTGATGTATGTCTGATAGGTTTGGTTCCATTTCATCTGCGCACTCATCGGTGCGGTGGTCAAGAGGAAGGCAAACCCTAGTATGTATTTTCTAAATCGATTCATACTGCAAAAATATAAAAAATAGTTTGTTTTCTCTCGTTTTGATGTAATTATTTATTTATTTTCACGTTTTATGCGCAGAAGTGTTTGTTTTTGAAGAAAAAACGGTCTTATTCAGCACTCTGATGCTGTCACTTGATGCACAAGTACTCATAAAAAATAATGTACAATGAAAAAAATAATAATCGTGTTGGGTTCCAACCATGAGCAGGAAAAAAATGTGGGTTTTGCGATGAATCAGCTGTCGCAAAACTTCCCTGGTGTTCGCTTTTCTCGCCTTCTGTGGACGGAGCCGATAGGCATGGAGAATTCCCCTCAGTTTGTCAATGCCCTTGCCATCGCTTTCACCGACTTGCCTGAGCCGGATATCGTACATATTCTAAAAGACATCGAACGTCAATGTGGAAGAACAAAGGAGGAAAAATCCCAAGGCATCGTCAAACTCGACCTCGACCTTTTGCTCTATGGCGATCTCCGTCGTAAGGAAGAAGATTGGGAAAGAGATTATGTGAAACAATTACTAGGGGAAATGGGAGAATGATTTCCAACTGTAAGGCTGCATTCTCTCGCAGTTTTTTATAAACGAAAAAGCCGCTAGCGTGTCCTTGAAAAACACCCAAGCGGCTTTGTTCCATTTATAATACCGGATTCGGATTGTCGGCGGAAAGATGCAACTCCACCACTTTGCCCTCTTCCAGTGATTTCTTGACGTGGATGATGCGCTGGTTGCTGCTGCCACGGAAGAAGAGGTCGGGGTCGGCGAGAGCCTTTACGAACGGACCATCCACCAAGACATCTATCAACTTCAGCAACTCCAACTGGGCTGGATTCTTGACCAAGTTCTCAAACTTGTAGCCCGTGAAGCACCAGATGGTCTTCTTGCTCTGTCGGCGTATCTCACGAGCCAACTCGGCGAAACCTTCTGCCTGAAACATAGGGTCGCCTCCGGAGAAGGTGACATTGGCGAAGGGGTCATCCATGATTTCCTTCATCAAGTCCTCCGTCGAGGTCATCGTGCCATGGTTGATGTCCCACGACTGGGGATTGTGGCACTCCGGGCAGTGATTCGGACAACCGGCACAATAGATGGATGTGCGGAATCCCGGACCATCCACCATTGTGTCATGTACTACGCTTAAAACGCTTATCATTTTGCTATTGAATCTTCACTCTTCGTTCTTCACTTAGAATTACTTCTTAGGCGTGTCGATGTGGGTGACACGGTCGTGAAGCTCGGCAAGCTTGCCACTGTTCCAACGATCGGTAGTACCTACAAGGTAACCTGTGATACGCTGCAACTTGTCGATGTGGTGACTACCACACTTAGGACAAACGGTCAAGTTGGTATCGGCATTCTCATAGCCGCAGTCCAAGCAGCGGTTGCGGTTGTGGTTGACAGAGCCATAGCCCATGTTGTACTTATCCATCATATCTACTACGCTGGCGATAACTGATGGGTTGTGAGTAGCGTCGCCATCAATCTCTACATAGAAGATGTGACCACCACGAGTCAAGTCGTGATAAGGAGCCTCGATCTTCGCCTTCTGCAATGCTGTACATTTATAATATACTGGCACGTGGTTAGAGTTGGTGTAGTAGTCACGGTCGGTAACACCAGGGATGACACCAAACTCCTTGCGGTCCTTCTTGGTAAACTTACCGCTCAATCCCTCTGCTGGAGTAGCGAGGATAGAGTAGTTGTGGTGATACTGATCGCTGAACTCGTTGGCACGGTCGCGCATGTAGGTGATGATCTTCAAGCCCAATTCCTGTGCCTCCTCGCTCTCACCATGATGCTTGCCGATGAGCGCCTTGAGGCACTCTGCCAAACCGATGAAACCGATACCGAGTGTACCATGGTTGATGACGCTCTCGATGGTCTCCTCTGGCTTCAACTTGTCGGCACCTACCCACAGGTATTTCATCAAGAGTGGGAACTGCTTAGCCATCGCTGTCTTCTGGAACTGGAAGCGCTCGTCGAGCTGCTTAGCTGTGATGTCGAGGATGTTGTCGAGCTTGGCGAAGAACATGTCGATGCGCTGCTTCTTGTCCTCGATGCCCATGCACTCGATGGCGAGCTTCACGATGTTGATGGTAGAGAAACTCAAGTTACCACGAGCGATGCTGGTCTTCTCGCCCCAACGGTCCTCGAACACACGGGTACGGCAACCCATGGTGGCGATTTCCCACTTGTAACGCTCTGGGTCGTCGGCACGCCACTTCTCGTTCTGGTTGAAGGTAGCGTCGAGGTTGAGGAAGTTAGGGAAGAAACGACGGGCTGTCACCTTGCAAGCCAACTGGTAGAGGTCGTAGTTGCGATCCTCTGGCAAGTAGTTGACGCCACGTTTCTTCTTCCATATCTGTATAGGGAAGATGGCTGTCTCGCCATTTCCTACGCCTTCATAGGTGCTCTCCAAGATTTCACGCATGATGCAACGACCCTCTGCAGATGTATCTGTACCATAGTTGATGGAAGAGAATACCACCTGGTTGCCACCACGAGAGTGGATGGTGTTCATGTTGTGGATGAAAGCCTCCATCGCCTGGTGTACACGGTTCACGGTCTTGTTGATGGCGTGCTGTTCCAGGCGTGCCTTGCCCTCCAGGCCTTCCAGCGGCTTCTCCTCGTAGTCGTCGAGAGGAGCATCGTAGAGGTCCTTCAGGTCTTCGCCTGTCAGTTTCTCCAGGTTCTTCACCTCTTCCTGATACGACATGCGTACGTAAGGAGCCAGGTAGAAGTCGAAGGCTGGGATAGCCTGTCCGCCGTGCATTTCGTTCTGGCAGGTTTCCAGCGAGATGCAAGCCAGTACGGCAGCGGTCTCTATGCGCTTGGCAGGACGGCTTGAACCGTGGCCTGCCGTGAAGCCGTGCTGCAGGATGATGTCCAGTGGATGCTGCACGCAGGTGAGGCTCTTTGTCGGATAGTAATCCTTGTCGTGGATGTGGAGATAGTTGTGCATGACAGCATCGCGCGATTCTTCTGAGAGCAGATAGTCGTCAACGAAAGGCTTGGTTGTCTCCGATGCGAACTTCATCATCATTCCTGCAGGAGTGTCAGCATTCATGTTGGCGTTCTCGCGTGTGATATCGTTGTTCTTGGCGTTGACGATGCTCATGAACACGTCGCGTGTCTTCGCCTTGCGGGCGATGTTGCGCTGGTTGCGGTATGCGATATACTTCTGGGCAACATCCTTGCGGGCGCTCTTCATGAGTTCCATCTCGATGGCGTCCTGGATGGCCTCCACGCTCATCTGGCTCTTGCCGCGATAAGAGATGTGGTCGGTAATCTGCTCGATAAGTGAGGCGTCTTCGCCCTTATCGGTATGCAACATGGCTTTGCGAATGGCAGCCATTATCTTTTGCTCGTTGAATCCAACGATGCGTCCGTCACGCTTTACTACTGTTTGAATCATTGTATTATTACTTTTACGATTAATGATTAAATTGCTTAAAATTAAGTTCTTATGTTGCGAAGTGGTTACTAGGTGACCATTTTCAACACTGCAAAGATACGAATAATTCTCGAAAAGTGTATCTTTTGGATAACTTTTTTATCGTTAAAAAATATTAAGTCGCTGATAATCAGATAAATAATAAAACGTTTTGGAAAACTTTGACAAATTTTTGTTTTCCAAAACGTTTAACGTGTTCAATATCAGGCCGTTGCGGCGCTGTGCTTTCTGTGGCTGCTTTTTTCTTGTTTCTTGTGCTTTTTCTGTCGGGGCAGACAGTTACTCCTTCTGCCCCCTCTTGTAGTCGAGTGCAGCACCGATGGCGGTACAGAACTCCGAGTATTTCGGTATTCTGAATCTTACGCCGTATAGCTTCTCCATGGCTGGGAACACCTCGCGGCACTGGGGCAGGAGGGTGAGATTACCTATCATCACGAAGTCCTTGATGCCCGATTCCAATGACGAGAGGATGGTGGCAGAACCGATGCTCTGCAATACCATGCCGATGAGTCCCATGGCGATGTCCTCGCGCGATGCATTCGCCTTGGCATTGCTGAAGAGCGAAGCCGTAGCGGTCATCGGGAGGCCAGGCAGCGGCTTGGCACTGATGTCGCCTATCAGGAGATTGATCTTCGAGATGTCGCCGTCCTTCGCCAGGTTGATGATCTGCTTGATGTCATCGGTCTTCAGCATGATGCGGCTCAGACCCGCCAGGGTGCCGCCTCCGATGCCTATTCCTCCGATGTGCTTGATGTCCTCGCCGTCGCATTTCACGAGCGATGTGCCCGTGCCCATGCTCACCACGATCATGCGGTCGAGCTTGCTCTCGTATCGGGCTCCCAGACCGTCGGCAACGAACTCCTCACTCTTCGATGTGGGCAGACCGTAGATGCGCTCGTCGATATAGGCTGCTCCCACACCGGTCAGCATCACGTGTTCCACCTCGTCGAGGGAAATCCTGTTGTCGTGCAGGTATTTTCCGAAGGCTCCGTAGAGCGATGTGATGGGGTCGGTAGCCTTGATGCGGATAGGACTGATAACCATGCCGCTGGCGTCGATACCTACTATCTTGGTCGTAGAAATGCCTACGTCTATTCCGATTACTATCTTCTTCATCTCAATATTTTTCTGTATTTTGTTTTTGCGGGTGCAAAGTTACGCCAAAAAAAAGACACTGCAAAATAAAACCTCATTTATTTTGCAGTGTCCTTATTAATTATTCAGGTTTATTTTATTTTCCTTACAGTATTCCCATGCGGCAGAAGATTACCAGCACCGAGTAGCCTATCAGGATGCTGATGACGCCGATGGTGGCTCCTGCCTTCACCATATCTGTCTGCTGGATGAGACCGGTAGAGTAGGCGATGGCGTTTGGAGGGGTTGAGATAGGCAGAGACATCGCACAGCTGGCTGCTACTGCCACACCGATGAGGATGGTGGATGTACCGCCGATTTCGGCAAGCTTGTCGCCCATTCCGGCACATACCACGCTCAGGATAGGAATCAGGAGGGCAGCGGTGGCGGTGTTGGAGATGAAGTTACTCAGCGCGAAGCATACCAGACCGGAGATCACCATGATGACCAGCGGATTGAACTCGCCAAACGGAATACTCTTCACGGCAGCCTCGGCAAGTCCGGTACCGTTCATGGCAAGACCCAGGGCAAAACCTCCTGCCACCATCCAGATAACGGACCAGTCGATGTCCTTCAGGTCGTTGGCGGTGATGACGCCCGTGAAGGCGAACACGGCGATAGGCAGCATTGCCACGGTATTGGCATTGACGCCCAGCTGCTTACCGAATACCCAGAGGATGATGGTGAGGATGAAGGTGGCAGCCACTACGGCAGTACGCCAGTTGCTCTTCACATGGCTCTCTATCTTGATTTCGATGGTTTTCTGTGAGAATGGGAACATCTTGAGCAGGACGAACCATGCCACGATGAGCATCAGGATGACCATCGGTGCCATGATCAGCATCCAGTCGCCGAATCCGATGCCCATGTTCAGACCCTGAGGGTCGTTGAGCACCTTGTAGGCGAAGGCGTTAGGAGGGGTTCCGATAGGTGTACCCATACCGCCCAGGTTGGCTCCGATAGGAATGGCCATGGTGAGCGCCACGCGGCCCTTGCCGCCCGGAGGCAATGCCTTGAACACAGGGGTGAGGAAGGTGAGCATCATGGCTGCGGTGGCGGTGTTGGAGATGAACATCGAGAAGATGCCGGTGATGAGCATGAAGCCCAGCAGCACATTCTCCGAACGCTTGCCGAACGGGGCTATCAGCAGCCTGGCCATCTTGGCATCCAGTCCGCTCTTCGTGGCTGCTATCGCCAGCACGAATCCACCCAGGAAGAGGATGATGGTTGGGTCGGCAAAGCATGCCATCACACCCTGATAGTCGAGCAGCTGTCCCATCTCGGCCTCAGAACCCTGCATGATCTTGAATGCCGAGTCGCTGGCAAAGAAGAGCAGCACGAAGATGATTACCACACTCGTGGCCCAGGCCGGAATAGCTTCGGTGAGCCACAGCATCACTGCCATCACGAAGATGGCGATGATGCGCTGTTGAACTACTGTAAGTCCCTCGATGCCGAAGCTGTCGATGGGCAAGTTCCAAACGAAGACCGTGACGAGTGCCGTCAGTAGGAAGAGCAGTGCCTTCTTGCGATTAAAATCGCCGGTCAGTACCTTTTTTACCGTTTCTTGCATTTCTCTATGTTTTTTTGTTATTATGTTTCTGTGTTAGTTTTGCTTTTAAATTGAAAGTTTTTCTTTTCTTCCGGTCCCAATACATTATTATATATATAAAGAGGCTTTCAGATTATAGGAGCGCCACCTTGGGGCGGCACTCCAATACACTGCAAAAATACATATAATTTTTGAAAAAACCATGTTTTATCGGGAAAAACGATGGAAAAAGCACTTTTTTATGCGTAAAAGGTAAAAAAAACGAGATTTTTTGAACAACATTGGAATATTTTTGTTATATTTGCAGCGTGATTTACGATAATAGTAATCGCAAGCGCCTATTGCATGGGGCGGATTGTCCCCATTAGGGTGGGATGATGCCAGACGCAGTAGAGAGTGTAACAACCAAGATAAAACGTATAGAATTTAAGATCATGAATCAGACAGTATTGTTTACTATCATCATACTCGTGATTGTCTTCGCAGTCACAGTGTCATCTTACTTCCATAAGCGACACCTGGAGTATAAGATGAGTGATATAGAAAAGGCGGTTAAGGGGTCATTCCCTAAGGGTGTGGATTCCATCACCAAGCAGGATTTGGTGAAGGGCATCAAGAAATATTTCCATTGCTCAGCCAAGGAGGCACACTATATCATCGGTGTGGCTCGTCGCAAGAAGCTGGTGGATATCGCCGCTGATTTCGTGACATTATTATAGGGAAATAATGAATTTACATATGATTATTAAACTCGGCAATGATTGGGGGACAATCATTGCGGTGTGCATGGAAGCTTCAGCACATAGTGATGTGCAATTATGAAGTTTTCCTTTGTCGTTCGTAGTTCTGGCGCAGGGATGCGCTGAAGCGAATATCAAGTTATTAGGTTTAAGCACTTTTTTTAAAGTGTGGTTTTACTTCATACTGCGCAGTGATGTGCGGGTGGAATTATTTTATAGATTAGTGGATTAGTTCAATTTAGGCAGGAAGAAAGATTCAAGGATACGAAAGGGCGTACATGGCCAAGGTATACTGCAAAAGGTATGCCTCGGACATGCCGCCCTTCTTTCGTTTATAAGCCTACTTTCGCTTACTTTCGCTTTTCAGGCTATAAGCCCATGGATCCACCGCCTTCAGTTCCGCCGGTATCGGTCTTGCCACCGCTTGGGTTGTCACCACCACTTGGGTTGTCACCACCGCTTGGGTTGTCGCCACCGCTTGGGTTGTCACCACCGCTTGGATTGTCATCGCCCGAAGGCTTGTCGGTAGAAGTAACCTGCTTCACCACCTTACCGTTACGGTCGTAGCAGGTGATGCTGACGGAGGTGTTCTCCAGTTCCTTCTTGATTTCGGTGTTAGGCACGAAGATGATGTAACGGCGGGTGATGAGGTTGGTGCTCACCTTGTTCACATCCTCTACGGCAGTAGAGTTGAGACCGAATCGGAGGCTACCCAGTCCTGGTACAGCCACGCTATGGCCCTCAGTGGCCCAGGCAGCTATCACATCGCCGATGGCAGTCCATCCGGCATTGATCACCGCCTTAGGCAGACCGCTTCGGATGGCAGCCTCCTCGATTACCTTACTTGCGTTGAGCTGGCTGTAGAGGTCAGCCTGCATGACGAACGCGTACTTCTGCTTTCCTTTTTCGAACGACACGTTGCGCTCGATAGCTTTTACTTTAATTCCCATAATCTAAATAGTTTTTTAAATGGTTAAACAATCAGTCTACATGCAGCTGGTAACGCCGAGGGTAGTGCCGATGGCGGTGAGTACTGCGATGAGCATCTGCAAGATAGTTTTCCAAACTTCCTTTTTCATTTCTTTTTTCCTTTCTTTTTTAGTGGTTAATTTATCATTTGCCGTTCTTGATGAATGGCAGTGTAGCCTTTCTTCTAACACAGTGCAAAGATACAAAAAAAATCGGCAAAATGCAATAGTTGTCCTGAATCACGTGCATCCTTGTCCCGAATCATGTGCATCCTTGTCAAGAATCCCTCTCATCCCCCTCTTCGTGGCGATGTACCGTCAACTGCATCCCGACGTATCGCCTTCTGCGTCGTGACGTGGCTGGCGCTGCATCGCCATGCAGTTTTGGGGGCATCGGGCGCACAGTTACTTCCTATGTGGGTTAGCTGGTGGATAGAAGGAAATGCAAAAATGTGAATGTGAATGTGAATTTGAAATGTTTTTCAATGTTACCTGAAGGAGAAGCGTATAATCGTGTTTAAGTAATAGTAGCCATTATAATAGGTTCATATTATATATATAATAAGGTACGCGCGCGAGGACTGAATTTCATTCACAATATCCTATAAAAGGAATGGATGGAACAACCCGATACATTGACTTACATTTCAAATTCACATTCACATTCACATTTTGTTCCGACTGCTATATGGAAAAATGATATTTAAATCTGAAAAAAAATAACTTTTTTCTTGTTAGTTTGAGAAAAAAGTGTTACTTTTGTAGCTGCTATGAGAAATAACTTTCATAGTGAATCTTCAAACTACAGGCTAATGACCTATAATAATAACAATATCACATCTTTTGTGGTTTTCAAGTATGATTTCTGCAAAACACGAAATCTTTCAAATGTAGAGGGAACTCTGCCTTTGGAGTTTTCCGGTATACCATCTGCTGCACATTATCTGGAATGTCAGAATGGTTTTGAGAGAGTAATGGACAGTTTGCTGGAAAGCAAGAAAATGACTTTGGTGGAATCAAAGAAGAATGATGATGCCATCATTCACGACAATCGAATATTGGGATTTCGAGAGGGAGTAGCTGTGCTGGACGTATGTGCAGACAAGAAGGAATTCTATTGGAGTAACTTTACAGAGAATGAAATTCACAACCAGCCTTTCTGCAAGGTGATTATTGATAATCGCCCCAACAAAGGTTTTCTTTTTGTGGAAGAATCTACAATCTTCGGGGGCAAAAAAGGACAGGACAAGGTGGTGGCTCTTCTGCGGGATAATATCAACAGGGTGGCCAATCAATATGGCTGGAATATGGTTATTTCTGCCAAGTTGCCACCTGGTGATTTCTTTGATGCCGTGGCTGAAAGAATCAGGGCTGGCTATAAGCCAAAGGCTGTGGTGTTTTCATTTCCTCGCCATCAGACTCTTAGCGATGCGCCATATTCCTTTGTCAAGCAATTCCAGATGCAGCATTCCTTCATGGAGTGCATCAATGCACGTAAGTTTCATGCCAGATATGAAACTGATCCTGGTGAGCAGTTGCGCTTGGACAAGGCAAACAGAGACATTGCCATGCTGGTGAACCTGTGCAGTAAAGAAGATTACGGCATCAAGGTATACTATTGGAAAGGTCCGTGTACCTCTTCCGGTTCGCTGAAACGGACCAAGGTGAAAATATCTGATGCAGAGATTTCTTCCCTGGTTATAGGAGAGGCTGTCTGTTGTGACTGTCATGGGAATTCTCAGTTTGCCTTGATCAATTCTCTTGATATTATTCTTGATGATTTAAAGGGTTACGACGATGAAGTTATTTAAGATGAAGACCAGGCTGATGGTAGATAAATCTTTCTCGCAGTATCTGGTTTATCAGGCTTTCCAAGCCATCTCCCATGATATTTTCAATGACAAGACTTGGTTTCCTACGTCTAGATGTTCATGCGAGGATGTTTTTTATGAGGTATTCTGCATCGTAGACAAAATGATGTTTTCGCATACCGATACGGA
>OIYQ01001033.1_pt1 | contig 10748 bp, 7 predicted proteins | sample 1588311 | NCBI WGS metagenome assembly OIYQ01 (sample SAMN03283244) | human gut metagenome | biome: human-associated habitat; material: feces | host: Homo sapiens | place: Peru | collected 2012
GGTAAGATGGGCAAGGCACAGATCAACTACAATTTCTCTTACGGCTGGCAGAGTGCATGGAAGAAGCGCGATGTAACAAGCGCCACTGACTACGCCATCCTTCAGAACGAGCGTGCAGTGAATGGTGGTCAGGCTCCTATCTATGCTGATCCATACAAACTGACTGACTCTAATGGCAATCCTATCAATGGATTTGGTACTGATTGGCAGGACTTGGTATTCAATGACAATGCGCCAGTGCAGAATCATGAGGTGAGCATCAGTGGTGCCTCTGAAAAAATCAACTACTATCTCTCTATGGGCTACTACAAGCAGGAAGGTATCGTAGGTGGTAACTACGGACAGAGCAACTATGAGCGCCTCTCACTCCGCAGCAATAATATATATAATGTGTTGGACGCCAGCAAAGAGCGCAACTTCCTCAACAAGCTCGATGTAACTGTCAACATGGCTTACACCCGAGTAAAGAGCACCGGTATCGATGCTAATAGTATCTATGGCTCAGTATTGGGTAGTGCCCTCTATCTTGCTCCAACATTGGCTCCTACGGTAACCAATGGCAATGTGGCGAAGAAGTATTATGATGCCTACGAGGATCCTAATACATACGATAAAAATGGTAAAGTGAACGGTACTCGTGATACTTACGAGCTTCTCCGTGATGCCAATGGCAACTATTATACTATCCCTGGTATGGGTGGTACCTATCAGGAGATGAACAATCCTCTTGCCATGATGGCTCGTCCAGCAGCTAAGAACTGGTCACATAAGTTTGTGCCTAAGTTCTCTATCGACCTCCAGCTCTGGGATAACTTGAAGTATCATTTCACTTATAGTGCAGACCTCAGCTTCTGGGGTACAGATAGCTATACTGCATCCAAGTATTACCTCTCAGGTAATAACTATTCTACACATACCTCAGCTTACAAGAGCTCTGACAAGGGTATCAACTGGCAGGTAGAGAATACTTTGACTTACGATAAGACTATCGGCAAGCACAGTTTTGCTGTTGTCTTAGGTCAGAGTGCAATGAAGAATAAGAGTGATTATCTGAACGGCAGCCGTTGGAATCTTGTGAATGTCAACAAGCCTTCTATCGACTATGCTACCGGCAACTACGAGCAGACCATCGTGAAGGATGCTGACGGAAAGATCATCTCTGTAGGTGCGCCTCAGATTCAGCATAGCGTATCGGGCGGTAACAACGTGGTACATGCCATCTCTTCACTCTTTGGCCGTTTGAGCTACAATTACGATGAGAAATATATGCTCCAGGCTACAATCCGCCGAGATGGCTCAAGCCGTTTCGGACCATCTCATAAATATGGTACCTTCCCATCTGCCTCTATCGGATGGAATATTATGAACGAGAAATTCATGGAAAGTACTCGCGATTGGTTGAGCAACTTGAAGTTCCGTGCCAGCTGGGGTAAGAATGGTAATGATAATATCGGAGACTTCCGTTATACCGTATTGACCTCTATGGGCAACAACGTACTTTTCGGTAAGAACGCTGTCAAGTTTAATGGTTCTAAGGCGAATGCCACAGCCAATGAAGACTTGAAGTGGGAGGAGAGTGAGCAGACTGATATCGGTCTCGACTTCGGTTTCTTCGGCAGTGCTCTGACCTTCTCTGCTGACTATTATGTAAAGAAGACCAACGGTATGTTGATTACTATGCCTATCCCAAGCTACGTAGGTGAGACCAAGCCAATCGGTAACGTGGGTGATATGAAGAACTCTGGTCTTGAGTTTGAGCTCGGCTATAAGTGGCACATCTCTGATGCTCGCTTCAATGCCAAGGCTAATGTTACCTATCTGCACAATGAGTTGACCAACCTCGGTAATGATACCGGTTACATCGACCTCGATAGCTTCCAGGGCATCTCTGGCGGTGGAACTCGTGGATCTAACGGTCAGCCTTTCCCATACTTCTATGGTTATAAGACAGCTGGTGTGTTCCAGAATATGTCAGAGGTTCAGGCTTACGTAAATAAGGATGGTAATATGATTATGCCAGATGCCAAACCAGGTGATGTACGTTTCGTTGATGTCAATGGTGATGGTAAAATCGATCCAGATGACCGCACCAACATCGGTAATGGTACACCTTCATGGACCTTCGGTTTCAACTTCAATGCTGAGTGGAAAGGCTTCGACCTCAATCTCTTCTTGCAGGGTGTAACGGGTAATAAGGTATTTGATGCAACCTATCGTACAGATGTGTTCTCTGGCAACTTCCCTACTTGGATGCTCGACAGATGGACTGGTGAGGGTACATCTAATAAGTATCCTATCCTGAAGAATGGCGATGCTACCAACTGGCAGGTTTCAGACCTCTATCTTTGCGATGGCTCTTACTTGAGATTGAAGAATATCTCTTTGGGTTACACCTTGCCAAAGCAGTTGACCCAGAAGCTCTCTATCAGCCGCTTGCGTTTCTACGTGATGGCAGAAAACCTCATCACATGGACCAAGTATTGGGGCTTCGACCCAGAGATTTCATCAGGTGGTACCTCTCTCGGTGTAGACTATGGTGTATATCCACAGGCTCGCACCTATACCATCGGTTTCAATCTTTCATTCTAACATCAATAACCTTTTAAAACATTGACAATTATGAAAACAAAGAGATATATAGCTTTTGGTATGTTGGCAGCCAGCATCACATTGGCAACCACATCCTGCAGCGATAGCTTCCTAGAGGTGGAGAACCCATCAGGTGAAAACCTCGAAGAATATTATACCACAGATGCCCACATCAATGAGGCTCTGAATGCGGCTTACGATCCTACCCATTGGCCAGACTGGGCTTTGGGACAGTATAATGCCCTCAATATTGATGCCGAGATTATGGGTGATGACTTCTGGGTAGGCGGTTCTAACAAAACCGATAGGCAGGAATGGCACATGCTTTCTAACTATGAGGCAAATTCCAGCAATACCCTTAGCTCACTTTGGACAGTGGACTATTCTGGTATCAAGCGTTGTAATGACCTCTTGAAGTACTTGGGTTGGGCAGAGGCTAACCTCACCGCTCCTAACAAGGCATCTTACGAAATGCAGGGCAGAGCCCTCCGTGTGTATTACTACAATAACTTGTGGCACTACTTCGGAAACATTCCTTTCTATTTGGAAAACCTCTCTTCTCCATATACCGCTCCTCAGTTGAGCGCTGATGAGGTATACAACAACTTGATTACTGAGTTGGAGTCAGTCATCAACTCTAATGTATTGCCTATGCGTTGGGATGATGTCAATTGTGGCAGAATGTCACAGGCGATGTGCTATATGATGTATGCCGAGATGGTGATGTATCAGAAAGATACTTCCCGTTATGCCACGGCATTGCAGTATATGCAGGAAATCATCAACGACAAGAATGACTATGGTATCATGGACGACTTTGCTTCTATCTGGAAGAACAGTGGCGAATGGTGCAAGGAGAGCATCTGGGAGGTGAACTATGAGATAGGTTTCAGTGAGCGTTCTTGGAGCAATCCACAAGGTATTGGTGGAACAGTACTTCCTACCTTGATTTCTCCAAACTCATGGCCTGGTGGTGATGGCTGGGACGCAGGTGCTAACGGCTGGGGATTCATGCCTGTTAGAACTGAGACTTATAATATGTTCGCATCTAATGACAAGCGTCGTGATGCAACCGTTTGGGATTGCCGTGGTGTAGAATATACCAAGCGTTATCAAGACACAGGCTTCTGGCTAGGTAAGTATCGTCCATATACAGAGAATAATGCTACTTCTGGTGATAAGGACTTGAACTACAACAATAATCTCCGTGTGTATCGTGTAGCTGAGGCTTACCTCAATGCAGCAGAGTTGTTGCTTGAAACTGGTGGAGATGCAACCAAGGCTAAGGATTACGTGAATGTTATTCGTCGCCGTGCCGGCATTGCAGAACTTGGTGCAGTGACAGTGGACGATGTCATCAACGAGCGCCATTTGGAGTTCGTAGGTGAGGGTAAGCGTTACTTCGACTTGGTTCGTACAGGCAAGGCTGCCAGCGTATTGGTACCAGATGAGTATGGCTATCGTACCAATTCTTGGACAGAATCTAAGAAGTATATCCCAATTGCTCAGGCAGAGCTTGACTCAGACCCAGCATTGGTACAAAACAATTACTAATACATTAAAATGGTAACGAATATGAAAAAGATATTATATCATTCAGCATTTGCATTCCTAGCAGTCTTTCTGCTAGGAGCATGCTCCCCAGAAGATTTTAGCGGTGCCAATGGCGAATTGCCTAACATTGCAGATTATGCTGACAACTTCAATATCAGTGTTGATCAAGACATCAATACAGCTAATTTCAGTTTTAACTCAGCAGAGGGCATCACCCCAGTTTGGGTAATTGATGGTGCTTATTCTTCAGACTATACATTGAGCAAGTATTATCGCAAGAAGGGTACTTATGATGTGGAGTGCTTCGTGAAAAACCGTAATGGTATCAGCAAGGAATCTGTTCGGAAGCAGTTCTCTGTCGAAAAGACTAAGATGAATGGTTTTGGCGGTTTTGTAGAGGACAGCGAGTTTAATCTCTTCAAGAAAATTGCCTTCCCAGAAAAACCTTCTGCTGGCTATTATGCTCCAGGATGGAGCCAAATTGCTGACCCGGTTTGTAGCTACAGCAAGGGATGCTATACATTGAAGCTCCCTGAGGCAACTACCGAACGTTGGCAAGCTCAGGTTCCTTTCACCAACTTGGGTATCTCTACTAGCGCAGATAAGCATTATGACTTCTCTTGCATCATTACATCTGCCAAGGGACATAATGCCGTTAAAGTGAAACTTTGTGATTCTGGCGCAGGTGGTGATGACATCATTCTCTTTGACTCTAAGGATGTAAATACCGGTCTTGAGGCAGGAGAGCCTAAGTGTATTTTCGGCTCAGACCTCGAAGGTAAGGATATTCAAAACCTGAAGGTGGTATTCGACTTTGGTGGAAATCAGGCTGATGATGAAATCATGATAGAAAGTCTGGTGTTAAAAGATCATGCCAACGATGACGGTACTGTAGTTCCTGTAGAATTAAAGGTGCCATTCGACTATAATACAGCTGGAAACCTTTGGAAGGATGTAGATGAGAATCAGTCATTCGTAAACACCAATTGGTTTGGTGATGCAGGATGGGCACCTATTGAGTGTACTCCTGTTGTCAAGCATGAGGGTAACAAGCATTCTATCGTGATACCTGTAGAAACTCCAGCTGAGCAGTGGCACGCACAATGGGCTTTGACAGAAGTTCCTGTCGCTATCAAGATGGGACAGAAAGTTGATTTCTCTTGTAAAGTAAAAACTTCTGCTCCGTTACCTCTTGCAACCTTTAAGCTTTGTGATACAGGCAATGATGATAGCTTCTTGTTTGCTGATATGTATACTGATATACAAGGTGAATATGTTGTCCGTTATGATGATGCCGTGATTAAAGGTAAGAATCCTGGAGATATGGCCAAAATAAAACTTGTAATGGACTTTGCCGGTGCTCCTAAGGATGCAGAAATAACTGTCAGTGATATCGTTTTGATTGTGAAATAGGCTTTAGGTTTTATTGGTTTATATAGAATTATACAGGAGCTGCTCCTATGAATAAGTAGGAGTGGCTCCCTTTCTAAATTTTAAATGACATGAAATTCTTGAAAATATTTTCCTTCCTTCTCTCGCTTATGCTGCTTTCTTGCAGTAGTAGCTCTTCTGACGGCGAAGAGAGGAATGTAACGATATCCTGCTCTCCTACGAGCATCGATGTTCCTGCTAAGGGCGGTACTTATACTATCATGGTAGTGGCATCTGCTGGTGGTTGGGAAGCGAAAGCATCCCTCCCTGGTGTAGGTTCTGCTGCAAATATACAACCTTGGTTTAAAGTGAGTGCCAGCGGTAATAATAAAGCTACAGGTATGGTAACTGTAGATGTGGAAGAGAATAAATCGTCTGTAGCTCTCGACGGAAGTGTCGAGATTTCATTAGAGGATAAGAAGGTATCGGTGTCTGTGCATCAGGCAGGAAAACAGGTTACTCCTATTGAAGGTGGCGAAATGATGATTCCTGAGGGTTACAAACTGGTATGGAATGATGAATTTAATAAAGGCTCTGAATTGAATAGTACCGATTGGCGTCATGAGGTGCAGAAGGCGGGCTGGGTAAATAATGAGCTTCAGAACTATGCGAACGGCTCTGCTGATGGTAAGCGCGTAACAGAAATTGCAGATAACCGGCTTTATATCAACTGTTTCAAGGGCAGCAACGGCAAGATTTATTCGGGTCGCGTATATGCTCACGAAACCCAGGGCTGGCTTTACGGTATCTTCGAAGCGCGCATCAAATTGCCTAAGGGTAAGGGCACATGGCCTGCTTTCTGGATGATGCCTTGCAACAATGATTTCGGAGCAAATCCTTGGCCTAAGTGTGGCGAGATTGATATTATGGAAGAGGTAGGCGTTAATCCTAACTATACTTCTTCTTCGCTCCATACTGAGAAGTTTAATCACGTGATGGGAACCCAGATTACTAAGGAACGCCAAACTGCGGGTGCTGAAGACGGTTTCCACGTTTATCGCCTGGAGTGGACTCCTGATTATATCAAGACCTATGTGGATGGTAAGGAACTGCTCAATTTCAACAATGACGGTAAAAATGATGTTGGTTCGTGGCCTTTCAATAAACCATTCTATGTTATCCTCAACCTGGCTTGGGGCGGTGATTGGGGCGGCATGAAGGGTGTTGACGAAAGCGCCCTCCCTGTTCAGATGGAAGTGGATTACGTGAGAGTATTCCAGAAAAAATAAGGCTTGATTTTTTTAACTATATAAATAATAAGGTCTTAGGAGAAGTCTTACCTGCACTTACTCCTAAGACTTTTTCTTTTGTTCCAATTTCGCTCTTTTTATTGTCTTTTTCTGCTTTTCTTGCTTACAATTTGCTCATTTCGAATAAAAGTTATAATTTTGCAGTTGAATTTCAAAAATCAGAAAAATAGAATGAAACAGAATAATAGCAATTTATTATATCATCTTGTGGCTTTTGTCACCGTAGCCATCTGGGGAACCACCTTTGTTTCTACCAAGGTGCTGATGCTGAATGGACTTTCTCCAGCACAGATCTTTACGCTCCGTTTCAGTATCGCATACATTATGATGCTGATGGTGAATCATAAGCGGATGTTTGCTGACAGCTGGAAAGATGAGTTTAAGCTGGCTATGCTGGGAATAACGGGCGGTTCGCTCTATTTCCTGAGCGAGAACGAGGCGATGAATTATACCACAACGACCAATACATCGCTCATCGTATGTTCCTGTCCGCTCTTTGCTACCTTGCTGGTTCGTCTGGTTTATCGCCATTCTTCGCGCATCAACATGATACAGCTATTGGGCTCTCTGCTTGCTTTTGTAGGTATGATTATCGTGGTGCTGAATGGTAGATTCGTGCTGCATCTGTCGCCTGTAGGCGATGCCTTGGCTTTTACGGCATGTATGAGCTGGGCTGTCTATTCGCTCCTGATGAAATCGGTATCGGGCGATTATGGCGCAGCTTTTATTACCCGAAAGGTCTTCTTTTATGGTGTGCTTACCATCTTGCCTTATTATCTTATCATCCCTGGTTGGCCGGCATGGGATGTGTTTATGAAGCCTCAGGTGGTGGGTAATCTCTTGTTCCTGGGCTGTTTGGCATCCATGATATGTTTCCTTACCTGGAACTGGTGTATCTCTAAGTTGGGTGCCGTGAAAGCTACCAACTGGGTTTATTTCAACCCTATCACCACTATGATTTTCGCCTCTCTGGTATTAGACGAAAAGATAACTCCTTACTTCCTGGCAGGTGCCTGCTGCATTCTGGCAGGTATGTATATTGCGGATAGAATGACGAAGGCGGAATAAAAAATGACAAAGCATAGCTGTAGTTAGAACTAGCCAATGTTAAGAGCATCATGATGCTCTTTACCATTTTGCTTTTCATTTTTCCATATTGATTTGTCTTTTTGTGTAATACGAATGAATAGTTGTTATTACTTATATAATATTTGTTTAGGTTTTCATTAGGCGTTCCGCCGGATTTACCGTCCGGCGGAGCGTTATGGAAATTTCTTATTCCTCGATGATTGAAATCTGCATAGAAACATCCTCTTTTGGGCGATCGCCACGCAATGTTTCGCAGTTCTGAATCTTTTCTACGATGTCAAGTCCTTCCTCCACTTCACCGAAAACGGTGTATTGGTTATCGAGGAAAGGTGTTCCGCCTACTTCAGTGTAAGCCTTCTGCTGCTCCTCGGTAAACTTAGGATAGCCCTGCTCCTTGCAGCGCTTCTTGGTTTCATCCACCAGTTCATCCTGGAGTTTCATCAGCCCCTCACGGTCGCGGTTGCGGCGGAAGTTCATGATTTCTTCATGATGTTCTTTGGCAAGCTGGTTGAAGATGTTCTGCTCCATCTGCATGCCCATCTGCTTTTCCATCTGCTTCAGTTCATTCTGCTTGTAGGTCTTTCCCCATACAATATAGAACTGGCTACCGCTGCTCTCTCGTTCAGGGTTTACCTCATCTCCCAAACGGGCTGCGCTCAAGGCACCACGCTTGTGGAAAAGTTGTGGATAAACGAACTCGGCAGGGATGGTATAGTCAGGACCACCTGTGCCCAGCATCTTGCCTTTAGGAGCGCCTTTGCTGTCTGGATCGCCGCCTTGAATCATAAAATCCTTGATGACACGATGGAAGAGAGTGCCATCGAAATATCCCTCCTTTGCCAACTTCAAGAAGTTGTCACGATGCTGAGGTGTCTCGTCGTAGAGGCGCACCTTGATATCGCCCTCTGATGTCTTTATCAATACTTTAGCCATAATAATTTATAATCAGTATATTTTATTAATCGGTATATGTCGTAATCAGTATGTTCTTACCTTTTTACTTTTTTACCTTTTTACTTTTCGTAATACTCATTCCACTCCTTCATAGCCTCCTGCCAGTCGGTCTGTTCACCGCTGGCTACGGCTTCCTTCTGTTTCTCTGCCTCGTCGCGAGCCTTATCTCGTGCACGTTTTGCCTTCATTGCTTCGATGGTGGCATCGTCGAGAATCTGAATGGCGCCACGCTTGATGGCTGCCTGTAACTCCTCTTCTCCGAAAGCCTTGCCAGGCTCATTGAAGTCAGAGATATTGAATTCATAATCCACACGAAGGTCGTGGCGTATCATTTTCTGTTGTAAACGGTTGCCTGCGTTTTTGAGGCGCAGCAACTTGCCGATTTCCTTGATTTCTCCTGCTGAGTATTTGTTTCTTCCCATTAATATGATTTGATATTATTATTTTTGCGTGCAAAATTAAGCATAATCCTCGATAAAACCAAGAAAAGTTTCAAGGAATTCACAAAAGAATCTCTTTCTCCCTTTACTTTCTTGCCCTTTTTACCTTTTTACTTTTTTACCCTTTTACCTTTAAATCACTTCCATGCCTTCTTCTGGTTCAGCTCTATCAGACGGTCGAATTCAAAGTCGGCTTTGATTTTATCCAATATTCTCTTTACGATGATATTCATCACGCTTCCTTTGCTGTAGTTGGCAGAGCACATGAAGTTTACTCGTCCCTCCTTGACAAGCTGGCAGGCTGTTTTCTGTTTATCCTCGTTATCATATACAGCAATCGAGTGGCCGCCATGTTCCTTTACCATCTTCATGCAAGGCACATCGGTTTCTCCATCTCCGAAGTATATCATTCGGGGGAAAGGGATAGGGCGCTTTTCGTCGGGGATATACTGGTTCACTCTTCTGTTGTCGCTCACCTGTTTGATACCCTTGTTGATTTTGAAGAGGAATTGCGTCTTGGTAGTATAGTCTACGGCTACGGCTGGCCAATAGGCGATTCCCTCCTTGTTGTAGAGGAAGGAGCAGGCGTAGATGTTCTCAAATTCGTGGGCGATAGGTGTGCCCTCTATCATCTCCTTCAGTCCTGAGGAGTTGATGTAGTGCTTTACGTCCAGTCCGATGCTGTTGCCATATTCATTTACGAGCGAAAACCATTGTTTTACGCCGCGGAACAGTTCTACATCCTTGCCGAATTTCTGAAAAGATTCCCGGGTGAGCGAGATATTGTTCTTCTTGGCTTCGTCGAGCATCAGATACATATAGGTCAAAATGCCGTTGGCATCCTTACCCTCTGCAAACTTTCTGTTTTTCTCCCAGAACTCGTCTTTTGTCTTGCCTGTAGCCTGTATGAATCCAAACTCCTGCATATTGCCCGGCGACAGTGTACCGTCGAAATCATAAACCAGCGCTACCTTTGGTCTTTTCTTTGCCATATCTCGTTCTCCTTTCTTTTATATTTACCCTAAACTATCTATTTCTTTCGGGCGATGTTCTATCTCCCTTAATTTGCAAATATACATAATTTTCAGCGAATTAGCAAACTATTGGGATATAAAAAATCATAATGAAACAAAAAAGGCGTACAAAACCCATTTCTGAGCATTGTACGCCTTTATTATAATATTAATATGTATTACTTAACTTCCTCGAAATCAGCGTCTTGTACGTCCTGGGCACCATCATTGCCGCCCTGTGCCTGCTGACCACCTTGAGCACCCTGAGGACCTGCCTGCTGGCCGCCCTGATACATCTGCTGAGAAGCAGCCTGCATTACGGTGTTCAAGTTGTTGATAGCTGAATCGATGGCTGCAACATCACCTGCCTTGTGAGCATCCTTCAACTGCTGCAATGCCTGCTCGATGCCTGGCTTCTTGTCTGCAGG
>OIYQ01001035.1_pt1 | contig 10733 bp, 2 predicted proteins | sample 1588311 | NCBI WGS metagenome assembly OIYQ01 (sample SAMN03283244) | human gut metagenome | biome: human-associated habitat; material: feces | host: Homo sapiens | place: Peru | collected 2012
TGATGTTCTCCAAGGCGTCCACCCGCACCCGCACCAGCTTTGAGGTGGGCGTTTACCAGCTGGGCGGCCTTGGCAACTACATGAACACCGCCGAGCTGCAGGCCGGGCGCGGCGAGCCTTTGCGGGACACCGCCCGGGTGCTGGGGCGCTACTACGACTGCGCCGTCTGGCGCACCTACCGCCAGCGGGACTTGGAGGAGCTGGCGGAGCTTTCCGGCATTCCGGTGATCAACGGTCTTACCGACTACGCACACCCCTGTCAGGTACTGGCAGACCTGATGACCATCCGGGAGCGCCGGGGCACGCTGGCAGGGCTGAAGCTCTGCTTTGTGGGCGACGGCAGCAACATGGCCAACAGTCTGATCGTGGGCGGCCTTTTGGCGGGGATGCAGGTATCCTGCGTCTGTCCCCCGGGCTACCGCCCGGCAGCGGATGTGCTGATGTTTGCCCACAAATACGGTAATGCCTTCCACCTGACCACCGACCCCGCCGAGGGTTTGCGGGATGCGGACATCGTAGCCACCGCCGCGTGGAACACCACCGCACCCGGCACTGCCGAGAGCGAGCAGCGTTTGCGGGATTTTGTGGGCTTCCAGCTCACCGGCCGTCTGCTGGAAAACGCCAAGTCGGACGCGCTGGTGCTGCACTGTCTGCCCGCCCATCGCGGCGAGGAGATCTCCACCGCCCTGTTCGAGCAGCACGCGGACGAGATCTTTGACGAAGCGGAGAACCGTCTGCACGTCCAGAAAGCCGTGCTGGCGGTGCTGCTGGCGGGCAAGTAAGACGATTTGAATGCCCGCCGCGTGTGCTTTGGGCATCAATAGCGGAAAGAATATTTTTATTGCAGTTCCGAAACGCCTGCGGGCGTTTCGGAACTGCTTTTTTACGGGAGGAACCCTCTCAGGCTCACATTCGTTCGCCAGCTCCCCCGAAGGGGGAGCTTTATTCGTGCCGACCGGAAGATGGCAAAAAGCTCCCCCTAAGAGGGCAGACTTCCCCCGCTCCGGGGGAAGATGTCACCGCAGGTGACAAAAGGGGGAATCTGGCACGCCGTCAGGCGTGACTGAGAGGGTTCAGCCGTCCCCTTGGGGAAGGTGGCTTGACGCGAAGCGGCAAGACGGAAGGGGTACTTGCCTGAACTCCCCCAGTCGCCTACGGCGACAGCCCCCTCTAAGATGGGGCCTTTGGCATAGCGGCAAAGTTTCCGGCTCAACCGCAAAGTTTCCGGCTGCGCCAGAGGCTCCCTCCCCGAGGGAGCTGGCAAAACCGTCAGGTTTTGACTGAGGGAGTTAAGCCCCCGTATGGTGATTTTGCCTATAAATTAGTACCATTTTTTGGAAGATGCAGCACGCAAAAATACTTTATTTCCTTAAATTTTAGTGCTATACTCAACTTGGCGTTTTGTCCGTTCCGGATGTTCCGTTTGGGGGAACGGCGGATCAATCAACCGACAAAGGAGAGGATATCATGAAAAAACGCATCGTGAGCATGATACTGGCGCTCAGTATGATGCTCTCCATCCTCCCTGTATCCGCATTTGCAGATGCAGGGGCGGGGCTTTCTTCCGCGGTGGAAGAGACCAACAGCATTGCTTACAGCTCGGAAAACGAGCATGAGGCTGTTGGTACGAACTCTGAAACAAATAATCAGGTCGTCAAGATCAAGATCGGTACGGACGGTCTGCCCAAGGCGGCAGCCGGTACCGGCTGGAGCTTTGACGAAACCACCGGACTGACCATCACCGGTACCGGCAATGGAGATATGGAGTACATTCTGGACGGCACGGTCAGCTGCAATGTGACTGTCAAGAATGTCAGCGGTTCCATTGTGTATCTGATGGACGGCACTGTCACCGGTACACTCTTGATAGAAGCCGACAATACGTACGGCATATACGGCGTCTACGTTCTGGGCGGCAGCTACACCGATGTGGTGCTGGAAAACGGCACCATTGACGGCGGCACCTACGATAAGGTGACTGAGAACGGCGGCTATGTCCGGGGCGGCTTTTTCCGCGATATCTCCGGCCTGAGCGCCAGCACGCAGCAGCAGGCACACAAGCTGCTGCTGCCGGAGAACTGCACCCTGAACGGCCAAAAGGAAACAGGGGAGATCTATCTCATCAAGCGGTATAGCTATAACGGCACTGGGAAAAACCTGAAGTTGGTACTGGAAAGCGACACCGGCTGCAATGCGTGGGCGGTAGCCTCTACCGGCGGTAATGTCATGGCGCTGCCCGCAGGCATCCAAAACTACCCCTTTACATCCTATGGCACTACATTTGCCACGGTCTCCATCAGCGCTGACGGAAAAACGGTTTCCGCCAGCTTTGGCGCGATCCCGGCGCAGGATGGAGCACCCATTGAACTGGTTCCTATGGTGTTCGGCAATGCAGAGCTGCGCTTTGACAATGAGGGTCAGCCCGACATGACCGGCGTGACCTATGCGGACAGTCTGGACACGGACGCAAAGCTGCGCCGTATTTACATGGGCAACGGCTGGGGTTATAACTACTACCCCAACGACAGCAGCAAGGAAAGCATTGTGCAGATCCTGAATAAGGGCGGTGCGGACTTCGATTTCAGCGCGCTGAGCGATGTGCCCATCAACTGCTATGTCGAGATCACCAATGCCAATGTTACCGGCGGTGAGTTTGGCGAAAACGGCAGACTGAATATTTACAGCGGTAAGATCAGCGGCGGCAGCTTCCACAATGTCACCGCTGGCATCAGCTCGACAAATGGGAACGGTGCGGTCGAGATCACCGGCGGCACCTTCGATTACCTGTACTGCAATGGTTCTTGCTCTATCTCCAATGCGGTGATCCAGAGCTGCTATTTCAATACCTACGGCAATAACACCTACACCATTTCGGATACGGTTCTGGGCGAGCTGCCTGACGGCCTCCAGAAGCTTCTGCCCGCAGGACAGCAGCTCAGCACGCTGGTGGTGCGCAACGGCAACGTGACTGCGATGAACGGCAGAACGCTGCCTCTTTCCACCAATACCATCTATCTGGTGGGCGCAGGCAGCGCAGAGCTTACCCTGAACACCGATGTGCTGAGCATCAACGAGGAACCGGTCGGCAGCTACAACGCCAACACCTCTGCCGACGGCAAGGTGCTGCGCATTACCGGCAACAATGACGGCGCAGATATTCTGGTGAACAAGTCCACCGATGCAAGCGCTCTCAAGCCCTTGCGCATTACCAAAAACGGTCTGCCCGACCTGACCGGCGTGACCGCTGTGCCGATGACCGGCGAGGGCATGACGATCAACCTCTATGAGGGTCTGGGCTGGAAGTACGCCACCGCGGAAGAGGACGGTATGGAGCGCGCATCGCTCTACATCACCACCCCGGACGGCAACCCGGTGGATCTTACTTCGGATGCCATCAACCAGTATCAGGTGCCCATTGCCGTGGAGCAGATCACTTTGGCAAATGTGACCGTCACCGGCATCGTGGCGGATGGCTCTGTTGATGCGCAGAACGCCATCATTCAGGACGGCACCTTCCAGAAGGATGTCTACGCGGATGACAACAGCACCATCGCAGGCGGCACCTTCCAGGATATCGTCCGCGGTTATGGCAAGGTCACCGGCGGCGCATTCAACGCTGAAGTTCAGCTGAACCAGAACAGCGAGGTCACCGGCGGTGTGTTCCACGATGTTCAGCTGCCGAACTATGCCTCGAAGGAAACGGTCATCCAGAATGCCATGATCCTTGGCAGCCTGAAAACGGACAGCGGCAGCAAGGCTGCTGTTTCCAATACGGTGAGCTGCGGTTATATTGAAAGCAGATTCCTTGCCGCCGGTCAGCAGCAGAGCAAGCTGATGATCATGGACGGCACTGTGGAAGCCGTTGACAGCAATGCCGTAGCAACAGACGCGATTTACCTTGTTGGCGAGACCGAGGTAACGCTCACCTTCAGCACAAAGGTCACGAACATCAACGGTGCGGATGTCAGCGCTTACAACGGCGCACAGCTTTCCGAAGATGGCAAGACCCTGACCCTTACCGCCAAGAATGACGGCGAGCCTATTGTGGTGAACATGACCACCACCGGAAAGCTGCCCTTCTCTTCCCTGAGCAAGAGCGACTTTACCGTTTCCGGGACGATCGAACATCAGACCGTTACCAGCAGCAAGGATGGCGTGGGCGAATTGAGCCTCGTCTATGTACGCACCTACGACGGCGCGGTATTTGCAACCTACCCGGCGGCAAATGACCTATATGGCGTCTACAAGCAGCGCATCGTAGCGCAAGAGGGCGATAAGTACACAGAAGGCTCGCTTGATATCGGCGAGGTGGTACACAGATATCAACCGAAACTCGACGACTTTGCGTATGACCCCAAGACCCATACTGCGAAGTATAACGGTCCGATGTATTTTGACGATGCACCGCTGTATTCTATCCATTATGTCGCGGAGGATGGCTCCACGTCTGTGACGAAGCCCACCAAGGCAGGCACCTACTCTGTTTACATCGTGGTGGATTATAGTAGTGACCACTACTATGGTGCCCAGTACATAGTGGACACCTATACTGTCACGGAAAAGCTGCCCTTCTCTTCCCTGACCGAGGATGACTTTGTCATCGACTGGAGCACGCTTGTCCCGGGTATTACCTGCAACAAGGATGGCGTGGGCAAGCCGAGTGTTGTCTTTGTGCGCACCTCCGACAAAAAGGAGTTCGACCACTTCCCGCATCCGGATGAGTACGGCAGCTATAAGGTGTACATCCGTGCCGAAGAGGGTACGCTGTACAAGGGCGGCGAACTTCAGATCGGTGAGGGTACACGGCCGTACAAGCCGACAAGCGCGGACTTCGACCTTGACCTCAAAGCCGGTACTGCGACCTATAGCGGCAAGAAGTATTTCGGCGATGCGCTCCCGCAGGCTACCCTTAAGTACAGCGCGACAAATGACTTGTCGACTGCTACGGAAACGGTGCCCACCAAGGTAGGTACCTACTACGTCTGGCTTGTGGTGGAGAATAGCCAATACTACAATGGCAGCAATGAGCAGCTGCCTGAGGGCTACACCGTAGCTGAAAAGCTGCCCTTTGAGGGCTTTACGCTGGATGACTTTGACATCGATGTGGACGATGACGGCAACTATACGGTGGCCTGCCCCAATGTGGACGGTGTTGGCGAGCTCTCGACTAAGCTTGAGTGCCTTACCGGTGTAAACAAGGGTAAGACCTTTATCAACCGGGACCCCGATGAGGATGCGTATGGCCGCTATCAGGGATCCATCGTTGCAAAGGAAGGCAAAAAGTACAAGGAAGGTTCTATTGTTGTGGGTGAGGATTCTATCCGCTATACACCTGTAACTACGGACTTTAAGTACGATGCCACCAAGAACACGGTAACCTACACCGGCAAAAATTATTACGATGCCGACCCGGATATGACCCTGCTGTACGGCACCGACCAAAGCGAAACTGTTCCCACCGCCCCCGGCAGCTACGATGTGTACGTCAAGGTGACGGCGGGTAAGAACTACATTGCTGACGCCTACGCCGATGATGATTACAGAATTTATCAGGTAGGCACCTATGTTGTGCCCGAGCCGACCAAGCCGAAGTATTACTACTACTGGAATGCTCAGGACGGCATGGAGTGTAATGAGGGCGATAAGATCACCCTTAGCGCTTACAAGCAGGAAGGCTATACCGTCACATGGAAGGTCGAAGGACTGGCAGAGGATGCGTATACCATCACCGATACCGGCACGCATATCGAAATCAAGTTCACGATGCCTGCACACGACGTCCGCTTGAAGAGCGTATATGAGCCGATCTCCTACACCCTGACCGTGGACGGGAAGCCAGAACACCGTACATATGGTGATGAAGTCACGGTTACCGCACCCAAGAAGGAAGGTCACACCTTCACTGGTTGGGAGGTAGATGGCGTGCCCGAGGGTACGGACACCACCAGCGAGACCATCACCTTCAAGATGCCCGCAAACAATGTCACCCTGACCCCGCAGTATAAGAAGGATTCGACCCCCACCCCCGCGCCCAGCGATGACGGCGGCGGTGCTATCGTAATGGTGGCCGCTGTGGGCGGCGCAGCCGTTGGCGTAGGCGCTTACATTGCAGGCACCGCCGCCTACCTGAAGAGCGTTCTGCCCGAGGGTATGGCGATCCCCGCTAACCGTCAGCAGCTGGCAGTTGCACTGTGGACCGCCGCAGGCAAGCCTGCTACCCAGAGCACTGCACTGTTCAACGATGTGGCAGCAGATGCCGCAGAGCTGCAGGCTATCCGCTGGGTCGTGGAGACCGGCCTGATGTCCGTACAGGACGGCAACTTCAAGCCCGGCAGCCGCGTAGGCCGCATGGAAGTGATCCGTACTTGGAAAGCTTACCAGAAGCGTGGCTAAAACCGCTGCCCCGTAACCCCTTATAACCCCGCAGGGACTGCTGCACAGCACTGTGCAGCAGTCCCTTTTTGCGTCAGCTGACGTTTTTCGCTGCGTTCCCTCTCGTGAAAGGGCAGGTCTGGAAAATCCGCAGATTTTCCAGACCTGCAAATATAAAAATGATATTCCGCTGAAGAGGCCCAGAGCAGAGCAGAGGGCACTTTAAGGTGTCCTTTCTCAAAAGAGACCGCCGTTTTTGGCATTCCCTTTTTTGTGCCAAAAGGGGTGCGCAAGGGCTTTTTTAGGGGTTTTCAGGGCGATTCGATGCATTTCAGGGGTCATTCACGCAGAAATACTCCACTTTTACCGCCGTTCGTGGTATACTACGGGCACAGAGCAGTGCTCTGTTCAATATGCCATTCTCATAATTCCTATAGAGCAGAAAGCCGTCCGGTAACCGCAAACCGGGCGGTTTTCTGTTTTATGCGGGCGCGTGTGGTGCGCCGGGTCGTTTCAGCGCATTTGCGGGGCGATTCGTGCCCAAAATCGTCCAAAGCGGGCAAAACGTGGTACACTGGGTACAACAAAATAACGCCCGGCTTGGAAGGGCGACTGAAAAGGAGAGGATCTTATGCAAAAACGGCTCATCAGCATGGTTCTGGCGTTAAGCATGGCACTGTCCGCAATGCCGCTGCCCGCCCTTGCCCAGAGCGCCCCGCCCGACACTGCCAGCGCTGCGGCACTGGCAGAGGAAAACAGCGAGATCACCAATCTCTATACAGACAGCTGGTCCGGCAAGCCCGTCGGAGATCTGGGCGATAAGGGAGACAGCTGGTCCTACGATGAGGCCAGCAATACGCTTACCCTGAAAACCGGCACCTTCCGACTCTACAATTACAGTTATGACAGCTACAATAATTACATCAAATGGAACCTGAAGATCGAAGCCGGTGCCACCCTGCAGGAGGCGCGGATCGGCTCGGACTACGAGGGTCAGTACACTGTGACCAACGCGGGCACTATTTCCGGCGGCACCTTCTACGGCAAGGTAACTTGTGAAGCCGGGGCTGTCATCGGCGGCGGCACCTTTAAGAAGGCCGTTACCGTGGACGCTGCGAGCGGTGATGTCACCATTGACGGCGGTACGTTTGAATATACCGTGTTCATCAATGCGGTGGATACCCTTACCATCAACGGCGGCACCTTTACGGGCGGTACGGGCCGCTCCGTGGAGATCAGCGACGCGACTGCAAAGGTCGTCATTAACGGCGGCAGCTTTGAAAGCGCGATCAAGGATCATAACACTGCTGCAACGATCACCATCAACAGCGGCCTGTTCAAGAGCCTTCTGTATGGCGCTGCGCAGAATTGCACCGTCAACGGCGGTCTGTTCACCGCTGAAAACACCCCTCTGTCCCCGGATGCAACCGTCAATGGCGGCTGTTTCACGGCAAAACGCACAGGACTTGTAGCCATTGATGCGGCCTCTGCTCCAGTGTACCTCCCTGTCGCGGTGGCAGCGGACGGCACGGTGACCGAGTGGTCGGCAGATGCTTATAGCACCGTCTATGTCACGCCCAATACCCGTGTCACCCTGAAACCCACCCGCAAGCTGGAAAGTGTCGTCAGCGGCGGCGCGGAACTGGACCACAACGCCAAGGACGGCGCAGTCAGCTTTACTGCGGGCACTGAAACTGTCCAGCTTAACAGCGTCACTTTGGAAAAGCTGGTCATTGAAGCGGACGGCTTCCCCAAGGGCACGGACGGCGGCGTCTACGGAGCCGAGGGCAACGGCTGGTCCTTTGACCCGAACCACAAGCACGCAGAGTGGCATACGAGCGATACCCCTGTCCTGACCATTGAGGAGGGTACGGAACTGAACCTTGACGAGGTGGAAAACCACTCTGCTACGGTAAATTTTGCGATTGAAAACAACGGCACCCTTACCGGCACCCTGAACTCCACCCAGTATGTGTACAACAAGAAAACCGGCACGATCAAGGACGCCACGCTGAACAGTCTGGAGAATCGCTTTTACAATGACGGCCGCGTGGAGAACGCTGTGCTGCGCTTTTATTACATCGGCAACGGCTGGCGCGACCCGGCACAGTCCGTTATCATCCTCAGCTCTGCGCTGGACGTTAGCGGGAGTGTGGCCAACAGCTCTACCTACCAAGCCGTGCTGGAGGATTGCTATAACAGCGATGATTATACCGGCAATGGCTCTATCAGCAACGGCGGCACGATCAAGGACGGCAGAAGCACGCTAAAGCTGGCAGTGAAAAATACGGAAGGCTATGACGGTAACGCAAAGTACCGCCAGCCCACCATTGACGGCGGCGAGTATACCTTTGTCTATAACAAGAACGGCATCTACTTGAATAATCCCACCATCCATGTGATGGCGGCAAAGGATGAGGAGGACGCAAATGTCCTGCCCGGTGCCACCTGCTACACCATGAAATACACCCCGCCGGAGAATGCCCGCTACGATGCAAAGTACATCAGCGGCCTCAATGGGACGCTTACGGGCATTTGGCGTGATAACCTTACCACCCTCTACGTTGCTACGATCGATGACAGCATTTCGGCCTTGACCTGCGACCGCATCACAAGCGTGAACGGCGTGGCCTATAACGGCTCTGTATCCGAGGGAACGCGCTACTCCAGTCCCATCGACCTGAGCAAGTATGGTATTCCGCAGACCCATATCATCAACCTGAGCGCCACCGGCGAGGGCGCGGCAGAACTGCCGCCGGCAGACCCCGCAGACTTTGCCTTTGTCTTGCCCAACGACCTGACCTATGACGGCAACCCCAAGATGGTGGAAGTGGACGTTAAGGACAACGCCACCAAGGAATACGGCGCTGTTACCGTGACCTACAAACAGAACGGCAAGGTGCTGGACGGCGCTCCCATTGAGCCGGGCGATTACACCTTTACCGCGAATGTAGCAGCTACTACCACCTGCGCGGGCGGTGATGTGACCCCAGGGTATAACAAGTTTACCATCCAGAAGGCTGCGCTGAACCCCGCAGATATTACCGTGACGAACCCCGACCCGACCTATGACGGCAGCGCCAAGGAAGTGACCGTTAAGAACACCAGCGATAAGGACTACGGCGAGATCACCGTGACCTACAAGCAGAATGGTGAAGCACTGAACGGTGCTCCCACTGAACCGGGCGAATACAGCTATATCGTCACCGCCGCAGGCAGCGCACGGTACATGGGCGGCACGGTTAAAACAGGCTCGTTCCGCATCACAAAAACAGGCACGACCGACCCTGAACCGGAAGAGACCTACAAGCTTACCGTTACCGGTGCGGACATCACCCTGCCCGAGGATGCAGACGCCAGTGCCCTGAAAGCCGGGCAGTTGGTCACCCTGACCGCTCACGACACTGACACCGAGCGCTTTGCCCGGTGGGTGGTGAGCAGCTCTGACGGCAAGGAACTGACCCCGGCAGACCTGAGGGATGCCGCAGACGGACCGCTGACAGAGGATGCCTTTAAGCAGCGCACCCTGACCTTTAAAATGCCCGCACAGAACTTGACGATCACCACCGAGACTACCCCGGTGGAGCAGCCGCCAGAGCAGCCGCCGGAAGAGGACAGCAGCGAGTACAGCCCGCTGCAAACGGTGGGGATTCTGGCCGGTACAACGGCAGTGTTTGCGGGCGGCGCAGTGATCGGCTACGAGCTCGTTACCGGCAGCATCCTTGCAGATCTGCTGCCCGAGGGCACAGCCATCCCGACTACCCGGGAGCAGCTGGCCGTGCTGCTGTGGAGCACCGCGGGCAAACCCGAGCCCGCTGCACCCGCTGTTTACAGCGATGTAGCTGAGCCCGACACCGCCAAGGCAGCCCGCTGGGCTGTGGAAACCGGGCTGCTGCCCGACATGGGCGAGGGCGTCTTTACGCCCGGCAAGCGTGTGACCAAGGTACAGGTCATCCGCGCTTGGAGCCAGCTGAAAAAGCTGGGTCTGGCCAAATAACAATTGCCATCTCCCGATCGATCCTTTCCAATAAGCGCCAGCAAGGCCGTCCGGCGAATGCCGGACGGCCTTGCTGCTTTTGGGGGAACGAACCCTCTCAGTCATCGCTGCGCGATGCCAGCTCCCCCGAAAGGGGGAGCTTAACTCCCTCAGTCAAAGCCTGACGGCTTTGCCAGCTCCCTCTGGGAGGGAGCCCTTGGCATGGCGGGAAAGTTTCTGGCTAAAGCGTAAAGCTTACGGGGCACTCGCTCCCCCTTGGGGGAGCTGTCGCGCAGCGACTGAGGGGCTATGGATGGAGAAGCGAAAAAAGCGTTAAAGCGATAGCGCCGACTGGCGCAGCGCTAGCTTTTTTGTGCTTCGACTT
>OIYQ01001036.1_pt1 | contig 10733 bp, 8 predicted proteins | sample 1588311 | NCBI WGS metagenome assembly OIYQ01 (sample SAMN03283244) | human gut metagenome | biome: human-associated habitat; material: feces | host: Homo sapiens | place: Peru | collected 2012
AAAAGGAATCCAACACCGTCTGGGCGCGCGTCCCCTTCGCGGGCTTCTGCGTGAAAAAGGTGAACGGCGCGACCCAGGCGGCGCTGCCCGGCGCGTTCCTGCTCCTCTCCGCCGCCGCCCTCCCAGACCTCCGCAAACGCCGCAGCCGGAAGCGCTGAGGCAGCATTCACACCCAATCCACAACGCCACCGGCGCAAAAGCGCCGGCGGCGTTTTTCGGCAAAATGCCGGGTTTGTCTGTATCTTCTTGCAAAGTTCTCCTGCATATGTTACACTTTTTACTGGAAAAACGTACAGGAGGCACGGCATGGATCGGTATCGTATCATTGAGGTCAAGCAGAGCGTCTTTGCGGACAACGACGCTGCGGCGGAGCGGATGCGCGGCGATCTGGACGCGCAGGGCACATATCTCATCAACCTGATGTCCTCGCCCGGCTCCGGCAAGACGACGACGGCGATGCGCCTGCGCGAATACCTCGAAAACCTCGGCGTTAAGGTCTGCATGCTCAGCATGGATAACTTTTTCCTCTCGCTGTCGGCATCGACGAAGATTTATGGTTTCTGGAAGCCAAACCGCAAGCTTTTTGGCGACAAGGTGCAGGCCATACGTCATGTCATAACGCCAACGGTGAGCTTCAGCTACGCTCCTGACTTCAGCGCGTCGCGCTACGGTTATTATCAGACATACCAAAAGACGGATGCCGACGGCAATGTCTCACTCGTGCAATACTCGCCTTACCAAAATGAGCTGTATGGCGTGCCAGGCAGAGGCCGCACCGGTAGCATTTCTTGGAGTTTCGACAACAACATAGAGATGAAGGTGAAGAGCGACAAGGACTCTACCGGATTCAAGAAGATAAGCCTTATCGACCAGCTTGGATGGTCTATGTCGTACAACATGGCCGCGAAGGAGAAACCGCTCAGTGACTTGACGGTCAACCTCCGACTGAAATGGTGGAAAAACTATACTTTCAACATGACGGGCGTATTCGCGTCGTATGCTTACGAGCTCGACGATCAAGGCAAGCCTTATGTCGGCAATCGCACCTATTGGGGCATGGGAAAATGGGGACGTTTCCAGGGTATGTCGCAAAACATTTCATATACCTTGACTCCTGAGAAAATAAAGAAACTGTTTGGAGGAGCCACGGATGATGCCGATAAAGACAAGAAGAGCAAGAAAAGCGATGATGACGAGATAGACACCGACATAGAGAGCAATGTCGACGACACGATGATAGACGCGCAGCATGGTGCGTCGAAAGATGACAAGGGTGGCAAGGCCGATACCGACGGTGATGGCTACATGAGATTCTCAATGCCTTGGTCGCTCACCTTCGGATATGGCATAACCATGAGCGAGAATACGGATATCAACAAGTTCAACTATAAGACCATGCGGTATCCGTATAAATTCACGCAGACGCTTAATGTCAGTGGAAACCTCCGCATCTCCGACGGCTGGAACATCAGCTTCTCCTCGGGCTACGACTTTGACAACCACAAGGTGTCGATGACCACCGCCTCATTGCAGCGCGACCTCCATTGCTTTAACATGAGTTGCTCTGTCGTCCTCGCTCCTTACGCAAGCTATAATTTCACGTTCCGTTGCAACGCCTCAACGCTTACCGACGCATTGAAGTATGACAAGCGGTCGGGTTACAGTAACGCCGTTCAATGGTACTAATCATAAACTTAAGATGAAGAAAAATACACAGGCAATTCATTTGCCTTATCGCCGCCGCGACGCTTATGACGCTTTGAGCATGCCGGTATATAATGCCGTGGCGTACGAGTTTGACGATGCCAAGACGATGGCCGACGCTTTCTGTGAGAGAATAGACGCTCCAGACTATTCACGCTGTGAGAACCCCACGGTCGACAATTTTGAGGATCGCGTGCGTGCCCTTACCGACGCGTTCAGCGTGACGGCGCTTAACAGTGGCATGGCGGCCATAAGCAACATCATGCTCGCGCTGACGGCCCAAGGCAAGAACGTGGTGTCGTCAACACACATGTTTGGCAACACCTTTGATTTGCTCAACCGTTCGCTGAGGAAGTTCGGAGTAGACCTTCATACGACAGACCTCACCGACATTGAGAAGGTAAGGAAAGCTGTGGATGAAAACACTTGCTGCATATTTGTAGAAATAATTACCAACCCGCAAATGGAGGTAGCGGACCTCGTGGCTCTCGCAAGCGTAGCCCACGAGCATAATATTCCTCTCGTGGCAGATACCACTACCATACCCTTCACCATGTTCTCAGCCAAAAGCCTTGGCGTGGACATCGAGGTGGTGTCATCAACCAAATACATTAGTGGTGGCGCAACATCGCTTGGCGGCTTGATCATAGACTATGGCACAGACTACACCAAGGGCTTCACCTCCACTATAAAGAGCGAGTTGCTGTTCAACTTTGGCGCATACATGACCCCACAAGTGGCATTCATGCAGACCATGGGCCTTGAGACCCTTGACGCGCGCTATCGTGTGCAGTCGGCAAACGCGCTTGAGCTTGCCAAGAAATTGTGTGGGTTGAAACAAGTAAAGTCGGTCAACTACGTGGGCCTGGAAGACAATAAGTTCTATAAGCTGGCACAAAGACAATTTGGTAAAACGGCTGGCGCCATGGTTTGCATCGACTTGGAAGACGAAAAGTCATGCTTCAGCTTCCTCAACAATCTCAAGCTCGTGCATCGTGCCACGAACCTCTTCGACAACCGCACGCTTGCCATTCATCCATACTCAACCATCTTTGGCAATTTCACCCCAAAGGAGAAAGCCGATATGGACGTGCTCGACACTACCGTGCGCCTGAGCGTTGGCTTGGAAGACGTTGACGACATCTTCGGCGACATAAAGCAAGCCTTGGCATAAAGATTTGTTGTTTAAAATATAACCATAGTACTTCATGAAATACGATTTCGATACCATTATAGACAGAAAGGGCAGCGGCGACCTCATGCACGAGGCCCTGTTGCCACGTTGGGGACGTGACGACCTGCAACCCTTGTGGGTGGCCGACATGGATTTCGCGGTTATGCCCGACATCCTTGACGCGTTGCGCAAGCGTTTGGAGCACCCAATCCTTGGTTACACCGTGGAACCAACCGACTATCGCCCCGCGATAATAGACTGGATTAAGACACACCACGACTGGGATGTAAAGCCAGAGTGGATTAGCTTTATACCGGGAATCGTCAAGGGCATAGGGCTTATCAGCAACCTTTTCTGCAAGCTCGATGAGAAAATCATCGTCATGCCACCGGTTTATCATCCGTTCTTCCTTGTGCCACGCGCCAACGAGCGTGAGGTGGTGTGGAATCCGCTGAAAGTTCATCCAGAGGCGCTTGAGGCCGACCACGTGGAGGCTGGCGACTATTATGAGATGGACTTTGAGGGTCTTGAGCGAGTTTGTGATGACAAATGCAGAATACTTATCCTGTGTAATCCTCACAACCCTGGCGGAATATGTTGGAGTCGTGAGACGCTCGTTCGCCTTGCGGATTTCTGCTACGACCACAACATGCTTGTCATCAGCGATGAGATACATTGCGATATGGCCCTTTTCGGACACAAGCACATACCTTTCGCTTCTGTCTCGGAGAAGGCCGCACAGATCAGCATCACCATGCAAGCTCCCACAAAGACATTCAATATAGCGGGAATCGTGTCTTCTCATGCCATAGTGCCCAATCCAGACATCCGCAAGCGCTTCTTTGGCTGGCTGAAGGCTAACGAACTTGACGAGGCGCATATCTTCGCCCATATAGCCACCATTACTGCTTTCCGTAAGGGTGGTGAATGGCGCAGGCAGATGCTTGCCGCCGTGGAAGACAATATCCGCTTCGTCGAGGACTTCTGTCGTGAGCGTATGCCGCAAATCAAGCCCATTCGTCCAGAGGCAAGCTTCTTGGTGTGGCTCAACTGCCAAGGGCTGCGCCTTGGTCACGATGCCTTGCTCGATCTGTTCATTGACAAGGCGCATCTTGCCCTCAACGACGGTGAGATGTTCGGGCCTGGTGGAGAAGGTTTCATGCGACTGAACGTCGGTTCGCCAAAAGCTTACATTGAGGCGGCACTGGAAAAACTCGCACGTGCTGTTGAGAAATACGCTTAAATGAGACTGTATCCATACCATTACCGCTCACTTCTTTCACTTGGGCTCCCCATAATGATAGGGCAGTTGGGGATGATAATCTTGGGGTTCGCAGACACCATGATGGTTGGCCACCACAGCACCACAGAGCTGGGCGCCGCGTCTTTTGTCAACAACATCATTAACCTTGTCATCATCACGGCCACTGGTTTCTCTTATGGTCTGACTCCAATAGTGGGCGGGCTCTTCGGGCGCGAAGAGCTGCCGCAAGCAGGCAGGGCGCTCCGCTGCGCGCTGCTTGCAAACTTGATGGCCGGGGCGATAATGATGGCGGCGCTGGGCATACTGTATTTCAATGTTGGCAATATAGGGCAACCAAAGGAGTTGCTGCCATATATCAAGCCATACTATTTGGTATTGTTGGCTTCAATGCCATTCGTAATGTTGTTTAACGCGTTCAAGCAATTTACCGATAGCATCACGGAGACGCGAACGTCGATGTGGATACTGCTTTCGGGCAACTTGCTAAACATTGTTGGCAACTATGTGCTGATTTATGGTAAGTTAGGATTACCAGAGATGGGAGTTGTTGGAGCAGGCGTGTCAACGCTTATATCTCGCATAGTGATGGTGGCATTGTTTTGCCTCGTCTTCCTTGCGAGAAAGAAGATGCGTCCTTACCGAGAGGGCTTTTTCAAATTGGGTTGGTCACGACAATTGGTTAGTCGCTTGGTATCATTAGGCACTCCCATAGCCTTGGAGATGGGTATGGAGACTGCTTCATTCTCCTTGTCGATAATCATGGTAGGTTGGCTTGGCACCATTGCGTTGGCATCTCATCAAGTGATGATTACCATATCGCAGTTCACCTTTATGGTTTATTATGGATTGGGCGCTGCTGTTGCCGTGCGCACAAGCTACTTCAACGGCCAAGACGACCGTGACAACGTTCGCCATACCGTTGTTGCCGGTTTGCAAGTCATGGTGGCCTTGGAGTTGTTGTTGAGTGGCATTATCTTCTTGTTGCGCAACCACATTGGCGGTTGGTTCACCGACTCAGCGGAAGTGTCATCAACCGTCATCACACTCATGTTGCCATTCTTTATCTACCAGTTTGGCGATGGCTTGCAAATCACTTATGCCAACGCTCTACGAGGCATTGCCGATGTTAAGCCACTCATGGTAATAGCCTTCATCGCCTTCTTCGTCATTTCTCTCCCAGTGGGTTATTTCTGTGGCTTCGTGCTCAATTTCGGACTTGTCGGCGTGTGGATGGCGTTTCCATTCGGGCTCACATCGGCAGGTGTCATGATGTGGTATCGCTTTAAGAAAGTCTACGTATAGCGAAGGTTACTTCTCTAATTTTTTGATGACTTTTGCCAGTTCCGCCCAATGTTCGTCGGTCATGGAGTTAGGTGTGAATAGGCTTATGCCATTCGCGCCTGCTGCCATCGCCGATTCCACGGCTTCCTCTATTTCTGAAGGCAGCAATCCGGAGTTTTCAGGGTCAACCACCTTGTCCTTGTTTTTCCAGTCATGGCAGATGAAAAGGCCGCTATACAGCAATATGTTCTTTCCCTTGATGGCCTCAGCCTCTTCCTTGGTTATTTTTCCAACCCAGGCGGCGGGCTCCATGTAAAAGTCGTTGTAGTTCATTGGGAACACGGCGTCAAGTTTCCAGTTGTTCCATTGTTGGCGCACCATCCATTCCGCATAGCTCTTGGGCCCAGGAAACACGTCGGCACTGATTTTCTTGCCTTTTGCGTGAACGGCGTCCGCTATGGCGTTTACGAGGTCAGTCACTGCGGTGCAGCGAAACTGTGCCCACTCCTTAATCTTCGATGGGTCAGTAACCTTTGTGATGTCTATTCCGCTCTGCTTCTTAAAGGCTGCCACACAGTCGGGGCAGTAGCAATAGTCGGCCTTGGCGTACTCGCCGTTCATGGTAAGTCCGTACTTGTCCCATAGCCCACGCGCGAGAATCACGTCGGCATAGCGTATGTAATCGAGTTGCACGTAGTCTACTTCAGGTATTGAGGCTATTTCCTCAAATTTCCCTATCAGAAATTTCTTTACCTCTTCGTTGCGCGGGTCGAGTGTGGTGTAATAAGACACGTAGGCAGGCTTATCGGCAGCCGACTCTCCAAGACGGTTTACCGTGTACCAGCTCTTGGGCTTTCCACCTTGCACCATGGTGGGCACCCATGCGTGATATTCCAGTCCCACCTTTTTCGCTACCTTTGAGGCAAGGCGTATCTTGTCAATGTCCATGCCAGCGTTTACGCATACGCCAGTGACGCCGTGCTTTTTCCATGCCTTGAAATCAGTGGCGAGACTTTTCTCGTTTGCGTTCTGTTCTAAGCCTGTCCATGCGTACACGGGAATCCTGTTGACCTTGGCGCTTGCGAGAATAGCCGTCACTACTAAAGTGAGGGTTAAAAATAGTTTTTTCATGATATTTGGTTTAGTAATATTTAATTGCCGTAATCATTGTTTCTATGCAAAGGTAATAGTCTATTTCGAGAAATCAATATAAAATTGATATAAAAAAATATTAGTGTCTCAAAAGCAAGAAAAACAATAAAAAACATGGTCACACGAGTATTATTTCATACCTTTGTATAAATTATTAACTCTTGAACAAACATAAACATTTATGACAATCAATCGTTTATTGTGCTCTGTGATTTGTGCGGCTGCGCTGACGAGTGGGGCTGCCCAAACTGTCACGCCTCAGACTGAGACAGAGGAGCAAAAAGACAAGCGCATGGAGTGGTTCGACCACGCCAAGTTAGGCATTTTTATCCACTATGGCATCTATGCCGTCAATGGAGTGTCGGAGAGTTGGTCGTTTTACAACAAGTACTTGCCATACGAGCAGTATATGAGCCAGCGCGATGGCTTCACCGCCAAGAACTACGATCCGAAGGCTTGGCTTGACCTCATTAAGGAGAGCGGCGCCAGGTATACCGTTCTCACCACAAAGCACCACGATGGCGTGGCCTTGTGGAATACCAAGTATAGCGACCTCAACACCGTGAAGGCCACGGCCGCAAAGCGCGACATCGTGACGCCGTTCGTGAAGGAGGTGCGCAAGCATGGTCTTAAACTCGGATTGTATTATTCTTTGATAGATTGGTCTAACCCTGATTATCCCAATTTCACGCGTACCGATACACGTTATAGCGTGAAAGACGACTCCGCAAGATGGAAGAAGTTCCTCAAGTTCGACTTCGACCAGCTTGGCGAACTCAACCAGTACAAGCCAGACCTGTATTGGTTTGATGGCGACTGGGAGCAGACCGCTGACACTTGGAACGCTAAGGGCCTGTCGGCTTTCCTGCGCAAGGCTAACAAGAACGTCATCATCAACTCGCGCATCCAGGGCTATGGCGACTACGCCACACCGGAGCAGGGCGTACCCGTAGTGCGTCCCGAGGCGAAGCACTGGGAGCTTTGCATGACGATGAACGACTCGTGGGGCTATCAGCATGCCGACACCAACTATAAGTCGCCTTATATCTTGTTGCGCACTTTCGTCGATTGCCTCTCGATGGGTGGCAACATGTTGCTCGACATAGGCCCGAAGGAAGACGGCACGATACCTGAGGAGCAAGTGGCTATTCTAAAGGAGTTTGGACGTTGGACAAAGAAGCACAAGGAGGCCATTTACGACACGCGTGCCGGAATACCTAACGAGCACTTCCAAGGTTACACCACTCTGAACAAGGCTGGCGACATACTCTATCTCTATTTGCCATATAAGCCCAATGGCCCGATAGAAGTTAAGGGACTGATGAACAAGGTTAACCGCGTGTGGGTAGTTGGCGACGGCGAGATTATACCTTGGAAGGTGTACAACAAGAACTATTGGAGCGACGTGCCAGGCAATCTGTACATCGACGTGCCAGAACGCTCGCTTGACCCAATGATAACCGTTGTCGCCGTATTGCTCGATGGTCCGATAAAGCTTTACCGCGGAGCGGGCAAGGTTATTGAAAGCAACTAAACCCACTGATTAGTTACCGTTTCGATGAAGCATATCATTCTTTTACTTTCCATCTTGTGTTCCGTCGCGTCGTTTGCCGCAAACCACAAGGAGTATGCCGCCAAGGGCGATACGATCATAAAGGTCTTTGAAAAGGCAAACGTGCGTTTCGTGCCGTCGAAGCTTGCCAACTACAATGCCGCCGGCACAGACGGGATCATTCGCCTTGTGAATGGGCGAATCATCCTGAAGAAAATCCACGTGCCTCATTATGAGCGCGACACGAGGGTGTATATAAAGACCACGGTGGCTTCCAATGGTGACCGTTGGGACAAGTCTGGCTCGGTGTTTGTCTTGCCAAAGAAGTCGGCCATCAACCTCATGACAATAGCTGAGGGCAAGAACCGTTTCCCTGCCGTAGACTCCACTAAATATGAGAAGTTTGTTGGCATTGTCGCAGGCAAGGATTATCTTCCCACGGTAGAGTTGATGCGATTCATGACACCCTTCGGCGTTGGCTATTATAGTGGCAAGGACAATGAGCTGTCGGCAAAGCGGCGGCCTGTCTACATACCCAAATGGGCCGACTGCGTGGAGTGGGGACAGGACATCTCCAGCTTGTATCCAGAGCTTGAGGATGAGGCTTATGTGGGCGTGTTTATTGACACATGGACAGAGCAGGGCTATTTGGCAAGCGTGGACTTGCAGTTTCAGGAGAGTCCCGTGAGCTGTGTGCGTATGCCTCGCGCCCACGTGTTGCCACTCGTCAACACGGTGTATTACATCGGTCAGGAATATCCCGACTTGTTCGCGCGCCGACCGCTTGTGACCGATTTCAACCTCCCCAAGGGAGCCAAGAATGTCAAGTTGAGATATATAGTTACCGGTCATGGAGGTCACGATGGTGGCGATGAGTTCACGCCACAAGAAAACATCTTGTCAGTGGACGGCAAGGTGGTGTACAAGTTCACGCCTTGGCGCGATGATTGCGCTTCGTTCCGCCGTTTCAACCCCGGCACGGGAGTTTGGCTCGAAAAGCGGATGGCTTCCTACATTGGCGAAGACGGCAATTATACGGAGAAGGAGATAGAAGAGCCTGTCGGCTCGTCAGACTTCTCTCGCTCCAACTGGTGTCCTGGTTCCGATGTCGCTCCAGAGGACATACCTCTCAATGGTTTGGCTTCCGGGCATCACACGTTGAGCATTGCCATACCCCATGCACAACCCATAAAGGGCAACGAGATGAACCACTGGCTCGTCTCGGCTTATCTGGTCTGGGAAGAATAGTTACTGTAATTGTTAAGGGCCGGCCACTTTACTTGTGGACCGGCCCTTAATAATGTTATTTCATTTCAAACTTGCCGTTTTGGTCTACGACATATCGCTTGCCCGTTCCGCCTACGAGAATGCTCGCCGTGAACAGGTTGGTTGTTGCCTCTATCTCCACGTTGCTGCCTTGGGGCAAGGTGGAGATGTCGTCTCCGGTCAAGCCAAGTAGCGAAGGTGAACTGGTGTAGGCACCTCTCTTGCCGTGGCTTTCAAACTCAGCGTGGAACAAGGCCCACAACAGTTTATATGCCGCCATGTCGTAAGGGTAGTGGAACTCGTCGTTTCCCGTTCCCACGGCCTTGTCGGAGAACTGCAAGAAGCCCCATTGGTTAGGAGCGTGCATGTTTATTTCGCCAGTGGGTGTCCACACCCAGTTTTCCTCTGGTCCGCCTTTCTTCAGCCATTCCACACGCGAGAAATTAAGCCTCCACGTGTTTCCTGCCTGCAATGGGTTTGTGAAGTTGCGCGTTATGGCCTTGTGTGGTATGGCCATCTCCACTGTCCACGAGCGGTCGCGGTCGTTCTGATTGTTGAGCGTGCCGTCACGTTGCACGGCAAGTTTCATGCCAGGGCAATCCCATTGCACGTAGAAGTTGCCATTCGAGCGATAAGCACGGTCAAGCATCAGGTCGAACACCACGCCACGCGCGTTGTTCTCAATCTCAAAATAGCATTGTCCGTCGCCTGTTGGGTCGAGAAACACCTCAAAGTCGTTGTCGTGATATATTATGGTGTCGCGTTGCGTCAGGTTGGCCACTATGTTAGGCTCCTCCAGCACTGCCGACACATATAGATAGTCGTCGTCCCACATCATGCGGGCCTTGGTGTCGTACTTGGGCTTGGGAAAATCCTCACCGCTGATGTCTACAAACGATTCTGTCTCGGCAGCCTTCGCCCACGACTTCTCGTTGAGCTTGCCGTCAATCTTTATTTTCTCGTTTGTGCGGTAGCACACATAATGGCGTGGTGTTGTCAGCAGCCGCGCGTATTTCTTTAGCAGGCCGTCTTGCGCCATGGAAGGCATGGAGAAAGCGAAGGCAATGGCAATTGCCGGAAGGATAGACTTGTTCATTTTTTATTGTGGATGTTTTTTAATAATGTCGGCAGAATGAAATGTTCTGTGCAAAGTTAATAAATAAGTTTGGAAATCCATCCCTTCCGTGCCATTCCTATAGTTCCAAAATATGATCTTTCGGCGTATGAAATCGATTTCTTTCATTGATGAAGTGCCCTCCCCCTGTGGCAGCTCCTGCAAAGCACACGATGCGCATCGATTTTATTGGATAAAATATTTTACAAATGGTCGTCTGAGAATC
>OIYQ01001037.1_pt1 | contig 10730 bp, 13 predicted proteins | sample 1588311 | NCBI WGS metagenome assembly OIYQ01 (sample SAMN03283244) | human gut metagenome | biome: human-associated habitat; material: feces | host: Homo sapiens | place: Peru | collected 2012
CGTTGAGGAAGGCCTGCTCAGGCAGGTTGTCTACCTCGCCGTCGAGAATCATGTTGAAGCCCTTGATGGTGTCCTCGATAGGAACCATCACGCCGGGGATGCCTGTGAACTGCTCGGCTACGGTGAACGGCTGAGAGAGGAAGCGCTGAACGCGGCGTGCGCGGTTCACGGTGAGCTTGTCCTCGTCAGAGAGTTCGTCCATACCAAGGATGGCGATGATGTCCTGCAACTCCTTGTAGCGCTGCAGAATCTGCTTTACGCGCTGTGCGCACTCGTAGTGAGCCTTGCCCACGATGAGGGGGTCGAGGATACGCGATGTAGAGCCCAGCGGGTCGACAGCCGGATAGATACCAAGCTCGGTGATCTTACGCGAAAGCTCGGTTGTAGCGTCGAGGTGAGTAAAGGTTGTGGCAGGAGCCGGGTGCCGGAGGGGTTATATTCCGGCCCCAGAGGGCCGCTGTAGTTTGTCTGCCGTGCAAAGGCGCTGCTTTCGAACAGCGTTTTCCACTCTGCGGGCGTTTTCATTTCGTTCCATTCCCTTCGCATATCAAATCAATATAAAATTAGTGTACCCGCCTGCCCGTGGATTTTCAAGACTTTTCTTGCAAAAGGGGGCAAAGTACACTATACTGGAAAAAAACGCAGGACGGAGGCAGGCGCAATGGGATACACCGACGATTGGGAGAGCTTGATGAACGGAGTGTTCGGCCCGGGAGGAAAACTGCGCTTTGATACGCAGAAAACGCCGCCGGAAAAGCCCGGCATCCCCATGACAGACGGCACCCCCATGGCCTGCCGCCAGAAGAATGCTGCAGCCTTTCTGGCCGGGGACGTACAGACCAGCGTGATGGCGCACTACGCGCCCGGACTGTTCAGCACAAAGCAGAAGCTGCACAGCCGTCACCCCGCCCCGGACGAGGACACCGCCGCCGTTTTGGAGCTGGTGGAATGGCGCGAGGACGCCCCTTACGGCTGATTGTTACAAAAATTTTTTAAAATATTTCAGTTTACCAGTTGAATTCTTGCCGCACTTCCCTTATTATGGTAGCATACAAACATAAAGGCAGGTTTTGCAATATGGCAGAGATCAAATACGAAGTTGTCCAGCGTGTAGCCGTGCTGAGCCAGCGTCCCCGCGGCTGGGAGCGTCAGCTGAACCTTATCAGCTGGAACGACGGCGAGCCCAAGTACGACATCCGCGACTGGTCCCCGGACGGCACCCGCATGGGCAAGGGCATCTCCCTGAGCCACGACGAGCTGGCCATCCTCAAGGGCATTCTGGAGGATATGGAGCTGTGAGCGGGGGCGACCGCGCAGAGTTTCTGGAGGTCTGGCAGCAGCACGTCACCCGCCCGGGCAGCGAAAAGCTGCTGGACTGGCTGGACAAAAAGACGGATTTTTTCACCGCACCGGCATCTACCCGTTTTCACGGTGCCTGTGAGGGCGGGCTGTGTATGCACAGCCTGAACGTCTACCATGCGCTGCACGACAGCTTTTTCACCGAGGGCGAAAGCGAGGAGAGCTACGCCATCTGTGCCCTGCTGCACGATCTGTGCAAGGCCAACTACTACAAGCTGGGCACCCGCAACGTGAAGAACGAAGCCACCGGACAGTGGGAGAAAGCGCCCTTTTACAGTGTGGACGACCTTTTCCCCTACGGTCACGGCGAAAAGAGCGTGTTCCTCATCGAGCGGTTCATGAAGCTGAAGGTAGAGGAAGCGGTTGCCATCCGCTGGCACATGGGCGGCTTTGACGATGCGGCCCGGGGCGGCTGCTTTGCCATCTCGGAAGCCTACGACAAGTACCCGCTGGCGGTCAAGCTGCACATCGCAGACCTGCAGGCTACCTATCTGATGGAGCACCGCACCAGCAATATGCGCTGAATAAACTAAACAGGCGGCTGTACAGCATTTTGTACAGCCGCCTGTTTTGCTATGAAAAATCTCAGCAACGGTCTCTGCGGAGAACGGCAGCAGGATTGCCTGTTTCCCGTTACGCCCCCTCTTGTGAAAATGGGGGACAGGAAAGTCCGCAGACTTTCCTGTCCCCCGAAATTCAAAATATTCTTCCGCTGAATATGGCCAAAGCGCACGCGGCGGCCATTTTGGATGGTCTTGCCTGCCCTGTGCACAAGGCCTGCAAAAGCAGCGTCTTTTAGCAGCCTTCCCCGGTGCAGAGGGCTTTCACCTTCTGCACGGCGGCAGCCACAAGACTGCCAATGGGCTGGTCGGGCACGCCGACGATATAGTTTTCGCAGTGGTTCACCGGGATCAGCACCCGGGTGGCGCTGCTCTGGCACACCGCCGTGGCCATGGCAGGGGTGATCTCCCCCAGCAGCGCATCTGCAATGACGATGCCGATGGGCCCCACGATGATATCCGCATTGCGGCAGTTCACCACCACAGCGTTCTCACCGGTGGCGGCGCGCTGCGCCCCGGCCTTGTGCATGGCCTGTGCGGCGACACTGTTGGTACCCACGGCCACAAGCCGGACGTCCGGGCACTGGGCACTGAGGGCGGCCACCAGCTGGCGCCCCAGTCCCCCGCCCTGCCCGTCAATGACAAGCACGTTCATGCTGTACCTCAGAAGTCGATCTCTTCCAGACGCAGCAGCGCCAGAATGTAGATCTTGACGGCCTCCAGCAGCTTGTCGATGGGAGCAGCCTCGTTAGCGCCGTGCATCGGGCCGCCGAACTCCGGCAGCTTCACGTCTTCATGCTCCGGGCCGAAGCTGACAGCATAGGGGAAGTGGCGGGCATAGGTGCCGCCGCCCATGGTGAAGGGGGTGGCGTTCTCGCCGGTCACCTCGTTGTAGGTGTCGATGCAGGCGCGGATGGCGGGGCTGTCAGCTGCGATATAGAACGGCTCGGCTGCGTCCACATCCTCCAGCTTTGCGCCATCGCCCAGTGCAGCGGTGACCTGTGCGGTCAGCTTTTCGCCGTTGGTGCAGGTGGGGAAGCGGCTGTCGATGGTCTGCACCAGCTTGCCGTCCTCCATATAGATGCGGCCGCCGATGATGGTCAGCGGGCCGAAGGGGCCGTCAGCACAATCAATGCCAAGGCCGGTGCCTGCGGTGGAGCTATGCAGCTTGCGCAGTGCTTCCAGATAAGCGCGCTCGGTGTCGTTGCACAGACCGTTGTCCAGCAGGTAATTCACCACCAGACCGATGGCGTTCACCGTGCCCTCCGGCATAGCGGCGTGGCCGGACTTGCCCCAGCCGCGCACCCGCACGCCGTCCCCTTCCGGTTCCAGCGTGATGTTGGGGGCGTTCTTCAGCTTGCTGATATCGGTCTTGACCAGTGCGCTGGCGCGATCCGGCACAGCGTTGTTGGCAACACCGCCCTCAAACTCTGCAATGATACCATTGCACACCGGGCTGACGATCTTGCCGCCGAAGTGGCCCTTTTCGCCGTTGCACACCGGGAACTCGGCGTCCGGGGTAAAGCAGAACACCGGGGCGGGGTAGTTTTCCAGATAATACTTCACATCGTTCATGTGGGTCTCTTCGTTGTCGCCCACAATGGCACGGATGGGGTAGCGCAGCTGGTAGCCCTGCTCCTTGAGGAACTTCAGCGCGTACAAGGTAACGATCATCGGGCCCTTATCGTCCGAGACGCCGCGGCCCAGCAGCCAGCCGTCCTGAATGCGCATCTTAAAGGGGTCTGCCGTCCAGCCGTTGCCCACGGGCACAACGTCCACATGGCAGATGGTAGCCAGATATTTTTCGGGGTCTGCACCGGCCAGTTCGGCATAGCCGATGTAGTTTTCGCAGTTGCGGGTGGCAAAGCCCATGCCTGCCGCCAGTTCCAGCGTCTTGTCCAGCGCTGCACGGGGGCCTGCGCCGAAGGGTGCGCCCTCCTCCGGGGTGCCCTCCACGCTGTCGATGGCGACCAGCGCCGCAATGTCCTGCAGCAGCTGCTCCTTATTTTCCGCAATATATGCGTCAATTTTCTGATTCAGTGCCTGATCCATGTTCTATAACGTCCTTTCTGACCGGAAGCGAATCCCGGTCTTTACACAACTGTTACTCAGTTTAGCACACTCCGGGCAGAAAAGCTACCGGCATTTTTCACGACAAAAGCATCCGCGTTTTGTCAGCCCGCCGCAAACAGCCCGCTGAGCGCGCCCAGCAGACCGGCGCTTGCCAAGCCCATGATGATGCCCGCCAGCAGCACGCCGCCCATGCAGGCGATCAGCACATCCTTGAACTTCATATCCAGAATGGAGGCTGCCAGCGTGCCCGTCCACGCGCCGGTGCCCGGCAGCGGGATGCCCACGAACAGCAGCAGCGCCACGGTCAGACCCTTGCCCGCCTTGGCCTCCAGTGCGCGGCCGCCCTTTTCGCCCTTGTTGATGCAAAAGCGGCAGATGGGGCCGATGAGGGGCTTGTGGTAGCCCCAGATGAGGAACTTGCGGGCGAACAGGTAGATGAAGGGCACCGGGATCATGTTGCCCAGCACGCACAAAAGGTAGGTGGGCAGCACCGGCAGACCCATGCCCAGCCCGATGGGGATGGCTCCGCGCAGCTCGATGATGGGCACCATGGAGATAAAGAAGATCAGAAGATAATTTTTCAGCATTGGCTTCTCCTTATATTACAGGTCGATCTGCAGCTCCACCGGGCAATGGTCGGAGCCGAAGATCTCGTTGTGGATCTCGGCGGCGCGGATGCGGTCTGCAATGCGCCGGGAAACGATAAAATAGTCGATGCGCCAGCCCGCGTTCTTTTCCCGCGCGTGGAAGCGGTAGCTCCACCAGCTATACTTCACCTCGTCCGGGTGCACCACCCGGAAGCTGTCCGCAAAACCCGCCGCCAGCAGCTCGGTCATCTTGGCGCGCTCCTGATCGGTAAAGCCCGCGCTCATACGGTTGGTCTTGGCGTTTTTGATATCCATCTCGGTGTGCGCCACGTTCAGGTCGCCGCACAGGATCACCGGCTTTTTTGCGTCCAGCGCCAGCAGGTACGCCCGGAAGGCATCCTCCCACTCCATGCGGTAGTCCAGCCGCTTCAGCCCGTCCTGACTGTTGGGAGTGTAGCAGTTTACCAGATAAAAACCGGGGTATTCCAGCGTCAGCACCCGCCCCTCGTGGTCGTGCTGTTCCAGCCCGATGCCGGTGGTCACTGCCAGCGGTGCCGTTTTGCACCAGCAGGCTGTGCCGGAATAGCCCTTTTTCTCGGCTGAATAGGTGTATTCGGTGTAGCCCTCCGGTGCAAAATCCGCCTGTCCCGGCTGCATCTTGGTCTCCTGCACCGAGAAGATGTCCGCGTCCAGCGCGGCAAAGCTTTCGGCAAAGCCGTGGGTCAGGCAGGCGCGCAGACCGTTCACGTTCCAGCTGATCAGTTTCATACTTTTCTCCTTATGTTATGCCTGATATTTGGTTTTCCATGCGCCGCTGCGGAAGCGCAGTACAAAGCAGGTCACGCGGCAGGTCCAGTCGATGACCATAGCCACCCACACGCCCACAGCGCCCCAGCCCATGCGGACGCACAGCAGATAGCTGAAGCCCAGCCGCCAGCACGCCATACTGAGGATGGACACCACCATGGTGAATTTTACGTCGTTGGCCGCGCGCAGGGCGTTGGGCAGCACGAAGGACAGCGGCCAGAAGAGGATGGCGCAGCCCGCATGGATGGTGACCAGCGTGATGGCCAGCTCCATGGTCTCGCCGGAGAGGGCGTAGATGCCCACCAGCTGCCGGAGGAACAGCAAGATTGCTCCATTGGAAAGCCCCATCGTAATGTAAGCCCATAGCAGCAGCTTGCGGGTGTAGTAGACGGTTTGCTCGTGGTCACCGGCACCGATGCAGCGCCCCACCACCGTGATCATGGCCAGACTGATGGCCTTGCCCGGGATGACACCCATGCCGTCCAGATTGTTTGCCACGGCGTTGGCCGCGATCTGCACCGTACCGAAGGTGGAGATCATGCTCACCACCAGAATACGCCCGGCCTCGAACAGGCTGTTCTCAAAGGCCGAGGGGATGCCGATGCCCAGAATGCGCTTTGCCATGCCGCCATCCAGCCGCAGGGTCTTGGGCACAGAAAGCACCGCGTCCTCCCGGTAGCACTTGCGCAGGATCAGCGCCGCAGCCACCACGCGGGATACCACACTGGGCCATGCTACGCCGTCCACTCCCATTTTGAAGCCGAAGATGCACACCGCGTTGCCCACGATGTTGATGATGTTCATCAGAAAGCTGATCTGCATGGAGATCTTGGAGTTGCCGATGCTGCGGAACAGTGCCGCACCGCCGTTATACAGCGCCAGAAACGGGTAGCTGAGGGCGATGATCTGCAAATACTTCACGCCTGCGTCCAGCACGTCGGCGTCAATAGAGCCGTAGAACAGCCGGATCATGGGGCGGGCCAGCACAAAGCATACCGCACCGATCACCACGCCGGACAAGCCGCTGAGCAGCAACAGCTGACCGGCGCTTTTGTCGGCGTCCGGGCGGTCCTTTGCACCCAGATATTGGCTTACCACCACCGCGCCGCCGGTAGCCAGCGCCGCAAACAGCACGATGATAAGGTTGTTGATCATATCCACCAGACTGACGCCGGAGATGGCCGCCTCGCCGCAGCGGGACACCATCATGGTGTCGGCCATGCCCACCGTCACTTCCAGCAGTTGCTCCACCAGCAGCGGGATGGCCAGTACCAGCAGTTCCTTCTGGCTGAACAGCGGTTCCTGCCCGCCGGTCAGCCTGTTTTTTTCATTGCCATGCAGTAGCTTTGTCATTCGTTTCTCCCCTCCCGGCACCGGGCACTTTTCCGGTACGCCGCCGCTGCCCGGAGCGTGTATCTTTCCGGTTGCAGCAGATGTGTCCATCTTAACACACCCCCGGCTGCTTGTAAAGCGGTGCAGGCTATATCCCACGAAAATCAGCTTTCCTAGCCTATTTCCCCTTGCCCGCCGGTTTTATAAAGGTGTCCCGGTGCGGTTTTGCAACTGCTGTTCTGTTTTTATGCTTGTTCGTCAGTTTGCCGGGAACTTTCCGTAAAATTTGTGCGTTTCTACAAAAATGCGATTTCCCGCGCAATTTTGGGTAAAAATTTTAAAAAACCTCTTGCAATTTTTGTTCTGAAGTGGTATGTTGTATCCAACAAAAGCGAAACTTGGATACATCTTCACTTTGGAGCACCCATTTCGGCTCCGCATACGCCTTTGTTTTTACCTTGCTATTTTCTTCATTTACCTTCTTATCATTTACCCTGCCTGTCCCGCAAGGGACGAGAAAAGCGATGACCCACCTGCACGGGTCATCGCTTTTTCTTTTGTCTGCGGTTGCCCTTTGGACTGGGACGAGCATGAATAACCTCCGCTATGCTCTTAAAGCAGCGCAGGGCGTTCCCGCATGGGGAATGCCCTGTTTGATGCACCCATTATGCAAGGTGGAACAGATCGATCAGCACGACCATGGCAAGGCCATAGTAGACCACAACGGCCACCAGATCGTTGATCGTAGTGATCAGCGGGCCGGAAGCAACCGCCGGGTCGATATGGATCTTGTGGAACAGCATCGGGATCAGCGTGCCCACCAGACTGGAAATGACCATGGACACGATCAGCGACAGCCCGACGCAGCCGGACAGCAAAAAGGCCGAGGTCCAGACGTAGCCCTTGAAAAAGTGGATGTAGCAGCCCAGAAAGCCCAAGGCCATCACGGCCAGAATAGCGCCGTTCAAAAGCCCCACGCGGGTCTCCTTCCAGAGCAGCTGCAATTTTTTGGAAAGGGTCAGGTTTTCATCCACCAGCACACGGATGGTCACAGCCAACGACTGGGTACCAACGTTACCGGCCATATCCAGCACCATCGACTGGAAGCAGATGACCACCGGCAGCACCGCCACCACCGATTCAAACGCGCCGACGACCGAGGAGACCAGCATCCCGAGGAACAGCAGCGCGATCAGCCACGGGAGACGCTTTTTCACGCTTTCAAAAACGTTTTCGTTCAAATCTTCCTCGCCGGTCAAGCCGCCCAGCTTTGCGTAATCATCGCCCATCTCATCATCGACCAGTTCGACCACATCGGACGAGGTGATGATGCCCACCAGCTTACCGGCATCGTTCAGCACGGGCAGGCTGCGCTCCGCGTAGTCCACGATACGGTCGATACAATCGCTGATCTGCTCCCGGTCTGTGACGTATGGATAGGAGCGGACGATCAGGCTTTCCAGACTTTCCTCCGCCCGGGCAATGATGAGGTCTTTCAGGTCGATCGCACCGTAGAAGTGCTCGTTTTCATCTACCACATACAGGGTGGAGATATTGTCGTTTTCTCCGGCCTGTTTCACCAGCTCGCTCATCGCCTGCCGGATGGTCATATCGTTTTTGATGGAGATGTAGTTGGTGGTCATTCTGCTGCCGATCTCATCCTCGTCATAAGAGAGCAGCATCTTCACATCTTCAACCGAGTCTTTGTCCAGCTTGTTGACGATCTCGTTTTTATCGGTATCGTCAAGGTCTTCCAGAGCATCCACCGCATCGTCCGAGTCCATGTTGGAAATGACCTTTGCGGCTTCGTGGCTGGGCAGCTCCTTCAGGTACGGCTCGGCATCGTCCAGATAGGTAAAGATCTCGGCAACGGTATCCACGCCAAGAATGGAATAGAGCGATTGACGTTCGGCGGGGGTCAGTGCCTCCAACGCATCCGCCAGATCCTTTTCATGGTAATCAGACAGTTTTTCGGCCAGCTCTGCCTTGGGCAGACCGCTGTGAATGATGCTCAGAATTTCCTGCACATAATTCTTCTGCATGGGTAGTTCCTCCTGATTCCGCGAGCTCGACAAATCAAAATCCATCGCTCCGCTTAAAATTTTGCACTTCATCATAGCACATCCGGTATGCGGCGGCAACCCTGCCAGCGTGAATTTTTTGTAAAATATCGGGCACAAAAATCCCCGCCAAAGCAAAAAAGACCAAAGCGGCAGTCCTTACGGTGCCCACCGCTTTGGTCAAAAAACTCTTTACCCTTGCTTCTGGATGGCAACTGCAAAAGTCATGCCCTTTTCCAGCGCAAAGCAGGTGTCTGCATGGGGCTTTGCACCCCAGCTGTTGTCGCCGCCCACGCCGCGCTGGAACAAAGCGCAGCGCACAACAGTCTTGTTGTCGTCCCCGGGCAGCTCGTAGAGATGGCGGGCGTTTTCCAGTTCATGCGGCGTATAGGGCAGTGCGGAGAAGGTCATGCCGTCCCCTGCAAAGCCGATGCCTATATTCAATCCGCTGCCGGTAAGCGCCGCGCTGTACACGCCGGTGCGGCTGCCGCACTCCTGCGGGTAGACCGGGGTGTACTGGGCAAAATCCTGCCGGACGTTGTAGCTCCAAGCGCCCATCTTGCCGCCTGCGGTGCGGTCGGCGGTGGTCTCCCGGGGGCCAAGCCCCAGATAGGAGACCTCGGTCAGCTCCCGGCGCAGCGGGAAAAGCAAGCCGAACTCCGGCAGTTCTGCCCTTTCGCCCTGCCACGTCATGGTAATGTCGCAGCGGCCTGCGCCGTCAATGGCAAAATCCATGGGCAGGGTCAGCCCATTTGGCAGGGTGTAGCTGGCGCGGACGGTGACAAACTCGCCCTTTGTTTCGGCGGTCAGGTTATCGCACCGGGCATAAAGACCGGCGGTTTTCCAGAAGGCAAACGCGAAGGGTTCTGCGCAGCCCTCGTCGTTGTTGGTGGGGGCACGCCAGAAGTTGGGGCGCACGGGATCGTCCAGCAGCTGCACACCGTTATACCGGATGGACACAAGCCCCTTGCCGCGTCCGAAAATATACTCGAAGCCCTCGCCCTTTACGCCGATGTTGTAGTCCATCTCCACCAGCTGCGGGGCGGGCAGGGTCAGCCGGGCGGCGGCGTGGTTGTGCCATACCTGCCCAAAAGCGGCTTCATAGCCCGCCGGGATGCCGGGCTTTGCGTCCCGCTGGATGGCGGTAACGGTCATGCAGGCAAGTCCTGCTTCCGGCAGAGCGAACGGGAACGCGATGTGTACAGTCTTACCGGGTGCACAGTCTGCCCGCAGCACGGCGCGGCGCTCCGGCTTGCCGTTGGCCGAGGATGCAAACACAAGGTCGTAGGCGTTCAAGTCGGTAAAGAGGTTCCGGTTTTCCACCACGGCTTCCGTATCGGTCAGGGTGATTTTCAAGGGCGCATAAGCCGCCTTGACTGCATCCATCTTGGGAGTGTTGCGGCGGTCGGGCAGTACAAGGCCATCCACGCAGAACTCCCGGTCGGTGGGGCGGTCGCCAAAGTCGCCGCCGTAGGCAAAGCCGGGCTTGCCGTCCAGGCTTGTCACTGCAATGCCGTGGTCCATGTACTCCCAGATGAACCCGCCCTGATACAGCGGTTCTTCGTAGGCATACTCGGTATAGTCGGTGATGCCGCCGCAGCTGTTGCCCATGGCGTGGCTGTATTCGCACATGATGAAAGGCTTTTCCGGGTGCTCCGCCAGAAACTTTTTGATGTCTGCCACGGGGGTGTACATCTGGCTTTCCATATCGGAGGTAGTGGGGTATTCCCTAGCCCAGAAGATGCCCTCGTAGTGCACAAGGCGGCTTGGGTCGGTGCGGCGGAAATACTCGCTCATCTCCCACAGGGTCTTGCCGCCGTGGCTCTCGTTGCCGCAAGACCAAATCAGGATTGCCGGGTGGTTTTTGTCACGCTGGTACTTATGAATTTACCCCGGGCTGGTTTGATGAGATTGCAGTAGATCGTCTGGCGGTTTACTGGGATAAAACAGGG